>Ga0210085_1000301_pt1 | contig 21727 bp, 24 predicted proteins | sample China_Galinas_PW_5_FD_184866 | JGI IMG/M metagenome (GOLD analysis project Ga0210085, IMG submission 184866) | Wetland microbial communities from San Francisco Bay, California, USA, that impact long-term carbon sequestration - China_Galinas_PWC_D1... | ecosystem: Environmental > Aquatic > Marine... | reverse complement strand
AGCCCATTGGATTCCATCTCCGGCACATTATTCAAAATTATGGGGTTTGGATGATTTTTGTCGGAGACTGGTGCTATAAATTCATTTTGTAGAGCCTTCTCCCTGGGCAAGGGAACCAACACCAATGGCCAATTATTTGTAACCTCAATATTCATTATTCCCCTCAATTTATCTTCATTATTAAACCTCTATATTAAAGATATTCAAAAATCAAGGGAATTTTTTAAGCGCACCAATAGGCAATATTTTCCTTTAACATTCTTTATAACAGGTAAAATATGTCCTTGCCGCGTTTCGAAGTCTTTGTCTTGTGCGCCACAAAACATTTTAACTGCATGAAATTAATTGATATATATATTATCATCGGATTTTGGTACACCCTTTGCTATTGAATATGAAAAAATTGATAAAATAATAAGGTTAAATTCAATGACGAACCAAATAATTGCCAAATTGATGTCTTCACTTGTTAACGGTGAATCCACCGTTAATGCCAAAGAATCCGGAAAAGGAAACAGTCATTATTTTTCAGATATGCTAAAAGCCCTCCGCGCTTCCAAAAACGGCACTTTTCATATGGCTGATAAAACGGAAAAGACAAACACGACGTCTAATAATAAGGGATATAAATATTATATTGAATCTTTTAGAAAAGAACTTTTGGCTCATGGAAAACCGCTGAATAAAACCTTTTTAAAAGAACAGGACCTTCCGCTATTAAAAACATTTCTACTTAAATGCGGTTTTTCGCAGGAAAAAGTGGAACAATTTTTAAAAGATCTAAAGGTCAATAATTCCGATGGAGAAATTAATCTTTCACAAATATTTCTTAAGGTAACCGAGTTAGGGGCACCGAAAAGAAAAGAACATCAGGATGAGACAGTTGCACCGGCCACAATTCCTTATATTGAGTCGATATTGAGAGATTTTAATCTAACCCCCAAAGAGCTGGATAGTGTCTTTGACAAAGCAAGGATTGAAGGTGGCGGGCTTGATCTTCATAAATTAGTGGAAACGTTAAAAGAGGTCAAAGGCAGAAAATCTTTAACGAATAATACTGTCGTTGATGGAGAATTGTCTCGGCAGATTTCAGAAAAAATGGAAAAGATCGGCATGAATATACCTGAAAAAGGAAAAGCCGATCAGATTTCCCTAAAAGATTTTATAGCGTCCCTCGAGCAGATTACAGATAAATTCGGCCAAAGAAAAAAAGTGTCGCCTGATATAAAAAATACACTCAATAAAATTCTTGAACGGGTTGAAAATCCGGAACAAAAACCGTCGTCAAAACTTTCAGAAAAGGTTTCTTCCAATTATCATTTTACGGATTCGTTGTTAAAAGAGGAGATAAACAAAAAGGAACGTCATGCGTTTAATGAAAAAATGATATCTTCCTCAGAAAAAAGCAAATCAAGCAAAAATGAATCCATATCGTCGTTTCTCAAGCAAAAAGGTGCCAACGTCCGAAATCATGTTGGACCGAATCCTAACACTTCGAATCATTCCGGGAAAGCCGATTTGCTTTCAAATTTGAATAAGCAAACAGAATTAATAAATCCGGTGAAAGAAGGAAACCATCGTGAAGATACGGAAACAGGACAAATCAATGTCACTAAAAACACTGAGGCTTTAAACTTTACAAATACGCTTAAAACAGTTGAACACGGGGAAAAGCCTTTTAGAGGTTATATCCATGCATCTATTGTTGATCAGGTAGGAAAACAAATATCCAGATCTATTCTCAGAGGGGATCAGGTGGTGACTTTGAAACTGAAACCCCCTGATTTGGGAACAGTCGGGATAAAAATAGATATTAAAGATCATGCATTAAGGCTCAGTATGACGGCCGAACATCATTCAGTCAAGGAATTATTGCTGAATAATGTCCATGAACTCAAAGAGGCCCTGGTTCAACACGGCGTAAAACTTGAGAAAGTAGAAGTTCAGATCAACCATAACTTCGGGCAATCACTGAATGCTTCAAAAGAAGGAACGGATAGCGGACGGGGGTGGAGAAAGAAATTTAATGGAGAGGAGTTCGGTTCAGATAATCATATAGAAGGAGCACTTGAAAGACCGATAAATATTATATCGGGAAGTAATTTGGTAGACTTAGTAGCATAGTAAAAAAGAAGGGGGGGAAGATTAATGTCAATAGACGCAGTTAATACAGGTTATGACGCATCGTCTGTGAGCAATGAAACCACATCATCCAGTTCTGGTACCGGAGAACTGGGCAAGGACGAATTCCTTAAGCTGTTCATCGCCCAGATTCAGTATCAAGATCCGCTGAATCCTCTCGACAGTGCAGAATTTACCGCCCAATTGGCACAGTTTTCCAGTGTAGAGCAACTGTATGGTATGAACAGCAAACTGGGAAATATTGAAGAAACAATGAACAATCAGAGCGAACAACGCGATGAATTGGGATATATAGGCAAAACGGTGAAGGCGAACGACAACACCATGCGTGTTGACGATGGAACGGTTCAATCCGGATCTTACACCATTGATGGCAGCGGGTATGTCAGCATTGATGTTTATGACAGTGATGGGAACATCGTCAGGACATTCTATAAAGGCTTAGAGGACAAAGGAGAACATGATGTGAACTGGGATGGAAGGGATGACGCAGGAACGCTGGCCGGAGACGGCACCTATGCGTTTGAGGTTACCGCTATAGATCAAGATGGTTCTTATATTTCTTCCAATACCCATATGTCCGGAGAAGTTACAGGCATCACATATCAAAACGGTCAACCTTATTTAATGATCGGAGACAGAATAATCAATAACATTAGCAATATTATCGAAGTCACTCAAACAATGGCAGATTAACTTAGGAGGTAAATAAAATGTCTTTATCAAGTTCACTATTTTCAGGGATTAGCGGCCTGAGTACGCTTGGCAACGCCATGCAGATTATCGGAGACAACATCGCAAATGTCAATACAGTGGGTTTTAAGGGGAGCCGGGTGACGTTTCAGGACGTCTTGAGCCAGACTGTGGCCACCACGGCAGGAAGCGCACAGGTCGGTCGAGGGACCAGCCTGGCGGATATTTCCAGCACTTTTGCCCAGGGCTCTTTTGAGTCCACCGATTCCGCGACGGATTTGGCCATCGGCGGCGAGGGTTTTTTCGTTGTCAGGGACCCGAACAATAGCAACAACGATTACTACACCCGGGCCGGTGAATTCCGCTTTGACAAGGACGGAAACTTTGTGAACCCGGCCGGATACATTGTCCGGGGCTGGGCACTGGATGCCTCAACGGGTGAGGATTACGGTTCGATGACAGATGTCACCCTGTCGTCATTTACGTCGTCGCCTGCGGAAACAGACAAGATTTCTGTCATCACCAACCTGGATTCCGACGCCACGAGTTTGACGACGGGGCTGGAGACTGCGTGGGACGGCAGCGCGGCAACGCCCATGGCCTCGACATCTTATGAATATCAGACGACCGTGAAGGCCTACGATTCCCTGGGAAGTACCCACGATCTTACGGTCTACTACGACCGTACATCCACAGCCGGCCAATGGGAATATATCATCACATGCAATCCCGCCGAAGATGCTCGCACGGGTGCCGTGGTGGCAGGTACCCCAACGGAAGGTGCGGGACTGCTGGCCCGGGGAACCATTGATTTCGTGACCGGCTCGGGCGCCGTTTCGAGCATGACCATGGAACGTTTCGATCCGAATAATCCGGACAGTACCGGTACCGGCGCGGACGGTGCGGCATTATGGACCTCGACGACTGACGAAGACAGCTGGCAAACGGCCGAGACTCCCAACAGCAACGGTTATCTGGTCTTTCAGCCGGAATTCATCAACGGTTCTCCAATGACCGTGGAGTTAAACATAGGATGCAGAAACGACGGGACGAGTTGGATTCCTGCTTCACTGGCTTCGAGTCAGTATTCCTCGGCATCCACCACGATCTTTCAGTCCGCTGACGGCTATGGTGCCGGAGATCTTCAAAACGTTTCCGTAGACACGGACGGCGTCATCACCGGGCAATACTCCAACGGACAGGTCATCCCGCTGTACCGCGTTGCGCTGGCCAAGTTCCAGAACAACGACGGCCTTTTTAAATCAGGAGGCAATCTCTACCGGGAGACGAGGCTTAGCGGGGATCCGATTACGGGTAAACCGGGATCGAACGGAACGGGAAACATTTCGGCAAACTCCCTCGAGCAGTCAAACATTGATATTGCCAACGAGTTCGTCAAGATGATCACCACCCAAAGAGGATTCCAGGCCAATTCAAAAATTATTACCGTAACGGATCAAATGCTTGCAGAACTGATTAATCTCAAAAGGTAAAGTTTAGTCCGTTGGTCTGTTGAACCGGCTATGAATTGTTAGCGATTATCCGGTTTTTCAGGCCAACGGTTACTCTTCACAGATCGGATTTTCCGCTTTCACCCAAAACGTCAAATGGGCAAACCTTGACTGCTTTGTAAATCACACTTTAGCGGGATTGCGTGGCGCTGTGCTCCCCGCACTGTCAAATTCTCGCATCGTGAGACTGTAGAGCAGATTTGACAGAACACATCACTGCGACATATGACCTAAGCATATCTAACTTGTCGGAAATTAAACATATTATTGTCCTGTATTTATGCGGGAGAAATTGAAGTTTATTCTTTTGCCGTCGAATTTTGAAATTTTGCGAGTTCATCAGCCTTAAATCTTTTAATGAGACAAATGTCAGGATTTTGACGTCTGGCTCAATCCTTGACGCAACTCAAACCAAAAAGCCTACCCGGATAGAATTCTAATATTCATATCTAATTGTAATATCAATATAAAATCCCTTTTATAAAAAATATATCCTTTAAAAATCGATATGGCATAAAGGTTGCTGTATATTCTGAAAGAGAATTACTTTTCAAAACAATTAATAGAAAAAATTAGGAGATTCTATGGACATTGCAACCGTCCTGGGTATTGTCTCTGCTTTTGGACTTGTGCTCACCGCCATCTTTATGGGTGGCGGACTCAATATTTTTGTCAATGTGCCCTCATTAATGATTGTTGTTGGCGGAACCATCGGCGTAACGTTGATCGCTTATCCTTTAAAAGAAGTTCTTGGTGTCTTAAAAGTGGTACAAAAAGCACTTTTTAGTAAAAATATATCTATCGACGAACTCATCAAAAGATTTACCGGATTTGCAACCAAAACGCGAAAAGAGGGCATTCTTGCATTAGAAAGCGAAATAAAGGACGTTACAGATGATTTTTTAAAGAAAGGAGTGCAACTCTCAATTGACGGATTGGAGCCTCAGGAGATCAGAGAAATTCTGGATACGGAAGTTGATTATGTCAGAACCAGACACCAACTGGGCGCTGAAGTGTTTACCAGCATGGGTACTTTCGCTCCTGCAATGGGGATGATCGGTACATTAATCGGATTGGTACAGATGCTCCAGAGTATGGATGATCCAAGTACCATTGGACCGGCCATGGCGGTAGCATTGCTAACGACATTTTATGGTTCGGTTATGGCGAATCTTTGTTGTATGCCCATTGCAGGAAAACTTAGAACTCGAAGTAAAGAAGAAATGTTGACAAAAGAGATGACCATTCAAGGTATCATATCGCTTTCCAATGGAGACAATCCAAGAATCCTTGAACAGAAACTTCTGGCATTTATTCCGCCCAACAAGAAAAAGGGATCAGCGTAAATGGGTAAAAAAAAGAAAAATAATGAGGAAAATTCCGGAGCGGATATTGGAATGGTAATGACGGTTTCTCTTTTTCTCATACTTTTGACATTTTTTATTTTACTCAATTCCATTGCAGTCATCGATGATAACAGAACGCGATTGGCCATAGGATCACTTATCGGGGCCTTTGGCGGATTGCCCGGCGGGTTATCGCCAATGGAATCAGGAAAGTCGGCTTTGCCTCCCACTGCGCCGATGATCGAAGAAGAACTAACTCTTGAGCAGCTCATGTCATATGTAAAAAGAGATCTTAATAGATTGGGAGGAGAGATTAAACTGGAAACCATTGGCGATCAAAAAAAGATTATCATAAATGAAGCAGGATTATTTGTGGAGAACGAATTTAAAATAAAACCTTCCACACAGAAATTTTTAGATAAACTGGGGCAGGTTATAAAAAAAGGATCTTTTCCGGTGGAGATAGCAGGATACACAGATAACGCCATACATCCTGAAAAAGGGTATACATCAAACTGGAAGATGTCCACAATCATGGCGTTAAAGGTGCTAAAATATTTTGTTTCACAGTGCGGGATTCTTCCCAATAGATTGACAGCCTATGGGTGCGGAAGCAATCATCCGATCACTTCAAACGAGAGTATACAGTCACGGGCACAAAACAGAAGGGTTGAAATTGATTTAAAATATAAAGCACCCGCATACATTAGAAGAATTTTTAAAAAGAGACCACCCGGTTTTTTTACATATAAGAAATTTGATTTTAAAATATTCTAAATAACGGACATGGAGAATAAGGGTGAGCGAAGAAGAAAATATCGATCCGAATTCCTGGATGGTAACATTTGCAGATCTTGTTATGCTTCTTTTAACATTCTTTGTGCTTCTGCTCACCATGTCTTCAATGGATACAAAGAAATTGCGGGATGTTATGACACATTTCAAGGATTCCACAGGCGTTCTTGAACTTTCATCAGCCGGGAGAGTGTATAACTTGGGTGGATTTATTAATAAATACAATGATACCGATAGTTTATTGGTTATTGATCAGAAGCATTTATTAACTAAATTAAAACTCGTATCAAATATTAAGGATATGTTCAAAGAGCTAAACAACGATATCACGTTGACAGATGATGAGAGGGGTGTTGCTGTTTCGTTTCATGGCAACATACTTTTTGATCCAGGAAAAACTACCCTTCGAAAAGAAGCATATCCTGTCCTTGATGTCATTGCTGATGCCATTGAGGGATGTCCGAATGATATATTAATAATGGGACATTCAGACAATACTCCCATCAAAAATGAGATATATGGATCGAACTGGGAACTCTCGGCATATCGAGGAATATCTGTTCTTAATTATTTTTTAACACAAAAAAAACTTTCACCTTCCAGGTTTTCCGTCGGTGGTTCCGGATCTTCCAGGCCTTTGTATCCGAATACCAATCAAAGAAACAGATTATTAAACCGGAGGGTGGAGATAGTTTTTAAACACTTAAAGGAGATATAAATGGCTGAGGAAAAAAAAGAAGTAAAAGACGCTGAGAAAGAACAGGCGCCAAAGAAGTCAAAGCTCAAGCTTATAATTATAGCAGTGGCAGTAATACTTATCGGTGCAGGCGGAATTTATGGATATAGCAAGTATGATAAAGAAAAAAAAGATAATGCTGAGGAAACAAAAGAAAAAATACTGAGTATCGTCTGCCCGTTAAATTCCTTTGTCGTCAATCTTCAGGATAAAACAGGCGTTGGCAAAAGATACTTGAAACTCACGATGCAACTCGAAGTTGGAAAAGAAAATGATAAGCTGCTTATCGAAAATAATAATGCGCAAATAAGAGATACTGTTTTGCTCCTGCTTTCAAGCCAATCTCTAAAAGAGATTAACACGATGGAAGGTAAACTTGAATTGAAACAGACACTTTTATCAAGGATGAATCAGATATTGGGGAATAACGTCGTTCGCGGGATATATTTTACAGAATTTGTCGTGCAATAGGTGAAAAATGGGAAATATCTTATCACAGGATGAAGTTGATTCTCTTCTCGACGGAATAACCGAAGGAAAGGTTGAAACCGAAACCGATGTCAGCGAAGGAACTCCGACGGTAGAGGTATATGATTTTAGTATGCCTGCCGGTCCGGTACATCTCAGACTGCCTGCCCTTGGAATTATAAATGAAAGGCTTGTCGGTCTTTTAAGAACAAACCTTCAGGTGGCCAGCAGATCCGTTATAGATGTCAATTTATCTTCTACCGACACCGTAAAGTTTAGTGACTTCTATCTCTCTCTGCCGATGCCGTCGAGCCTTAATATATTTAGTATTGAACCGTTAAGAGGATTTTCGCTTATCGTGCTGGAAGGTCCTTTGGTATTCTCATTTGTCGACAGTTTGTTTGGTGGAACCGGCGTTAGTCACGTAAAACTTGAAGGAAGATTATTTACAAAAATTGAAACTAAAATAGTAGAAAAGATCGTTAAGATTATTTTAAACGACTTTCAAAAGGCCTGGTCCGATGTTTACGAAATAAATACTGCATTTATTCGATCGGAAATGGATCCGCAGTTTGTCGGCATCGGGACGCCGGACGATTTAGTAATTGTGAATAAATTTGAAGTGCAGCTCGAAAACGGTAATGGATTCATCACCATTTGCATTCCCTATTCCAGCATTAAACCTATAAAAGAAAAACTTAAAAATAAGTTCAAAAGAGAAAAAATGGTCATCGATCAAAGCTGGAAAAAATGTATTCAGGAAAGAATTCTGGAGACAATGGTAGAATTGAGTTGCATCATGGGGATGGCGAAAGTAAATGGTGCAGAACTCTTGGGCATGAAGGTTGATGACGTAATAATGCTTGAACAAAAATCAGGAAACTCTGTGATTGTTAATGTGGAAAATATTCCAAAATTTAAGGGATATCCGGGAGCATGCAATAAACGAAAGGCTGTAAAAATAATCGATAGACTTGAATAGGAGTTCGACATGGTTGATGTAAATGTTCAAAAAAAAGAGGAAAATGGCGGTGCAGTACCCCAGAATGGTGAATCATGCAATAATGGGAAATGTGATATGGATCTTATCCTTGATATTCCCCTGGATGTTACCGTTGAGTTAGGCAAAGTTAAGATGCCGGTGAACGAGCTGCTTCAGCTTGGACAAGGTTCCATTATCGAGCTGTCAAAACAGGTTGGTGAACCGCTAGATATCTACGTAAACAATAAGTTAGTGGCTAAGGGTGAAGTTGTAATTCTGGATGAAAAATTCGGAATAAGGGTATCCGATATCATTAATCCTTCCGAAAGGGTCAAATCTTTAGCTTAAACGAGTGATGGTGCGATGATGATTGATCCCCAATTAATAAACACCGGAATTAAGACGATGGCAATGCTTTTTATTGTGTTGGGTGTCTTGGTCCTTGTGCTTTATCTAATGAAAAAATTTATGTCGCCAAAAGGAAAGGGCAAAGGAGAATTAATTATCAAAGTCGTCTCATCTCTTTATCTTTCACCGAAAGAGAGAGTAGAAGTTATAGAAATATCGGGTGAAAGAATTGTTGTGGGCATTACACCCGGAAACATTAACTTTTTAACCAAGCTCAGTCGTTACAAAGAAGGGGATGGTAATATAGAGCATGCTGGAAAAGGTCACGAGATTATTTCAAAATAAAAGGAGAAGACAATTAATTTACCTTCTCTTTTCAATAGCCGTATTTATTATATTTGTCGAAAATGTACTGGCCGCAGATTTTATATTGCCTTCATTTCGATTCGGTATAGAAAAAGGCGGAGATCCCGGAGATGTTTCTGTTTTACTCCAAATTGTCTTTTTATTGACGGTTCTCACACTTGCACCGGCTATTCTGATCCTCACAACGTCTTTTACGAGACTGGCCGTTGTATTTTCTTTTCTAAGACAAGCAGTAGGAACTCAACAAACACCGTCGAATCAAATTATTGCCGGACTTGCATTATTTTTAACCTTCTTTATTATGATGCCTATTTGGCAGAAGATTAATAATAATGCATTGCAACCGTACCTTCATGAGGAGATATCTCAGGAAATTGCACTAAAGGCAGCTATAAATCCGATTCGAAACTTTATGTTCAAACAGACACGAGAGAAAGATCTGGCCTTATTTATCAAAATGGCAAAGATAAACAAACCTAAAAATAAAGATGAGATCCCTACAACGGTTCTTATTCCCGCCTTTGTAATAAGCGAGCTGAAAACCGCATTTATTATCGGATTTGTTCTATTCGTACCATTTTTGATTATAGACATGGTTGTGGCAAGTGTGTTGCTCAGCATGGGTATGATGATGCTTCCACCAATAATGGTATCATTGCCGTTTAAACTTATGCTGTTTGTTTTGGTTGATGGTTGGAATATCATCGTTGGATCACTGGTCAAGAGCTTTGTGGGTGGATAAAAAATGACTCCGGAATTTGTTGTAAATTTTGCACAGGAAGCCATAAAGGTTACGATTTTTGTATCTATGCCAATGCTTGCTTTAGGGCTTATTGTTGGAGTTGTGATAAGTATTTTTCAGGCAGTGACTCAAATCCAGGAGATGACATTAACCTTTGTACCGAAAATCCTGGTCGTATTGATAGCGCTTTTAATTTTTTCTAACTGGATGCTTGGACAGCTCATGAACTTTACAATTACAACGATAAATCAGATACCATATTATATAAGATAGTGGAGGAAGCGGTGGATATACTGTCCATACCTTATCGAGAATTTAAAGCTTTTTTTCTTGTTCTAATAAGAGTCAGTATTATTTTTCAGATGCTTCCGTTCTTTAATGCAAAAGTTATCCCCATATTGGCAAAGGCAGGGCTTGCTTTTGTGATTACCATAATTCTATTTCCCGTGATTAATACTAGAATTGTCCAATTCCCTTCCACAATAATTGGAATGGTTCAGTTGGTATTAACCGAATTTATCATCGGTATAATTCTTGGATTATTGGTTTTGGTATTTTTTGAGGGAATAAGGATGATGGGTCAGATGGTGGGCTTTCAAACCGGTTTTGCGATTACAAACATCATCGATCCTCAAAGCGGTGCCCAAATCTCGATTCTTGCCAATTTGGCATATCTTGTGGCCATGATATTTTTCCTTTTGTTAAATGGACACCATCTCTTGTTAAGCGCCGTAAGGGATAGCTTTGAGATTATACCTGTCGGTTCCCTAAAACTAAATGTTGAAATGTTAAATAAAATTATTCCCATATATGGTGATATGTTTGCAATTGCCGTAAAGATCGGCGCCCCGGCAATCGCCGCTCTTTTATTTACCAATTTAGCTTTTGGGGTGATTGTAAAGTTTATTCCACAAATGAATATTATGATCGTTGCATTTCCGATTCAGATCGTTATCGGTCTTTTGTTTTTTGGTGTATCGTTAAATGTGCTTTTACACTTCATGGAGAAATATCTTAAAGATCTTGGTCCCATGCTGATGCATACCATGCAATGGTTTAGGATATAAAAAATGGCTGAAGAGAGTTTTGAAGAAAAAACCGAACAACCGACGCCGAAAAAAAGGCAGGAACTCAGAGAAAAGGGGGAGGTGGCCAAAAGCAAGGAATTGCCTGCATTGGCTGTGCTGCTTGCCGCCCTGATCACCTTATCTCTTTTTGGATCATTTATGTATGGCCATATCCAAATAATTATGAAAAGCGCTTTTTCTTTACCTAGTATACATAATTTTAATATTCCCGAATTTTTAAAATTTGCTCAAAATATTATTGGACGGTTTATTATCTTACTTTCTCCACTTTTTGCAGCGATTTTTATTACGGCGATTCTATCGAATATCATGCAAGTGGGCTTTATGATATCCGGCGAATCGATTACTCCTAAACTGTCAAAAATAGACCCAATCAAAGGGTTTGGAAGGCTTTTTTCCAAACAGTCTTTCATGGAATTGATGAAATCCCTGCTAAAGCTAACCATTGTGGGCGGGATTGCGTTTCTCACCATAAAAGGTGAAATGAAGCATTTCGTTCTTTTGGGCGATATGGAAGTCAATTCAATTTTCGTTTATATCCTCAAAATCTTTTTTAAGATTTTTATCCGGTGTTCAATGGCAATGATTGTTCTGGTTATTATGGACTACGCATTTCAGAGATGGGAATTTGAAAACAGAATTAAGATGACCAAGCAAGAAGTAAAGGAAGAGTTTAAAAAGTCTGAAGGCGATCCTATGATAAAATCGAGAATTAAAAGAATTCAGATGGACATGGCCAGAAAAAGGATGATGCAGGCTGTTCCTGAGGCGGATGTCGTTATTACCAACCCAACACATCTTGCAGTTGCCTTGAAGTATGACAGTTCGAGCATGACTGCACCAAAGGTCATCGCAAAAGGGTCGAGAAAGATTGCCGAGAAGATTAAAGAAGTCGCTTCGGAACATGGAATACCAGTTTTGGAGAATAAGGAACTCGCCCGAAATTTGTATTCATTGGTTGAGGTGGGTCAGGAGATACCACCTGCACTATATCAGGTAATAGCCGAACTTTTGGCTTATATTTACAGGTTAAAGTCAAATTATACCCAAGGCGTGTCATAAAATAGTTTTAAGGAAATTTAGATGGAACAAGTTGTAAAATTAAAAACGGATTCCGCATCTGTTAGTGAAATAATGACAGTCATTGGTGTGATCACTATCCTTGTGGTAATGATAATCCCATTACCTTCGATACTTTTAGACTTCCTTCTGGCATTGAACATCACTGTTGCCGTAACGATTCTTTTAATCGCTATGTATACGCTTAAACCTCTGGACTTTTTCGTATTCCCTCCGTTGCTTCTTGTGACGACCCTTTTCAGACTGTCTCTTAATGTTGCATCGACAAGATTGATACTTTTGCATGGCAATGAAGGCGCCATGGCTGCAGGAGGCGTTATCAAATCCTTTGGCAGTTTCGTGGTCGGTGGAAATTACGTTGTCGGTGTGATCGTATTTATTATTCTGGTTATTGTTAATTTTGTTGTAATTACAAAGGGTGCCACCAGGATCGCTGAAGTTGCCGCTCGGTTTACACTAGATGGTATGCCCGGTAAACAAATGAGTATCGACGCGGATCTCAACGCCGGTCTAATCGATGAAGAGGAGGCAAAACAACGCCGGATAACCATTACAAGGGAGGCCGAATTTCACGGATCTATGGATGGTGCTGCCAAATTTGTCAGAGGGGATGCTATTGCGGGAATTATAATCACCATTATTAATATCATCGGTGGATTTATTATCGGCGTGTTTCAGCAACATATGTCCGTTCTTAACGCCGCTCAGAACTATACCCTTTTAACCGTAGGCGATGGATTGGTATCGCAAATCCCAGCACTCACCATATCCACGGCGGCAGGAATCGTCGTGAGCAGGGCGGCCTCAGAGGGGACTATGGGCAAGGATTTCGGAAAATTATTTTCTAAATATCCAAAACCCATTTATCTTTCAGCATTAACTGTCTTTTTTTTCGGTCTCATTCCGGGTTTACCGCATATCCCCTTTATAATGCTTTCAATTATAATTGGGATAAGCGTTTATCTGTTTGAAAAGAAAAAAGAGGAATTAAAAGATGATAAGATTGAGGTGAAAAAGACAGAAGCGATTGATGATGGGCCGGAACCCGTGGAACATTTATTGGTGATTGATCCACTTGAGTTGGAAGTAGGATATGGACTCATTGCTTTGGTGGATAGAGAGCAGGGAGGAAAGTTTCTTGACAGGGTTCGTTCAATAAGACGTCAGTTTGCTGTCGAAATGGGAATGGTTATTCCGCCGATTCATATCAGAGATAATTTGCAACTGAATTCATCCGAATATCAGATTCTTCTCAAGGGAGTAAAGATTGCCGGATCCGGATTAATGGTGAATCATTATTTGGCTATGGATCCGGGAGATGCGACAAGAAAAATTGAGGGAATAGAAACAAAGGAGCCGGCATTTAACATCCCTGCATGCTGGATACCGGAAGAAAGAAAAGAGGAGGCCAAGCTTGCGGGTTATACCGTAGTCGATGATGCAACGATTATGGCTACTCATCTAACAGAAGTTCTCCGAAAACATGCTTCAGAGCTGCTTGGCAGGCAAGAAGTTCAAAATTTGCTGGATAATCTCAGCAAAACGTATCCAAAGGCGGTTGAAGAACTTGTACCGAATCTTCTTTCCTTAGGGGCTGTTCAAAAAGTGCTGCAAAATCTCCTGGAAGAACGGATATCTATCAGGGATCTGTTGACTATCGTTGAAACACTTGCCGACTGTGCGCTTTTGACAAAGGATCCTGATTTATTAACCGAATATGTGAGAAACAAAATGTCCAGATCTTTTATCAGCCCGCATATTGGAGAAGATGGTTATTTAAAACTGATAACAATGTCTCAAAATGTTGAGGATATTCTTCTTAAAGGGATACAGAATACGGAACACGGTTCTTATCTCTCGGTTGATCCAAACATTGCAGATTCAATTATTTCTTCGATCAAAAAGGAAACAGAAAAGGCGATGTCAAAGAATATTCAACCGATTCTTTTAACGACACCTTTAATAAGGAGACATTTGAGAAAGATGATAGAATACTTTGTACCCTCATTGATGGTATTGTCTCAAAGCGAGCTATTGAGTGATATCGGCTTTAAAGCTATTGGAAAGGTAAAATTAAACCATGCAGGTTAAGAAATATCGAGCGAAAACAATTAAAGAAGCCACCGCTAAGGTTAAAAATGTGCTGGGACCGGATGCAATGATTCTCTCCACACAGAAACTATCAAAGGTCGGTGAAAACGATATATTTGAAATAACCGCTCTGGCTGGAGCGACGAATATTTCAAATGAGAGTCCGAATATGATCGGAGAAGTTAAACAAGAACTGATGAGTATAAAAGAGATGCTTTATCTTTTGAACAATTCAGATGTTTTTATTGAAAAAATGATAACGTTTCCCGGAGTTTTAAGTCTTTATACAAAAATGATAAAAAATGGTGTTAATGATCGTTATGTAAGACAATTATTTGAAAGGACCGGAGCATTTAATGGCCATCCCGTTAATGACATGGAAAGTATAAAAGATCGAGCCTTTAAAGAGATCATGAAAGTTGTGGATGTTAAAAATCCTTTCGATATAAAAGAAAATAAACAAATTATAGCGGCTTTTATCGGTACGACGGGTGTTGGTAAAACAACGACCATCGCAAAGCTTGCTGCCAGGCTCATGCTTGAAAAGACAAAGAAAGTCGGCTTGATCTCATTAGACGCCTATCGAATAGGGGCTATGGAACAACTTCAAACATATGCAAATATATTAGGGGTGCCCTGCTTCAAGGCATTCAAAACAAAGGATCTGATTTTTGCACTTCGAAGGATGGAAGGAAAAGATATTGTTCTTATCGACACTGCCGGCCAAAGCCAATATGATAGATCCAGGCTGGATGAACTCAGGAGGTTGATTCCCGGTGATTTGGATATCAGTACTCATCTTTTATTGAGCATTGCAACTGCCGAAGATGAGATGAATAGAGCAGCCGATAATTTCAGATGTTTAAACTATCAGAGCTACATATTTACAAAAAGAGATGAGACTCAAAAATGCGGTTCAATATTAAACCAGATGGTCAAACAACATTTACCTGTTTCCTATATTACCACAGGGCAGAATGTGCCTGAAGATATTGAGCAGGCAAATAGGGCAAAACTATTAGAGTTGATTGTTTCGTAAAAATAAAAAATTTGCACTCATTATTTTAAGCGATTCTAATAGAATATAACAAACCGGGGAAACTTATTAAGGTACAATCATAATAAATTATTAGACAAGGAAGTTTTATTGGAGACCAAAAGATGGATCAGGCCACAAATTTAAGAAGGATTGTAAAAGAAGAATCAGGGAAAGTCCACAAACTGAGAGTGAAAACCGGATCATTTCCTTCAGAAAATAGTCCCATGGTTTTTACGGTTACCAGTGGAAAGGGGGGCGTCGGCAAGACAAATATCGTTGGCAATCTGGCAATTACATATCAGAGAATGAACAAAAGGGTTTTAATCTTCGATGCAGATCTCGGGCTTGCAAATATTGATATTATTTTCGGTATCAACCCCAAATATACCATTGAAGACGTTATCAAAGGTGAAAAAGAGCTGTCTCAGATAATTGCCAAGGGCCCGGAAGGTGTGGCTATAATACCTGCAAGTTCAGGAGTACAGGAACTATCCCATCTTACAGAAGGCCACAAGATCAATCTCTTAAACGAATTTGATTTATTAAACAATATGTATGACATTTTACTGATTGATACGGGTGCGGGTATTTCTTCCAATGTTATTTATTTTAATCTGGCAGCCCAAGAAAGGATTGTCGTTGTCACACCGGAACCAACATCTATTACAGATGCCTATGCCCTTATTAAAGTGATGTTTATGCAGCATGGAACAAATAAATTTATTATTTTGATGAATATGGTTAGAAACGAAAAAGAGGCTGTGTCGGTTTATAAACATTTGAGCAGGGTTGTAGAAAAGTTTATGGGAAGCATATCCTTAGACTATGCCGGGTATATTCCATACGATAAACATTTGCATGAGTCCGTAAACAGGAGGGAACCGGTTACATGCAGCCATCCTCAATCATCTTCAAGCCAAAGCTTTAAAATACTGGCTGAATGTCTATTAGACCAGACAACTGAAAGACATCAAGATGGAAGTATACAATTTTTTTGGAAACGACTTATAGCCGGTGCGGCAGGTTGATGACATGAATGCAGGGATAAAAAAATATCAGGAAATAACCCATGTAGACCAGGAAGGCATGGATGATAAACAGCGTGAGGAACTTATTCTCAAATATGCTCCCCTTGTAAAGCAGATTGCTGAACGGATGGCGGTAAGACTTCCTCCCAATATATCCAAGGACGAACTCGTCGGTCCCGGGGTTTTAGGGTTGTTTGATGCCATTGATAAGTTCGATTCAAAAAGGGGAATTAAATTCAGGACATATGCGAATCTTAGGATAAAGGGGGCAATTTTAGATGAATTAAGAAAAATGGATTGGATTTCAAGATCTGTTCGAAGAAATATTAACAGAATCGAGGATGCAATAAGAGTCCTCGAGCTAAAACTCGGAAGAGAGCCCAAAGATGATGAGATTGCTGAAGAAATGGGACTTGAAATGGATTCATATTACAAAATGATCAGCAGGTCTCATGGCGTCAACCTGTTAAGCCTTGACGAATTGATGCTTGACGGCGGTACCACACCCAGAATTGCCAATCAGGTATCGGACCAACCTTCTCCTATTGCTGAGTTAAAAGTAAAAGAGATTAAGTCAGTTATTTTTAAAGCGCTGTCAACGCTTTCAAAAAAAGAACAAATCGTAATGTCTTTATATTATTACGATGAGTTGACATTAAAAGAAATCGCACAGGTGTTAAGTTTAACCGAGTCAAGGATATCCCAAATCCACTCGAAAGCAATATTAAGATTAAGAATAAAGCTGAAATCCTATTATGAAGGCTGATTATGACGTCACTAAAAAAGGAAGAAGATGCTGTCCAATCTGTCGATGATTTGGTTGAATCGGAAGATAATAAGAAAAAAGCATTTTCCCGAAAGAAAAATATTAAAAATAAACCCAAAAAGCATGTATGGAAAAAAAAGGCATTCTTTTATTTTGTGACGGGGACCTTACTTTTGGCCGGGCTTTCATTATATCCGCTTTTAAAAAACAGCTCGAACCATGTGTGGATACCCCAGCTTAAATGGTTTCCTATCCAAAATTCCAAATCCATCAAATTTGAGCCATTTATTATCCCTTATAGAGAACACGGTAAGTTTACCTATATATCTTTAAGTATTTCCTTTGAATTGCCGAATAAAGAATTAATGGATGAAATGATAGAAAAAAACAACTGGATTAGAGGTATTATTTACAATATTTTGTGTGATAACATAAATGTGTTGGAAAATGTGTCATCGTTAATGAAGCTTAAAAAATTCATTGTTAAAAATGTGAACAACATACTGACGGCAGGTAAGGTTGATAATGCAATTATCACTGATTTTTCGACGGTTTAAATAAAATCGTGTAACGATTTTATTTAAAGGAGAAGGCCATGTCAGGTACAACTCATATGAATGTTATTCTCGGCCAGGGGAATACGATTAAGGAAGTTCATAATGTAAAAAAACAGAATCTTGAAATGAATCAGCAGTTTGTTGCTCAACAATCAGAAGGCGCAAAGAAAGAAGATAAATCAAAAGTACAAGAGTTTGAGACAAAAAACAGAATTGAGATTAAAAAAGAGAAAGAGAAAAATAAAGATCAAAAGGGCAACAAAAAAAAATCAAATGATGAAGATCAAAAAGAAAAAATAAATTTATCAGAAGAAAAGCTTATCGATATCAGGGTCTGATCATGAATTTTATCGAATTAAGACATTTAATTTTATTACAGCTATCCATTGATTTTGGCATTTTTGTTGTGTTTATTTTCTTAATAAGGCGCCTTAGATTTCTCGATAAAGGATCCTCCTCATTGAATACCAAACTGAAAATGTATGAATCATTCCTGACCGATGCAGACAACACGTCTGTAAAATTCAAGGGGATGTTACAAGAGAAAAAAGATATAATAAAAAACCTTAATGAACAATTAGAAAAAAGAATAAAAAGTTTAAATACACTCTTAAACAGAACAGAGACACTGCTTTTTAAGCAAGGGCAAAGTAATCAAGACGGTTATGTTCAAGATTCTTTAAAAAATCATACAAAAAAAATTGTTGAACTGGCAAAAAAAGGATTTGACTTGGATGATATTGCAGAGAGTCTTGTTATACCCAAAGAAGAGGTAATGCTGGTTCTGGATCTAAAGAAAAAAATATGCCAATTAGATCCTAAAGAGGACGTGTCTTGAATAAAGTCGATTATTCAACAGTATCCTCATCTAAGATATCACTCCAACCTTCGGATAATACCACCTCTCATCCCAAATTTGTCGAAAACGAAATTGTTAAAGGGAAGGTTCTAAAATTTTCTTCTTTAAAAAACGTTTTGTTGCTTATTAAAGGAAAAAGGATAATGGCAAAAACACATATGCCTTTGAAGGAAGGCAGTGTCATATCCTTAAAAGTCGAAGAAGTTGGTCCAAATCCGGTCCTCAAGATGTTGGGAACAATAAATGAAAATATTGATACGATAAATACTTCTATGATATTGACCGGATTAAAGAAGAATATTTGGAAAACAATCGTTGAAAACATTGATCATTGCATACTTCCCGATAATGATAAAAAGCTGTTTAAAGAATTGATAGATGATATATCGAAAAAACTATTTCAAAAACCAAACCCGGATCTATTGAGAGAACTTATTGACAAATCAGGAATCGGATGGGAGTCAAAACTAAGAGAAATAATCACTTCTAAGACAAATTGTAGTAAAGGAGAAATTAATGAACTTATAACAGGTGACTTAAAAGGTCTTGGATCAAAATTCATTTCTTTAATGGAAGGAGAAAATGATCTTTTCAAACGGTTAGTATCCACGATAAAAAATATTCAGCTTCTTAATCAGTCAGGACTTGAACAAGAGAGAAAAATCTTTATTCCCATACCGTTTCAACTTCCCGATGGTCTTTTTACGACAGGCCAATTGTTGATACATCTTAATGAAAATAATAAGAATGGTGACGAAAGAAAAAATGACAACGACTATTTTGGAATAAGTTTTTTATTAGAAATGTCAAATCTTGGGCCGCTGAGAGCTGATCTCGTTGTCAGACAAAAACAGATCAATGGACGATTTTTAGTCGTTGAAGAAAAATCGAAGAACATCATTGAAAAACAGCTTCCATCTTTAATAAAGACGCTTGAACAAAAAGGCTTTACCATTCCTCATTTTGAATGTCTCATGAAGGAACCCGTGGAGATAAAAGACACGCTGATCAAAGAAATTGTTCAAGAGGAATGCCATAACATAAGTCTGGTTGCTTGAATGAAAAAAAAATCAAATAAAAACAGTGCTGTTAGCCTAAAGTATAAGCCCGAAGCAGACAGTTCTCCCATAGTCACGGCCAAGGGCAAAGGGAAGATTGCTGAAAAAATTATCAAAATTGCAAAAGAACATAATATTTACATTCACGAAGACCCAGATCTGATAGAGGTTTTGTCACAACTCGACATAAACGATGAAATCCCGCCGGCGCTTTATCCGGTTGTGGCAGAACTTCTGGCGTTTGTATATTCTCTAAATAATACCATGTCACGAAAGCCCCTTTAAACTAGAAGCCATCTCAAAATAATCTTTTGGCCCAATCTCAGCGTTGAAGCCTCGTTTTAAGTCCTCGACATACTTGAGTATGTCTGCGGGTTAAAACTCGGCTCCGCCTTGATCTTGAACCAAAATCTTTATTTTGAGATGGCTTCTGCATCACTTCTGAATCTTTCAAATGAAGCTATCTCAAAAAAGTCTTTTGTCCCAATTTCTGTGTTGGGACTTCGTTTCAAGTCCTCGACATACTTGAGTATGCCTGCGGGTTGAAACTCGGTCCCGCCTTGACCTTGAGCCAAAATCCTCTTTTTGAAATGGCTTCATGCAATCTTGAAAAACGGTAAAAAATTCCAATGGGCAGTTTTTTCCTCGTTGCCAAAAAACAAGAACATGACATGCTGTGAGTTAAATTAAATAAAATCAACAAGTTAGATCACAATGCATTCCCTGAACAGTTTGGCATTGATATTGCTTTGATAAGTCATAAAAAGAAAGAGGAGAAAAAAATGATATCCGGCATCTATAATTTAATTGATGGTTCTATGACTCAGCAACTGAGATTCGAAACCATAGCAAATAATATGGCCAATAGTAATACGAATGGTTTTAAAAAAGATATGATATCTTTTTCTGAGGCGCTCGAAACGCAAAGTAATTCCAGCACAGACTTTTCGCAGGGTCCTATAAAATTTACCGGGAATGAGTTTGATGTTGCATTAAGTTCCAAAGGTTTTTTTAAAATCGGAACCTCTAATGGATTAAGATACACGAGAGACGGCGCATTTTCCACGAATGCACAAGGAGTTTTGGTTACAGGGAATGGAGATACAGTATTGGGGGAAAACGGTCCCATAGCCGTGGAGGGCGGTGAGGTGCATATCGGTAGAGATGGACAAGTTGTGGTGAATAATGAATCGGTGGATAAAATACTTGTCGTTGATTTTGATGAGCCTCAGCTCCTTAGAAAAGAAGGCGGATCATATTATTCTTATCAGGGAGAAAGCAAAGGAATATCTTCGGTGCCCGATGCCGAGGTTCAGCATAAATATTTGGAAAGTTCCAATGTTAATGCAACTCAGGAAATGGTTGAAATGATAGAGACATACAGGGCTTTTGAGTCAGTGGAAAAGGCGATTCAGTCCATTGATAAATTAACCAGTGAAATGGTTAACGAGGTTGGGTCGGTTTCCTAAAAAAAGGAGATAATTATGTTAAGAGGATTGTGGTCCGCAGCGTCAGGAATGGCTGCTCAGAAATTGAACATTGATGTGGTTGCAAATAACCTGGCAAACGTTAACACAGCGGGTTTCAAAAAGAGTCGGACGGATTTTCAAGACCTCATGTATCAAACGGTAAATCAGGCAGGGTCTGAAACATCCACCGGAGAACAGATTCCTGTTGGTATCCAGGTCGGCATGGGAACAATGCCTGTTGGCGTTCACAAGGAATTTTCTCAGGGAGACTTTCAACAGACGAGCAATGAGCTGGATATGGCAATAGAAGGAAAGGGGTTTTTCAAGGTGCTTAGCAATGATGAAGAACTCTATACCCGTTCGGGGAACTTTAAACTGGATGCAAATCGAAATATTGTGACTCCCAATGGAGACAAGCTGCAACCGGAAATGACGATTCCAGCCGAGACAGTGACCATTAAGATTGATAGTGATGGTACGGTAACTGCCTTTGACCCCGAGGGTGTCGGCGCATCCCTTGGAACAATAGAATTATATTCATTTTCGAATCCGGCAGGGCTTTT
>Ga0210085_1000300_pt1 | contig 21732 bp, 22 predicted proteins | sample China_Galinas_PW_5_FD_184866 | JGI IMG/M metagenome (GOLD analysis project Ga0210085, IMG submission 184866) | Wetland microbial communities from San Francisco Bay, California, USA, that impact long-term carbon sequestration - China_Galinas_PWC_D1... | ecosystem: Environmental > Aquatic > Marine... | reverse complement strand
GCGCGCTTCCGCAGCCCCGGGAGCTTGCGAGGGACGGCAGCCTCCGAGAGCCGGGGACCTTCGCGGGACACCAACTTCGCGAGTCCGCCTCAGGCGTCGCATACCGACGCCTGAGGCGGACTCGCCGACTGGGCGGCGACTGGAAACGGTGCGGGACTTCGCAGCCTCAGCCATCCAAGGCGGTGCGAGCTTCCGCAGCCCACCCAAGGCGGTGCGGGGCTTCGCAGCCTCAGCCATCCAAGGCGGTGCGAGCTTCCGCAGCCCACCCAAGGCGGTGCGGGGCTTCGCAGCCTCAGCCATCCAAGGCGGTGCGAGCTTCCGCAGCCCACCCAAGGCGGTGCAAGCGCTCCGCAGCCCCAGCCATCCGAGGCGGTGCGGGATTTCGCAGCTTCAGCCAATCCAGAGCGCCGACAGGGGTGGGGTCGGGGTGCCCCTCGTGCAAGCGGCGTCGCGGTTTTCGCCCCGCAAGCACCCCGCGCCCCCGGGACTCCCCCACAACAGAGCCGCCCATAGGGCGGCGAAGGCAGTGGGGACCCGCACCCCCGCCTCCTCCGCAGGCGAAAACCCCAGCTGGCACGAGGGGCACCCCGACCCCACCCCCCGCAGCACCTACTCCCCCCGGATCACCATCACCGACGTCGCCTTCACCATCGCCGTCGCCGGCTCGCCGACACGCAACCCGAGCTCCTCGATCGCGTCGCGGGTGATCACGGCGCTGACCCGGTGCGGGCCGGCCTGGATCTCGACGATGCCGAGCACGCCGTCGATCTCGATCGACTCGACCGTGCCGGGGAAGCGGTTGCGGGCGGAGAGCTCGTCGCCGGTGCGATGGCGCTCGGGGGCGGCACCGAGGCGGCGCAGCTCGGCGGCTGGGACGAGGCGGCGGTTGCGCTCGTCGCGCTCGGTGCGCAGCTTGCCGGCGCGGTCCCAGCGGCGCAGCGTGTCGGCGCTGACGCCGAGCAGCCGGGCCGCTTCGCCGAGCGTGACGCGCTCTTCCGCGGGCGGGGTCATCGTCCGTCTATACCAGAGGGTCCCGCGCCGCGGGCGCCGCGGCGCGGGGGCACGACCCGGGTCGCCGACGCCTTCCAGACGGCGACCACCTCGGCGCCGGGCCGCAGTCCCAGCTCGTCGCGCGCCGTCGCGGTGACCTCCGCCACCAGCGGCTGGCCGGCGTCGAGCGCCACCCGCACCTGGCCGCCGACCGCCGTCACCGAGCGCACCGTCGCCGCCAGCCGGTTGCGGGGCGAGCCGTGGGCGGGCGTCCCGGCCGGCTCGAGCGCGATCTCCCAGGGGTGGACCGAGATCGCCACCGCGCCGGGCTCGACGCCGGGCTCGGCGGTGGCCGCGGTGCCGCCGCCGTCGAGCGCTATCTCGGTGATCCCCGCGGCGCCCGTCGCCACGGCCCGCCCGCTCAGCACGATCGACCCGGTCAGGTCGGCGACGAAGGTCGACGCGGGACGGGCGGCGAGGGTCTCGGGGCCGCCGCGCTGGACGATCTCGCCTCGCTCCAGAACCGCGATCTCCCCGGCCAGCACGCTCGCCTCGACGAAGTCGTGGGTGACCAGCAGGGTCGGGACCGCGGCGTCCTCGACCAGCCGCTGCAGCTCCCGTGCGGCGCCGGCGCGGGTGCTCGCGTCGAGCGCGGTCAGCGGCTCGTCGAGCAGCAGGGCGCGCGGCCGCGCGCCGAGGGCGCGGGCGAGGGCGAGGCGCTGGCGCTCCCCGCCGGACATCGCCGCCGGCCGGACATCGGCGAGGGGGGCGATGCCGAAGCGGTCGAGCAGCTCGACCGCGGCGCGGCGGCGCTCGCCCCGGCGCAGGTGGCCGAGCCCGTAGGCGACGTTGCGCCAGGCGCTCATGTGGCCGAACAGGGCGTAGTCCTGGAAGACGTAGCCGCACCGCCGCCGCTCGGGCGCGAGGTCGATCCCGGCCTCGGTGTCGAGCCAGCGGTCCCCGCCGCACTCGACCTCACCCCGCCGCGGCGAGAGCAGGCCGGCGATCGCGCTCAGCAGCGAGGACTTGCCCGCGCCCGAGGGCCCGACCACGGCCAGCACCTGCCCCGGCCCGACCTCGAGCCCGAGCCGCAGCTCGAAGTCGCGCCGCGCGAGGTTGAGCTCAGCGCGCAGCAAGGCCGCCCCCCGGGCGCGCGCCGCGGCCGTGCGTGAGCAGCTTCACCGTCGCCAGCAGGGCGGCGGCGACGGCGACCAGCACCGCGGAAAGCGCCAGCGCCGCCTCGAAGTCGGTGCCGAAGAGGGCGACGATCGCCAGCGGCGCGGTCTGCGTAACCCCCTGCAGCGAGCCGGCGAAGATCAGCGTCGCCCCGAACTCGCCCAGCGCCCGTCCCCAGGCGAGCGCGGCGCCGGCGCCGAGCCCGGGGGCGGCGGCGGGGATCGCGACGCGGGCGAAGGTGCGCGCCTCGCCGGCGCCGAGGGTGCGCGAGGCCGCGGTCCAGGAGGGATCGACGGCTTCGAAGGCCGCCTGCGCCTGGCGCACGTAGAAGGGGCTGGCGACGAAGACGAGGGCGACGACGACCCCGGCGGTGGCGAAGACGAGGCGGACGCCGGCACTCTCGATCGCGCCGCCGAGCAGGCCGGCGGGGCCGAAGGCGGCGAGCAGGCCGATCCCGGCGACGGCGGGGGGGACGACCAGCGGCAGCTCGACCAGGGTGACCAGCGCGGCGCGGCCGCGGAAGGAGCGGGTCGCCAGCAGGTAGGCGGCGGGCGTGCCGACCAGCAGGATCACGGCGAGCGCGATCGTCGTCGTCACCAGGCTGAGCCAGAGCGCTTCCAGCGCCTGCGGCTCGCCGAGGCTGGAGAGCAGCTCGGCCGGGCCCGCCTCGAGGAAGATCGCCGCGATCGGCAGGGTGAGGAAGACGAGCGCCAGCGCCAGGCTGACCGCCATCGCCAGCGGGAACCAGGCAAGCCGGTGCCGTCCGCGCCGCGTCATCGCGGTGGCAGGAAGCCGGCTTCGGCGAGAGCTTCGGCCCCGGCGCCGTCGAGCAGGCCGTCGACGAATTCGCGCGCCGCCTCGGGATGGGCGGTCCCGGCGACCACGGCGACGCCGTAGGCGACCGCCGGTTCGAGCCTGGCCGGGAGCGCCACCGCCCGCACCCGGTCGCCCGCCGCGGCGGCGTCGGAGGAGTAGACGAAGCCGGCGTCGGCGGCGCCCTGGGCGACCTTGCCGATCACGCCCTTGACGTCGGGTTCCTCGGCGCGGACGTTGGCGAGGATCGCCTTCCGCTCGCCCGCCGGCAGGCGGCCGAGGACGCCCCGCGCGTAGTCGCCGCAGGGGACGCCGGCGTCGCAGAGGACGAGGTCGGTGCCCGGCGCCGCCAGGTCCGCGAGCAATTCGATCGGGGAGTCGGGGCGCACCGCGACCACCAGCGCATTGCGGGCGAAGACGACCGGTTCCTCGACCAGCCCTTCGCGCGCCAGCTGCTCCGGGTACCCGGTGTCGGCCGAGGCGTACAGGTCGGGAGCCGCGCCCTGGCGGATCTGCGCCGCGAGCTCGTCGGAGCCGGCGAAGGAGAAGCGCTGGTCCCCTGGCAGCGCCTCGCCGTAGGCCTCGAACGGCTCGGTCAGCGAGGAGGCGGCGGAGACCGTGAGCGACCCGGAGCCGCCGCCCTCGCCGCCGCAGGCGGCGAGGGCGAGCGCGGCGAGCAGCGCAATCCCCCATTTGCCTAGGCAGTGCATAGGCGTAGAAGTATCACGTCATCGTGACGGGGCGCCTTTCCTCACCATGGTTGAGGAAAGGCGCCCCGTCCCGCGGAGGCAGGGCCCTACGGCGCGGGCGGCGGGGTGCCCTCGACCCAGCGGGCGTCGCCGCCCTCGACCTCGCGCTTCCAGATCGGCGCCTCGGCCTTGATCCGGTCGATCACCTCGCGCGCCGCCGCGAAGGCCGGGCCGCGGTGGGCGGCGGCGACCGCGACGACGACGCTCGGCTCGCGCAGGGGGACGGCGCCGACCCGGTGCTCGGCGGCGGCGCCCTCGATCTCGTGGGAGGCGAGGGCGTCGGCGAGGATCGCGGCGATCCGCTCCTCGGCCATCGGCACGTACGCCTCGTAGTCGAGCCGCTCGACGTCGCGGGTGGTGCCCTGGAAGGTGACGATCGCGCCGCTGCCGTCGGTGGCGACCAGGGCCGAGAGGCGCTCGGCCGAGAGCGGCTCCTCGGTCACGCGCGCGTGCGGGCTCGGGCCGGCGCCGCCGCTGACCGGCGGGATCAGGGCCAGCTCGTCGCCGGCGGCGAGCACCGTGGCGGCGTCGGCGTACTCGCGGTTGACGGCCATCACCGGGGTCAGCGAATCGAGCGCCGATCCGAGGTCGGGGTGCTGCTCGCCGAGCCGGCGCAGCGCCTCGCCGACCGTGGCGCCCTCGGGCAGCTCGACCTCGACGGTGTCGTCGCCGGCGCGCTCGCGCAGGACGGCGAAGAGGCGGACGCGGTGCAGCATCGATCTATCCTAGGCCGATGGCGGCACCACCCGACGACGCCGAGCGGCCCGCGCTCACCCACCTCGACGCCGGCGGCGCCGCCCGCATGGTCGACGTCGGCGCCAAGCCGCCGACCCGGCGCCTGGCCCGGGCCGAGGCGCTGGTGCGGATGTCGCCGGCGACCGCGGCCGCGGTGCGCGACGGCGACGCGCCCAAGGGCGACGTGGTCGGCACCGCGCGCCTGGCCGGGATCCAGGCGGCGAAGCGCACCGACGAGCTGATCCCGCTCGCCCACTCGCTGCCGCTCGCCCACGTCGACGTCGAGGTCGAGGTCGACGCCGCGGGTGGCCTGGTCCGGATCGAGAGCAGCGCCTCGACCGTGGCCGGCACCGGGGTCGAGATGGAGGCCCTGACCGCCTGCGCGGTCGCGGCCCTCACCATCTACGACATGGTCAAGGGGATCGAGCGCGGGGTCTCGATCGAGCGGGTCGAGCTGCTGGAGAAGAGCGGCGGCAAGAGTGACTGGCGACGCGACGGCTAGCGCCCCGCCCGGCGCGGCGGTCCTCACCGTCAGCAGCTCGCGGGCGCGCGCGGGCGGAAGCGACGAGTCCGGCGACGCGCTCGCCGCCTTCGCCGAGTCGGTCGGCGCCGCCGTGCTCGGCCGCGAGCTGCTCGCCGACGACCGCGAGGCGATCGAAGCCTGCCTGCGCCGCTGGGCAGCGGAGCCGGGCTGCGACCTGATCCTCACCACCGGCGGCACCGGCTTCTCGCCCGACGACGTCACCCCGGAGGCGACCGAGGCCGTGGTCGAGCGGCGCGCGCCGGGGATCGCCGAGGCGATGCGGGTGGCATCGGCCGCCCACACCGGCAACTGGATGCTCTCGCGCGGCGTCGCGGGGATCGCCGGCGGCGCCCTGGTCGTCAACTTCCCCGGCAGCCCGAAGGCGATCGGCGAGGCGGGCGAGGCGATCGCCGGCGCGCTGCCGCACGCGCTGCGGCTGCTGCGCGGCGGCTGGGGCGGGCACGGGCGGTGAGGGCTGCCGCGATCGCGGTCGCGGAGGCACGCGAGCTGCTGCTGGCCGAGGTCGTGCCGGCGGGGAGCGAGCCGGTCCCGCTCGGCGAGTGCCTCGGCCGGGTGACCGCCACCGCGGTCCGGGCCGACGCGCCCGTTCCCGGCTTCGACAACTCGGCGATGGACGGCTACGCGGTGCGCGCCGCGGACCTCGCCGCCGGGCCGGCGGCGCTGCGGATCGTCGCCGAGTCGCGGGCCGGCGTCCCGGCGGAGCAGGCGCTGGGGCCGGGCGAGGCGGCGCGGATCTCGACCGGGGCGGCGATCCCGGCCGGCGCCGACGCGGTGGTGCCGCTGGAGGAGGCGCGCGAGGAGGAGGGGGCCGTCGTGCCGACCGCGGCGCCGGTCGCCCCCGGCGCCCACGTGCGCCGCGCCGGCGAGGACCTCGCGGCCGGGGCGGAGGCGCTGCCGGCCGGGGCGACGATCGGCGCGGCGGAGGTGGGCGTGCTGGCCGGGCTCGGCCTGGCCGTGGCCGAGTGCGCGCGGCGGCCGCGGCTCGCGGTGCTGACCGGCGGCGACGAGCTGCTCGAGCCCGGCGAGCCGCCGGCCCCGGGCCGGATCTACGACTCCAACCGCTTCGCCCTCGCTGCCCTGGCCGAGCGGGCCGGCGCCGCGCCGTTCCACGCCGGCGGCATGCCCGACGACCTCGACGGCACCCGCGCCGCGATCGCACCCGCCCTCGACGCCGACCTCGTCGTCCTCGCCGGGGGCGTCTCGGTCGGCCGCCACGACCACGTCAAGCAGGCGCTCGCCGAGCTCGGCGTCGAGCAGCTCTTCTGGCGCGTCGCCCTGCGCCCCGGCGGCCCGACCTGGGGCGGCGTGCTGCGCCGCCCCGGCGGCCGGCCGACCATCGTCTTCGGCCTGCCCGGCAACCCGGTCTCGGCGATGGTCACCTTCCGCCTCTTCGCCCACCCCGCGGTGCTGGCGGCGACCGGGCGCGACCCGGGGGAGGAGCCCGTCGTCGCCACCCTGACCGAGGCGATCGAGAAGAAGCCGGGCCGGGCCTACTACCCGCGCTGCCGGCTCGATCCCGGCGAGCACGGCTGGCGGGCGACCCCGACCACCGCCCGCCAGGGCTCCCACGTGCTCAGCTCGATGCTCGGCGCCGACTGCCTGGCCGCGATCCCGGCCGAGCGCGAGCGGGTCGAGGCGGGCGAGCGGATCGAGGTCCTGCCGCTCTGAGCCGGGTGCCCCGCCCTCGCTCAGAGAGCGAGGGCCAGGGGCTCCTCCAGGATCTCCCGGACCGCGGCGAGGAACTCGGCGCCCTCGGCGCCGTAGAGGATGCGGTGGTCGCAGGAGAGGGTGGCGCTCATCCGCTGCCGGATCTCGACCTCGCCGTCGACGGCGCAGGGCTTCGGCGCCATCTCGCCGACGGCGAGGATCGCCGCCTGCGGGGCGTTGACCACGGCGGCGAAGCTCGACACCCCGAACATCCCCAGGTTGGAGACGGTGAAGGTCCCGCCCGCCAGGTCGGGGGGCGTGATCGAGCCGTCCTTGACCGCGGCGGCGAGGCGGCGGGACTCGGTGGAGATCTCGCGCAGGCCCTTGCGGTCGGCGTCGAAGACGGTGGGGACGACGAGGGCGTCCGCCGCCGCCACCGCGATCCCGACGTTGACCCGCGAGTAGAGCTCCAGGTGACCCTCGCGGTAGGAGCCGTTGGCTTTCGGGAAGCGGCGCAGGGCCAGGGCGCAGGCCTTGACCACCATGTCGTTGAAGGTCGGCGGCGGCGGGCCGTCCTCGCCGGCGAGGCGCTTCAGCCGCTGCCGCGCCTCGACCGCCGCGGTCATGTCGATCTCGGTCTCGAGGTAGAAGTGCGGCGCGGTCGCCTTCGATTCCGACATCCGCCGCGAGACGACCTGCTGCAGCTTGGAGAGCTCGACCACCGTCGCCGTCCCCTTGGCGGTCTCGGCCTCCGCCGCGACGGGCGCCGGGGCCGCGGCGGGCGCCGGGCTCGGAGCGGACGCCGCGGCCTCCTTCACGTCCCGCTTCAGGATCCGCCCTCCGGGCCCCGACCCGGCCACTGCGAAAAGGTCGACGCCACGCGCCTCCGCCAGCCTTCGAGCCACCGGCGACGCCTTGACCTTGCCATCTTCGGCATTCCGGACACCGGGCGCCGGTTGCTGCGTCGCTGCCGCGGGTGGCGCCGTAGGGGGGACCACCCCCGAGGAAGCTTTAGCTACCGCAGGGGGTGGTGGGTCCCCTGCGGCGACAGGACCCGCGGCCTGGGAGTCCGGTCCTTCACCGGAATCACCGACGACCGCAATGGCAGCGCCGACCGCCGCCCTCTCGCCGTCCCCGACCACGATCTCGGTCAGGGTCCCGGCGACGTCGGCCTCGTAGACCATGTTCGCCTTGTCGGTCTCGATTTCGACCAGGGGCTCGCCGACCGCGACCTCGTCGCCGGCCTGCTTCAGCCACTGCAGCACGGTGCCCTCCTCCATCGAGTCGGAGAGGCGGGGCATGGGGACGTCGGGCATCGGGTTCTCCTCCTAGAAACGGACCGTCGAGTGGATGGCTTCCTCGATCCGCTCCGCGCTCGGCATCCACGCCGCTTCCAGCGAGCCGGCATAGGGCACGGGGGTCGGGTCGGAGGCGAGCAGGCGGGGCGGCGCGTCGAGCGACTCGAAGCGCTCCTCCATCACCTTGGCGACCAGCGTCGCCCCCCAGCTGCCGGCCGGGCTCGCCTCCTGCACGACGAGCAGGCGGTTGGTCGCGTCGACGCTGTCGAAGACCGCCTCGTAGTCGAACGGGGCCACGGTCCGCGGGTCGATCAGCTCGACCTCGACGCCCTGCCCGGCGAGGCTCTCGGCCGCCTCCAGGGCGCGGTGTCGCATCGCCTGGGTGGCGACGACGGTGACGTCGGCGCCGCGGCGGACGACGTCGGCCCGTCCCAGCTCGACCGGCTCGATTTCCTCGGGCAGCTCTTCCTTGAGGTTGAAAAGGCCCTTGTGCTCGAAGTAGAGGACCGGGTCCGGGTCGCGGACGGCGGCGCGCAGCAGCGCGTAGGCGTCGGCGCAGGTCCCGGGCACGACCAGCTTCAGGCCGGGCACGTTGAGGAACCAGTTCTCGCAGGTCTGCGAGTGCTGGGCGGCGAAGCCGGCGCCGGCGCCGCTCGCCATCCGGATCGTCACCGGGGCCGCGACCTGGCCGGCGGTCATGTAGCGGTACTTGGCCAGCTCGTTGGCGATCTGGTCGAAGCAGACCGCGGCGAAGTCGGCGAACATCACCTCGGCGATCGGCCGCAGGCCCTGCACGGCGGCGCCGATCGCGGTGCCGACGATCGCCTGCTCGGAGATCGGGGTGTCGAGCACGCGCTCGGGGCCGAAGCGCTCGAACAGCCCTTCGGTCGTCTTGAAGGCGCCGCCCGCGGCGCCGACGTCCTCGCCGATCACGAAGACGTCCGGGTCGGCGGCGAGCTCGTCGGCCATCGCCCTGGTGACGGCCTGTTTGTAGGTGGTGGTGGCGCTCATGCGTAGACGTGCTCCAGTCGGGACTCGGGGTCGGGTTCGGGCCAGCTCGTGGCGCGCTCGAGGGCCTCGGCGACGGCCTGCTCGGCGGCCGCCTCGACCGCGTCGATCTCGCTCTGCTGGACGCCGGCGGCGAGCAGGGCGCGCTCGAGGACGAGGATCGGGTCGCGCTCCAGCCACGCCTCCAGCTCGCCCTCGGGCCGGTAGGCGGCCGGGTCGGAGCGCGAGTGGCCCTTCTGGCGGTAGGTCAGCGCCTCGATCAGGGTCGGCCCCTCGCCGGCGCGGCCGCGGGCGACCGCCTCCGCGGTGGTGGCGAGCATCGCCAGCACCTCGTTGCCGTCGACCGTCGCCTTCGCCATCCCGTAGGCATCGGCGCGGTCGGCGATGCTGGCGACCGGGGTGGTGGTGGCGATCGGCGAGTACTCGCCGTAGAGGTTGTTCTCGCAGACGAAGACGGCCGGCAGCTTCCAGATCGAGGCCAGGTTGAGCGCCTCGTGGAAGGCGCCGATGTTGGTCGAGCCGTCGCCGAAGAAGCAGACGCTGACCTGCTCGCCGCCGCGGTAGCGGGAGGCGAAGGCGAGGCCGGCGGCGATCGGCAGGTGGGCGCCGACGATCGCGAAGGAGCCCATCGCGCCGACGCCGACGTCGGTCAGGTGCATCGAGCCGCCCTTGCCGCCGCAGAGGCCCTCGGCCTTGCCGAGGATCTCGCCGAAGGAGCGGTCCAGCGGCGCCCCCATCGCCAGGGTCGCGGCGTGGCCGCGGTAGGTGCAGGTCATCGTGTCCCCCTCGCGCAGCGCCGCGCAGGCGCCGACCGCGACGGCCTCCTGGCCCTGGCCGAGGTGGGTCGAGCCGCGCACCACGCCCTGGGCGAAGAGGCGGTGGCAGGCGTCCTCGAAGTGGCGGATCTCGACCATCGTGCGCAGCAGGTCGAGCTGGGCCTCCTGCGACGGGGCCGTGGGCGTTGCTTCCTCGCTACTGGGCATCGGGGGGCTCCTCCGTGTGCTGGGCGTGGGCGTCGACGGCGGTCGCCGCGGCGCTGCGGACGGCCGCGACCAGGTCGGCGCGGCGGCGGTCGAAGTTGTGGACGGGCACCGAGACGGTGAAGGCGGCGACGACGAGGTCGTTGACGATCGCCGGGGCGGAGACGCAGCAGACGCCCTCGTCGTGCTCCTCGCGGTCGACCGCCCAGCCGCGCTCGCGGATCTCCTCGAGCTCGGCGGCGAGCGCCTCGCGGTCGACGATCGTGTGCGCGGTGCGGGCGTCGAGCGGGCCCTCGCCCAGCACCGCGGCGCGCTGCTGGGGATCGGCGAAGGCGAGCAGCAGCTTGCCGGTGGCGCGCGCGTGGGCGTGGCGGTAGGGGCCGGTTTCGGCGCCGGCTACGCGGACCGCGGCGCCGCTTTCCAGCGAGGCGAGGACGCGGATTTCGTTGCTGCGCCAGGCGCTCAGGTAGGCGGTCTCGCGCTGCTCGCGGACCAGCTCGCGGAGCGGCTGCAGCAGCCAGTCCGGCACCGCCTCGGCCTGGGTGTAGGCGGCGGCGATCGCGGCGGCGGCCGGACCGAGCACGAAGCGGCGCCGCTCGCCGCGAGCCAGCAGGCCCTCGTCGCAGAGCGTCGCCAGCAGGTGGTGGGCGGTGGGGACGGGAAGCCCGACCGCGGTCGCCGCCTCGGTGGTGGTGAGCCCGGCGGGCGCCCCCGCCACCCGCATCAGCAGCCGCGACGCCCGCGCCACCGACTGGATTCGGGTAGAGCTTTCAGATGGTGAAATCTGATTCATATTGCGAAATCACCCTAGCACCCCGGTCCGCAATCGCCCCGCACCCGCACCCCGCACCGCCCGGCGGTCGCACTTCCACCCGCATAGCGGGCGAAAGTGCGACCGCGGCCCTCAGGCGGCTGCCCAGGTCGGGGGCGTGCCCTCGGCCGGGCGCGCGATGCCGGCCTCGGTGAGGTCGTCGAGGTGGGCGCCGACGCTGCGGGCCAGCTCGATCCCCATCTCGGGGAAGGGGCCGAGCTCGGCCTCGGCGGCCGTGGCGATCTCGGCCACCGTGCGCGGCCCCGCAGCGAGCTGTTCGCGGACGATCCGCTCGAGGTCGTCGGCGAATTCCCCGCTGCGGGCGACGAACTCGGCGACGTCGGAGCCGGTCAGCTCCGGGTAGTGGGCGGTCTCCAGCCGGGCCGGCGCGAGCGCCTCGATCTTCGCGACCGAGCGCCGGTAGCCGTCGGCGGTGACGTAGATCGGCGGGCTGATCCGCTCGTCGTCGACGTCGTAGAGGCCGTTCTCCAAGAGCGCGTCGACGACGATCGCGCAGTCGCCGACTACGAAGCCGAGGTGGCCGGCGGTGTGGCCGGGCAGCTCGACCACCCGCAGCACCGCGCCGCCGGCGCCGATCTCGTCGCCCTCGCGCAGCACCCCGTCGAGGGCGGTGTCCGGGCCGGCGGCGTCCCGCAGCCACCGCATCGTCGCCTCGTCGTAGGCGAGGCCGTGCTGCGGGTACCAGCCGTAGCGCGCCTCGGAGCCGATCCGCGCCCAGGACTCGATCAGCGGGCGGTCGGCGACGCCGCAGCGGATCCGCGCCCGCGGCGCCAGCTCGCGCAGTTCGGCGTTGCCGCCGTAGTGGTCGACGTCGGCGTGGGAGATCGCCACCTCGACGATCTCCTCGGGGCCGCGGCCGAGGGCGCGCAGGGCGGGGACGATCTGCTCGCGGACCGTGCCGGCGACGCCGCTGTCGATCAGCACGACTCCGTCGTCGCCGAGGACCAGCCACTGGGCGATGCGGCGGACGCCGAGCTGGGAGGGGACGCGGTAGACGCCGGCGGCGATCTCTACCGGGGCGGGGGTGGTGGTCATCGGTCCTCCTGTGATCTGGCTTGGCTGTCGGTCCGCAGGTGCGCCCGGGCCTCGATCTGCTCCCAGTCGAGCTCGACCCCGAGGCCCGGGGCGGTGGGGGCGCGGACCCGCCCCCGCTCGACTTCGGGCAGGGCGAGGAGAAGGTCTTCGACCGGGTCGAGCGCCCGGTCCTCGCCGACGAAGGCCTCGACGTGGCCGCAGGCCGGGTGGGCGGCGGCGAGGTGGACGTGGACCGGCAGGCCGACGTGCGGGGAGGCGGGGACGCCGGCCAGCCAGCAGGAGTCGAGCAGCCGCTGCGCCCCGGTGATGCCGCCGGCCACGGTCGCGTCGAGGCGGAGCACGTCGGCGAGCCCCTCGCGGGCGAGGCGGTCGAGCAGGTGCAGGTCGGAGACCTCGTCGCCGATCGCCAGCGGCAGCGGGCTGCGCTCGCGCAGTCGCCGGTAGGCGCCGGTCCGCGCGGCGGCGATCGGGTCCTCGAGCCAGGCCGGCTCGAAGCCGCCCCAGCGCCGCAGCTCGGCGAGGGCGGCGGGGGCGTCGTCCCAGGCCCAGGCGGCGTCGACGACCAGGCTTCCCGGCGGCGCCTCGGCGCGGGCGATCACCGTCGCGGTGTCGGCCGGGTCGGGCCAGCGGGCGAGCTTGACCAGATCGTGGCCGGCACCGCGCAGCTCGCGCAGCCGCTCGCCGGCCTGCTCGGGGCGCAGCCCGGCGACCGGGTAGGCGCTCACCGCCATCACCGGGACCTCCTCGCGCAGGCCGCCGAGCAGGCGGTGCAGCGGCAGGCCGGCGGCGCGCGCCTTCAGGTCCCAGAGGCAGATGTCGAGCAGGCTGAGCGCGCGCATCGCGGCGCCGCTCTGGCCGGCCGGGCCGGCGGCGCCGATCGCGCGCTGCCAGGCGCGGGCGGTGTCGGCGACCGCGGTCCCCAGCGTCGCGGCGGCGAGCATCCGGTCGAGCGACTCGGCGACCGGCAGGCCGCGGGTCAGGCTCCAGGCCGCGCCCGGGGAACCGCCGCCGCCATCGTCGACGCGGACGACGACGTACTCGCGCTCGCTCACCGCCATCCGCCCCAGCGCCAGCGGGGTGGGCAGGGGCAGGCGCAGGGTCCATGTGCGCACTCGGGTGACGGCTCGCTCCTCCATGATGGCTGGTAACGATTCCAGACGTTTTGGAGGTTGTCAAGAAGCGGGATCCCGGCCCTCCCTTGACATTTCCCGAAATTGTGGGATACGTTCCCGGTAACGATTCCAAGCCCGCCGGATCGGAAGTCCGGTGCGTCCCCTGAGGAGAGAGACCGCATGCCAAGAACTGCCAAGATCAGCCGTGGGACCTGGTGCGTCGCCTTCGGCTTCGACCCCGTTCCTTCCCTCGACCAGGCGCTCGAGGTGATGTCGGCGTTCGGCTACGACGGCGTCGAAATCGGCGGCTTCCTCGACCACGCGACGATCGAGCGCTACCCCGACAGCGCCTCGCGGCAGCAGCTCGTCGACCGGGTCAAGGAGCTCGACCTCGAGGTCTGCGGCTACGCGCCCGGCCCCTACGGCGACTTCGGCCGCCTGCCCTGGGCGACCGGCGGCGAGGACGTGGTCAAGGCCTACGACCAGTTCTTCGAGGACCACCTGCGCTTCACCCTCGACATCGGCAGCCCGGCGATGCGGGTCGACCCGGGCGACTTCGGCCCGCTGCCCCGCGACGCCGACTACGACAAGGCCTGGGACCGGGTGGTTGAGACCTTCCGCAAGCACGCCCAGCGCGGCCGCGAAGAGGGCGTCCTGATGCTCTGGGAGTACGAGACCGGGCAGATCTTCGTCAAGCCCTCGGAGGTCGTGAAGCTGCTCGAGGACGTCGGCGACGACAACCTCAAGCTGCTCTACGACGTCGGCCACGTCGAGGCCGGCGCCGTGCTCGCCCACAACCAGGTGCAGCCGTTCGAGAAACTCGAGGGCGGCCAGGTCGAGTTCATCGAGATGGTCTCCGGCCACATCGGCCACGTCCACCTCTGCGACACCGACTCCAACACCTGGGGCAACGCCTTCGGCACCCACCTCGGCTTCGGCAAAGGCGTGATCGACTTCGACGAGGTGATCCCCGCCCTGCTCAAGGCCGGCTACGAGGGCGAGTGGTGGGCCGTCGACGCGATCCCGATGACCAGCGAGTCCTGGGCCGACACCTGGGACGGCCGCATCTGGCTCGACGCGGCCCTCGACAAGCACGTCCGCGGCTAACCCGCCCGACCCCGGGAAGAGAAGGAGAGAGACGATGAAGGCAGCAGTTTTCTACGAGGCCGAGGACATCCGGATGGAGGACATCCCGGAGCCCGAGCTCGGTCCCGACGACGTCCTCGTCGACGTCAGCACGGTCGGGATCTGCGGCTCGGACATCGAGTACTACTACGGGCGCAGCCCGGTCGGGACCGCGACCGGCAAGGGCCCGCTGGTGCTCGGCCACGAGTTCATGGGCCGGGTTTCGGCCCTGGGCTCGGCGGTGCCGGACGGCGCCCTGGAGATCGGCGACCGAGTCGCCGTCAACCCGATCCAGAGCTGCTACCGGTGCGACGCCTGCCGCGCCGGCAAGCCGCAGTTCTGCGCCAACCTCAGCGTGCTCGGCGTGACCACCAACGGCGGCTTCGCCGAGAAGGCGCGGACCAGCGTCTCCCACGCCTACAAGCTGCCCGACTCGATCGGCGACGACGAAGGCGCCTTCATCGAGATGCTGGCGGCGGCGGTCAACGCGATCGACAAGGCCGCGATCGACCCGGGCGACCTGGTCCTCCTCGCCGGCCCGGGCCCGGTCGGCCTGGCGATGGTGCAGCTGGCCAAGAGCAAGGGCGCGACCGTGATCCTCGCCGGCACCCGTGAGGACCGGCTCGCGGTCGGCACCGGCTTCGGCGCCGACCTGACCGTCGACGTCGGCGGCGACACCGACCTCGCCGAGGCGATCGAAGCCGAGTACGGGCAGCTCGCCGACAAGGTGATCGTCGCGACCAGCTCGCTCCCCGCCAACGAGGAAGCGTTCCAGCTCTGCGCGCCGGGGGCGACGATCGTCTTCATGGCGGTCACCGGGCCCGACGACACCGTCGCGCTGCCGATGCTCGACAACCTGATCGCCGACCGCACGATCAGGTTCTCCCTCTGGTACCCCAACCAGTGGCCCCGTACGATCAGGCTCTTGGAGCAGAAGATCGTCGACACCGGGCCGATCATCACCACCCACGCCTCGCTCGACGATCTCACCGGCGCGATCGGCCGCCAGGTCGCCCGCGAGGACGGCGCGATCAAGACGATCGTCAACGTCGGGTAATGAGGCTGGCCGGCAAAGTCGCCGTCGTCACCGGTGCCGCGCGCGAGCGCGGCATCGGTCGCGGCATCGCCACCTGCCTGGCGGAGGAGGGCTGTGACGTCGTCGTCAACGACCACTCGGCCGAAGAGGAAGGGCTGGAGCTGGTCGAGCGGCTGCGCGAGGGCGGCCGCCGGGCGATCTGGCACCGCGCCGACGTCAGCAAGCGCGAGCAGGTCGAGGAGATGTTCGAGCGCGCCGCCGCCGAGCTGGGCCGGCCGACCGTGGTCTGCGCCAACGCCGGCGTCGCCGGCTGGCAGCCGGTGGTCGAGGTGGACGGGGAGCAGTGGCGCCGTCTCGTCGACATCAACGTGATCGGCGGCTTCAACGTCTGCCAGGTCGCGGCCCGCGGCATGGTCGAGGCGGGGGAGGGCGGGCGCATCGTCGTCACCTCCTCGGTGCATGTGCAGATGCCCTTCGCCGAGATGGCCGTCTACGGGGCGACCAAGAGCGGCCTGCGGGCGATGGTCGACGCCGCCGCGGTCGAGCTCGCCCCGCACGGGATCACCGTCAACCACGTCGGCCCGGGCTGGGTGAAGTCGGCGATCAACGACCCCTCGCCCTCGCTGCAGACCGAGGAAGACGTCGCCGCGACGCTGGCGATGATCCCGGCCGGGCGCGCCGCCGACCCGCGCGAGATCGGGATGGCGGTCGCCTACCTGGCCTCCGAGGACGCCGCCTACGTGACCGGCGAGTACCTGCGCATCGACGGCGGCCTCGTGGTGGGGAAGCACTGATGGCCGGCCGGATGGACGGACGGGTCGCGGTCGTCTCCGGCGGCACCGGCCCGATCGGCAGGGCGGTCGCCGCGAACCTCGCCGAGGCCGGGGCGAAGGTCGCCGTGCTGCACGACGGCGCCGACGCCGGCGAGCTCGAGGGGCTCGACGCGCTCGCCCTGCGGGCCGACGTCGCCGACCCCGAGCAGGTCGCCGCCGCGCTCGGCGAGGTCGCCGAGCGGCTGGGCGAGGTCGACTCGCTGGTCGCCGCCGCCAGCCATCGCGCCCTCGGCTCCTTCCTGGAGACGCGCGAGGCCGATCTGCGGCGCTGCATCGAGGTCGACGTGCGCGGCGCCCTCAACTGCGTCCAGCTCGTCGCCCGCCGCCTGCTCGAGCGCGGCGCCCCCGGGCGCCTGGTCCTGCTCGGCTCGGTCGCCGGCCTGCGCACCGTGCCAGGCAGCTGCCCGCACGCGATCGCCAGGGCGATGACCGCGACGCTCGGCCAGGTCGCGGCGATGGAGCTGGCCGCCGGCGGGATCACCTGCAACGTGGTCGCCGCCGGCTGGACCCCGTCGGGCTTCCTCGACCGGCACGTCGACCGCGAGCTGGCGCTCGCCGCGACGCCGAGCGGGCGGCTGGTCGAGCCCGACGAGGTGGCGGCGCTGTGCGCCTTCCTGCTCTCCGATGACGCGGCCGCGGTCAACGGCGCGGTGATCCCCGTCGACGGCGGCTACTCGATCGCGAAGGCACCCGGCGGATCCCCGATCAGGACGCGTTCCTGAGCCTTGCGCGCCCCCGTTTTGACGCGCGGACGGGCGATAGGCTGAGGGCATGGCAGAGTCGAGCGGAGGGGGATCCCGGGGCAGCGGCGACGGCGTCTCCTCGAGACGGAGGTCGCGGGGCGAGCGCGCCGGCATGCGCGAGGTGGCCGAGCACGCCGGCGTCGCGATGTCCTCGGTCTCGCGGGTCCTCTCCCACCACCCCGACGTCAGCTCGGGGATGCGCGAGCGGGTCGAGCGCGCGGTCGAGGAGCTGGGCTACGAGCCCGACATGCTGGCCCAGAGCCTGCGGCGGCGCGCCACCTTCACGGTCGGCTTCGTGGTCAGCGACATCTCCAACCCGCTGCTCTCGACGATCGCCCTCGGCGCCGAGACCACCCTGCGCGAGGCCGGGTACAGCATGCTGCTGATGAACTCGGAGAACAAGCCGATCCTCGACGCCGCCCACCTGCGCCTGCTGACCAGGCGCCGGGTCGACGGGCTGCTGCTCTCGCTGGCCGCCGAAGACGACCCGGAGACGGTCGGCCTGCTGGAGGAGACCGACATCCCGATCGTCCTCATCGACCGCGAGATGCCCGTCTCCGTCGACGCCGGCTCGGTGGTCTCCGAACACCGGGACGGGATGCGCAGCGCGGTCGGGACCCTGCTCGACCTCGGCCACCGGCGGATCGGGCTGATCCTCGGGCCCAGCCTGCGCTTCTCCCGCGAGCGCCTGCTCGGCCTGCGCGACGCCTATGCCGAACGCGGCCTGGCGGACGAGTCGCTCGTCCTCGAAGGGACGCTGACCGAGGAGTTCGGCCGCGAGGCGACGGCACGGATGATCGACGACCGCGAGCCGGTGACGGCGATCGTCGCCGGCGGCAACCAGCTGGTCAGCGGCGCCCTCGCCGAGCTGCGCTCGCGCGAGCTCGAGGTCGGGGCCGACATCTCGCTGGTCAGCTGCGACGCGATCTCGGTGACCGAGTTCTTCACCCCGCCGATCGCGGTCGTGCGCCGCGACAACCGCGCCCTCGGCCGCACCGCCGCCCAGCTCCTGCTGGAGCAGATGCGTGACGACCTGCCCCCGCGCCAGATCGTCCTGCCGACCGAATTCGTGCGCCGCGACAGCTGCGCCCCCCCGGCCGCCGCCCGCCGCTAGGCGGCCGCCCGGCGACTCCACCTTTCGCGTGCGTCAGTCCTTTGTCCCGCTATGCGGGACAAAGGACTGACGCAACCCGGTTCCTAGTAGTCCAGCTGGCCGCCGGTCACGTTGAGGGTGGTGCCGGTGATGTAGCGGGCGTGGTCGGAGGCGAGGAAGAGGATCGTCCCGGCCAGCTCCTCGGGGTCGGCGAAGCGGCCGAGCGGGATCGACTCGCGCATCTGCTCAAGCCTGGCCGGGTCGCTGCCGTCGCGCAGCATCGGGGTGTCGACCGCGCCCGGGGCGACGCAGTTGACGAGCACGCCGTGCGGGGCGTAGTTGCGGCTGAGGCCGCGGGTCAGGGAGACGACCCCGCCCTTGGTCGCCGCGTAGGCGGTCGAGCCCGCCAGGCCTCCGGTCCACCAGGCCTGCGAGGTCATCAGGACGATCCGGCCGCCCTCGCCGTCGGCCGTCATCCGCTCGGCGGCGTCGCGGGCGAGGAAGAAGGTGGCGCGCAGGTTGACCTCCTCCTGCAGGGTCCAGTCGGCCTCGGTGACGCTGGCCAGGTCGGCCCGGCGGACGATCACCGCCGCGGTGTGGACGAGGGCGTCGAGCCGGCCGAGCTCCGCGACCGCGCGCTCGAGCAGCGACTCGCGGGCGGCGGCGTCGCGCAGGTCGGTGGGGAGGAGGTGGGTCTCGCCCCCCGGCGGGAGCCCGGCGGCGGTGCGCTCGAGCGAGCCGGAGGTGAGGTCGGTCAGCGCGAGGCGAGCGCCGGCGGCGGCGAAGGCGGCGGCGACCGCCGCGCCGATCGCGCCCCCGGCCCCGGTCACCAGGACCCCGCGGCCGGCCACGCCGGCGGCGAGCGAGAGGCTGCTCGGGGGCTCGGGGCGGGGCATGCGCCGAGTCTATCGGAATCGATTCCAACGAGCAGGCACGGCATGAATCCGCGAAGTCCCTGCATATCCGGCATTCCATCGGGACCTGCAGCGCCCTCGGTTGCGTGTTGGAATCGATTGCGGTAACGTCACCGAAATCGCTTCCAGGAGAAGCGATCGTCAAGGAAACGTTCTGGGAATCGAGGAGGAGAAGGTGTCGACCGAAGACACGGTTAATCCGGCGCGCGGGGCAGTTGCCGGCTTCCGGGCGCAGGAGATCTGGTCCTTCGTGCGAGCGCACCGCTCGAAGTTCGCGCTGCTCTCGGTGATCGCGCTGATCGTGGCGATCACGACCGCCAAGTCGGACGTGTTCTTCACCTGGCAGAACTTCGAGAACATCCTCGTCCAGGTCTCGATCGTCGGCATCCTCGCCTGCGGGACGACGCTGCTGATGGTCTCGGGGGGGATCGACCTCTCGATCGGCTCCGCCGTTTCCCTGACCGGGGTCGCCTCCGGCTACCTGATGACCCACGGCTGGTCGGTGGTCGCGGCGATCGGCGCCGCCGTCCTGCTCGCCGTCTTCGTCGGCCTGGTGATCGGGACCCTGGTCTCCTTCTCCACGACCCACCCGTTCATCCTCACCCTGGGGATGCTGACCCTGCTGCAGGGGGTGGCGCTGCTGATCTCCAACGTGCCGATCAGCGAACTCCCCAACTCCTATCTCGAATGGGTGGACGGCAAGGTGCTCGGGCTGCCGCTGATCGTCGTCGCCTTCCTGCTCTGCGCGGTGGCGGTCCACCTGATCCTCAACATGACCAGCTTCGGCCGCTGGCTCTACGCGATCGGCGGCTCCGAAAGCGCGGCCCAGCTCGCCGGGATCCGGGTGCGGATCGTGAAGATGGGCCTCTACGCGCTCAACGGCCTCTTCGTCGGCATCGCCGCCGCCCTGATGGTCGGCCAGCTCTCGGCGGCCTCCCCGGACATGGGCTCGGGCCTGGAGCTGGCCGCGATCGCCGCGGTCGCGGTCGGCGGCACCCCCCTCGCGGGCGGTCGCGGCGGCGTCCCGGGGACGCTTCTCGGCGTCCTGCTGCTGGGGCTGATCGCGAACTCACTGAACCTTCTGTCGATCACCGGAAACCTGCAGTACGTCATCCAGGGGATGGTGATCATCGTCGCGGTAATGGCTCAGCGGGGTTCTCGCTGAGTGTGTGGTGTTGGTGTTCGGAAAACAAGGAGGAGAGACGTTGCATAGCAAGCTCAAAGAGAGCAAGCGCTGGCTGATCGTGATCGCGGCGTTCGCCGCGCTCGCGGTGGGCCTTACCGCCTGCGGGTCGTCGTCCGACTCGACCAGTGAGTCGACGGAATCGGCGCCCACCACCGAAGAATCGACTGAAAGCGAAGCGACCGCCGCGGGCGACAAGCCGCTCGAAGGCAAGACGATCGCCTACATCCAGACCGGGTCGCTCGAATACTACGAGTACTCGGCCGAAGGGGCGAAGACCGCGATCGAGGTCCTGGGCGGCACCCCGGAGGTGCTGAACTCCGAACTCGATCCGCAGAAGGAGCTCGCCAACGTCCAGGACGCCGTCACCAAGCAGGTCGACGGGATCGTCCTCTTCCCGCTCAGCGACGCCAGCGAGAAGGCGGCGGTGAAGGAGGCCAACGACGCCGGCATCCCGATCAGCATCGTCGGCATCATCCCGCTGGAGGAAATCCAGCCGAAGATCGCCGGTGACGCCGCGGTCCACTTCCTCGACTACGCCAAGGTGCTCGGCGAAGCCTTCGCCGAAGTCGTCCCCAGCGGCCCGATCGCGATGATCACGGGGGCCGAGGGCCGGCAGGAGGTCTCCGAATTCAAAAAGGCCTTCGCCGAAGGGTTCGGCGACGACGCGCGCATCGTCGAGACGCTCGACGGCGAATACCTGCGGCCGAAAGCGTTCTCGCTGACCCAGGACATCATGGCCAAGCACCCCGACCTGAAGGGGCTCGTGGTCCAGAACGAGGACATGGCCGTCGGCGCCGTGCAGGCGCTCGGCCCGAAGGTCTCGCAGGTCGCGGTCACCTCGCAGAACGGCTCTCCGATCGGCAACAAGCTGCTCGAAGAAGAAAAGCTGAAGGTGACCATCGGGGCCTCCCCGACCCAGGAGGCGACGCTTTCGGTGCGGCTCCTGGCGCAGGAAATCGCCGGCGAACCGGCGAGCGAATCGGAAAAGCTCTGCGCCACTCCGTTCGCGCTGAACTACCCGGGCGAGATCCAGTCCGAACCGTACGAAGCGACGCCGGAACTGGTCGAAACCTGGATCGAGACCACCAAATGCGCCGGCCCGGACGGCAAATGAGGTGAGAGCAGTCGAGTAACACGGTTCTGCCCGCGGCGACCGCGCGTCGCCGCGGGCAGCGACCACCGGCGGCAGTCGAGGCAAGGGCACCTGACGGTGTCAACCACTTGAAAGGCGAACATGGAGAGCAACACCACTGGTACCGAGGACGCGCAGCCGGAGAAGGGCCTGGCCGGGCTGACCATCCGTGACGTGGAAGTGATCGCGCTGCGCGCGCCGCTGGCTCGCGAGTACCGTGGAAGCCACTACCGGATGACGAACCGCGCCACGGTGGTGACCAGGGTCATCACCGAGGAGGGGCTCGTCGGTGAGGCCTACGCGGGCGACGAGGACGACGGCCTGGAGGCGATCGTCCGCATCCTCCGGGACGAGATCTCCCCGGCCGTGCGCGGCCTCGACGCCTTCGCCACCGAGCGCTGCTGGCAGGCGGCTCTCCCCGTCACCTACGACATCCTGCGCGACCGTCGCCTCGGCCTGGTCGCCCTCGCCTGCTTCGACGCGGCGGTCTGGGACCTGATCGGCAAGGCGCTCGGCCAGCCCCTCTGGCGGCTCTTCGGCGGCTACCGCCAGAGCCTGCCGATGATCGTGATCGGCGGCTACTACGGCGCCTCGCTGGAGCAGATCGCCGAGGAGATGCACCGCCACCGCGAGGCCGGCATGGCCGGGATCAAGTTCAAGGTCGGCGGCGCCTCGCCCGAGGAGGACGCGCAGCGCGTGATCGCCGCCCGCGAGGCCGCCGGCGGGGACTTCGTGATCGCGATCGACGCCA
>Ga0210085_1000299_pt1 | contig 21733 bp, 16 predicted proteins | sample China_Galinas_PW_5_FD_184866 | JGI IMG/M metagenome (GOLD analysis project Ga0210085, IMG submission 184866) | Wetland microbial communities from San Francisco Bay, California, USA, that impact long-term carbon sequestration - China_Galinas_PWC_D1... | ecosystem: Environmental > Aquatic > Marine... | reverse complement strand
ACGCGCCCCGGCAGGAAGTACCCCAGAGTTTCCATGAAGCCTATTGGAAAATGGCGTGCTTCCAACACCTAGATGTGATGCGTTTCCTTAAGTGAATGACGCTTTTCTCTTAAGTGAATGCCATTGAGGGGGAGGAGGGGGGTGGGGTCCATGCATTTCCCTCCAGCTCATGCCAGGTCGATGGGGGCGTGGAGCGCGTCCAGTACATCGCGGATCATGCGATCGTAGAGTGCCGCGGGATTCCCCGCCAACCCACATTCGAAGACCTCGCGGATGCATTCGAAGACAGCGACTGTCGGCGGGGATGCCAGAAAGCGACGGCCGAACTGTTGGTTCTCGGGCGAGGCAGCTGCGAATGCGCCCCCTGCCAGCGACCACAAGGGTCCCGCTATGGTCTTGCCTTTGAAAGGAGGCTCGGTTGCGCACACACTGCTGCGACCTGCCAGCCGCTTTACTTCCTGCACGTCCTCGGGTCGCAGAGTGCCATGAGCGGAACGGTTGCGAAAGGTGCGCAGGTTGGGTGCGCTGGAGGGGTTTCGCCGGTATTGCTCGAAGCGTTCGAGCTGGGCACCTGCGCTCTTCCATGGCTCCTTGCTCTGGGCGCAGAGCCAGTGGCGCCAGCAGTCGGCGTTGTTTCCGAAGACCTTGACGCTGCTCCTGCTCGCGGTGTCACCGAGCAGATCATTGCGCATGGAGCCCTCCAGATCCCGGTTCCTGAGATCGCAACGGATGATCGCCAGCAGGGCGCTACGGTCGTCCTTGGCGACCTCTCCACCGCTGGCGCTTTGCAAGCATTCGTTCTCGAGGTCGAGCGCGTAATTCCCGCCTAAGAGGCTCGGGATCGCACGGGCGAGGACGACAAGGATTGCCTGCTCGATAAAGGCGCCGACACCAGTCACGGCCTCGGAGATCCTCCGATCATCCTCGCGTCCCTCGAGTGCCGCCTCGACGGAAAAGGCGATTTGCAGCAGCTTGCCGAATCCGGGAATGGCGGCCAAATCGTTCGCTCCGGAAAGCACCTGATCAATGCCGAGATCGCCACGGAAGAAGCGCTCCAGGTCGCGGACCTTCCGCAGCCAAGGCTGTGCTTTCTCACTGTCGGTTGGCATCAGGTGGGCGACGGCACCCCAGGCGCCGAGGGGATCGCCGCGGCGGATCAGCGTCGCGCACGGAGCGCGGGCGATCATGGAAAGCGTGGGGCCGATGTCGCTCTCCTGTCGATCAAGGTCATCCAAGGTAAAGCGCCCCCCTTCCTCCGTCTCGGGATAGTCGTAGACGCGATCTGGAAAGCGCAGGTGAGCGCTGGCTAGAATACAAGCTTTGGCATCGCAGGAGCCTCCGGTGCTGGAGACTATGGCGTATCCGTCGCTTGCTCTGGCAAGGGCATCAATGGCGTCGTCGATCCTGCGCGCCAATGAGCGATCAAGCGGGTGATCAATCGTACCCGGCTCGCCTTCGAAGCTCGGCAGGTCCTTCATGATGTTGACCCAGCATGCCGGAGGGATCTCGCTATCAGCGCGGGGATGATATTCCGCAGCCGTCCCAGCAAGCCCGAAGCGGTCACCAAGCCAACGGGCCAAGATGGCACCGTAGGCGTAAGGCTCCTTTCGGTAACGATCTTCGTGGGTACTTAGGCGCTCTTTCCCGGCCTCGTCTTCCGGACGCCATCGCTCTTCGAATTGTTCCGGGGTCATGCGATCCGTAGCAAATACGAGCACGTGGGTTACTACGATCTCTTGTTGCGCGCGCTGCTTGTCCAGCGTCGAAATCAGGTTCTCGATCTTGGCGGGACGCAGCAGCAGGTTTCCGCAGTGGTCCTCGAGAACACAGCCCTTCGTCTTATTTCGGCACAGGGTCAGAAGCAGATCCGGCAGGAGCTTAGGCGCAGATTGGCTGCGCGGGCCCTGTTCGCCGAGCTCGATCGGGCGCACATCGGGCTCGTCGCGTAGCTCCCGCGGCAACAACAGCCGATACGCTCCCGTCCTCAGCAAAGCAGCCTGCAACTCGCGACCTTTGATAATTTCTGCCTCCTTCCGCAGGGGCGGATTAGAGGGCTTGGGCTCTTTCCAGAGCTTCACGTCCTGCTCGCCGGTGGAGATGATCAGCGCGATGGATTTTGGCGTTTCATTCATTGCCTTGTTCCTTTTGCTTGTGTTGATCCAATGGTTGGGCCGACGGCAGCTCGGGCGGATCCTATGAGCGAAGCGAGCGACATGCCGTTCAATCGATGCGTCTGGTCCCTAGGCCCGCATCCCGCAGTCTTGTTGTCCCTATTGCATGCATCTACAATTTGCTCATGATCGTCTGGGACGAATCGAAGCGCCAGAGCAACCTGAAAGACCATGGCTTGGATTTCGTCGGCTGCGAAGCGATATTCGATCACCCGGTGGTCGCCTGGGATGACGATCGTGAAGCCTATGGCGAGCAGCGCATCAATCTGCTCGGTTGGCTCGAGGGATTCCTGGTGCACATGACCTATGTGGAACGGGGCGATCAGGTGCATGTAGTTTCTTTGCGCAGGGCGGAAAAGCATGAAATCCGACGTTACGTCCAAGCAATTTCCCGCTGACTCAAGCGAATGGGAGCGCGTGATCGCGGAGGCGCCGGGCGAGGATAGGCCAGCGGCGCCCGCGGAAGAGGCCGCCTGGTCCGATGCCATAGTGGTGAAGGAAGGCGGGTACCCGAAAGTCCGTGCGGCCCTCGAGGAAAAACGCCGTCGCGGGCCGAATAAGCAGCCGATCAAGGAGCAGGTGGCGATCCGTATCTCTCCCGAGGTGTTGGCATACTTTCGCTCCACTGGCAGGGGATGGCAGACGCGCATGGACGAGGTGCTGAAGGAGTGGGTGCGTACTCACCGATAGGTGATCCTGCCCTTTCTCGTCGCGGAGCACGGGGCCGCCCCGAGACCGCGGGGGCATGGGAAGGGTTGTTACAGCGGAGTCCGGACACTGCAATCCGCGTTTTGGGCCATTGACGGGCCGTTGGTTTCCAGCGACGCCTCCCGGTTTTAAAGGCATCTACCTCACCGGTTCGTCCACGGGCTGCTTTCCGCCTGGGATATCGGCGAGTCGGCGCTGGCGCGAGTGCTCTTTCCGGATCGCGGTGTGGTACTCGAAGATCTTGCCGTTTTTGCGCGGATAGTCAGCAGGGCGGCATCCGGCGTACTGGACGACCTGGAGCCATGCTGCGAGCTGATGGTCCTTGGGCTCGATCTCCTGGAGGAATGCTTTCACTGCAGAGCTGATGCATGCCGCAAAATCCTGTTCTTGCAAGTCCGTCAGGACCGGCTGCCCGTCGCGTGATTCGAGCAGACGCGCGCTTTTTGGCTCGATGCACACGCTGCCGAGGCCCAAGGGGCGGCCATATCCGAGCTTCTGGGCGAACTGGGGCTCGGCATTGTCAGCGGAAATCCGCCCTGCGGCAGCGATTACGCGGCCTGCCGGCTCCAGTGAGCCGCCGAGTCCTTCGATCGAGCCGGCAAGAAGGCCCGGCTTCAACGTCACCAGCACGGCGCCCAGCTCCCACAGGTACAGATCGCGGAAGCGCAGCGTAAAGCGGAAACGGGTACCCGGACGAGAGACGTGACGCGCGAGCGTGCCCTGTTTGGATCGGACCTCGCTCGTTGTTCTCTCTTTGTCGATGTAGACATCGGTACGTGCCAGAAATGGCTGATCGTCGTTCTGACGGAGCGGAAGCTCGAGTCCCCGGATCGGCTGATGCCGATAGAACTTGCGTCCGTTCAAAGGCTCGCCGGATTCCTCGACACCGGGGAGATCGCCGTAGGTACGGGTTGCCCCATGGATGTGCTCCAAGTCTGCTTGGCGCAGATAGTGCTCGACGGCGCTGGGCTTGGGGGTACCGAGGATCCGTAGCGGGATGAGGGAAGGCTCGGCGTGCGGCGTGCCCTGTCTGTCCATGGTCAGGAAGCGATCTCTATAGTCTGCTTTCTCGGGCTGGATCTGCTCCAAGGCGTGGTTGATCGCGATGCGTCCGGCAAAGCGCGGCAGGTCGGCGCCACCGATGCCGCGATTGCCGCTCTCCTCGGAGCTGTCTTCCGCATAGCCGAACAGGAGTCGGGCACCGCTCAATTGGCCGGCAAGGCAACGGTTGCCCTGTGCGTCACTGCAAAGCCTCACCCCCTCGTCCTCCAAGGGGTGCAGCTCGGGACGCGGGTCGGTGCGGTTGCCGGTGCGATCCCGCTGGAGGCGGCGCACCGAATCCGCGTAGCCCCACCAGTAACGGAAGTTGTGGCCGAAGGAGACCACCTTGCCGTTGGCGTCGAGCTCCACATAGATGAGCTGGTTCTCGTCTAGGTCCCGATGGCGGCCCAGCGCGTCTTGCGCCTCACTGGCGGTTACCTTTTTCTTGGACTTGTCCTGCTCGTCTTCTTTCTTGATAGCGGGGTGGTCCGCGAGGTGGCCGGTCTTGGCATTCGTCAGCTCGTCCTGGGTCCGTTCGTATTGCTCGACGATCGTTGCGTCGATCCTGATCGGATCTTTGGCAAGTGCGGTGGGTCGGATCAAGATACGGTGGTGAATTCGGGTAACCGCATTCGCATTGATGGCCTCCGAGGCCTTCGCCAATGCCCCTTCGCCGTCGAGACCACCGGCATAGCAAAGGACCAGAAAGTCATGATCCGCCGGCCAGGGGTCTTCAGAACCGAGCAATAGTCTGTTGTGGTCTTGCCGATAATCCGGTAGCGATGTTCCGTTCGGCAAGACCGCTCCAGGACGTAGCGCTGGGGCGGTAGGATGGCCCTTCGGGTCTTCCGGCCTCTGGACGAAGAGGGGCTGTTCGTCGTGCTCTACCAGACGGATGGATATCCCATTGTCGTCGATCGAGTCGATCACCGCGGCGCGGGGCTGCAGTCGGACCTTGTTTTTCCCCACCAATCCGAGATTGGGCCGATAGCTGTAATTGCGCTCCGCGACGCGCTCCATGGGCGCGTTGAGGATGGCACCGATGCTATGGCGCAGCATGCCCTTGATACTGCTGCCCGGGATGAGCACACGCCGATTCGGCCAATCCTCGCCGGTTGAATGAAAGAGGGGCTCCAGGATCTGTTTTTCTTTCTCGTACTCGTTCCCGGTTAGGTGGGCCAAGTCAGAGTCGGAGAGCTTATAACGATACTGGCCTACCAGCAGCGGCGTCAGGGCCTCCATGACCAGGCGCAGCTCACCGCTCAGAAGGTCCGCACCATTGGATCCGTCGTGAGAAACCGCATTAAACAGCGGGCGGCGTTCCTTTGCACCATCGGTGACAACTGGGACAAAGGTGTAGGGCGCCGGGCGATTCGGGGCATCGGCGTTCACCGAGTTGGCTTTTGCGGGCTCTGGATTCACCGGCTGCACCAGCTCCGCACCCGTCTCCGCCGGGGGACGTAGCCGGGTTACCCGGGTCTTGCCGTCGATCTCTTCCAGGTCAAAATCCACGGTGTCGCCCGAGCGGGGGAGGAAGGTCTCTTGTCCCGGAGTAGAGGACTCGGTACTGACCTCCAGCACCCGATCGTTATAGCGGACAGTGCCCGGCAAGTTGATTTGCGGAATCCGCAGCAAGGTTCCCCTAGGCATGGTCCTTCCCTCCTCCCTCGTACAGCGTCCAACCGAAGACGGCCCCGGCGCGCAGTGCGGTGCGCAGGCGGAGCTTGGCTTCGTCGAGCCTTTCCGGATCCAAACCGAAACGCTCCTCGATGTTCTGCTGCAGCAGGACCGCATGGTCGATCAGAACGAATTTCCCATCGGCGGGACTGGCGTCACACGCCTTTGCAAGTCGGTCAGCGAGCCGGCTGTTCCCCTCGATCCAGAGCGCCCAACGGGTACGGTCCGGGCCGGAAGACACCAGGTAGAGTCCTCCACAGGGCCAGAAGAGCCTCGCCTCGTCCATAGGCGCGGCCGGATCTGCGATCGCACCCCGACGCAGGATGGGGTGAAGACCAGCTGCCGAGGCTTCTGCCATTACCACGCAGTTTTTCTGCAATGCCCAGCCTGGCCGCGGTTCATACCAGGACCAGAGCTGCTCATCCGGAAGGGAGAGAGCGGCGATGGCGGAACGGATGTCGCCATCGTGCTGCCGTGCGCGGTGCGGATTTGAACTTGCTCGGTGCTCATTGGTCACCTCCCTTCACTATGGCGGGGTTTGTCCCACTCCCAGTGCCATTGCACCCAGCCGTGGCCGCGCCACTGACCGCCGCCGATTGGAAGCTGGCAGGCATCGCCCAACTCCGCCAAGTCTTCGAGCAGCTTCCGGTAACCCGCGAGTGGATCGGGAATACTCGATTCGGGCGGAATCTCGACGAAAAACCGAAATCCGAAGCGCCCGCTGCTCAGGCACAGCCGGTTGAACTTCATCGGGCCGCAGGCGCCGGCGCTGAATTCGTCCTCCGCATGCTGCTCCATGAAGAGCGGCTTGGCATCTTCCCCCTCTTCGAGCATGGCATCGGAGAGCAACAACGCCGCCGAGCGCTCCACCGTCCCGAATAGCTCTGCCACCGGATCTTTCTCGCCTTCCCTGTCCCGGGCTCGGTTGGGATCGGCGACCACGGCGCCGTTACGCCGTAGCCACCAGGACAGCGCATGCCGCAGGGGTCCGCGCAGGCTGGAGCCGGGAATGAAGGGGCGGGCCGCGGAATCCGGGGCACTCGCGGGCCGTGTCCAGGCCAGCACCGAATCCGGCTCGAGCTTTTCGATTGGAGGCAAACTCAAGGATGCCTTGGTAACCACCTTCTCCTGCATCGGGCGCACCGACTCGCTGCCGCCCAGCGAGAGGGTGTCCAGCCCCCAGGCATCGTCATCCGCACCACCGACCTGGATGGTCCCTCGCCCGCTGAGGACTTGGCGCGGAAGTAGAGAAATCGCGCTTTCGCATTCCCGGCGTTTTTCGTCGGAAAGCGGTTCGATATGGGAAAGTGCGTTGAAGGCAGCCTCGGGCGTCTTGTAGGCGTTCGGCCAGTCGCCTCGATGCTCAGTAGACAAGACGCGAACCTGGACATCGCGCAGCCCCATCCACCCCAGGCCGCGGGCTACGTCGCGTCCGAGAAAGCAGTGGCCCTCTTCCCATTCGCGCAGGGTGCAAAGGGCCAGCGCGCGGGCGTTCGTCCTGCCCTCGCGGTAATCGTCGACCTCCATCAGAAAACGCCAGCGGGTTCCCGCGGGGACGGTCTCGGTCTCGAACTTGAGACCAGTCGCGGCAGCGCCTGTGTCCTGGCGAATGCCGACCCCGCTACGAACCTCCAGGGCGGGCTCGCCACCAATCGGGTGGGCATTGTGGAAGCGCCACAGGGATTCGGGCAGTCGCTCCATCTCCCGGCCTTTGCGCAGGGCATCGCGCCTCTCGGATTGCTCTGATGGCGGGCCGAAGGAGATCCGCCTCAGGAGCTTCTCGTCACTCGTGAGCTTCCGCGCGAGGGCAATCAGGGCTCCGGCCAGGCCGGTGCCACGGATGGTGAGATCACCGCCCCCATTCCGGGCAACGGGGGCATCCACCCGACCATGGGGGTTGTTGCCACCGATACTGAAGGCAGTGATCTGTACCAGCTCACCCATGATCAGCGTCTTGTAGAGGGGCGGATCATTCGTCATGGTCGTCCTCCTTGCCGATTTCCAGCGTCATTACCCGCAGGAAGGTCTCCGCGGATTCCAAGCTGCAGGTAGCTCCTTTGCAGGCTACATCCAGAAGCTCGGATACGAGCCCTTGATCTTGGAGGCGACACCAACCTTCTTGGCCGCGGCGCTGCTTCGCCGCCATAAGGAAGCCATCGAGCTTCGTATGAAGCTTGTCCCTGTCGCTGGCCTCGCGGAGCTCGGCCAGATGAGCGCGGAGGTTCCCGAGTTGGCTGCGGGTGACAAGCCCAGAGTCGAGCTTGGCGCAGAAGCACGTTGCCTTTTCTATGGCTCGCTCCCGAGATTTCATCCTCTCATCCGTAGAAGGGCGAGAAACGATCTCCGCGGCACTACGAATGCCGGAAACCTGGATATCCGGGTCCAGGAGGAAACGCCCCAAGCCGTCCCAAGGTCGCTCGCCCAGGAAACCGCGCCTTTTCAGCTCGTCGCGAATTCGCGGCACGTCCTTTCCTTGGATGCGAATGATGCTGCCCCGCCGTACGGCCAGGGCCGGCGCATGGGGAAGGCTGCTGGCGGCGTTGAACCCGGACAAGCGTACGACGTCCGAAAAACGGGATTTCTTTGTGTGATCGAGGTCGACGTCTCCAATCCCCAACAAGTCGGCGATGGCTCGGGTCGTGAGGTCCTGCCGAAATCCGAGGGTCTCGGGGTCGCGGGCGATCAGGTCGCTGGTCAGGAGCAGCGTGAGGTCATCCCGGTTCTTCGTGCTGCTTCCTCGCTGCCTGCGCATTGCGGCATGGCGCAGGATTTCGACGGGTGCCCCGCCGCGTCCGACACGCAGGATCGGATCTGTCTCCACCAGCGACAGCAAGCTGGCAAAGCGCGCGAGACCCCCCTTCGCCAGCGGATGGATATCGCAAACCAACAGGGTCCCCGATGGAATCGCCTCCACAGTAAAGAGGTCCAGCGTTGATTCCTTGACGACCTCGTCGAAGGGGCCATGGCGCCGGTTGCGCATGCGCGGCTCCAGCGCCTGCTCGAAGTAGGTCCATGAGTCGTTGCCGTCGTTGCAAAGGTAGGCGTTCGACTTGGGGCGTTTGAGCTGAACGCCTTCATCAGAGTTCGGCGGATTTGTCAGGCAATCTCTGAGCCCGAGTCCACCAGCCTCGCCCGCCCAATGGGGCCAGAGCGCCTGCTCCCGCGGCTCTGGCTTCTCGTTCTGCAGGTGAAGGGGGAAAGGAAGGATAAGCAGTGATCCAAGGGAGCTCTTTGCTTCTTCCACATCCGTTCCGCGAGGCAAAGGGTATGCGGGACCGACGGAGACCTCCCGATCGAAAAGGGAATCGGGCTTGATCCCGCGGGAAATGGCGGCACTGGCGAGTGCACCGGACAGGGCTCGACCGGGGATGTGGGTTTCACTGCCGATGATGTTTCCCGGGTATCCGGTGGTGGGGATGCAAACCGGAGCCAGGGTGCGCAATAGCAAACGCAGGACACTGGTGTCTTTGGCGATCTTGACGCCCCGCCCCTTCGCTTGCGTGTCGCGCGGCTCGAAGCGCTCGACCCGGATCTGTCCCCCGCCGCGGGTGCGCTCGCTGCCCAGACGATCGGTGAAGCGGACGATATCGCGCAGCGCCTCTTCCAGATCCGCGGCGTCCGCGGCAAGGCGGACGATCCCTTCCAGACGCGTGCCCGCCGGAAGATACTCGCTACGGCGCAGGCTGTGATCGTCCGGCGCGCGATTACCCTTTGGCCGGCGGGCGGTCGCGTCCCAGGTAGGCAATGCGCCCTCGTATTGCGTGGCGGCAAATCCGGGGCAGATGAGCTTGCCTTGGCCACTGCTCGCCGCACCGGATTTCCCGAATAGACGCTCGATCTGCTCCGGGGTAACCATGCCCAACCACTCGAGTCGCAAGGCATTGTCCTTCCAGACCCCCTTGATATGGGTCCATGGAATGATCGGATGGCCGTCCAGGTCCCGGGCATGGAGGCGGTCGATCACCGAATCGCCGGTCCCGCTTCCGCTGTGCAGATCTTCCAAGAGCACGATTTCGAGGGCGTACTCGATAATGGCCGGAGGATTATTCGACATGGCCTTGGTCCTCCTCGACTGGCGCAACCCCCGGCTTGCGGCGGCCCAGGTAATCCAGCTCCATGACCTCGATCAGGTCGCGCAGGTGGGTGAGGTAACGTGCCTCGCCTGCGTCGATCCAGGGATCGTCGCGATACGCCTCGCTAAATGGCAGGAGAACATCTCCAAGCTTCGCGTAACGGCGTAGAAGCTCACGGTAGCGCAACCAAGCCGTCAGGTGACCTTCCCCCATTGCCATGTACATATCCTTGAGCTGTGACCTCGGCGGGGGATGATTTTGCGCGGCGTAATCCAGCTCCTTCGCCGCCCCGAGCAGAGATGCCAGGCTCACCGTACCCGGCGGGAGATCATCGCCGTCCAGAACGAAATAGGGCTTGGACGTCAGTGCCATACACTTCCGTTGTTTACCTGATTCCTGAGCCCGGAAGTCGGCTGTCCGCCGATGGTCCGCGAGCGAGCGCATGGAGCTGGCGGTTATGACCGTCCAGTCGACCACCGAACGCTCCGGTGGCTTCTCACAGCCATTAGGTTTCTGCAGATAGGTCAGCTTGGCGCTGGTGGCCAAGTCCTCCGCCAGGGCATGAAGCCGGTGGAAAGGGAGCTTGTGGGAGGCGATCGCAATGCCGGCGCCGATACTGAGGGGTTTGTCGTCGCAAAGAGTCTTGCTGGCGAGCTGCCTTGCGTAGTGCTCGATAAAGGGCAAGGCAAAACGCGGACGGCAGACGAGAAGCAGGTCGTCTCCCCCGAGCATCAGGATTTGATACGGCAGCCTGTCGCCCTGCCGCCACAGATCTTTCAGTACCTTTTCGTCGAAGACTGCCTTCAATGCCTCGATTAGACTAGCCCGGACGGCACTTCTCATGTGGTGAAAGAAGCGTTCGACCTCGGCCTCTTGTTCCAGAGTACCTGCGGGTGCGGATTCCTTGATGCGTTTTACTCGAGCTCCGACACGATTGCCGTCGGCGTGAATGACGGCGAGGTAGCCACCCGAATCGGCCAGCTCCGACAGATCCTTCGGATCATCGAGAGCACCACACGGAAGTCGATGGCGCAGGACGCTGAGAATGTCCTTGTAACCTGTCTCCGTGTCACGATCCTGAAGGCGATTCCCCGCCGCAAGCTTCTTTGCGGAGGCATCGGAGATGTGGAGCTGGACTCTGTCGTTAATGGTTCTCTTGTCGAGCTCGGCGGCAGGTCCGTCACCGCTGGCCTGGCAGACTTGGAAGTGAGGTAAGTCGACGATTTGTGAAAAGGCCACGGGAGCTTCTTCGTCGTGGTCCTCCTTTTCCCCACATTCGTCTCGGTTTGATTCCGGAGCCTGAATCGTTTTGAAACGGATATCCACGCGAAGGCCCGGAAGTGTCTTTGCCGCAGCATTTCGCGCCTTCGTCGCAAAAGACTCAGCAACTTTCCTGTCCGGAAACAGAACGTTGAAGTGACCACCCTCTCGCGAGAGGATGCCGCGGCCAAAGTTCGCGGCAGGGTTGTCCTCTTCGCTCGGCAACGGATCGCCCGGAAAAGCCGACGACACTCCTTCGGGACAGGGCACCGGGACTCCTTGATTGCTTACGAAGTCGACAAGCAGGCGGCGAACGAAGTCACCCAACAAGGCGTTGGCGCCGATCATCTCCTTGAGGCGGGGAACGGAGAAAATAAAGGTCTGGATGCGCTTGGCTTCGACCTTGACGAGACAACGCTTGTCCGCTGGTGGGATTCCCATTGTGGCGGTCTCCATATTGGCTAGAACATTTGCTGATCCATTTGTACCCGAAGAGATTGGATCAAGGGTCATTAATCCGACTCTTTGCCACCTCGCTAGGGGCGCAACGCGATCTACTCGAAATCTCTGCTCTAGGAGCCGTCCGGTAATACAAACGTTATCGCTCCGACCGCAAGCTTATCGCAATCGAACAAAACATCCACGGGGAAATCAGGGTAAAAAATTCCCAATTCACGACAAATCAAGCTCCAAGTCCTCGAATTTCTATAAAGCGCGGTTGCCGCGGCTTCAGTGGTCGCGATCACCTCCGCGCCATCCCGAAACCCAACGCACTATCCACCATGCTGCCGTGATGACTACCATACCCATCATCGACAGACCGGCGAAGGCCGCCAGGGCGATCCAGTTCGGCCCACCCCCTCCGGCACCAGCCTGCAACCAGGCGATCAGGCCCGGCCAGTCCCGCGGCATGTCGTCGAAAACAAAGGAGAAGAAACCAGCGAAGAGGGCCAGTGGGAAACCGAAAACGGTCAGGAAGTTGATCAGCCGTCCGGATTTTAGCTCGGCATAGCTGCGCAGGGTCTGCTCCATCTCGTCGAGGGTGTGCTCGATGGTTTCCAGCTCCGTGGCAACCCCCCAGCGCCGCTCCAGGGCGTGGCGGAAGGCGGCAATGCGCGGGTCGTCGCTGACCGAGGCAGTGGCAGTCAGTCCCTCGCGAATGCGAATTTTGATCTCCGATAGGCGATCCAGCGTGCGCATGCGTCCGAGCCGACGCCAGCGCCCTTGAGAGATCCAGTCGTGGAGCTGCGACAACATGCGCCGTGCCCCGCTGCCGGTATCCTCGAGCAGAGTCAATCGCTCTGCCGCCTGTCGGGTCTCCGCCATGACCACCGACTCACAAAGAGGCGTGGACTGCCAATCGTCGAGCAGAACGACGCCACGACGATCCGTCAGCACGTAGCCACCCGAGACTTGGAGGAAATCGAAGCCGTCTACGGGAGGTAGGTCGGCAAGGGCGCTGCCGCCAGCTGCGTCGGCAGTATCGGGCCGCAATAAAACGGCAAGACAGCGCTGTAAGGTGGGCGTCAACAAGATCGGCTCCCTGTGACGAAGCCCGGTACCGGCGGGAAGCCGATCGCCCGTAGGCCAGCGCAACAACAGGAACATCTTGCCCGTGTTGCCAATGGGCTCGGGCCGGCAGTCGGTCAAGGGAATCAGCTCGCCGTCACCGCAGATTACGTCGACCAGGCGATCCGGCCGATAGCAGGTCCACAATGCCACCAGGACGTCGTTACGCCAATCGAGTCTGGAACCGAGGCGACCGTCGGCCAGCCGGCGCGGGGCCGCCAGCAAACCGTAGCTGCCGCGCTCGTCCCACCAGGGCTGATCCGGACTCGGCTTGCCGGTTTCCGGACGCCGGCGGTCCGGATACGAGGCCAGCTCCCGCGAATCGTTACTGGGTCGCTCCCCTTGCCACGCGACATCTTCCAACCCCTCCAAGGTCCGCCAGAGATCACCGAGATGGACCCCGAGATCCGGATCGACGGAGATGACGATGTCATCACCGCTACCAGCCAGAGCCGGTCGATGTACCGCCATGAGTCCGAAGCCGTCGCCAATCCAGGTGTGCGCCCGGTCGTTGCGCAGAAAGATCTTGGTCGCGCCGGTAAGTACTGTTTCCTCCAGCAGGCAGGCATCGATCACCTTGTAGCGTCCGTCCGGACCGGACATCGGCAGCAGGAGCTGGAGCAGTTGTGCCTGCTCCAGGGTCTGCCTGTAGACCTGCTGCTCGTAGTGCAGGAAGGCCCGTGCTCGTGCCGCCTGGGGACAATTAGCCGGGGCCTCGATAGGATCGGGCGGCGAGCCGGCCCGCAACAAGGTCACGGTAAAACGAAGGCAGGCGAGCCACGCCTCGCCAATGCCTTGGTCAATACCCTGTGGGGCATTTCGTATCGGGTGCTCCCTGCCGGTTGAAAACACGTCGATATCGCAGATTCCGTGTGCGAGGGCGGCGAGCAGTGGTCCCCAGGCAAAATAGGGGTCTGTTACACGGGAGGCGCCGCGCTCCCAATCACTGACGTATCGGATCCAGGCGGGCGGTAGGAAATCAGAGGGCAGTCCGTTCAGCGTGGCGAGCAAGGCGACCAGCCCGAGACAACTGTCGGGAGAGGCATCCTCGACGACGAGCGTGAATCGGCGGAAAAATCTGGTCGGAGCAGCATCATTGCCAACGGCGCGCTGCCACTGGGCAAGCAAGTCCTGTCCGGGAGCCATTGCAAGGGCTGTAACGCCGATCCACGCTTGTCTTTGCGCGGAGCAGTCGACTTGAATTCCTTTGTCGTTTAAGCAGATACCCCGCTGCTCGATTGGTGCAGGGGTGTCCGGCCGCAGGTCTGCGCAACGACCGACGCCGATCAGACACTCGTCTGCAGTCGCTGCCGAGCGTGCAGGATCGTAGAGGACCGGACGAACCTTGTGATCGCTGGGGGCATCAGTTTCAAGAACTTCTCCCAGTCGCTCCTCCAAGACATCCAATCCGGCCTCGAGCGCGGTGAGAAAATCGATAGAATCACTGGCTCCTTGCACCGACGGGACGCACCCCGAATTCCTCTCCCCGGACTCACGCTTCAAGTCATTGTCCGACGAATGGTTCTGGCTCATCGCGACCCCCGCATATCCGCTTGAGACTGCAAACTCTCGTAGATCTGACCAGGCCCCAGCAGGATCTCTTTGATCCCGATCCGCACGGCCTCCGATTCCAGGGCCTGCTTGCTCATGGCGTTATAGGCTGCCAGGGCGTCCATGATGGCGTTCAAGATCTCCTGCTCGAGATCGGGGGAGCTGGCGAACTGTTCTTTGGTGTTGTTCAGGGCCTGTTGAACCAGAATCTGGGATTCCAGGAGCTTGGTCTTGAGGACGTCGTTGACGTAGACGAGCTTGTCGTCCTCGGTCAGGTCGCCTTCGAAGAGGTCGTTGACGGCGGCGATGATCTCTCCGAGCCGGGCTTTCTCTTTCTCGTGCACCTCGCCGCCGCCCGGCTCGGTCATGGGGGCGAGGGCCTCGCCGTCGCCTGTCAACGCGAGGTCACGCTGGCCTTGTTTGCGCAGTGCATGGTGCGTGAGCTCGACCTTGGAGAGATCCACGCCTTCGCGCTCCCGGCCGTAGTCCAGCAGCGGCAGCAGGCGCCGGAAGAAGATCGAGCGCTTCTCGATGTCGGTGTTGCCGTAGTCGAAGATCTGGGAGAGGAAGCTGTAGACGCGCTGGAAGGCGCCGAGGTTGCGCTTGAACAGGATTAGGGCGTCGAGCTCGTTCCGAGCAGCCTGCTCGGCGGCGGCGTTCTGCTTGGCCTTGGCGATCTTCAGGGCCTCGCGTTCGGCCTTGTAGCCTTTGAGCAAACGATCCGCGACGGGCTCCACGGCCGCCGCAAGCTGCTTCTGGGTTGCTTTAGGGTCAAACTCTACGGCAAAAACGCGATCCACCTCGAATTCGTCGTAGTACCCGGCGGCATCGAGCTTGGCGCGAAGGTCGTAGACCAGGTTGGGGTCGGTGACGCCGGCCAGCTCGGCGGTCTCGTAGTAGGGCTTGAAGGCCGCCAGCACCTCATCCGGCTCATTGACGAAGTCCAGGATATAGGTGGTGTCCTTGAACCCCAGCGGGCCGCGGTACGCGCGGTTCAACCGCGAGAGGGTCTGCACCGCCTGGATACCGGCCAGGCGCTTGTCGACGTACATGCCGCACAGCAGCGGCTGGTCGAAGCCGGTCTGGAACTTGTTTGCGACCAGCAGGAGCTGGTACTCGCCGGTGGCGAACGCTTCGCGGATGTCGCGCCCATGCAGCCCCGGATTCAGGATCTTGCTTCGCTCGCTGAAGGGGTCCGGCCCGGATTCCTTGTCGGTCACTTCCCCGGAGAAGGCCACCAAAACCCCGATCGGGTAACCGCGGCTGGCGACGTACTTGGTGATCGCGATGTGCCAGCGCACCGCCTCGACGCGGCTGCCAACCACGACCATCGCCTTGGCCTGGCCGTCCAGAAGGGGCGCGACGTTCTCGCGGAAATGCTCGACGACGATCTGCACTTTCTGCGCGATGTTGTAGGGGTGCAGGCGTACCCAGCGCATGATCCCCTTCAGTGCCTCGTCCCGGACCACCTCCTGCTCGTCCCACTCCCGGCCGAGGGAGGCGAGCCGGAAGGCGAGCTTGTAGGGGGTGTAGTTCTTGAGCACATCGAGGATGAAGCCCTCCTCGATGGCCTGGCGCATGGAGTAGACGTGGAAGGACTCAGGCAGATTGTCGGAACCGGCCGGCAGGCTCCGGTAGGGCGGGCGTCCGAAGAGCTCCAGGGTCTTGGCCTTTGGCGTAGCGGTGAGCGCCACGTACGTGATGCCCGCGTCCCCTGATCCCAACTGGGCGCGGGCCGCCATCCTGTTCTCGAGCTGGGCGGCCAAGATGTCCTCGGTACTCACCTCCCCGCCGTCGGCGAGCTCGGCTTGGGCCTCGGCGGACAGGACCGCCTTGAGCTTGGCTGCGGACTCGCCGCTCTGAGAGCTGTGGGCCTCGTCGGCGATGACGGCGAAACGCTTGCCCTGGGTCGCCGCCAGCTCGCGTACGGCCTGCAGGGCAAAGGGGAAGGTCTGGATGGTGCAGACGACGATCTTCTTGCCTTGCGCCAGGGCCTCGGCCAGCTCGGCGCTCTTGCTCCCGGGCCTGCTCCCACCTCGGCCGGTAACGACGGCCACCACGCCGGTCGTGCGCTGGAAGTCGAAGATCGCCTCCTGGAGCTGTGTATCCAGCACGGTGCGATCGGAGATCACCAGCACGCTGTCGAAGACCTTGTTGTCAGCGGCGTCGTGCAGATCGGCGAAGAAATGGGCCGTCCAAGCAATGGTATTGGTCTTGCCCGATCCCGCCGAGTGCTGGATCAGGTACTTGCCGCCGGCGCCCTCGTCCAGGACCGCGGCGACGAACTTGCGCGTTGCATCGAGCTGGTGAAAGCGCGGGAAGATGATCTTCTCGATTCGCTTCTTGCTGTCGCGCTGGGCGATGAGGTAGCGCCCGATGATCTCCAGCCAACTCTCACGCTCCCACACCCGCTCCCAGAGGTAGGCGGTGCGGTGCCCCGCGGGGTTGACCGGATTGCCGGCCCCGCCCTGGTCCCCCTGGTCGAAGGGCAGGAAGGCCGTGGCCGGCCCCTGAAGCCGGGTCGTCATGCGTACCTGCGAGTTGCTGATGGCGAAGTGAACCAGCGCCCCGCTGGGGAAGGAGAGTAGGGGCTCGACTGAGCCCCGCCCCTTGGGCTTGGGATCGCGGTCGAAGCGGTACTGGTCTACGGCGTCCTCGACCGACTGGGTGAAGTCGGTCTTGAGCTCCCCGGTCGCCACCTGCAGGCCGTTCAGGAACAGCACCAGGTCCAAGCTGTTCTCGTTGTAGGGGGAGTAGTGGACCTGGCGCACGACGCGCAGGCGGTTGGCAGCGTAGCGGGCCTGGAGCGCCGGGTTCATGCCGAGCGCCGGCTTGAATTGGGCGAGCGCAAAGGGCTTCTTGAGGCCGAGAACCTCGACCCCATGGCGCAGCACGTCCAGGGTGCCGCGGGCGTCGATCTGCTTGCGGACGCGCTCGAGCAGGACGGTCCGCGCTGGCGCGCCGTGGGTTTTGGTCAGGGCCTCCCAGGCCTGCGGCTGGCTCGTCTCGACCCAGGTGATGAGGTCGGACGGGAACAGGGCGCGGGCGCGGTCGTAATGCTGGGCGTCCCCAAGGTCGCCTCGAGCGTCGCAGTGCCAGCCGTGGGCGGCTAGGTGGTTGCAGATGTCCTCCTCGAAGGCGATTTCCTTGTGGCTCATGCGGCCTCCTGCTCGACGCGGCCGCGCACGTCGATCTTGCCGGTGACAGCGGCGGAGATTAGGGCGGTGCGGCGCTCCTGGAGGAGGGTGATGGCTTGTTCGGATTCGCCGACGAGGGTGTTGAGCTTGACGGTTTCGCAGTCGAGGAAGGTGGCGATGGCGGTTTGTTCCTCTGACGGTGGCAACGGCACATCGAGGCTCATCAGCACACTCGCGTTGATGGCCGGGTAGCTTACGCCAACGGATCTTGCAATAACCTCGGCTATCAGAAACTCTGTTCTGAATAGATAACCGAGGAATGCGGAGTTTACTGACCGCGGTCGAACGACGGCGAAGCCCGTCGAGACAATCATATTCCCCGGCGGATCGGCAATCGGGGCGATTGCTCTAAGGTAAGTGCGCACGGTGGAAACGATGACATCGCCGTCCTGGACCCGTCGGCGAGCCCGTGATGGCGCTTCGCCAAAAGAAACGGAAGTCGTCTCGGTTATCCCCTCGTTGGCATCGACACCGGAAATCTCGACGTACTCAATCTCATGGTCTGCTGGCGTGGACTCGTCGAGAACCTCGTCATTGCAGGTCACAACGGCTTTCACTGGTTTGAGCGCCCAATGACTCGGCACCTCCCCCAACCACTCCACCCCGGAGTCCTTGTACGCCGAATAGCGCGGAAAGCTCACGGCACCGAATCCTCGAACGGATTCAACAGCCGCACCCCGGTGCGGTCCACATCGCGAATATTGCGCGTGACCAAGACCAGGTCATGCTCGAGTGCGGTCGCCGCGAGCAGACCATCGATCACCGGCAATGGATCGGGCACGTTGAGCTCGCCCCAGCGCTCCGCAATGGCGGCCGTCACCGGCAAGATCCGGTTGGCCATCTGCGTGTACAGCGAGGCCAGGCGCATATCGAGACGGTTGGCTTGTGCCGGGTCGCGGCGGCGCAGCCGGGCGATTCCGCGGCGCACTTCGCCGACAACGAGCACCGAGAAATACAATTCTTGGAGCCGCGCCGTCCGATACCAACGAGCCACGCCCGGGTTGGTCCGGGCATCCTTTTGCAGCTCCGACCAAACGTTGGTATCGATCAGGTATCCCATAGTGGATCCCCCCGCCCAAGATCGCGCGGTCGCGCGAGGTCTTCCTCGGTCAACCCTTCGGTGACGCTGGCGATGAGGCGCTTCGCCGCCTCCTCGTCCAGCGCTTGGCGTGGGGTATCCCACAAGAGCAAGACCCGCAGAGGAACCCCAGAGGGGACATTCTTCGGAACCGGAATGGTCCCTTCCTTCGGGACCACCTCGAACTCGATTGCTTGCATGACGAAATCCTCCAGTCTAGGCCAACAACCCCTCGATCATAGTTTTCTTCTCGTGGTCGGGACCGATCGCTAGGAGACGCAGTTCCCGGTCGAAGGTGTAGAGGTTCAAGATCTGATCGAAAGCGACACCCGGCTTGAAGGCATGCTTGCCCGCCGTGACCTGGGTGTTCTCGAAGGGAATCCAGTAACCGCGCAGGCGGTAATAGCCGATGTGCGCGAGGTAAAAGCGGGCCGCGTCGGGATCGGGTATCTGCATACCGCGATCGGCCAGCATTTGGATTTGTTGCGAGGGGGTGGTGGGGGGCTTAGTGTACTTCACCCTCGCCCCCAAAAAAGTAACCCGCCGGTTTGGAGGGTACTCCGAAGAGCATAGCCTTGGCGGGTGTTGTTAGCGCTAACGCTATGCAACAACAGACCGGGATGGAAATAGTAATTTCCTATTGGCGTGGCCTGATGATTCACGCCGACAACTCCTCGATCATGACCTTGATCCGGTCGGTAACCCGGTTCAGGTCGGTATCGATGGCCTCCAGCGAGCGCGGCGGCTCGAAGACGTAGAAGTGGCGGTTGAAGGGGATCTCGTAGCCGACCTTGGTCTTGTCGTGGTCGATCCAGGCACCTGCCTGCCGCGCCGCTGCGGCGAGTTGTCCCTTTGCATGCATTCGCTTCAGCCAGTCACGACCGTAACCCGTCTTGAGCTCCTTCTCGCGGGTGACGGCCTTTTCCCGGGTCGAGAAGACTTCCCAATGGATGGGCTCGACGGGACGACGAGGCGCCGTCCAACTCGCTGCGCCGGCTTCGTGCTCTTGCAGCCGTCTCGCGAAGTTGTCGGTCTGGCCGATGTTGAAAGAGCCATCGCTGCATTTGAGCACGTATGCGCAAAACTCTCCTGGTCGCGGACGCGGCGCAGGCAGGTCCGGGGCGTGTGGCAGGACCTTGCGTTTGAAGTAATCCTCCACGTCCTCGGCCAGGGGCACGTTCTCGGTGTCCCGCAGCTTGGGATCCGGCTGGCATTTGCCCTTGAGCTTGCCCTTCTGCCCCAACACCAGCTCGCCGGATTCGTCTCGCAAGGGACGCTCCACGGTGATGGTGCGGTAGCCGAATGCCTGGCTCGCGAGAATCCGCGAGATGGGCAGGACCCGGACCTTGCCACGGCCATTTTCATCCTGGGGCGCCGCCGGCGGGGTCTCTCCGGGTAGCAGGACCCGGCGCTCGACCTCCTTGCCGTCGGCATCGAGGACCAGGGCCAGATGCGCCTCGGTAAACTCGCCGAAGAGGCGGGTCACCAGGGCGATGTGCTCCTCGGACATCTCCTTGCGCTTGCTGCCCAAGCTCTTGCGCATCTTCTGCCAGAAGTGGCTGGCGTCGATGAGCTGGACCTAGCCCTTGCGGTGCTCCGGCTTGCGGTTGGAAAGGATCCAAACGTAAGTGCTGATGCCGGTGTTGTAGAACATGTCCGTGGGCAAGCCGACGATGGCTTCCAGCAGGTCGTTCTCCAGCACGTAGCGGCGGATCTCGCTCTCGCCCGAGCCGGCGCTGCCGGTAAAAAGCGGCGAGCCGTTGAGCACGATTCCGATGCGGCTGCCGCCGTCCGCGGCCGGGCGCATCTTGGAGATGAGATGGAGCAGAAACAGCAGCGACCCATCGGAGACCCTGGGCAGGCCCGGACCGAAGCGCCCGGCGAACCCTTTTTGCTTGTGCTCCTTGCGCACGGCGTCCTGGATCTTCTTCCATTCCACGCCGAAGGGCGGATTGGAGAGCATATAGTCGAAGCGCTTGCCCAGGAGGCCATCGGCGGAGAGGGTGTTGCCGAAGACAATGTTGGAGACATCCTGCCCCTTGATCAGCATGTCGGCCTTGCAGATGGCGTAGGACTCGGGGTTGAGCTCCTGGCCGAACATGGTGAGCCGGGCCTGGGGATTGAGCTCGGCGAGGTACTCGCCGGAAACGCTGAGCATACCGCCGGTGCCGGCGGTGGGATCGTAGATGGTGCGCACCACGCCGGGGCGGGACAGGGCCTCATCGTCCTCGATGAACAGCAGGTTGACCATCAGACGGATGGCGTCGCGCGGGGTGAAGTGCTCCCCGGCGGTCTCGTTGGAGATCTCCGCGAAGCGCCGAATCAGCTCCTCGAACACCAGGCCCATCTGGTGGTTGTCCACCTGGTCCGGGTGCAGGTCGGTGTTGGCGAAACGCTCGGTGACTTGGTAGAGAAGCCCAGCCTTGGCCAGACGATCAACCTGAATGAAGAAATCGAACCGCTCGAAGATGTCGCGAACGTCCGGTGAGAAGCCCTGGATGTAGCTCTCCAGGTTGCTGGCGATGTGGTCCTGATCGCCCATCAGCCGCTTCATGTCGAGTCGCGAGCAGTTGTAGAAGCCGCGTCCGGTGATACGCAGCAGGAACGGCGCGGGATTGAGCCCCGCCTTGCGCTTCTCGGCAAGCTCCGCCAAGGCCGCCGCCTTGGTGTCCGCCAGCACGCAGTCCAGGCGGCGCAAGACGGTAAAGGGCAGGATCACCCGGCCGTACTCGGACTGCTTGTAGTCCCCGCGCAGGAGGTCAGCGACGGACCAGATGAAGGAGGATAGGGCCTGTTGGTTCATATGGGCGCGTTCCCTGCTCTTTCCGCGGTCATCACTCGCCGATATCCGTTCTGCTTTCGCGGCATCTCCTCGGAAAGCCAAAGCAAGATCAAGCGCTCTGCCGCCCTCCAGGCGTCTATGAGCTCGACGCGGGTCTCGGCTCCGTTGCGCCCTTGGTCAGCCGGCGGAGCCACGTGCCGACATTCCCTGTTGCACGGGGATCTCTACGCCACTGTGCCGGCAGTAGTCGCGAATCATCACCTCGACGGCCTGTTGGCAAGGCTGCGGTGCTCGCGCTCGGCCATCTCGCCCAGTGTGCCCCTAATGTCCGGTGCGAGACCTATGGTGAGGGTTTTTGTTCTCGGCGCTGCCAATCTGGACCTCCTGTTCAATGCGCTTTCGCAGGCACTGCGGAGATGTTACAACAAAGCCATATCACTGGCAGTGATAAACGAGCATGACCAAGACCGCGAAGATTACCCGCCAGCGCGTCGGCAAATGATGCACACTCTCTTCGAGATCCTGATAGAGAACCCTGACGGGATTCAGGCGCGCGATGCGATGACCGAGCTGGAGAAACGGGTTCCGCCGACAGACTACGAGAACGGGAGCTTCCCTTCCGGTGG
>Ga0210085_1000298_pt1 | contig 21784 bp, 19 predicted proteins | sample China_Galinas_PW_5_FD_184866 | JGI IMG/M metagenome (GOLD analysis project Ga0210085, IMG submission 184866) | Wetland microbial communities from San Francisco Bay, California, USA, that impact long-term carbon sequestration - China_Galinas_PWC_D1... | ecosystem: Environmental > Aquatic > Marine... | reverse complement strand
AGGCAGATTTTGATGATCCGACTGAACTTGCAAAATATGCTGTAACCTGTGGAATCTCGCCGGAGGATTTTAAAAAGCAATTTTATTATCTCCTGGAAAATGATTTGTTGTATCAGAATTTGAAAGATGGAAAAATCAAATTGGCTGCTCCGGATTCAAATACTGCACACCAGTTAAGCGGGAATAAAAATTACAAAGATGATAATGTTAATGGAATGTTCTAGAATTAATTTTGGAAAGAATAAAAGAGATGAGCCGCAAAGACTCATCTCTTTTTTTTGCTATTTTTTTTCTGACTTAATAACTTTAATAAAGCAGTACACAGTTAAAGTTGAAACGCTTCCCCAGGCGAGAATCAGAAAAATTAAACCAGCTGTTGTAAGTCCCATAAATTCCTCTTAAAATTATTTTAATCTTTTTCAATTTTCATATCTTCTTCAGTCTTATGGTTTGACCATGCTTTCTTTACCATAAAAAGAAGTCCTATAAATATTGCAGCCATAAGTCCTCTTGAACCCCAGTAATAAGGTCTGTTTGCAGGATCAACTCCGTTGAGCAGGAACGTTGGTATTGCTGTTTGAACAGTCCACCAAATCATAAGTATAAATAGTACTACAGGAGTGACAAATTTCATTATATAAAAGAATATACGGGGAATTTGAAAATCGCCACCAGCGTTCATCTCTGCCCAGGCCTTATCAGCACCGAAAACCCACATAAATAATACTGTTTCAACAAGAGCAAACACAACCAGTCCAAATGTACCGGCCCAATAATCCATCTCATTCATAAATCCGTATCGCTGGAAGAATACAACAAATTGTACAGCAATCATTACAACTAATGCAATTGATAGCACCGCCTTTTTACGGCTCATTCCAAATTCATCTTCCAGGAATGCTATTACTGGTTGTCCCATTGCAACTGAGGATGTTATACCTGCGAAGAATAAAAGAAGGAACCACATAAATCCTAAATATTGACCAAGCGGTATTTTCTGGAAAATCAATGACATTGAAACAAAGCCAAGATCATAAGCACCGGCTCTGGCAAATTCCTGTGTTGCGTGAAGTCCGAAATAAGCTACACCAACAGGTATTGCAATTGCTGCACCAAGTACCACTTCAGCAAATCCGTTAGTTGAAGCAGTAGTAAGTCCCGAGAGTGCAATATCATCTTTGGGTTTTAAATAGCTCGCATAGGCATGAATCGTACCCATTCCGACTGAAAGTGTAAAAAATATCTGCCCCGCCGCGGCAAGCCAGATAGATGGGTCGCTTAATAGACTGAAATTTGGATTCCATATAAATCCAAATCCATTCCAGACAGAATTCTGGGGAACTGAAGGATCGGGTGTGCCTAAGAACATAATTCTAATTGCCAGCACTGTTGCGAAAACTAATAAAAGGGGGAGGGCTATTTTCGCAAGTTTTTCAATTCCTTTAGAAATTCCTTTATAAAGCACCCAGAAATTTAATGTGAAAGTAATAAGCATTAAAATATATGCCGGCCACATCGTAGCAAAATGGTCCCCGATTGCACGTCCCTGATAGCTATAAAGGAAACTACGCATTGTTTCCGCGGTAGTTTCATTAAAATAAAGTTTTGTAATTGAAAAGAAACTAAAGCCAAGAGTCCAGGATTCTACATAAGTATAATAAATGAGTATGCACATCGACATAAACAGGCCGAGTGTACCAAAGTATTTTGCCAGTTTATTATTCCATATAACATCAAACATACCCGGTGCACTACCGTGATTATATCTGCCACCATATCTGCCGATGCCCCATTCAATCCACATTAATGGTATACCGAGAATCAAAAAGAAAATGAAGTAAGGGATCATAAAAGCGCCGCCGCCATTTTGAGCAGCCTGAACCGGGAATCTGAGAAAATTACCTAATCCAACAGCATTGCCGGCAACAGCCAGAATTAGTCCAATTTTACTTCCCCATTGTTCTCTTTCACCATTTTGCGACATCCTTCCTCCGCTTTGATAAAATGATAGAATATTTACTTTAAATTTGAAACAAAAATTTAATATTGCAACTTTGCCTTATAATATCAACTAAAAAGTTAAGAAATCATACGGATTTTTAGATTTAATTATTAAATTGGAATTCATCCTTTTGCAGAATTATCTTATTCCTTTTAATCCATCAACTCTAATCAGGTTCGCATTACCAAAATCTGAATCAGTCACAATAAAGATATATAATATTATTGTCCAGGGAGCTAAGACTCTCGTTAACGATCAGAAGCCTGCCGGAACATATTCACTAAGGTGGAACAGTGACAATCATTTCGGACAGCAAGTATCCAAAGGTACCTGTCTTTACAGGGTAGTAGCCTGAGAATATATTCAGACCAAGAAGATGATCCTTTTAAACAATTTTCAAAATTCTTCTAAAAAAAGCTATGCTGACACAGCGTAGCCTTTTAGCCAGGTGATATACTTAATTCCCGAGGCAATATCATGTCATTCGAATATTTTTGTTTCGAACGTACTAAAATGATATTTTAATAGCGTAATTTTATCAAAAAAATACGTCATTATACCAGATTTTGATTTTTTACACGTTTTGAGATGGTATAAAAATTGTCCAAATTTGAAAGAATAATCATAAATTAATTGGAATATTTGAATTTTCCAAAATATACAATTCAGTAGCTTTTCAAGAATCAGAAATAAATTGTTATAAAAAGCGAATAACAGAGGTACCCGGTAATGTCAGAGACTCACGAAAAAAGAAGGCCCGTTTTAGTATTTGTACTTACAATTATAATGTTATTAGGCTTATCATACCTGCCGTCTGATTTTAATATCCTGGGATATAATATTAGGCCGGTGGATTTGTTAATGGACATCAAGCCGGATTCTCTACTGGATTATTCTTCAATTCAGCAAAAAACTAATGTATCACCTTCTAAAGTAAATCTAAATAGTAAAGCAGCTGTAAGTCCGGGCATAAACAAATCAGCTTTGTATTCCTCGCTATCATTAAACCTGCCGTACGATTTTTTCATATTACTTAATAAAAAATTAGAAGCCCCGGCAAAGTCTTTTCAGAACGGACCACAAATTAGAGATATTCCTATCTCGGGCAATGTGGCACAAATGAGTTATTTTTATAATTCGGTTAAAAATTCTAGCGGCACCAAGATTAGAATAGCACATTACGGTGATTCTGGGATTGAAGGAGACCTGATTACGGCAGATATCCGGAAGGACCTCCAGAAACAATTCGGTGGCAACGGCGTTGGTATGCTCGCTATTACCTCACAGGATATTATGTTCAGATCCACTACACGACAGACTTTTTCGGATAACTGGTCTACATACAACGTAGTTGTAGGAAATCCAAAACATCTGCCGCTTGGAATGAACGGTTTTGTTTCGGTTCCTAATGGTTCCGCCTGGGTTAAATATGAGACTAAAGATACATACCCTGATTCAAAATCTTTCAGTACAATTCGTATATTTTATACAAATGCAAAAAGTTCTGCTATCAAGTATTCATTTAATAACGGCATTGAACAAACTGCAATGCTTACACCTGGAGGTGATGTCAAAGAACTTACTCTTGATGCGCCAGATAATTCGAGGTCTTTTAAACTCATTACAACTATGGCGAACCAGGCAGAGTTTTTCGGAGTAAGTCTTGAAGATGGTAACGGCCTGTATGTAGATAATTTTCCATGGAGAGGTAACACAGGGATTTCATTCAGGGATTTGCCACCTGCAACACTAAAGGATTTTGACAAGCTGTGTAATTACAAACTTGTAATACTCGGATTCGGCGGAAACGTCGCTTCCCCGATCGCTAAAGATTATGACTGGTATGAGAAGGAAATGATCAGAAATATTAACCATATGAAGAGCATTTTTCCGAATACGAGTTTTTTGTTACTTGGGGCAGGGGACAAGAGCATTAAACGCGGCTCCAGGTTTGTAACTGACCCGGGCATACCATTGTTAATAAAATCACAGCAGAGAATTGCCGAAAAAACAGGCATAGCCTTCTGGAATGCATTTGAGGCAATGGGGGGTATGAATTCTATGGAAAAGTGGGTGTATGCTAATCCACCGCTAGCTCTTAGAGATTATACCCACGTTACTGCTCAGGGAGCAAGTAAAATAGGTGAAATGATAGCAAATGCAATTTTAAGCGGTTACAGAAAATTCAGATAAACAGGAGAATCAATGATCTCAGACAAACTTAAAAAAATAATACTCGATGTTCTTGAATTAGACGATTTTGACATGAAAGATGAAACTACAGCTGACCAGGTACCCGGTTGGGATTCATTAAACCACATTAATGTTATCCTGGCTATTGAAAAAGGATATAATCTCAAATTTAAAGGCATTGAAATTCTGAAAATTAAAAACATCGGTGAACTTCAGCAACTTATAGATTCTAAATTGTAGCAAGTTAATTTTCCCGAGATATGTATTTATTCAAAATTCTTTTATTATAGAAAGAAATTTATGTGTATCGTAAATCAAATATTTAGTAATACGGAGTTCTGGAATAAATGTTTTCAAGTTTAGATTTTAATAAACTATTCAATTTATTTCAATATACACCTCATGACCCACTGCTTTTTGGTTCCAGCCTTTTTCTATTTTTATTTACAGGCCTGTTGTTTATATATAATTACCTGGCAAAAAATAAAAAATTAAAAATTTTCACTCTTATTCTTTTCTCACTTTTCTTTTATTATAAAGCAGCTGGATATTTCTTCTTATTACTCGTAATAATGGCACTCTTAAATTTTTATTCGGGAAAATTAATTCACGAAATAAAATTAGACGGGAAAAGAAAACTAATTTTTATCCTTTCCCTTATAATAAACCTTGGCTTATTAGGATATTTTAAGTACACAAACTTTTTCATACAAATTGTTAATGACTTGAGTAAAGGAATTATCCAGCCGCTCGATATATTTCTACCTATAGGTATTTCGTTTTATACATTTAAGGCACTTAGTTATGTAATTGAAATTTATATGGGAATGTATGAACCTGTGAAAAGCCTAAGGGATTTTACTCTTTATATGTTTTTCTTTCCCAATATATTACAAGGGCCAATTGACCGTGCCTCAAATTTTCTTCCTCAGCTTGATGAAGAAATTATTGTTACTAAAGCAGATATTGGTAAAGCCTTATTTCTCATTATGTCAGGTCTATTTAAAAAGACGGTTATAGCAGATTATATTGGTCTGAATTTCGTAGATCGTGTTTATGGAAGTCCGCTTAGGTTTACAGGCGTAGAAAATTTGCTTGCTGTTTACGGGTACTCGTTACAAATTTATTGCGACTTCTCCGGCTATACTGATATGGCTTTGGGAATTGGACTGCTGCTTGGTTTTAATCTAATGGAAAACTTTAATCAGCCCTTTAAGGCTTCCAGCGTTGCTGATTATTGGAGAAGGTGGCACATTTCTCTTTCAACCTGGCTGCTTGATTATTTATTTAAGCCCCTACAAATGAAATTTAGGAATTATAGAATTTATGGTACAGCATTAGCAGTTTTTATTACTTTTTTTGTAGTCGGACTCTGGCATGGTGCAAGCTGGACTTTCGTGGTTTTTGGACTTCTTCACAGTACATATATTGTCTTTTCAATATTCACTCAAAAAGCACGTGATTTATTCTTTAAAAAGATTAGAATAAAAGACACTAAGTTTCATAGATTTTTGAAAGTTCTTTTTACTTTCCATTTATTAACATTTACCGGGATTCTTTTCAGAGCAGAAAATTTGAAGAAAGCAACAGATATGGTTAGCCAGATATTCAGCTTTTTCAAAGAAGGAGTATTTCTTCAATTTGTAAAAGGTTACCCTGAAGTTGTAAGCTTAATTTTATTAGGATACATCTTACATTTTCTGCCAAGATCATGGGAACCGAAAATTCAGGAAAAAATTGCAAATCTTCCTGTCTATGGGCAGGCATTTCTTTTAGTCTTTGTGATATGGGTTGTTATACAGGTAAAATCTGCCGCACTTCAGCCCTTCCTGTATTTCAATTACTAAGTTTGCGACTTAAAAATTAATTAAGTCTTTTTTCCATCAAAATGTTCGTATCAGAAGGTAGAATATCCAAAATTTCCTTGTTCTCTGATGAGCGTTCAGCAACTATTTCAAAGCCGGATTTTATATAAGATCGAAATGCATTTTCGTTTGTCTTAGCCAATATTATCTGGACTACCTGTGTTGGTGCCTTATCTTTTAGATTCTCAATATGCTTTTGAATTAAAAAACTACTTATCCCTTTTCCCCTGAATTTATCATCAACGTAAACATTTTCAATTTGTATTGCCCCTATGGTACGTGTAAATACCACCTCTGTGGCAATTTTCAAAAAACGCTGTGAATCTGTGAAATTATCATGATCGATAAAATCTATCAAAAGATTTGCCATAATTATTGAACTCGAAAGTCCTGTTTCTCCTTCGATCCATGAACAACAGGCTCCCGCATAATTACCATCGATTAATGCTATAAGGAAATTTGAAATGGAGTATTGTTGACCGGGGATATTTTCCTTTAGTGCATTACCTATTATTGTTCTGACTTCAGCCTCTGAAAGAGGAAAAATCCTCGTGTAGCTTAACTTGTCGGTCCCGCTTTTTTCAGATTCGATAATGGCTGTGAGCACAAATTCAATATCACTTATATCTGCCTGCCTGATTTTAATATTATTTTGCATTTGAATCCAGCGTTTTTAAAAGCTGTTTCCTATCTACCTTTCCGTTTATATTCAGAGGGAAATTACTAATTTTTGATACTGAAGCGGGGAGCATATAATCAGGAATTTTATTTTTAAGGTATTCCATTAGTGTAGTAATATCTTCCTGATAATTCTCGAGGAAAAGATGTATCTGCATAGTGCCTGTTTTATTTTGAAAAGCAACAGCAGCAACATTACTTAATTTTGTATACTCTCTTACGTGGAATTCTATTTCTCCCAGCTCAATTCTAAATCCCTGAATCTTTATCTGGCTGTCATTTCTACCACAGAACATAAGATCATTATTATCATCAAAAAAAGCTAGATCTCCTGATTTGTAAAATGTCTTATTTTTTCCTTTGTATTTTATTTTAAAAAAAGTTTCTTTATTCCTTTCCGGATCCTTCCAGTAGCCGGGTGTCAGTTGTTTCCCGGATAGACAGAGCTCACCTTTTTCACCATTTGCTAATAGTTGAAGATTATCATCAACAACAATTGCTTCCACATTCTTCATAGGAACACCAAGAGAAACACTTCCATTGAAACTCCTGGAGTTGGAAAAGTCTTTATCAAAAATTACATAAGTACAAAAAACTGTAGCTTCTGTTGGACCGTATGTATTTATTATTTTGCCATTCGGCATACAATCTGACCATTCCTTTGCAAGATCGGAATAAAGAGCTTCACCACAGAATAGTGAATATTTTAGTTTATTAAGCTTTATTTCTTCAAAATAAGGGCGTAAATAAGCTAAAACAGAGGGAACGAGAGATGCAAAGGTAATTTCATTTTCTTCTAAGGAGATATAAACATTTGTGTAACGAACTCCGCTTATAGGTATTGTATAAACGCAGGCACCGAGACACAAAGGCGCAACATAACAAAATACAGAGAAATCGAATGTAAGTTCAAACATTTGAAGGAATCTGTCATTCCCGTCAAGTTCAAGGTTGAAATTCATAAAAGAGTCTATGAATGCGTTAAGGTTGCCGCGCGTAATTGGAATACCTTTTGGTTCGCCTGTTGTACCGGATGTGAACAGCAGATAAGCTATTTCGTTATCACTTATTGTAGGCGGTGTAAGGTAAATTTTAGCTTTGGGGAGTTGCCTGGTATCAGTTAATCTTAAATTATCAAGTGATGATAATTTTGTAATGTTATCATCTATCTTACTTGTGAGTACAGTTTTAATGCCTGTGCTATCAATTATTTTTTTATTTCGTGAAATAGGATTTTTGGGATTTATTGGTACATAACCGTAACCAGCATATAAAACGGCAAAAAGTGAACTATATGTATCAATGTCCGATAAATCGTGAGCAAGTACACCAATAAGTTTTTCACCCGGTTCACAATTATTTTCAAGATAATATCTGATTGTAGAAACACGTTCTGCAAAATCCTGGTAAGTAAAATATTCACCGTCAATAAAAAAGGAATTATTGTCCGGGAATTTTTTATGAGAGTATCTGATCCTTTCAAGAATATTTTCTGGTTTTGATATTGAAATAAGTAGTGCTCTTCGGTCAATTTTTCCATTAACGTTAAAAGGGAAAGAGGGGAGGTTTGTAAATGTTGAAGGCACCATATAATTGGGTAATTTAGACTTAAGGTAATTCTCAATTTCAGTTAAGTCACCTGAAAAATTTTCTAAAAACAAGTGTATTTGTGTAGTGCCAGAGACGTTTTGAGCAGCTACTGCAGCGACATTTTCGCCTTTCAGAAATTCTCTTGTATAATGTTCAATTTCACTTAATTCAACTCTAAATCCCTGTACCTTAACCTGGTGATCAATTCTTCCGCAAAACATAAAATCACCATCTTCATCAATGAATGCAAGGTCTCCTGTCCGGTAAAACTTTATTTTCTGTCCATTAATTTTCTTAGTAAAAAATGCTTCCTTATTTTTCTCCGCATTTTTCCAGTACCCGGGGGTTAATTGTCCGCCAGTGAGACAAAGTTCTCCTTTTTCGCCGGGTTTTACTTCTTTATTATTTTCATCGACTATGATGGCAGCCATATTTTGCATCGGTTTACCGATGCAGACAATACCGTTAAAATTTTTATGGTTTTGTAATGTCCAGTCATAAGTAAGACAATAGATTGTTGCTTCTGTTGGGCCATAGACATTTTGTAACCTGGCGTTTGGGATGCATTCTGCCCACTCCAATATTATATCATCATAAAGAGCTTCACCACAAAACATTGACCAGCGAAGTTTTTCAAGTTTAATTTCCTTAAAGAATGGTCTTAGGTAGGTAATGATTGATGGTACCATTAATGCAAAAGTTAATTCCTGTTCCTCGAGCAAACTGTAAACATAAGAATATTTTATACCCCCGGGTGGAACCGTATAAACAGAAGCGCCTTCACAAAGTGGTGTAATATAGGAAGTCACAGAGAGGTCAAATGTCAAATCGAACATCTGAAGGCAACGATCATCAGGTGTTAATTTATAGCCAAGGGAATAAAATGCGCCCACATATGATTTCAAATTTGCTCTGCTTATCGGTACACCTTTGGGCACACCCGTGCTGCCCGATGTAAAAAGCAGATAAGCATTTTCTGAATCCGGAACATCAGGTAATGTTAAAGGGATGTTACAATCGCTTAATTCAGAAGTATTAATTACTGTAACATTAGGAACAACTGATAAAAATTTTACGTTATCATTTACATTGCTGGATAAAATAATATTTACTTCTGATTTTTCTAAAATTACTTTATTTCTGTCAATTGGGTATTCAGGATTTATTGGCACAAATCCATTCCCTGAAAATAAAATTCCCAGGATTGTTGCATAAGTATTTATATCATCATAGGTAGTTACCCCGATAAGTCTTGTTTTACTTTCGGGTGATTCATCAATCTTATTTTTAATATTTGATACAAGTTGTTCTAACTCAGAATACTTATAATATTTATTCTTAATAAAAAACGCATTCCTATCGGGATAATTCTTAAATGAATTCAGTATTTTATCAAGCATTCAGAAAGTTCTCCACATTTTTTAAAATAAGTCTGATGTAATTAAAGATTAAGCCTGTACTTATTATAATTTTCCTGAAGTTTTTCCGGGCTCATGTCCATCATAATTCTTCTTTTGTGCGCAAATATATTGAGTATTTCAGGATCCTCAACTCCTTTTTCCAGAACCGGCTTAAACCCAAGCTTCATACACTCATTATATGTATTGCAATTATCTTTGAAGAAAATTGCCTGGATCATAGTGGCTCCGGGATTCCGGTCAAATGTTCTCTTCATAATCTCCAGAACGGTTTGTGTATGTAGTCCGAGCCTTCTCAATTCAGGTACTGTATAAGCATGTTCCATCTGTACCTTTCCACTTTCTCTTTTTATACTTAGAGCTTTTACAAATTTTGCTGTTTTTAAATCAAGTGCGAATTTTTCTTTTGGAATATATTCCATCATCATAGATGTTTTTATTACACTGCTTGCCGTTCCTGTTTTCCCTTCAAACCAGGCCCCCTGTGCACAAACCGGTCTCCCGTCTAATTCTGCAATTAAGTAATTTGAAAGCCAAAAATCATAATCAGGTATATCTTCCAACAATATTTTTCTTAAAATATCCCTCCATTCCTGTTCGCTTAGATTAAATATTCTACAGGTGTTTATAGTTTGTGTTCCACTCTTTTCTGCTTCAATTATACAATCAATTACAAAATCGACATCATCTGGAGTAGCAAATTTAAATTTTAATTGCTTTACGATATCATCCATTGTTCATCCTGTTTTTAGTTTGTTTAAAAATAAAAATTATTACCAGATTTACTCAATAATAGTAATATGCGCAGGCCTGGGATACTTATTTGTTAAATCGAAGTAAAAGATATTTCCTTTTTCAAAATATTCAAAATTGGATAGGTTTTTCCAAAAATGGAAACAAGGCTTATTTTTAGCTGTTTCTATAAATTTTGCTTTTAGCTGATTCAAACCTGATTGCTTTGCATAATCATACACTTTGTAAACCATTAGTTCTTCTATATTTCTTCCCATAACTCTGCAGCTCAAAATAAAATCAACTATTTGTCCTGTACCTTCGGTAATTTCCAGACTTATCATTCCTGTAAGACCGGAATCACTAAATTTATCTGATACAGTAAAAACCCACATTTTTGTGTAATCAGCATCCAGCCAGTTGAGTAACTCCGCTTCACTCATTCTTCTGGTAGATAAATTCATTTGGTTAGTTTTGTTAAGAAGTTGAACTGTTCTTTGCAGATTCCCTTTATTTACTTCATCAATTTTTACTTCTGTTTTAAGAGATTCCAGCCAGTCCAGCACAGAACCTAAATTTGATTTTAAACTTTCTCTTTGTTTTTTAGCAAGATACAATTTTGTCCTGTTTATATCTTCATTTGTAACAGAAGGAGAATCGAAGCACTTAAGATCTAAAAGGAAACTCTTGTAGAAAAGTTTATTTACAGGAAGTTCAGGGACAAATATTTCCGGCAGTGCATCATTTACACGTGATCTTTCTACAGGATTATCATCCAGAAATACTGCAGATTGTGCGCCGAGATTTAATTCATTTAAGATTTCAGAAATGTTTTGTGCTTTATCATCCCAGTTTATTCTATACGATACAAAATCATCTAATTTTAAAACCATTTCAGGATTATTCTTAATTGCATTTAATGCGGTAGATTCTTCATTTTTGCTTACTATTGCTAATAAAATCCCTTTTTTAGTCAAGGATTTTAGCGCTTTTTGAAAATCAGAAAATGCTTCGCCTATATGGTCGTGACCGCCTAATTGAAGATTCTCCCAGCCAACATCTCCAACTATTCCTCCCCAAAGAGTGTCATCAAGATCCAGAATAATTAATTTTTTAGTGTTTCCCCCGATTGAATCTATTGCTGACTTTATTTCTTCCTTTACATTCTTAAAAACTTCATTACTATAAGGAATTTTTCCCATATACCAGAGCTTCGGGTTTTGCGCATTAGCACCTGCGTTTATTAATATTCTGCTTGAATCAATCATATAAATATTATTTGATTCCTCAAACTTATCCGCCAGTCTTAAATTCATTCTCGAGAGAGTATTTGATACCCCTAAGTTGTTCCTGAAATCAAGCAGTCCGTATCCGCGATAATAGGGAGGAATAGACCATGTTGGAATAAAGAGGTAATTCATTTTTTTAGAAAACGAAATTACAGCATCAGCAAAAGTATTAACCTCATTCAGCACATCATCAATTAGAATTTTCTCATTGCCAAGTTGTTTATTGAATGATTCTATTAGTAAGTCCGGTTGCGTCCAAACAACAGCACCGTCAGAATCATCTTTATTTATCTGATTATCCAATAAGGTAGGGATCACCTGGCCAAAAGTCGTTACTTTTGCATTAATTTCAGGAGTGCTTTCATCATTATTAAGATAATTAGCAAAGTTCTGGATGTTAAATGTTGAAATAAGGAGTAACTTAATTTTATCTTTATCCATAATTAATAAGAGAAGGTAAAATAATAATTAATTAAATCGGACTCTTCGTTAGTTTCTGATTTATTGAAAGCTCAGTCTTTTTATAGGGAAGTGTAATTGTTTTAATCAATTTATTTTTTGACGCATCACGCCTGATTTTTTCAATCATCCTGAAAGAAACTTCTTCATTTGAAAATTCTCCTCCAAATGAACAGGCCTCATTTACTGCTATGTGTATTAATTCAATATTATCAATCGGAGCTTGTCGATAAATTAAAACTCCAAGTAAATTTGCTTTCTCAGAATTTTCATCATCAAGGCTGAATATTGTTTTAAAGCTTGTAAGGTTTGTAAAATTAAACTTTACAAAGCCTTTGTCATTATAAAGCTTAATATCACCATATTTTTCTACAGCATGGTTTATTCGTTCTAAGTGTCTTTTCTGATTTCCGTTAAAAAAGAAAATTTTCTCGAGATCGTCTGTAAATTTATCGCGTAACCTAGGCTTAAAAAATATTGGATGCATATATTTCCTGTCCCTTAATTTAAGAAAAGGGATTAAATCAGGATTCAATCAAGTTATTAATATATTCAGCAAGAGAACCAACAGTGGCAAAATGAGTTTGTTTCTCATTCCCGTTTGCACCATCAACAAGTATAATCGATTTCCCGAATTTCTCTTCCACTGCACTTTCTACCTGTACAACAAGATTTACAAGTGCAAGTGAATCAAGTACACCATTTTCTCCAAACAAATCTGCATTTTCTCTTTTCCCGACTTCAATTTTATTTTTTAACTGCTCATTCAGATCGTTTGATACCTGGATAATCAGGTCTACAATTTGTTGATTCATTTATCTCTATAGTTTTATTTTACAGAATAGCCACCGTCGATTACAATATTTGCTCCTGTAATCCATTTTGATTCATCGCTTAATAAAAATAAGGCAAGGTTTGAAACATCCTCCAGAGAACCGATACCTAACGGATGAGATTTAATAATTTCATCAATTCCCACCGGGTAATAACTTTCCATTTCTTTTGTCATTTCTGTAGTAATCCAGCCAGGGCTTATTGCATTTACCCTAATATTTTTTGATGCCAGTTCCATTGCCATTGGCCTGACAGCACCTAAAAGTCCGCTTTTGGCAGCAGAATAAGCAGTAAAACCCATCGGCCCTTCATTTGCTGCTACAGATGACAAAAGAATATGTGAACTTTTTTCAGCAGCAATTTTTCTTTGCGATAAAATACGTACAAGCTCAATCCCGGCGTATAAACTGGTTCTGATTATTTGCTCAGCAACTTTCCAGTCAAATACACGAAGCGGGGTAAATTTATTAATACCGGCGGCATGGAGACTTCCGTCTATTTTTCCATGCTCTGAGTAACTTTCCAGTGAAGTTTTCAAATCGGCAAAGTTTGTTACATCTATTGCGGCTATTTCAATATTATCAGGATATTTATCCTGGAGTTCTTTCAATTTATTTTCCCTTCGAGCGATTGCAAAAACATTTGCACCGGCTCTGGCAAGTTCATTAGCAATTTGATTTCCAATACCGGATGATGCACCCGTTACTACAAATCGTTTATTATTAAATTCAAATTTTATACTCATACTTCAACCGGGTCGAAAAATTTAGTTTTTGAAAGATCCGCGGTTATAGCGCCCCACGAAAATCCAACGCCAAATCCACACATTACCGATTTTGAAAGTCTTTTCTCTGAGATTAATCTTTTGTGTTCCGCGGAAAAAAGGTGGGGGATTGTACCCGGCCCGGTGTTTCCAATTTCCCCAATAACAACAGGCAAAGTTTCAGGCAGAACTTTCATTTTTTTTCTGATATAATCGACTATAAATTTATTTGCCTGATGCATTGCAAAAATTCCAATATCTTCTTTCTTCCAATCTGCAAGCTCTAGAACTTCATCCACTATTTTAGGAACCTCTCTCAAACAGAAGTTCATAATTTCCATCCCATCCATATAGAGGTTTTCCTCTGAACGAATGTTTCCGTTTTCTTTCTCTAATTCTTTACCTGAACTTTCATCGCGTGGATATCTTGATCCTCCGGCCGGAATTATTAGTCTGTCATATCCTGCGCCGTCCGTCATTATATTAAACGATAAAGTATCATTTCCTTTTTCAACAATTGTAGCACTGCCTGCATCACCCATTACCATTTTTAATGCCTTATCATATCTGTTTATAGTAGGAGAAATAACATCTCCTGCCAAAACTAAAATTTTATTACAACTTCCGGAAGCAATTAGAAGTGAAGCCTGGTAAATTGCATAGATATACGCTGAGCATCCGTAACGGATATCAAATGCAACCGCTGTTTTAGGGAGTCCGAGTTTATTTTGGAGAATAGCCGAAGTGGCGGGAATAATGTGATCAAATGTTTGTGAAACCAGAACAATACCATCAAATGATTGCGGGGCAACATTCAGTTTTTCAAAAAGAAATCTTGCTGCCGCTACACACAAATCTGATGTGCAAACACCTTTCTCAGCTACTCTGAGTTTGGATATTCCAGTACTGACTGTGATTCTTTTTATTTCAGTTTCGCCAAATTTTTCAATGAGATCGGAAAAATCAACTGAGTTTTTGGGTATTGTTGATGCAATAGCGGAAATAGAAAGTCCGGAAAGTTTGACCTTCATTATGCTTTCTCCACTAATTTATATAGATCATTTACTGTTTTGGCTTCCCTGAATTCTTCAGCTTTGAATTGCTTACCGAAATCTTCATCGATTTTTGCCAAAATAATTACCATCGCTAGTGAATCAAATGTTGGAAAACTATCCAAAGTTGCATCCATTGAAATTTCACTTTCGTTTATTTCCAAAGCTTCTGCAATCAATTTTTTGAATTGATCCATAGGTGGGACTCCAATTGTTGCAATGATTATGCTATCTAAATTATAGCTGTTAATAGATTAGAAAAGAATGTTAATTTACGCTAATCGTTTCCATGTAATATACTTTTTATTGGATAAAATAGAAAGAATCAAACATTCCCAGCATAATTGGATTATTTGCCTATAGATAAAAAGCAAACAAATCTGAAAATATTAATTGGCTTCATATTACTGATAGAATTCCATTTTTAGTTTTTTCTAAATATTACAAAATTGTTCTTAGTAGAAAATTTACATCAAAAAATTATTATTGAAAATAGACTCAATTTGACTAAATTGAACTGTTAGTAAAATTTGTTGGACTTGGTAAAATGGAAATGAGATTTAATCATGTAGGACTTGTCGTAGAGGATATTGAAAAGAGTGCGGAATTCTATGTGAACGTATTGAAAATGGAAAAAATTACTGAAGTTATTTATGACCCGAAGCAAAGAGTTCATTTATTATTTGTTGAGGATCAGAAAATTGATGGATTGGTTTATGAATTAATACAGCCTTTGGACGAAAATTCTCCATCTGCTCAATGGCTGGAGAAGGGGAATTCATTACAACATTTTTGTTATGAGGTTGAAGATATTATTAAAGGGATTGATTATCTAAAGCGAAATGGTGGTATGTTATTTGTCCGACCGGTTCCGGCAATTGCTTTTGATAATCGGTTAATAGCATTTCTTCTTACAAAAGAAAAAGTTATTATAGAATTATTAGAAGAAGCTAAATAATGCCGAAATTGTAAGAATTTTTAACAAGAGTTACCTGGAATAGCAATAATCTAGTTATATTTGTGTATTTTTAATTGAGTTAATATTTGTTAAATCAGACTTTTGCATTTAACCTATAATTGTTAAATTTACCCCCAAATTAAAGATAAAGTGGGAGATTGAGACGTATGGCCAAGAATTTTGTATCTAACAAAGATGAAACAGTTAGAATGTTTGAAAATGATTTTCTGGAATCTTTATCCAAGGTACATTTTTCAGTACCCCTATTTATTTATATACCGGTAATTGCATATTTTCTTTACAAAGCAATAGCTGACTATGTCCTTGGTGCTGATACCATTATTTCTCTGATATTTGTTGGATTATTTGTTTGGACTATAACTGAATATACGTTACATCGCTTTATTTTCCATTTTTCCGCAAAATCAAAATTTGGCAAAAAAATTCACTTTATATTTCACGGTGTTCATCACGATTATCCGAGCGATTCCAAAAGACTTGTTATGCCTCCATCGGTAAGCATACCTCTGGCATTATTATTCTACTTCCTATTTGAGTCAATCTTTGGAAATATACTTGTGGCCCCATTCTTTGTGGGCTTTATTGCCGGATATCTTGTCTATGATATGAGCCATTATGCCGTACATCATTTTAATATGCACAGCAAGTTCTGGCTTGCCATTAAAAAACACCATATCAGGCATCATTTTGAAAATCCTGAAAAAGGGTATGGTGTAAGTTCGCCTCTTTGGGATGAAATTATGGGAACAAATTTTCCTAAAAAATCCTGAGTAAATTATAGATCTTAAAGCTCTCTTTTTTGAAACAATAATTTTATGTGCGCTTCTATGAATGATGCAGTATCCGTTGAAACAAAAAAAAGAATTCTTTTAATAGAAGATAATATGGACACACAACTTATTTATAAAGTCTATTTAAGAGAATTATATGAAATAGATATTTGCAGTACTGGAGACAGTGGATTAAAACGTTTAACTGAAAACGAATACGATCTGTTGATCCTTGATATAAATTTACCGGGTAAAATAAACGGCAGCATAATTCTTGATGAGATTAGAAATAATTTCCAGGATAAAAAAATCCCTGTACTGGTGGTAACTGCCTATGCTATGAAGACTGATAAGAGGAAATTTTTATCTCAAGGTGCGGATGATTATTTACCTAAGCCGATAAATAAAGAAAACTTTATGAATAAAGTAACCCAAATTATTTCTTCCCGAAACTAAATCTTACCTGAATATTGTCACAAAAAATTTTTTTTAATTTATTCTTTTTGTATAATAGACTATCATAGTTCTAAATTAAATAAATACTAAATGATTTCCTTAGTACAATTACTTGTTGTTATATTACTAGCCTCCACTAGTTTTAATTGCGAAGCTACAAAATATGATCCTGTATTTATAAGAGTTAACCAGCTTGGCTTTTTGCCCGGGGATCTTAAAACCGGAGTGGCTTTTTCCGAAGGTCCAATAGAAAATATTAATTTTGTTATCAAAAACATAAAGAGTGGCAAGGACATTTACCAGGGAAAATTTATTGATTCTGTTTATGAATACGATAAATTCAAATACTGCTATTCATTTGATTTTTCAAAAGTTAAGGAAGAAGGAAGTTACGTTGTTGAGTTGGGGGGAAGGAGATCAACTCCATTTAAAATAGGGAATGATATTTACAACAATGTTGTAGATTCATTGATGCTATTCTACAAAGTGCAAAGATGCGGCCCCACAAATCCTATCCTGCACGCACCATGCCACTTATCTGATGTATCAAGGGTTGTAGGTGATTCAACTATCAGCGGGATGGTTGACCTGACAGGTGGATGGCATGATGCTGGTGATTATATCAAATTTCTTTCCACTACGGCTTATACAACGTATATGATGATGTTTGCGTACGAGTTCGATAATAAAAAGTTTGGTTTTGATGATAACAATAATGGTGTCCCGGATATTCTTGAAGAAGCAAAAGTTGGATTGGACTGGATGCTCCGTGCTAATTATGCCAAATACAAATTAGTAACCCAGGTACAGGACCTTCGCGATCACGAAGTTGGTTGGAGGCTTCCGAAAAATGATGCTCTCAGATATGACAGACCAGGTTATGTTGGAATTGGGAAAAACCAAATTGGAATATTTTCTGCTGCTATGTCACTTGCTTCTAGAATTTGGAAAAAGGAATTTAAGGCAGATCATTTTTCCCAAAAATGTCTTGATGCTGCTGAAAATTTATATTCAATTCGGAATAAGGTACCCGACATTGACAGTAGCCAATCCGGATTTTATCAGGATTCCAGATTCCTGGGCAAATTAGCACTTGGAGCTATTGAGCTTTATAAAACTACCCACAATAAAAGTTATCTTGATGATGCAACAATATATGGAGATAGTGCAGGCTCAGATTATTGGTGGAGTTGGGGTAATATAAATTCTTTGGCCGATTATAATATCGCTAAATATATTCCACGCTTTGGTAAATATATCCTAAATAATTTATTGGCATTTAATGCATATAAGAATAAGTCAGTTTTTAAGGAAGGAATGGCTTTTACGTGGGGGACAACAAATTCTTTCCTGGGTGTTGCATTGCAGGAAATTCTACATAAAAGATTAACCCGCAAAAATGATTTTGATTCTCTCGCAGTTTATGAAAGAGATTACGTCCTTGGAAGAAATCCCTGGGGAATTTCCTTTATTTATAACATAGGTTCCGTCTTTCCAAAACATCTTCATTCCCAGATAGCTTATTTTAATAATGGATATCTACCCGGCGCTTTGACTGCAGGGCCAGCACCAGAAAATGTATTAAAAGATTATGATATAAAAAGAACTAATTATCAGTATAATTATTTTAATACACCCGATATAAAATATTATGACGATATGAATGATTATATAACCAACGAACCAACTATTGGCTGTAATGCTACTGCAATTTTTGTATTTGGTTTTTATTCAAACAGGAAGGCGACTAGGTAGTTGAAGGATTTTTTGATGTTGTCTTTTATAATATCTATTGGAAATGCTTTGTTTCTAAATAGATATGAAGGAAACTTTGCTAAAGATTTGTTGCAAAATAAGACATATAAAACGCCCCTTGTCTCTGTTTAATCCAAAAACTGCTCAAATTATTCCATTTTTCATCATTTCCTTAAGAATTAACTTCGGCATAAAATTCGCTGCACCAAAAGAAAATTAAGATTGAGTTATGGACAAAAAAATACAACTTTTGCAATCTGGGATTCCTCTTGTTGATAGAGCTTGGGGCGGTTTTTACAGGGGTGGTACTTATTTGTTGTTAGGCGCGCACAAATCGGGAAAAACATTACTCAGCTTGCAATATGCTATGGAATGTGCAAGACAGAAAGAAATTTGCCTTTACTTTACAAGCATGCGGCCAAAAGATCTAATGATACAAGCTGCATCAATAGATTTTGATCTCCAGAATTATATGAACCAGAATCAAATTATAGTTGTAAGGGTTGCACCTCCATCAGATTTATATGAAGTAAATAATCCGGATGATTTTTTAGTTGAATACATGAACGATATCATTACTGTAGTTAAACAATATCAGCCTAATAAAATTGTTTTTGATGAATTAACACCATTTGTCGGTTTTCTTGATCTGGGACTTCTTCAGCAGTCATTTTCAAGGACCTGTGAAGAAATAGAGGAAGCAGGAATAACAAGTTTGTTCCTTTTAGGTGATCCAGCTACCCCAACAACTCAGTCCATTGTAGATTCAATTGCGTCTTTATCTACAGGAATGATATATCTAAAAAAATATGAAGATTCCAGCGGCATGAGTAAAACAGGGGAGATTACCATTAATCCTAATATAGGTCACACTGAAGGTCAATTTACATCTAATTACCAGATAGAACCTTATAAAGGAATTACAGTTGATTTTGTAGCTACTGATACAATACTTAGGACTAAAACAGCTGAAAATAAGATGGAACAGCCTGAAAATATTCCTTCCAAATATAAATCGCTTGCAGATATGGATATTCCAATAGATACAACTGCGTTCAACAGTTATTACAGCCTAAATGATTTTAAATTGATTTTGAATAATCAGATTGCAATGTTTAATAGTACAGGGCAGGTTTTTACAATATTGTCATTTCACCTTGACACGCTAGCTGAAAAAAAAGGCCTTCTAACTATAATACAGCTACAGAATGCTATACGACTTTCAACTGATAAAAAAGATAAAATTTGTACCCTTAATAATAAAGTTATTGTGTTGTTAATTAAAGAAGATAGGAAAGGAATTGCAAGTTTAATTGCCAGAATAAAATCAAATCTTCCAAGACATAATAAGGAATATCTTCTTGAAGTTGTAAAATATATGTCTGTATGCACAATAAAAGTTGATGAAACAGTTAAAAATGCTGATGATATTTTTGAACAAATATTATCCGAAGAACCTCAGGCTAAAAACAAACTAGAAATTCAATAAAATAAGAACTATGAAAAATAGATTAATCTTTTCAATAGCTCTTTTTCTAACAATATCATTAGTAACTGTAATAAAAGCACAGTCAAACGTTGATGCATTAAAAACTCAGAGTCTTCAGCAGATGCAGTATGGTAGATATGGTGAAGCTATTGACCTTTTAAACCGGTTTATAACTGCACGTCCTCAGGAAGCTATTGGCTTTAATCTAAGGGGAATTTGCTATGAAAAAAGAAAAGATTATGAAAATGCAGTTTATGATTATAAATCTGCTTTGAAGCTTGAGCCCGACAACTCAGAATATAATTCAAACCTAAGAAGAGCAACAGCTGCCTGGGAGTCACTTTTATATAATAATATTGAAGGACATAAAAGAGAAATTGCAATTAATCCTAGAATTGCTATTAATTATCTAGAAATTGGTAAAGATTATAAGAGACTTGGAGATTGGGATCTGGCTGAGGACTGGTATGATCAATATCTTGGTATGGAAGAAGCATCTGCTGATGAAATAATACGCTATTCTGAAATACTTGCGAAGAATAGCCAGATAGCTAAAGGCTGGCCGATCCTAAAAAAATATACAGAGAAATACCCAAATGATCAGAGGCTATGGTCTAGGTTTGGTTATTTTTCATTGTGGCTTGGAAAATCTCATCTTGCAATTGATGCATTTGAACATGCTCTAGCTCTAAAACCATACTTTAAGGAAGCCCTTGATGGACTTGATCAGGCCAGAGGTAAAGGCTATATCTATACTATAAATGATACTTCGGTTAAGTATAATTATGGTCTCACGAAAAGATATGAATATCCTATTGACAGGGATTATAGATTACTGAAACGAAATCCATATAATAATGTTGTGAGATTTAGATTAGTTAAGGAATTAGTCAAGGCAAACAGGTACCAGGAAGCAAGCGACCAATTGAAAATATTAATATTAAAAGATACTACCAATGCTGAAACATATCAACAATACCTTTCAAATGTTACAGCTTCCAAGGATAGTGTTTATAATCTGAAAATAGAAGAATTTAAAGCCAAACTTGCTGCCAATCCAAGTGATACCGATGTAATGCTTAAACTTGCGGATTATTATTCAAGATTAGAACAATATGATAATGCAATTCCTCTTTATGAAAAGTATCTTTCTTTTTATCCTAATGATGATGATGTTTTATTTAAATATGCACAAGTACTAAGCTGGGACAGAGAATTTGAAAAGACCATTCCTTTACTTGACGAATTACTTGCAAAAAAACCTGATAATCTAAAATATCAATTACTTCGCGCACAAATGGCAGTGTGGTTACATAGAGATCTTGATTTGGCGGACAATTATCTAGAAAACATACTTTCAAATCAGCCTGATAATATTGATGCACTGGTAGGTAAAGCATCACTTGAAATGCAAAAGAATAACTTTGATAGTTCACAGACTTTTATAGACCAGATAAAAA
>Ga0210085_1000296_pt1 | contig 21870 bp, 16 predicted proteins | sample China_Galinas_PW_5_FD_184866 | JGI IMG/M metagenome (GOLD analysis project Ga0210085, IMG submission 184866) | Wetland microbial communities from San Francisco Bay, California, USA, that impact long-term carbon sequestration - China_Galinas_PWC_D1... | ecosystem: Environmental > Aquatic > Marine... | reverse complement strand
AACAGAAGTCACCCGATTGAGAGTGGCTTGTCTGGAGGGCAACCAATTTTGGGTCACGGCTAAGATTTATATCTTGGCAATGGGAGCTATTGAAGTGCCGCGTCTACTGTTGCTATCCAATAAGACACAGAAGTCGGGTCTTGGAAACGAACATGATCTGGTTGGCCGTTTTTTCATGGAACACCCTCACTTGTGGACCGGGGGATTTTTTCCGGCAAGTTTGAAGATATCGAATAACACCGGCTTATACGAGATATTTAGAAATAACGGGATCCCCGGAATGGGGAAGATAACGCTGAGTGAAAGTACCTTGAGAAAGGAAAAAATGTTGAATTGGGTGACTTCGATCCATCCCAGCTATAAACTGAGCTATAATCATTATATGGGGCATTACGAGCGCGGTGTTTCCGCTTTTAGGTCACTTAGACATGCCCTAAAAAAAGGTCGATTTCCGGAAAATACAAAGAATATTATTTATGACGCACTGTCTGATTCAAGCAGTATTTTTCGTTCCACCTACCGAAAAATTAAAGGTCACTTCAAAAGGGACTTCAGTCGCTCTAAGCACATAACCGTTTATAGATTAAATCCTATGATGGAGCAGGCTCCCAATCCTGAAAGTCGTGTATTTCTGGGAACTGAGAGGGATGCTTTGGGCCAGCGCCGGATTAAATTAAATTGGCAGTTGACACCTTTGGACGTCTATACGATAACGCGTGCACAGGAAATTCTTGACGAGGAATTACGACTCGCCGGTTTAGGACATTTGGTAATTGAAACGGAAAAAGATACCGTTCCGTCAGGTATGCATGGTGGGTGGCACCACATGGGAACCACACGAATGCATTCTAACCCGAAACACGGAGTTATAGATCCGGATTGTCGGGTTCACGGCGTATCTAACCTTTACGTTGGGGGCGCTTCGGCTTTTCCAACAAGCGGCTATGCCAACCCTGTTTTGACTACTGTTGCGCTGGTCTTACGTCTGGCCGATCACATCCGAAAAATTATGGATGGATAGGCATTCATTCTTATAGCTTTTTTAAAAATCCTAATTATGTCCTCCATAGAACTTCATAAGCCCGTGTTCCTAATCATGAATGCCGACGATTTTGGCTACTTTTCTAGTGTTAGCAGAGGCGTGATTGAATGCGCTAGACGGAAAGCAATAACTGCAACAAGCATAATGGCAAATGGACCAAATTTTCAAGATACCGTGGAATGGCTACGAGAAGTGCCAGAGTTGGATATTGGTGTCCATCTAAATATCACCTTTGGACTGCCGCTAACCGCTATGATGAAGGCATGTTTGAGCGGCTATGGTAGAACGTTTCAAAATAGAATAAGAACTGCGTACTTGATCTCGATAAAGAAGATGCCTGTATCGACCGTGATACAGGAGTGGCGGTCGCAAATCGAAAGATGTCTTTCCACTGGCTTAAAGATTCGTTTTATTAACTCGCATGAACATATACATATGTTACCCTCGTTGTTTAAGTCTTACATTGAGCTCGCAAGAGAGTTCAATATTCACTATATTCGCCACACACAACCCGAGTGGTCGATCACTTTGGATATTAAACATTTTTGTCGAAATATGACTCTTTTTATTCTTTTAGTTCTAAACAAGAGGTATGAGCCAAATAATTATATCAGGTTAATCGGATCGGGTATGAGCTGTAAATTGAACCTTGAGTATTTAGAGATGTGCTTTAAAAAGATGAAGGGGGGGAAGACATATGAGCTGATGTGTCACCCTGGTTACTTAGATAAGGATGAAATTAATAACCCTATGCTTATTCGTTATCACTCATGGGAAGATGAATTGCGACTTTTGATAGGAGAGCCCATGGAAAGACTGCTTCAAAAATATAATGTGAGACGTGTAAGGTTTAGTGACTTATAGATTTGTAGGCTATAATCAGCAATTGATGGAGAGAATAATCTCGTTTTTGGGATAAATATGGACGTTAGGCCGTTCGGGTAAGACAATTAAAAATCTAACAGGTATGGTATATAATTATGAGTGTATCTACTAAATCATTGATAAGCATTATTTTGCCTTCATATAATGAAGAAAACTGCATAGAAAAGATGGTCATTTCATTACAATCGGAATTGAAAGAGGTTGCCTTTGACTATGAGATTATTATTGTTGATGACGGCAGCACAGACAATACCTATGAAGAGTCAATTAATTTGGCAAAACGGTATAATACTGTAAAGGCGATAAAATTAAGTCGAAATTTCGGTAAGGAAGCCGCATTGCTTGTAGGGTTTAAAGCAGCAAAAGGAAATGCGGTTGTGTCTATGGATGCAGATCTCCAGCACCCACCTGCGATAATTCATGAGCTATTTGCGAAATGGCAAGAAGGGTACAAAGTCGTTCATGCTGTAAAGGAAGACCGGAATGTTGATAATATTTTCAATAGAATGGGTGCAACCTTTTTCAATTATCTGTTTAAATGCTTAGGTGGAATCGATCTTCGTAATTCTTCTGACTTTATCCTCATCGATCGAGATGCAGTGGATGTTATTGCTGAACATCTAAAAGAAAGAAATCGTTTTTATAGAGGTCTGGCACATTGGATTGGCTATAAACAAGCGTCTGTAAACTTTACGGTTAAAAATCGGGAAGATGGAAGTAAAAGTCGCTTTTCATTCTTGTCTTTAGTTAATCTTGCCCTGGATGGGATTGTGTCGTTTACTAGTTTTCCGCTACATATCATTTCCATTCTCGGGGTCTTGAGTTGCCTCATTGGATTAATAATAGGTTTGGACGCGTTCATTTCATGGGTGTATGGAAGTGCGGTTCTCGGTTATGCCACAATTATTATGACCCTTTTGATTATAGGTGGATTTATTATGACTAGTCTGGGGATCATAGGTGAATATATTGCCAAAATATATGAGGAAGTAAAGGAACGCCCTAGTTATATTGTTGAGTCGGAATTTGGTTTCGGGGACAAGGATACAAAATTGAAATTGGTGTCGGCAGCTAAAACTGATTGATTACAATATTTATTTGATAAAACATAGAAACTTTTCAAAACACTTGATCAGTTAGAGAACAATTCGTATACATTTGAAAAAGCAGAGCATTTGTGTTTTCTAATTTGAGCATTTTTAATTTGGCCCCATGCAGCTTTCGGAAATTAGATGGGGTTTTAAATTTTCTTCTTGGAAAATAATGAGGCCTTTTGTCAAGAGTTATCCAAAAGAAAGTTAATTTCTGTTTCGCAAATATTTTAGGTGATGGAGAAACATTTTCGTCTCTACGGAATATTTACGCAATGTGCTTTATCGGCATAATTGCGATCAATTGGTTGGCTAATTATCTTTTTTTTAATGACTTCGGTTTATATGTTGATGATTACTTTAGAATCCCGAGTATGATGCAGGCGATGATAGAAGGTCATAAAGCCGTCGTTTCCACTATTTTCTCATCGCCTATAAATGTTCGTCCCCTTCATGGAGACTTAATATATGCTCTTTCCTTAATTGGGCTAAAGTTGGGGGGGATACCTGGTGTTTACCTAATTGCGTTTTTAGTCTTATCGATCAACTCGATTCTTACCTTTATACTGCTGATCCATGTTACAAAGAATATTGTGTGTTCCTTTATAGGCGCATTAGCCCCGCTACTAAATCCAGTTATAACGGCTAAACTATGGCTCACTGCGGCTTTAGGTATACAGCCGGCATTAACATTGCTACTACTCTCTTTTATCTTTTATATACATAAAAAAAAAGTTTTGTCATATGTTCTGGTGGCAACGTCATTATTTTGTTATGAAACATTTTTTTGGGTTTTTATTTCCGCGCCCTTGCTTGTTGGGCGTTGGAGTCGCAAACTCATCTCTCAAGTGGTAATGCACGTTGCAATTCTATCTTCGATTTTCACTGCGTTTTTTATTTTTAAATCTTTGGCTTCGGATCCCCGCTTAGGAATTTATAATATTAAGGATCTTTTTCATACTGCATTCAAGCATTCAATCGAAGGACCCTATACCAACCTGGCCGGCAATTTCAAGATACCGATAAAAACCTTAATCAGTCTAAGCTCAATGGATCTTTTTCTCGGCGTTTTCTGTGCTGCAGGACTTTTCTTGTATTTATACAAGCTAGAATCTATAGATGCTGCGTATGCTCACACCGGAGGCCATTTTAAGGGCAGCATAACGGCAGATGGATCGACAACTTCATTTACTATTTCTATCATTTCGAGATTGTTATTGGTAGGTCTGATTATGTTGATTTTTTCCTATCCTCTAACTTTCCTGGGAAGCGTAAGAACTATTTATGGTATAGATTCACGGCTGCATTTTTCGGGAACACTCGGTATTTCATTTATATATGCCGGCATAGGTGCTCTTATAATGCGATACTTTAGTGATATAAATAAAAGTAAAATTGGATTCGCTATTTTATCCGTCTGGCTTTCGTTATTGATTGTATATAACTTTGGGGTACAACAGGATTATCGACAGGCTAGGAATATTCAACGGAAATTTTGGACTGACCTGATTAAGCTATGCCCCGATATTACAGACGGAACGCTGGTTTTTTTTTACCCTGATGGAATTCATCGAGTCAAAAGCATTTCATCTTTTGACTGGTCCACATCCTTTGTTTTGGAAAAGCTTTATGACTTTCCTGCAGAATGGGGTAATCCTCCAAGAGTTTATGTTATAAATAAGGCTGGATGGGAAAATATACTTTTTTCTGATCCTAACTTAACATTATCTGATTTAGATGAAAAGCGTATGGTTAATATAGTGAATAAATCTGACATTGGCAGAAAAATCGATACGAACAATTGTATATTTATAGATTATGAAAATGGATATCTTCATAGATTGAAGAGGCGTTTTGGCCTCAACGGAAAAACGATTCAAAAGGATACGACTGAAAATATATTGGGGAATTTGAAAAAGGGAGTTCTATTTAGCTATCTAGTCAATGAGTAATAATAGCGCAAGACCGGGCATTGGGATGTAATGGACTACCAAGGTTATGCGGAAGACCAGATAAGGCTTAATGACGTGGGAAGGGAATGATAAAGGGGCGCTTTTACTTTTCCAACAAGTGGTTATACCAAACCTGTTTTGATCACTGTCGCATTGGTCATGCGTCTTGCCGATCACATCGCTAAAATTATGGGCGGGCAATATTTTGTTCTTTAAGGTACGAATTAAATGACACGATGGGCTATGGTTATCGATTTGACCCGGTGCATCGGCTGTAAGTCCTGCATACTCGCTTGCAGCCAAGCAAATGGCGTCTCTGAAGGATTATGGAGAAAACTTGGTAAACTTGGAGAGCCTCAAGCACCGGACAGACAAAGGTTCTTTGCTACGAGGAGCTGTATGCATTGCGACAATCCACCATGCAAGCGCGTTTGTCCGACAGGCGCGACGTATCAAAGGATAGATGGGATTGTAGACATCGATTATGAAAAATGCGTTGGATGTGGTTACTGCATTGTGGCCTGTCCCTATGATGCCAGGGCCATCGGTCAATATCGCCATGACTTCGAAACAGACACCCGGTTACCAAAAACAAATGAACGTGAATTGCACAATAATCGAGAGGGAGTGTGCATAAAATGCAACTTCTGCATATCCAGGATAGAAGGCGGGCTGAAAAAGAATCTTATACCTGGTGTTGATCCTGATGCAACTCCGTTTTGTGTTATGACATGTAGTTGTGGGGCACTTTCCTTTGGTGACTTAGAAGACCCTCAGAGTAACATTTCGAAAATGATCAAAGAACGTCAGACTCTGCGGTTGTCCATAGAATTAGAAACCGAGCCTGCGGTTTACTATATTATTAAATAAAGCATGTTATTATTGAAACTGTCCTTTCAGACAACATTTGTCTTAATTGAGGGAAATGCAAAAGATGTACGATATCTCTGTAATTATCTGTACATATAATCAAGCTGAGAAGCTCCGAGGAGCCTTGGAGAGCTGGCTTTTAGTACAAAATGCGGAGTCCAAAGTAGAACTCATAATAGTGGACAACAATTCAACAGATCAAACGCAACAAGTTGTTGAGTCTTTTCAGATTCGTTGTCCCAGTCAATTACGTTATGTATGTGAGACCACTGTAGGACTATCTTTCGCAAGGAATAAAGGCATAGATGAAGCATCCGGCGGCATCATCGCTTTTGTTGATGACGATGTATATTTTGATAAGGGCTGGCTTAAAGCAATGTTGAAGGCGTTTAATGACAACCCGAAGATTTCTTGTGTGGGTGGAAAATCAATTCCAAAATTCGAGGCCGATAAACCTGATTGGATTACTGAAGATTTTCTCAAAATATATGGCTCCACGGGTTCAGGAGATCAGGGCAAACTCATGATTTTCCCAGAACATCCATTCGGCGTCAATATGGCTTTTCGAAAAGCTGTTTTTACTCAGGTGGGGGAATTTAACACCAGCTTGGGCCGGAGAAAAAAATCATTACTGTCCAATGAAGAAAAAGACATTTTTTATCGTATAAACAATGCCGGTTTGAAGGTATTTTACTCTCCCGAAGCTATCTTATATCACAGAATCCCCGCCGATCGTATGGAGAAGAGTTGGATACTTAAACGCATATATTGGCAAGCTATTTCAGATGTCATTTTTGATCAGTCCATTCAAAAGCAATCTAAATTCGTTTTGTTTAAAAATCTAATAAGGAGCATTAAAAAAATAATTCTCCCTTTCGCCAAACCAACCCTAAAGAATATCTTCCTGTATTACAAACGATTTTCCTTTAAGGACAAATTAAATACTTATCAATTACTTGGAAATGTTAGACAGAATTTTGTCGAGATTCTCAGCAGGGCAAAATAGCGATTAGATACCATCCTAACTGCTTATAACAATGCCTGCATTTTCGAAGAAAACGAATATTTGATGGTCTAAATCCTTCGCAATCTTGATGAGGTTAAAAAATGGTTAATAGCTCTCCGCTGGTAACGATAGGAATTCCTACATACAATCGTGCAAATGCCACCTTGTCATTGGCACTTAAAAGTGCTTGTAATCAGGATTATCCCAATTTGGAAATTATCGTTTCTGATAATTGTTCCGTTGATAACACCGAAGAAATTGTTAAGTCCTTTAAGGATAAAACAATTAAATACATACGACAAAAAACAAATATCGGACCAAACAACAATTACAACGCATGCCTAAACGCTGCAAAAGGAGACTATTTCATATTGTTGCACGATGATGATCTCATTGACGATGATTTTGTTTCCACATGTTTGAAAGCTGCCCAGTTTTCCACAAATTTTGGTTTTATCCGCACGGGTACAAGAATGATCGGACAAGATGGAAAGCTGCTGAAGAATGAACCGAATTCTGTTCATGACAACAGTCCGGATGCAATGTTCTCTGCATGGCTCAGCGGAAAATCTTCTTTCTATTTGTGCAGTACGCTTTTCAATACAAAGGCATTGAAGGAGATAGGCGGGTTTAAGTCAAACAACAATTTATTCGAAGATGGATTTGCTATAATTAAGTTGTCTGCTCACTATCCAATTCTCAATATTGTTGACATTAAGGCGAGTTTTAGACAACACGAAGAGCAGCGTACCCATGCTGCCCAGTCTGTAAAATGGTGTGAAGATTTCAGGCAAGCACTCGATATAATGTATCTCCAAGATCCCGCTGGACGCAAGCAACTCTATGAGAAAGGCATGCATTTTTTTGCGAAGGTTTCACTATATTTTGTCAGAAAGGTTAAGGATCCATTTGCGAGGGCAAAATCTATGGTCCTTGTCGGGAAGTACTTTCCCTATCGTTATTGGCCTTCAGGGTCATGGAAAACGGCGGCATTGGGGAAGATTAGTAAAATCATATTTCATGAGAAAAAGCCTTCTTTGGAAACTTAAAATAAACGTAAAATAGTTCGGTTGAATGGAGTGAAAGAGAATGAGATATGGAAGACAATATCAGTATCGTTGAATTACTGAGAAAAGAAAAGCCGATGTTCCACTTAGAAAATGAGACAAAGGACATGGCGAATGTTGAAAAAATTTTGTTCAAAAGAGGAAAAATAGATACATCTCGATTTATCCGGACTTCTTATCCGGTAGGTGATGATGTATTGAATTATATGTTATCTATCGTCAATTCACATCATGTTACTTTGGAAACTGGGGGAGGATACTCTAGGATTATATTTGCAGCCAAATCCAAAAGCATATTTGTGTTAATCCAGATGTTACACAAACACGCTCATAAAAGATTGGTTACAAAGCAATGGTTACTCCAGTGACAACCTGTACTTCGTAGAGGAATCTTCTGACAAGGGTTTGGCAAGGTTAGAACTTACAGACCAGACAGATGTTGCACTGATTGATGGTAATCACAGTTTCCCCTTTCCCATAATAGATTGGCATTTTATCGATGGATGCTTGACCGTCGGAAGTAAACTGTTGTTGAGATGATACTCAAATACTTTCTCTAAAAATTGTTAAAGAGTTTCTATTATTAGAGTCTTCCTACAAACATATTGATACGATTGGCCGATGCACTATTTTCGAGAAAGTCAAAGATACAAGGACCATGGGGTGGCTTACTCAAGAAAGGATAATGGGATGGCGCACTCAAGAAATGAAGAAAAAAAATCTGATGTGGTTCTCAGATCGAGTAAATAAGAATTCACCAAATTGGTTGAGACAGGTTCTCATAAATGGACTAAAGAAAAAATTACCTACAAATGTATATCAATTTGTTCGAAGATATTATCGAAAAGATAAATAAAAGGGATGTTTGGTTTGGATAGAGTCCCGCTCTGCATCGAACTTCTGGCCGCAAGTGTTTCGCCCGTATGGGCTTGAAGTTTGTATTGTCGCTGCAGCCTTTGTCAGGTAATTAATTGATTATAGAGACTATCGCATTGGCTATGTGTGCCGAAATGGCTTTTTAATATCACCGTGCAAAAAACCTTGAGTCGGATTCCCGTGAATTGTAAAATAAATCTGATTACCATGCGGATGGCCAACCACGCGAGTGCTTCGGGCTACGATCGCCTGGTGGAGTTCCTTGACACTGGCGTCATCCATCCTGTTTCCCAGTGGACATTTGCTAAGAGGCTTTTTGGTAGAACCTTTAAATTTTTGATCAACCGTTCAGGCTCGGTGTGGTATCATCGCGACTCCTTTATCAATGAGTTGTTTGCTGCTTCGCAATGGGTTCGAAAAAGTGGACAAATCTTTCATTTTCTTTACGGTGAAAATTCCCATCGCTATTTGGGAGTTCTGAAATCTATGGGTCGGAGAAATTTCATTGTTTGCACTTATCACACTCCACCCGAGATGTTTTGCCAGGTTGTTCATAACCGTCAGCAAATCCGTCGGTTAGATGCAATTATTGTAGTTTCGACAGTACAGTCTGATTTTTTTTCTGAGCTTGTCGGTCCCGAAAGGGTTTTTTACATCCCCCATGGTATTGATGTGGAATACTTTAAACCCATGGCTGATTATAATAAACATACTGATGTTGTCCGCGCTCTGTTTGTAGGCTCTATGCTTAGGGATTTTGAAACATTGGCTGAAACAGCTCATTTGCTTAATTCCTGGGTGAAGGATTTTCGTGTTTCGATTGTGACATCCCCAAAACATCATCACTTCTTTCAAGGCATAGACAACATTGAATTGTATTCCGGGATTTCTGACGAAAAACTTTTGCACCTCTATCAAACTTCGGATATCTTTCTTCTTCCCCTTTTGGACTGTACTGCAAACAATAGTATGCTGGAGGCAATGGCTTGTGGCCTTCCCATTGTATCGACAGATTTGCCCGGAGTTCGAGACTATGTGAATAACGCTTGTGCGTTGTTAGCACCGAAATGTAATCCAAAGGCTTTAGCCGAACATATTCTGTACTTAAAAGAGAATGAAGTCGTTCGCCAAAAAATGGCTTTGGAAAGTCGAAAACATTCATTGGACTTCAGGTGGCAAAAAGTTGCTTCCAAAACTACGAAAGTTTATCAACGGATATGCACGTAACAAATTCTATTGGAGAAATGCGTGAATATTGTTCTTTATGTTAATAGTTTTCTACCCAATATTGGCGGTCGGGAAATAGTTGTCCACTATTTGGCTCGATCGCTCACTATGCTGGGGCACAAGGTCCGTGTTGTTGGACCTGCTGGATGGTGGTCTTATCGTAAAACTCGATATGAATATCTCGTACACAGATGGCCTACTTTAAGGGGATTGTTCACAGACCGTGTAGCCTTCACTCAACTGCTGCTTGATACGACCATTTGGGGGTGTGATGTTATCCACGCTCACAGTACGTATCCATCAGGCTTCGCAGCAGCTAAATTGAAGGCGATAAGGAATATTCCCTTGGTCGTCACGCCACACGGGGAAGACATCCATGTGATTCCGGAAATCGCTTTTGGTCAGAGACTGGATCCCATTCAAAGGCCAAAAATAGAATTTTCGTTGCAAAAGGCTGAACTGCTGACTGCTATCAGCGATAGCGTCGAAGATTCTCTCCTGGGTGCCGGGGCACCACAGGGCAAAATCCGCAAAATTCCAAATGGCGTTGATATAGACAGATTTCAGTCGCCAGTATCAACGACAGATGTTCGCAAATGGCTGCAATTCCCTGAGGATTCACGGCTCATTGTAACGGTTGGTAATTATCATCCGCGAAAGGGCCATGAGGTCTTGATCCGTGCCATGCCCATTATCCTGGAATCAGAACCTCGATCACGACTTGTTATTGTTGGAAGAAATTCCGGTGAGCTGAAGCCGTTTTTGCGAGAGTTCGCCTTGGAGGGCAAGGTTAAGCTTACCGGTCCTATTAATTTTCCATCTATTACCTCCAATGACAGCAACTTTCTGAATTCCAAAAAGCCAGATTGGTTGGCTGGGATCTATGGCAGCAGCGAAATGTACGTTTCTTCAGGCTTGGGGGAAGGTGCCGAAGGCCTCTCACTGGCCATACTTGAAGCGATGGCTGCCGGACTGCCTGTTGTTGCGACAAACATTTCAGGCAATCGTGACATCATTAAAAATGGCGAAAACGGATTTCTGGTTCCACCTGACGATCCTGCTCATCTGGCCGAAGCTATCCTTCGGCTATTAAACGACAATCAAACCAGAATCCGGATGGGAGCAGATGCTAAAGATGTGGCAAAAGGATACGGCTGGCAACAGATAATCCAAAAATATCTGGCTGTTTACCAAGAAGCAATAGACCTTAAAAAACAAGAGAAGCTAAACGGATGAAGAAGTTGTTTTTTTTGCGACCCCATTTGATTAACAAAATTATTTTTAAGCCTGAAGTTTCAAACTGTAATTCCTCTGAAATGTATGCCATTGAACGCCGCTTGCACAAACAGTCCAAAGGTGGGGTATCCAGTTAACTTTGATTATAACGAATTGTTTAGAGCTCTATCACACTTTGGATTTGCTGAATTCCCATATTGACAGATCATAGCCTTGCCATACTTTTATTGAAGGGTTCACCGCATTCGTGAAAAACAATTATTTAAAACTTCTGTTTATTTCTGCGGATAAATTCCCCCCCTTTCGCGTAGACGTCACAGTTCTATTCGGGAAAGAGATTGTCAATAGGGGGCATGTCATCGATTGGCTTATGCAGTCGGATAGGCCATTAGATCACACATTTGAAACGCAATGGTACGGAGGTAAAGCTATCGTTGGCCCTACCGACACTGGAACATCGATATTAAGCAGAATTAAGTTACACTTTTTAAGCATTTTTCATGATGTAAAAATGTTTCGTATCCTGCAATCAAAGCGCTATGATATCATTCTGGTAAAGGATAAATTCATTTCAGGATTGCTAGCCATTGTGGCTTCCAGAATGTTCAGTGTCAAGTTTGTCTACTGGCTTTCATTCCCTTTTCCCGAAGACTCCTTTTTCAGAGTAAAAGAAAAAACGGTCAAATATCCCTTGCTGTATTGGCTGCGAGGATTTGCCTTTTATTTACTATTATATAGAATTATTTTGCCCCGCTGTGACCATGCCTTTGTTCAAACCGAATACATGAAAAGTAATATTGCAAAAAAAGGTATTTCAATAAAAAAAATGACAGCGGTACCCATGGCTGTGTCGATAAAGGATGTTCCCTTTTACGGCCACAATCAAAAAGAGGAAAACCCTCAAAATGGGCCAGTCGTTGTTTATCTCGGAACCCTGATTAAGATTCGAAGGATGGATTTTCTTTTGAGATCCTTTAAAATATTGTTAACCAGGGAAAAAAATGCCAGGCTTTATCTTGTGGGGGGAAGCGAGGACCCTTCGGATGAAAAACTGCTTAAGGCCGAGGCAAAAAAACTTGGAATAGATCACGCCGTAACTTTAACAGGATTTCTTCCCCAGGAGGAAGCGTGGCAGTATGTAAAAAAGGCAAGCGTATGTGTATCGCCCATTTACCCTTCTCCCATCTTTGATGTCGGATCCCCCACAAAACTTCTCGAGTATATGGCAATGGGAAAGGCTGCAGTGGCGAATGATCATCCGGAGCAACAGGTAGTCTTATCTGAAAGCAAAGCTGGAATTTGCGTTCCTTATGATGAAAGGGCATTTTCCGAAGCAATCTTGTATTTGATCAAACACCAGGATATTGCTCATCAGATGGGCATCAGGGGGCGAAAATATATAGAAGAAAGACGGAATTATTCACAAACATCTGCTGTTGTTGAGAAAAAACTATTAAACATAATTAATTGGATTGAATCATAATTAATACCCAAAAGATGATCGGAATTAGATTTTACCGAAAAAATTTCCAAAGAAAGTACCTCTCAGGATTTCAAAAAGCTGGATTTGCCAACTGATATCTTGGGCAAATGTAAAAAGCATGTTCTGTGATAATGGGAAAAGGTGCCGAAGACTTAGCTATCGCCTACTTGAGTTAATAGCTGTCGGAATGCCAGTTGTTACGAAAAACATATCTGGTAATGGTGATATTACTTTAAGTGTAAGAACGAATTTCTGGTTTCAAATGTGTCGACCCTTTTCTATCTGGCCGAAACCATTCTCAAGATATTATGCGGCGATTAAGCCTGAATTCGCTTGAGCCAGATGTTATGGGTGTTGTAAAAAATACAGTTGCCATCAGATTACCAGCAGCAATATTGCTGTATCACAGTGCCATAGAAGATAGATAAGCAGAAAGGAGCTAAACAGTTGAAGAAGTGTTTATTTTTAGGTCCTCCATTCGAGTATTGGAAGGGTGGTGCTGAATACCAATATATGATTTTAGAAAAGTACCTGAATAAAAAATATGACATTTACTATTTATTCAGACACCCGACACCATTGTACGAAAAAAAATATATCAATTATGATTATATGTTTAGGAATTATTGGAACCCGAACTTATACACAGATGCTCTTGTAATTTATAGGTTGATAAAAAGGTTGTCTCCCGATATCATATACACACAAGGGATAACATATATAACGGCTGTCGGAGTTCACTATGCAAAATCACACAAAATCCCGATGGTTTTGCATATAGCAAGTCAGATAGATGTTGAAAAAGCAAAATACCACCAGCTTGGTATTAAAGCTATTTTTGAATTTCTTAATCAACATATTGCAAAATACGTAATAAGAAATGCAACCAAAATCATATGTCAAGCCAAGTATCAAAATCGGTTGTTAATATCAAACTATGGGAGAAGCTGCAATTTGCTCTTGCCTAATTTCCATCCAATTCCTGAACATACTATCAAGAAAACATTACCAATAAAAATCGTCTGGGTTGCAAATTTTAAGCCTTTGAAGCAACCAGAACTCTTTATAAAATTGGCGGGTCACTTTCAAGATAGAAATAACGTTAAATTCATTATGATCGGAAGGCCCGCACGGGTTGCTTGGCAAAAGGGACTGTCCGAAAAGATAGATCGAATCTCTAATCTCAAGTATATGGGTGAGCTATCGATCCATGGGGTCAATAAGATTTTGAGCGAATCCCACATATTCGTGAATACCAGCCTATATGAGGGTTTACCAAACACCTATATTCAAGCTTGGATGAGAAAAGTTCCTGTTGTTGCCTTGAATTCTGACCCGGATGATGTAATCAAAGCAGAAGGAATTGGTTTTCATTCAAAGACGTTCAAACAGATGATTTTAGATGTTAGAAACCTTATAGAAAATAGAAAACTTAGAGATGAGATGGGGGAAAGATCTCAAAAATTTGCATTCAGCACTTTTTCAGTTTCAAACATAGACAGGCTTGTTAACTTGATAGAACAGATTTAAGTGGAACGAAAAGTTTCATTAGCATATTGATGGATGGGAAACAATGACCATTTTGTTAGAATAATATACATTATGGTATATAATAAATTTTCCACCAAAACCAAATGATTTCGTTTAATAAAGCTGTTTTGAAGAAGGAGATTTTCATAAATGTTCAAAAAGTATCCTGAAAAAATATCAAGACGATTATGGCGACACATTAAAGTATTAATGTATACAGCACGTAAACCATGCAATGAAACCTTACCAATATTTATAATGGGTTGTGGACGTTCGGGTACTACTATGATGATAAACATTTTCCATCGTGACCATCGTGTTTTGGCCCTGAATGAAAATGATCCTAAAATAGCGCGAGATTACATGCTTGACTTTAATAAAATCCCCAATGCCATTATTGCTTCGAAAGCCTCAGTACTAGTTATGAAACCTATTCTTAATTCATTTGATGCCTTATATTTGCTAAAAACATACCACAAATCCAAAGTCCTTTGGATGATCAGAGACTATAAAGATATGGTTGCATCAAGCATGAAAAAGTTTAACACGACAGTCTCGGGATACATGAAAGACCTTGTCTTGGAAGGGAGGGGTAACAATTGGTTATCGAACGGTATTCCACGAGAAACTCTTGAAATAATATCAAGTCTTGATATCGCAAATTTGTCTCCGTTAGATTGGGTGGCATTGGTATGGTGGAGCGTAAATAGGACTGTTATTTTGAATCGGTTGTTTGAGTTTGAACGTTTTTTCTTAGTCAATTACGAAACCATGGTAAGCAATCCAGAGTCTACTTTAAAGTCCGTCTTCGATTTTGTTGGCCTGAAATATAAGAAGAAAACAATCAAATACATACATGCAGCATCCATTGGAAAAGGGGCTCACATTGAACTGCACCCGCAAGTTGAAGCTTTATGCCAAGACTTGACAAGCGTCCTTATTTTATGAAAAATTTACGTTGATAACTAATTGCAATGATTTTGTTATTTACGGTTAAAATATTGTATTGTTTGCTACTGTATTATTATTTTAAGACCTTTAGGGGTCTCTATCGATTTCTTTTCAGAGGTTGAAATGACCCCGCTTTCATATACATCATTTGGATCACTTTCTTCTAGACCTAATTCAGCCCCATTAACAATTTCCGGTTCGATAGATCGCCAGCCCTCCTTTTTAGTTATTGGAGGTTCATATATTCTTGCATTATTCGCTGCATTTCCACTTACGGAGTCATCAAAATTATTATTATCCCAGATAAATCCAGATGGACTGTAATTGTTTGCATGTGCACTTCCGGCAGATATAGTCCATGAAATATTATTATTTATTACATTCCCCGATCCCGGAAGTGCTTTAGGGTAGAAGGTAAAGTTCTGATTTGTGGAGTCAACAATAGTGTTGTTATAGACAAGATTATCGGTCTGATAACAGCCTGACATTTCCGCTCCGAAAACAATGCCAGAGGTAACAGAGGCAAGTAAATTTCCATAAATTTTAGCACCACCAGTATAACAATATCCAAGATAGGACTCATTTTCCAAAGTTATACCTTGTGCTCTTTTCCAGTTACCGATATCGCTACTTGCATAGACCAAATTGTATCTAATTATCGTATTCTTGGCGGCCTGAGAGTATATAGAAACATTTGTGTGTTGATTGTCATAAATCACATTATGTTCGATGACAGTACCATCTTCCCGGGCTATTACACTCAAGATTTCTGTGGTGTAGTTATGAAATATTTTATTGTTGCTTATCACAACATTCGTTGTAACCGCATTTACTCCAGAAGAAACTAATGCTCCCATATTTTCAATTTTAGTCGGATTATTTTTCTGCCCGTTCTGTTCAATCGTATTTTTTGTTATAGTTAGATTATTGCATCGACCTGTCCATATTCCGTGTCTTTGTGAATATGAAATATAATTGTTTTCTATATTCACATAATCTGTGTCATATATAAGAATACCCATTGATCCGGATTGGTAAACTTTTAAATCTTTGATATTAATATATCCTGTACCTGGGTTTTTAGATATTAGCCCCGCATCAACCGATATCGAAGGAACACTGTTATTACCATCCAATGTCGGCCTTGGATTACCGTTCAAACCAAATTGGTCATATCCGTAATATGCACCAATGGTGACAAAATCACTACTTGTTCCGCTCCAATCAATATTTAGTTTTGCAGACATGGTGCAAGTAGTATTAACTTTAAAGTAAACATCATCACCTGCTCCAAAACTATAGTTGTTAACCGATGCAGTATTATTCCAAGGCCTTTCGTAAGTGCCATTTCCATTAGAACCAGCACTACAGTCTACATAGTACGCTGTACTGGCGAAGACCAACGAAGGTAGAATAGAAATAATTAATAAAGATACAAAAAAATTTATGGATTTCATTTATAACTCCTCCTGAAGCTAATTTATTATCAAAACGATCAAAGCAAGTCAAATAAACAACTTAAAGAAAATTTTTCGATTATAAAATTAATATTAACATTAATATATGATAAGTACAATCGTTTACTATGTTATAATTATTCTGCAAAAACCATGCCATGACGTGATATTTAGGGATTGAGTATAAATTCATTTGGTTAAATTTAGCATACAATATCACTGTATTCAAAATTGACAATATTTGTTGAAATAGGTGCAAAAAAATGTCACAAGATGCCCGAATTAATTAGCGCTCATGAACCATCTGATGAATTTATAGCGAGAATGTTTTAAAACAAATTAAATATATGAGATTCATTTTGAATCTTTTTTACTGGGCTATCCAGCAGTCTATCAATATTAGTAAAAATAATAAAACAAATATTTTTAATACTACCAAGTTTTACCTATTACAGAACCAAGTTTTTATTAACTTAAACCTATTTCAAAAATAACGTAAAAGGATGATAGCACATCCAAGTTGGACTATACTGAGAAAATTTTCGTCATAATATTCGCATCGTACCTCTATTCGTCTTAAATTCTGTGGCCAGAAATAGACGTTTAATCTTCCATGGGCGTTTGTAGCGCCTGAGTTTGCGACCATCTTAAGTTCGAGGTCTTATTCGGTCCTCTTTATGTGGCTATCTCATTTAGAAAAGAATTCATACTCTGGATTGAGGAATGGCGAAAACGGATACATTTATCAAAGACTTCGAAACATCTCTGGATAGTTCTCAGAAATTGTATTGGTATTAATTCATTTAGCATTCTTACTCTCTGTGTGTTGCAGGATGGGCTGTTAGGCGGAATGCTTTGCCTATAGGAACGGGTTTATTGTTAAATGTAACGATCTCATAATTTTGTACAAGGCTATGGGAAAAAAATCATTGATTTGGATCTATCTTGAAAGGGCATGAATTCACAATCCGTCTTCGAGAAAAAAATGACTTTGTTAGGATGACAAACATTGTTACGTCAGCAATCGAAAAACATAATATCAAAATAGAGTTATTATAATGATTTTCAATATTCTGTTTAATAGAAACCTCTTTTTGCTTGTTTAGGGGAGCAAATAAATTATGGAAAGACTTATGATATACTGTATTTTTATTATCGCCCTGTTGGGGGGCTTAATAGAGGCTATAGGTGTACCCGGATACTATTCTATCGCGACTGAAATGCTTATAATATACTTGTTTTTATTATCTCCTTTAGTTGATAAGAATCGGCATGGTTTTGTCTTTCATCGTTGGTATATTTTTTTAATTATGATGTTGATTGCTATTTTTTCCATGGTATTAAACCACACGGATATATTATCATTTCTTGTCAGTTTAAGACTTATTTTTCGTTTCTATTTCTTCTATTTAGCCATCATAACACTGGATCTTGATGATGAGGCTATCAAGAAAATCAATGTGTTTATTGTGGCACTTCTATTACTACAACTGCCTGTAGTTGCTTATAAATTCCATTTGTATGGAATAAACGAGAAAACGATGGGGGCTTATGCTAAACATGGCGGGGCTTTGACTACTATGCTCCCTATCTCTTTCATCTTTTATTTAGCAGCATATTATTTTCTGTATCAGCCAAAACGAAGATATATTCTGACTGCTATCGGGTTTGTTGTATTTTCAATCCTTGGAGCAAAACGCGCTGTATTTTTTCTATATCCTATTCAATCATTAGCTATCTACCATTATTTTTATGTAAAAGCAAAAGGGGTGTCATTTTCAAAAAAACTGGGAGCATTAATTGTATTTTTTTTCTTGATTGGAATCACATCAGGTTCAATTTTGTATCTCAATGATACTTTGAATTCCCAAGGTAGAATAGGCGGTAGTGTGGATACTGGATACGCATTTGAATTCGCAAAAAATTACACCTTGCATGAGGATGACTATGGTTACTCAACGGGTCGACTTCTAACGACTAAGCGTATTTTTAAAGGACTATGGGATTTGGGTTTGGTCAATTTGTTATTTGGCTTAGGACCAGGCTCGTTGACACCGTCTGTGGTTTATTCACTTTATAATCGAGATATTATTCTAAAGCCACAAATTATGCTAAAATTTAAATATGGAGTGACATCTGCATCGAGAATGTGTGTTGAATATGGGGTTCTTGGAGTCTTTACTTATGGATTACTAATTTACTTGTGTATCTGTATGTGTATAAAATACTATAGATATGAGGTAGATCCATACTGGAAGTCCTTCGCAGCTGGATCTGCCGGTTTTGCATTCTCAATGTTTTTTTTCTTTTTTGTGTATGGAGATGCGGCCTTTTGGGGCGATACCATGCCTGCTCTTTATTTTTATGCTATGGCAGTTGTTTACATAAGGTTGAAAAGGATAACCCTCCCCATTCCTCGTAGTGTTGCTCATGGCTATAATTATATATGATTGTTCGATTTGTATTTAGTATTGATTTCCAGCGCCTCTTGTTAGCGGCATTTACACTTTGGCGTTATATTATATAATTTCCATATCATTCATGAAAACACTCTATATAAACAATTATAACTATGTACGTGGTGGAGCCGAGAGCGTTTTTTTGGCGGAAGCAGACCTCATGGAGAGGAACGGTAATATTGTTCAAATTTTCAGCAGGAAGCATCCTAATAATTTGCCATCTAAATATGACCCCTTTTTCCCGAAAGAAATGGCGACAGACTCAATAAAACCTACTATAGCCGCAATACGTTCACTTTTGCAGATTTTTTATTCTCTGGATGCTAAAAATCATCTCGCTAAAATGTTACCGGAAATTTCCGTTGATGTAGCCCATGCACACAACATTTATGGAAGGCTGACGACCTCAGTTCTCGACTTACTTAACAAAAATAATGTTCCTATTGTGATGACCCTTCACGATTACAAAATAATATGTCCAAATTATAAATTAATGCATCATGGTCATATTTGCGAGGATTGTAAAGGCAACACTTACTATATGGCGCCGTGGAACAGGTGCCATAAGAATAGTTTTTTTGCTTCATCAATTTATGCGTTGGAAACATATTTCAATTATTTTTTTAACAAGTATCGAAAAAATATTCGTTATTTTATCTCTCCAAGCATTTTTTTGCAAAAAAAGCTGATTGACTTCGGTTGGTCCAAACAACAGATTGAATATATACCAAATTTTATTGAGCCAATAGAGTTCAAACCAAATTTTACGCCAGGGAACTATTTTCTATACCTCGGAAGGCTCTCATCTGAAAAAGGGCTGCTGACACTCATCGAATCGTTTAAGAAGCTGACTTCAGACAAAGCATCATTAAAGCTTGTTGGCGGAGGACCCCTCCGACATCAACTCGAAACTGCAGCAAAATCCACCCCTCAGATTCAATTTGCCGGGTATCTTTCCGGTAAAGCACTTAAAAATGTCATTAGAGACGCATTAGCGATAATTGTTCCATCAGAATGGTATGAGAATGCACCCATTTCGATTTTAGAGGCTTTTGCTTTTGGAAAACCCGTAATCGGTTCCAGAATCGGTGGAATTCCTGAAATGATCGATGAAGGAGTTAATGGATATCTGTTTGAACCAGGGAGTGGCGGGGATTTGAGGGAGAAGATAGAGCTCATACTCAGTCTATCAGACAAGCAAATTAGCGAAATGGGACAGGCTGCTCGACAAAAAGTTGAAAGAGAATACTCTTCAGATTTGCACTATGAAAGGCTAATGGATTTATACAACCGGGTATTGAAGGAAAGCTGAAAAAGTATGCGTATAGCATATATCGCAGTCAAAGGCATGCCAATCGGAGGAGGCATAGAAAAACTGACCGAAGAAATAGGCTCGAGATTGGTAAAAAAAGGGCATGAGGTTGTTGTTTACTCAAGCCGAGATTATGAAACCTCAGATGGCGAATTCAAGGGGATGGAGATACGGACGGTTCCTTCATTCAACACCAAAACCCTTCATAAGCTCTCGATATGCTTTCATGCTACCCGTGATGTAATGTGCCGGGGTAATGTAGACCTCGTTCATGTGCATGCCGTTGGTCCTTCCTTATTTTCGATTTTTCCTCGAATCAAGGGTATCCCCACCGTGGTGCAAACCCACGGTTTCGAATGGAAGCGGGATAAATGGGGTTTTATGGGAAAGACTTTATTAAAAATGGCCGATTATTCTGCGGTTTACTTTCCACACAAAACCACGTCTGTTTCAAAGGTTCAAAAAAATTACTATGAAAGAAAATTTGGCAGAAAGATCGTTTACATACCTACCGGTGTGAGTATCGTTAAAGAACGAGAACCCCGATGGATTCTGGAACAAGGGCTCGAACCAGATCGCTACATCCTTTTTGCTGCAAGGCTTGTGAAGGAAAAGGGAGCCCATTATCTGATCGACGCCTTCCGGTCCATTCATACTGATAAAAAGTTGGTCATAGCAGGTGATGCCGCCCACGCAGAAAAATATAAGAAATTTCTTAAGCAAAAGGCTGCTGGGGATATGAGAATAGTATTCCCCGGATTTGTTACTGGTGAGCCGTTGGAAGAGCTCTTCAGCAATGCCTATATTTTCTGCCTTCCCTCCACACTGGAAGGTCTGCCCATCGCCCTGCTCGAAGCCATGAGCTATGGAAACTGCTGTGTGGCGAGTAATATACCGGAAAATCTGGAGGCTATAGAAGAATATGGTTACACCTTCAAAAATCGGGAAACAGAAGATCTTAGGAGGGTACTGGTGAACCTCATTGAACATCCGGATAAGGTGGAAGAGAAAAAAGAAATGGCCAGGACCCATGTTCTTCGAAACTACTCCTGGGATAAAATTACGGATCAGATGGAGGCGCTCTATCTTTCACTTCTAAACACATAACCTATATTTTACAAGCGCTGGATTTTCCGTACCTGCAAATTGGGCTTGTGAAATCCCGACTTCGGATGCGAAGTGCATACAGTTTGGGCTGTTTGAACCATTTTTAGCCGTCTGTGAATAAATACTCCAGCATTGATCATCAAAAGAGGATTAAGGTGCTCCCGAATAGGCAAATTTATAAAACATTATCCCCAACCATTCTTTAATGGCAATGGATGCAGTGAAGAAATCACCAGGCAAATATGAATTCCATTTATATGGTATGTCCTTCCTATATATATAGCCAACTGGAAATGGTGTTACTTTTATGTCAACTTTC
>Ga0210085_1000294_pt1 | contig 21963 bp, 23 predicted proteins | sample China_Galinas_PW_5_FD_184866 | JGI IMG/M metagenome (GOLD analysis project Ga0210085, IMG submission 184866) | Wetland microbial communities from San Francisco Bay, California, USA, that impact long-term carbon sequestration - China_Galinas_PWC_D1... | ecosystem: Environmental > Aquatic > Marine... | reverse complement strand
AGCCGATGAGCGCGGCGGAACGACAGAAGGAATGGGAAGATATTCGCAACATGACGCCTGAAGAGCGCGAGGCCAAGCGCGAACAGCGCTGGCAGGCGATGCGAAAGCGTGCCAAGGCACAAGGGGTCGATCTGCCGGAGACTCCACCTTGGAAGGAGGCCAAGAAGCGCCGCGAGGCCATGCGGGCGAAGTGGCAAGCCTTCCAGAAGATTGTCGACGGCCTGACGCCCGAGCAGAAAGAGGCCGCCCGTGCGGTTTTTGGCTCGGGAGGGCGGCGCGCCATGCCACCTGCCATGCCTATGGAACATCCGTGCGGTCCGGGCTATCGCGGACCAGGGGCGATGCCCCCGGGCTCGATGATGCCCGGCTATGGGGAACCGGGCGCCGGCCCCTCCATGTTCCAAGGCCGACCGACGGCACCCTGGTACTACGGTGGTGAGCCCAGCCGCGAGGGGCCGCCCCCACCGACCGACTATAGCCAGCCCTGGTAGCGCCGTCCGGGAAAGGACCGCCCGGCCCCCACCTCAGGGAGGGGGCCGGCGGCGTCAACTCAGCCGCAAGGGGTCACGATTTAGCGGCCCCCGATCAACAAAACGCTCCCTCCGTGCGCCTCGTTGCCGAAACGGGGGGCGAGGCACGGAGCCCGGGGTCAGAAGCCATCCTCAATTCCATCCAGGGCGAGCCACTGATCCAGCAGAGCGTGTACGGACTCGACTCCCTGATGTGCCTGGGCCGAGAACAGCTCGGCCTCGACCTGCCCCGGCTCACCGGCAACCACGCCTTTTACTCGCTCCAGCTGAGTCCGGGCCGAGCCCCGGCCCAGTTTGTCCGCCTTCGTGAGCAGAAGCAGCAGCGGCAGGCTCGCCTGTCGACACCACGCCAGCATCCGCGAGTCGAAAGCGGTGAGGGGGTGACGGATATCCATCACCAGCACCAATCCCGCAAGCGAGCGCCGGCGCTGGAGATAGCCCGCCATCAGCGCCTGCCAGTGGGCCTTAACCGTCTCGGAGACCTTCGCGTATCCGTAACCCGGCAGATCCACCAGGCGGCGGGCGTCGTCCAGGGCGAAGAAGACCAGCTGCTGCGTCCTCCCCGGGGTCTTGCTGATCCGGGCGAGCCGCCTCTGGTGGCACAAGGCGTTGATGGCACTCGACTTACCCGCATTGGAACGTCCGGCGAAGGCGACCTCCCGCCCCTCATCCGGTGGCGCCTCGTCGAGGCGGGCAGCCGCGGCGAGGAAACGGACGCGCTGGTAGATCGGATTCAACCAGTCACTCCGCCATTGGGGTTGTCACTGAGGGCGCAACCCGCCCGCGCCCGGTTCCAGGCGCCAACATAGGTGGGTCATTGCTCGTCGGACGGACCACGCACCCAGCGGCCGGACTTGCCGCCGGCCTTCTCCAGCAAGCGGACCGACTCGATCGTCATAGCGCGGTCCACGGCTTTGCACATGTCGTACATGGTCAGAAGGCAAACCTGTACCGCACACAGGGCCTCCATTTCCACCCCTGTGGGGCCACGCGTCTCCACTATCGCCTTGCAGTGCACCGCTGAGCGCCCCGGCTCGGGCGTGAGATCGATCCCGATCTTGGTCAGTGACAGCGGGTGGCAGAGGGGAATCAGGTCCGCGGTGCGCTTCGCGCCCATGATGCCCGCGACCCGGGCGACACCCAGCACGTCACCCTTCTTGTGCCCGCTGCTCTCAACCAGCGCGAGGGTCTCAGGCCGCATGCGGATCCTGCCCTCCGCCACCGCGACCCGGTGGGTGATCTCCTTGGCACCCACGTCTACCATCTGGGCGTCGCCGGCATCCGTAAAGTGGGTTAGCCCTGGCACTCTCGAGCCTCCTGCCTCTTCGACCGCTCCCTTACAGCAAGGGCACGATCAGCAGCGCCACGATGTTGATGATCTTGATCAGCGGGTTGACCGCGGGACCTGCAGTGTCTTTGTAGGGATCGCCCACGGTGTCCCCGGTGACCGCCGCCTTGTGTGCCTCGGAGCCCTTGCCCCCCAGGTTGCCGTCCTCGATGTACTTCTTAGCGTTGTCCCAGGCACCACCACCGGTCGTCATGGAGATAGCAACGAAGAGCCCAGTGACGATGGTACCGATCAGGAGCCCGCCGAGCGCCTCCTTGCCCAGCAGCAATCCGACCACGACCGGCACAAGCACCGGCAGGAGGGACGGGATGATCATCTCCTTGATCGCGGACTTGGTCAGCATGTCCACCGCCTTGGAGTAATCCGGCTTTTGGGTATGGTCCATGATCCCGGGCATCTCGCGGAACTGCCGGCGAACCTCATTGACGATACCGCCCGCTGCGCGCCCCACCGCCTCCATCGCCATGGAGGCGAACAGGAAGGGCACCAGGCCGCCGATAAAGAGACCGATGATGATCATGTGGTTGTTAAGGGAGAAGTCCAGAGTCCGGTCGCCAAGGGCATGGGTGTAGTCGGCGAACAGGACCAGGGCGGCCAGGCCGGCGGAGCCGATCGCATAGCCCTTGGTCACCGCCTTGGTGGTGTTGCCCACAGCGTCCAGGGGATCCGTGATGCCGCGGATCTTCTCGTCGAGCTCGGCCATCTCGGCGATGCCCCCGGCGTTGTCGGTGATCGGGCCATAGGCGTCCAGGGCAACGATGATCCCTGTCATGGAGAGCATGGAGGTGGCTGCGACCGCAATGCCATACAGTCCGGCCAGCTCATAGGAGGCCCAGATGGAGGCGCAGACGGCCAACACGGGGGCGGCCGTCGACTTCATTGCCACGCCGAGACCCGCAATGATGTTGGTGGCATGCCCGGTGGTCGAGGCGCTTGCGATGTGCCGGACGGGCGAATATTCAGTAGCCGTATAGTATTCGGTGATCACCACCATGGCGGCCGTCAGGGCGAGACCAATGAGGGCGGCAAAATAGACACTCCACTGGCTGTACACCACACCCGCTATGGTGACTGTCTTGGGCACCAGCCACAGGGTCACCGGGATGAAGAGCACCGCGGCGAGAAGCCCCGCAACGATCAGCCCCTTGTAGAGCGCGCTCATGATCTTGGTGTCCCGCTCGTGGACCTTGACGAAGAAGGTTCCGATGACCGAGGCAATGATGGAGACACCGCCGATCACCAGGGGATAGATGACGGCTTGGTCTGACTCGAGCATCAGCCAGCCCAGCAGCATGGTCGCCACGACAGTCACCGCATAGGTCTCGAAGAGGTCGGCAGCCATACCCGCGCAATCGCCGACGTTATCCCCGACGTTGTCGGCGATCACCGCCGGATTGCGGGGATCGTCCTCGGGAATGCCGGCCTCTACCTTGCCGACGAGGTCGGCCCCGACGTCGGCACCCTTGGTGAAGATGCCGCCGCCGAGTCGGGCGAAGATCGAGATGAGGGACCCCCCAAAGCCGAGTCCCACGAGTGCGTGAAGGACGTGTTCCTGATCGATGCCCATCTTATGTAGCACCGCGTAGTAACCTGCGACGCCCAGCAACCCGAGCCCGACAACCAACATACCGGTGATCGCACCACCACGGAAGGCAATCTGCAGGGCCGCATTCAGGCCGTCCTTAGCTGCCTCCGCCGTCCGCACGTTGGAGCGCACCGAGATGTGCATCCCAATGTAACCGGCGGCCCCGGAGAGGATGGCCCCGACGACGAAGCCGACGGCCGTCTCCCATCCCAGGCTGAGGAATATGATGATGGCAAGGGCGACCCCGACCATTCCAATCGTCGTGTACTGGCGGTTGAGATAGGCCTTGGCGCCCTCCTGGACGGCCGCGGCGATCTCCCGCATGCGCTCGGACCCGTCGGGCTGAGCCAGGATCCATTTAACTGACCAGACCCCATAGCCCAGCGCTACCAAGGCGCAGAGCAGGGGAAATGCCAAACCTGCTGACATCTGTCGTTCTCCTATTCTGAGTTGGGAAACCTAGGCCGGCGGCGCTTGTCTCTCCCGGTTCAGCGCCCGACGCCGGAGAAATCGGTGCCCGGCTTGAGGCCAAAGGCCGTTTCGAGGTCGAGGTCCCGAATGAGACCGTCGACCGCGGCCTGTCCGTGCTCCCGCTGGATTTCCGCCAGGATCAACCGGACGGCGTTGCGGTTGTAACCGCCGCCGAACTGCAGCTGGGTGCTGATGAGCTCGCGGGCACGCTCGAGGGTCATGAGCCAATTCCCTGCTGGCCGCCGAAAAAGGGGGCTTACGGCCCCATCGATTTGGTACTCTAGAGCTCGAACGCGGCGAGCTTCTTTGCGACCGGTGCGTTCTTGAGCGTCACGTACTTGGGCAGACCCTTCTCGAAGGGCGGATAGTCCTCCCCCTGGATCAGGGGAATCAGGTACTCCTTGCAGGCGGCAGTGATGCCCAATCCGTCCTGCGAGATGAAGTCCCGGGGCATGAACTTCTCCACGTTGGCCACCTTCGAGAGGGGCGCCTCACCCACCTCCCAGCGGTAGGGCGCATTGGAGGCGCGCACGATGGTGGGCATGATGGCGTTGTGGCCCTTCAGGGCGAGCTCGACGCCCGCCTTCCCCATGGCATAGGCCTGGTCCACGTCGGTCTTGGAGGCAAGGTGGCGCGCGGCCCGCTGCAGATAGTCCGCGACCGCCCAGTGGAACTTGTAGCCCAGGGCCTCCTTGACCATGTTGGCCACGACCGGAGCGGCACCCCCCAGCTGCGCATGACCGAAGGCGTCGCGGGTCCCCTGCTCCGCCAGGAAACGCCCGTCCGGATGCTTGGCACCCTCGGAGACCACGATGGAGCAGAATTCGTGCTTCTCCACCTTGGCCTGGACCGCCGCCAGGAACTGCTCCTGGTCGAACTCGATCTCCGGGAAGAGGATGACCACCGGGATGTCGTGATCTTCAACCAGCCCGCCGGCTGCGGCGATCCAGCCGGCGTGCCTGCCCATCACTTCGATGACGAAGACCTTGGTGGAGGTCTTGGCCATGGAGCGCACGTCGAATGACGCCTCCAGGGTGGACACGGCGATGTACTTGGCGACCGAGCCGAAGCCGGGACAGTTGTCGGTGATGGGCAGGTCGTTGTCGACCGTCTTGGGGACATGGACGGCCTGGACCGGGAAGCCCATGGTCTCGGAGAGCTGGGATACCTTGAAACAGGTGTCAGCGGAGTCACCGCCGCCGTTGTAGAAGAAGTAACCGATGTCGTGGGCCTTGAAGACCTCGATCAGACGCTCGTACTCGCGTCTGTTTGCCTCGAGGCCCTTCAGCTTGTACCGGCAGGAGCCGAAGGCACCCGAAGGCGTGTAGCGAAGCGCCGCGATGGCCGCATCTGACTCCTGGCCGGTGTCGATCAGGTCCTCGGTGAGGGCACCGATGATCCCGTTGCGGCCGGCATAGACATTGGCAATCTTATCCTTGTGCTGGCGCGCGGTCTCAATCACTCCGCACGCGGAGGCGTTGATCACGGCGGTAACGCCGCCGGACTGGGCGTAGAAGGCATTTCTCGCAGTCATGGGTCTCCCCTGGTTGCTCTCGTAAGGTCGCTCTATTCGCCGCCCAACCCCTGGGGCGGCACCGAATTCTCACGGACGTCGGCGTCCCCGAGCTGGATCTCCATGGCGCGCCCATACCGCTCCTCGAGGCTGGTCTGCATGATCCACTTCTCGTTGTCCGCAATATCGGGAATCGTGGCCATGGGCGGAACCGTGGTAGGGCTGGCCCGCCTCGGCGCGAGCCGAGGCTTGCCAGCCCGCAAGAATAGCCAAAATGACCTGACAGGACCTAATCCAATAGTTGGATACATGTATGGAACTTCCTAATTTCCTAATTTCCCAATCCGCTACCGGTCGGACGGGTCGCGCGCCACGCGTGACTTTCGGTGAGCGTCAGGGCCGCGCCAAAGGGAGCACCTCCGCCCCAACCCCCAGCGCCTGCCGCATGAACAGGTGCTTCAGCGGCGCTATCCGGTCCACGGCGACGAGGCCCGCGCTGCGGACCGCCGCAAGAGGCAGGATCCGGTTGCCGAACAGCCGCTTGAAGCCGTCCATGGCGGCGAGCATCAGCATGTTCTCGCCCCGGCGGGCGCGCTCGTAGCGGCGCAAGGCCCACAGGCCGCCGATATCCCGGTCCCGCTCCCGCGCCTCGTCGAGGGCCGCCGCCAGGGCTGCGGCGTCCAGGAGCCCCAGATTCGCCCCCTGCCCCGCCAGGGGATGGACCGCGTGGGCGGCATCGCCGATCAAGGCCAGCCGGGGCAGCACGTAATGTTCCGCGTGCTGCAGCCGTAGGGGGAACGCCGCCCGTGGCCCCATCCGGCCGATCGCCCCCAACCGCTGCTCGAAGGCCTCCTCCAGCGCGTTGCGAAACTCCGGCTCGTCGAGCTGCAGCAGCTCCCGCGCGCGCAGCTCCGCCACCGACCAGACCACCGCGCAGCGCCCGTCCCGCAGGGGGAGAAAGGCCAGGGGACCGGTCGGGAGAAACCGCTGCCAGGCGGTCTCCTGATGCCAATGCTCGACCTCCACGTTGGCAACGATCGCCTGCTGGTTGTATGCCCAGCCGTGAGAAGCAATGCCAACCCGGTCTCGCACCAGGGAATCGCGACCGTCCGCACCCACCAGCAACCGGGCCGAGGCCCGTCGACCGTCCCGTAGATGCACCACCGCCGCGTCCTGGCCGAGCCCGATCTCGCCCACACCTGCGGGGCAAAGCAGGGTGACGTCGGCCGACTGCTCCAGGAGCTCCCAAAGGGCGAGCTGGGTGCTCCGGTTCTCCACGATGTGGCCCAGGTCCGGCTGCCCCAGATCAGCGCTGTCGAAGTGGATGCTCCCCCGTCCCACGGCGTCCCAGACATGCATCTCCCGGTAGGGGCTAACGCCCAGCTCCCGGATGCGCCCCCAGGCCCCCAGCCGCTTCAGGATGCGCTCGCTGGCCCGGTTGAGGGCGGACACTCGCAGGTCCACCTCCCCCGCCGGCCAGGTGCGCTGGGGCTCCCGGCTCTCGATAACGGCGATTCGCCAGCCCTTCCCGGCGCTGGCGCAGGCCAAGGCGGCGCCCACCATGCCGCCGCCCACGACGATAACATCGAAGCGCAACTCCTTATCTGTCATGGCCCGCCACCAGTGGCAGTCCCCGCGCCAAACGCGGCTGGCTGGCATCCAGACCCATGAGATGCCGCGCAACCACATGCCGAAAGCCCGGGGCAAGGTCCAGACCGAGCATGCCGAGGTCACGCGCGACCCGCACCGGAGGCCAGGGATTCACGAATAGTCGGGCGAGGGTGTCCGTAATGGCAGCCATTCCCGCTTGGTCGCGCCCGCGCAGCCGACGGTAGCCCTCGAGCACCTCGGACTGGCCGGGATCGCGCCGCTCCCGCCGGGCGTCGGCGAGCACATCCGCCGCGGCGGCGACGTCCCGCAGCCCCAGGTTGAGGCCCTGACCGGCCACGGGGTGGAGGGTATGAGCAGCATTACCGATCAGGACGACCCGCGGACGCACCGTCTCCTTGGTCAGGAGCAGCTTGAGCGGATAGGCGGCGCGCCGTCCGGCGGGGGAGAAGCGACCCAGCCGATAGCCGAAACGGGCCTGGAGGCGGTCGAGCAGCTCCGAGTCCGGGAGCCCCAGGATCTCCGCGCTCTTCCCCTCCCGCACGGTCCAGACCACAGAGTAACGGCCGCCGGTCATGGGGAGCATGGCCAGCGGCCCGGTATCGGTGAAACGCTCGAAGGCAACCCCGGGCTGAGGGCGATCTGCCGCCACCGTGGTAATCACCGCATCATGGCCGTAGCGCCGCTGCCGCACGACAAGCCCAAGATGCTTACGCACACCGGAGTCGCCGCCGTCCGCTGCAACCAGCAACCGCCCACGGACCACACGGGTCCCGCCCTCGGTTGCGATATCCAGACTGGCCCACCGAGAATCGACCCGAAGGCCCACAAGCCTCGCCGGACAGAGAAGATCCACCCCCGTCAATCCCTTGCGGATCGCGCGACCGAGCAGCCGTGCCGGCACCACATAGCCGAGCGCCTCGACACCCTCTTGCCTGCAATCCAAGCGTGTGAAGCCGAAGTGTCCGCGGTCGGACACATGAATCCGGTGGATGGGGGCCGCCTCCGGGGCGACCTCGGACCACAGCCCGATGCCCTCCAGGATGCGGCGGCTGCCCCATGACAGCGCAATGACACGTTCGTCGTAGCCCGGCTGGTACGCGGCATCCAGGGCCACCGCCTCTACCACGCAAATGTGCAGCCCGGTCTGCCCCAGGGCGCAGGCCAGGCTGCCCCCCACCAGACCGCCGCCGACGATGACTAGGTCGTACGCATCCACGACTCGATTTCCGCCACCGTCTTGGGTGCATCGGCCGAGAGTATCTCGTTCCCCTCGGCCGTGATGACCAGGTCGTCCTCGATGCGAATGCCGATGTTGCGGTAGCGCGCCGGAACCTCCTCCTTATCGCCGGGGATGTAGAGGCCGGGCTCCACGGTGATCACCATCCCGGGCTCCAGGGTGCGCCATTTGCCGTCCACCTTGTAGTCGCCGACGTCGTGGACATCCATGCCGAGCCAGTGACCGGTGCGGTGCATGTAGAAGGGCTTGTATTTCTCCTCCTTGATCAGCTTCGGGACGTCGTCCTTGGTACCCTCCAGCAGACCAAGCCCCACCAGCCCGCGGGTAAGGACACGCACCGCTGCGTTGTGGGGGGCGTCCCACCGGCTTCCTGGCTGCGCCTTCTTGATCGCCGCCGCCTGGGCCGCCAGCACCAGCTCATAGAGCTCCCGCTGAGGCTCGCTGAATCGGCCGTTCACCGGGAAGGTGCGCGTGATGTCCGAGGCATAGCCGGCATACTCGCAGCCGGCGTCGATCAGGACGAGGTCCCCGTCCCGCAGCTGGTGGCGATTGTCCACATAGTGCAGCACGCAGGCATTGGCACCGCTGCCCACAATGGGTGGATAGGCCTGGAAGCGCCCGCCGCCCAGGGCGCAGCCGTGGACGAATGCCGCCTCCAGCTCGTACTCCCACATCCCGGGACGGCACAGACGCATCACCTCCCGGTGGGCGCGGGCGGAGATGTGGGCGGCCTTACGCATGATTCGAAGCTCTTCGTTACTCTTCACCAGCCGCTGCTCGTGCAGCAGATGGCCGAGGGCGACGATCTCCACCGGGGCGCGCACACCGGTCCGCGCCTTGCCCCGGACCAGATTGATCCAGTGCATCACGCGCTGATCCAAATCGGGAGCCAAGCCCAGCGGATAGTAAAGACGCTCGCAGTTCTCCAGCAGCTTGGGCAGCAGCTCGTCCACCTCCTCGATCGGATGTGCCTCGTCGGCCCCATAGCGCTCCCGCGCCCCCTCGACCCCTGCGAGTGGACCCTCCCAAAGCTCCTTCTTCTCGTCGCGGGGCCGACAGAACAGGAGATACTCGCCCTCCTTCCGCCCCGGGGCCAAGACCGCCAGCGCCTCCGGCTCAGGGAAGCCGGTCAGGTACTGGAAATCGCTGTCCTGCCGAAAGGGGTAGTGGACATCCCGGCTGCGGACGACCTCCACCGCGGCCGGCACCACGGCGACCGCCAGCGGCGGCATGACGGCGGTGAGCCGGCGGCGCCGGCGCTTGAGCTCGGCTGCGAACATCAGGGGGCGGACTCCGCGCCTTGCCCGCACTCCTCGTAGACCAACATGGCCGCGACCCAAACAAACTCTCGAAGCTCCATCAGGGCCTCCTCGCCCTCCTCGGTCTCCTCATCGAGCCCTTCCAGATCCAGGTGCGTGATGGCAGCGAAATCCCGGAAGATCTCCCGGGTCTGCTGAGAGAGATCCTTCTCGTCCACTCCGGCAACGCCCAGCCCGTACAGAAACCCTCGCGTCCAATCATAGAGCCCGACGGCGCGCTCGGCGAGGGACGCATCATTGTTGGGAAGAAGCGGGTCGAAACCCAGTCCCGGGCCTTCGATCTCCTCGCGCGTTGTCTCGGCCAGCGCATGCAGGGATTGACGGCACTCTTGCGCCAAGAGGTCCTCGGACTCCGTACCCCGGAGGATCTCCTCTGTCCAGGTCGTTTCCGCGCCCGGATGGCCCGCGCAGATCAGACCGCACAGGATGCCGTGTGCCTCGGCTGCGCTGGGGGTCAGCTCCGAGACGGAGAGTCGCTCGGTGAGCTGACGGTAGTCGATGGCGGTCGCCGGCTGCATGCGCGAAATCGCCGGGAATTCCCCCCGGGCGGGCATCTTGGAGGTAACGGCCATGGCGTCAGCGCCACCCCGTACAATGTAAGTCGCTGCCGCCATAGCCGTTTCCCTCACCCCGGCCCTCTCCCGGAGGGCGAGGGGGATTTTGGAGCGCGCTGCGCGCGACTTTCACGGTAAATCGATGATAACACGGCCCGGGGCGGATTGACCCGGAGGATCACGCCTTCTATAGTGTCGCGAGTTTGCCTGGAGTAGCAGATCCTGTGCCGAGCTTCGACCTCGATATCCTGGAATCACAGGTGGAGGAGCTGATCCGCACCTGCCATCGGCTCAAAGACGAAAACGCCTCCCTGCGCGCCCGTCAGGAGAGCCTGGTCTCCGAGCGCGCGGAGCTGATCGAGAAGACGGAGTTCGCCCGCAATCGCGTGGAGGCCATGATCTCGCGCTTGAAGGCGATGGAGGAGGGGGTATGAGCGAGGAGCAGGTCCCGGTGACGATCCGGATCCTGGATAAGGAGTACCGAATCGCTTGCGACCCCCCCGAGAAGGAAGGGCTCATCGAGTCCGCCCATTACCTGGACCAGCGCATGCGCGAGATCCGCCAGAGCGGGCGAGTGATCGGGAGCGACCGCATCGCCGTCATGGCGGCCCTGAACCTTACCTACGAGCTGCTCCAGATGAGACAACAGGAAGGCAAAGGGACCCACGGCGCCGAGCACCGTCTCGCCGGCCTGCAGGAGCGTGTTACCGAGGCACTGGCGGCACATCGGGAGCTGGACGCCGAAGGCGAATCGGTATAGCCTCTCTACTCAAGACATCCCCTGCGGTGCTCGAAGAAGGTCTGGGTATTTTCTTGAGCCTAATGCGTACCCAGGGGGCGAGTAAGTGAAGCTGTTGAGCATGTCCGCCCACGAGCGGAAAGCCTGAAGCGACACCGATCGCCCCCACTTGAACCGAATGGTTCAAGAACAAAGGCCGACACCGACACAAGCGGGGGATGTCCCTCCTCGCCACAGCATGATTCCCCGACCGAAGCTGCGACGGGTCCTGAGGGTGCGTCGCAATGCGATTGCCCCCAGGCAGCGCGGCCAACATGCCAAGGCCCTGGCCCGTCGTCTCGGCCGGCACCCCTTGTTCGTCCGCGCCCGCCGCGTCGGCGCCTATTGCAGCAACGACGGCGAGATCGACCCTGCACCTCTCCTGTCCGCGGCTCGTGCCCGGCACAAGCGCGTCTTTCTCCCGGTGCTGCGAGCACACCCATATAAGAAGCTCTGGTTCGTCGAGAGCCGGCAGGACAGCCGCCTGACGCGGAACCGGTTCGGCATTCCCGAGCCCAACCTCCGCAGAGGACGCATCCGCCTTCCCTGGGCCCTGGACCTCCTCCTGGTTCCCCTGGTCGGATTCGACCCCGACTGCAACCGCCTCGGGATGGGCGGCGGATTCTACGACCGCACCCTCGCCTACCTGCGGATACGCCGCTGCTGGCAACGCCCCCGCCTGATAGGCCTCGCCCACGAGTGTCAGCGAGTAGAGGCAATCGACACCGGTCCGTGGGATGTGCCGCTGGATGGCGTGGCGACAGAGAAAAGGATTTGGAGCAGAGGGCCGAGCAAGAGCACGGCGCACAGGCGGACGGGAGGCACAGGAACGGCACGGAGCACGTCGGCGACGCCGGATCAAGTCGAACACCAGTAAGCGCCCGATGGCCAGACAAGTCTCCCGAATCAGGACCATCTCCCTCGGCCCTTGGCCCTCCTCCCTCATCCCCTTTATCGGCTACTCGCGAACAACCGATACGCCGGGTTCTCGGTCTCCTCCCAATGCTGATATCCCAGCCCGTCCAGCAGCTCTCGCAGCTCCGGGCGCTCCTCGGGGGCGACCTGGATCCCCAGAAGCACCCGACCGTAGGCGGCACCGTGATTGCGGTAGTGGAAAAGGCTGATGTTCCAGCGCCGGCCGAGCCCTGACAGGAAACCCAGGAGTGCCCCCGGGCGCTCGGGGAACTCGAAGCGGATCAGCATCTCGTCGGTGACCTCCCGGGCGTGCCCTCCCACCATGAATCGGATGTGGAGCTTGGCAGTCTCGTTGTCGGTCATGTCGACGACAGAAAGTCCTTTCTGCTCCAGGCGGGCGATGATCTCCCGGCGCTCCTCGGCGCCGCGGGCGAGCTCGACACCAACGAACACCTGGGCGCGCTGGGCGTCCGCATAGCGGTAGTTGAACTCGGTGATCTGGCGCCTACCGAGGGTGCGGCAGAAGCTGAGGAAGCTCCCAGGGCGCTCAGGGATCCCCACGGCGAGCAGGGCCTCGCGCCGCTCGCCGAGCTCCGCCCGCTCCGCCACGTGGCGCAGGCGGTCGAAGTTGATGTTGGCTCCGCTCTCGATGGCGATCAGGCGCTCGCCCTTGATCCCGCGCGACTCCACGTAGCGCTTGAGACCGGCGAGGGCCAGCGCGCCGGCGGGCTCGGCGATGCCACGGGTGTCGTCGAAGATATCCTTGATGGCGGCACAAATCTCATCGGTCCCCACGAGCACCACCTCGTCCACCGTCCTGCGGGCGATCCGGAAGGTTTCCTTTCCGATGACCCGCACCGCAACCCCGTCGGCGAAGAGCCCAACCTGCTCGAGCTCCACGGGGCGCCCTGCAAGCAGCGCCCGTTGCAAGGTCGGGGCGTCCTCGGGCTCCACCCCGATCACCCGCACCTGCGGGTGCACATACTTCACGTAGGCCCCGATCCCGGCGATCAGTCCGCCGCCGCCCACGGGCACGAAGATCGCGTGGGGCGGCTCCGGGTGCTGCCGCAGAATCTCCATGCCGATGGTGCCCTGGCCGGCAATCACGTCCGGGTCATCGAAGGGGTGGATGAAGGTCAGCCCGCGCTCGGCCACCAGCCCCATGGCGTGGGCATAGGCCTCGTCGTAGGAGTCCCCCTGCAGAAGCGCCCGCGCGCCGAGGTTGCGCACCGCCTGAACCTTGATGACGGGTGTGGTCCGGGGCATAACGATGGTTGCCGGGATTCCCAGGCGCGCGGCCCCCAGGGCCACCCCCTGGGCATGATTGCCGGCAGAGGCAGCGATCACGCCCCGCTCCCGGGTCCGCGCGTCCAGGTGGGCGAGCTTGTTGTGCGCGCCCCGGAGCTTGAAGGAGAAGACGGGCTGAAGGTCCTCGCGCTTCAGCAGAACCTGGTTACCGAGCCGGCGCGAGAGGAGAGACGCCGGCGTCAGAGGCGATTCCCGAGCGACGTCGTAGACGCGCGCCCGCAGGATACGTTCGATGTAGGTCTCGGGCATGAAGCATCCGCGCCTTCCCCTCCGCCTCCGGGGGAAGGGCAAAGAGAGAGGGGGTTAGAGGTTAGGGAATGCCGGGGCGGTGGCTCTCCCCAGGCCCCCTAAAGGCCGCCGCCCCGCCGCCCCCGTAGGAGCGACCTTGGTCGCGACCAGACCCCGATATCGGCACGGCCCAGCATCATTCCACCCCTTAGCCGCACCACGCCTGGTCGCGACCAGAGGTCGCTCCTACACACACCGCGGGACGCGGCCTTGTGCTGGACAGGCCGGCCGCCCTGCGCCGGGGTCCTCCATACTAACCCAAGGCAGGGGCTTTGCTATGATGTTCCGCCTCTGCACAACCTGCCCGGGAGGGATGGGAATGAATCAGGACGAGATGAAGAAGCTGGCGGCCGAGGCCGCTTTGGGCTACGTGGAGGGGGGCATCATCGGGGTCGGCACCGGCTCGACCGTCAACCAGTTCATCGACTTCCTGGCCACGATCAAAGGCCGGATAGAAGGCACCGTGTCCAGCTCCGAGGCATCGACCCAGCGCCTGAAGGGACACGGCATTCCCGTGCTGGACCTGAATGCCGTGGGGGAGCTGGACCTCTACGTGGACGGGGCCGACGAGTCCAACCACCAGCTCCAGCTCATCAAGGGCGGAGGCGGCGCCCTCACCCGGGAGAAGATCGTCGCAGCGGCCAGCAGGCGCTTCGTCTGCATCGCGGACGCGGCCAAGCTGGTCTCGATGCTCGGCCAGTTCCCCTTGCCCGTCGAGGTGATCCCCATGGCCCGCAGCTACGTGGCGCGGGAGCTGGTCAAGCTGGGCGGCACCCCCATGTGGCGGGAGGGCTTCGTCACCGACAACGGCAACCTCATCCTGGACGTCCACCACCTGGAGATCATGGAGCCCATCAGGCTCGAGCAGGCCATCAACAACATCCCCGGCGTGGTGACCGTGGGCATCTTTGCGCTCCGCCCGGCGGACGTGTTGATCTTGGGGACGGAGGAAGGGGCGAAGACGATGACGGTGTAGGAAGGGCCAACGGCCAAGGGCCAAGGGCCAAGGGCCAAGGAAGAATCGATAAGTGACGGCTCAAGAATAACTTGGCCATTCTTGCGTGACCGCCCAAGGGCGCAATAGGCGATAGCCGTATTGCGCCGGAGGCCGCCGTTGACTCTATTCGGTGCAATAGGCTCCGCTATTGCATCCTGCGTTGAACGAGGTGTTTCAGTTGCTTTTGAATTATTTTCCTGAGGCAGTTCGCCATCGGTCCGCACCCTCGTTCCTCGTTCCCCGCCACTCTCCCACAAAAAACGGGGCCCGAAGGCCCCGTTCTAAACCCCGTAGGGGATCTCAGCTGCGTTATTAGAAGCTGTGTACCATACCAATCGAGAGGCCGTTCCAGCCGGCCTCCGGTACCGCGGAGTCGGTCGCGGTGTAGAGCAGATAGGCCTTCGTCCGCTTGCTGAAGTTGTGATCCAGCCCGACCGCCCAGGAGCTGTAATTCGCGTTGTTCGCGAAGTAGGGGGTGTAGCCGTTCCCTGACGCGATGGAGATCGACTGCGCCATCGGACCGCACATGACCGTATCACCCTGAGGTCCGCCGCCGAGGTAGGACTGGCCTACGCAATCCTGCGGATCGCTCTTGCCGTACATCCCCTTGAGCATGTTGTTGCCGAAGGCGTAGCCCGCCTGCACCTGCCACATGTTGACCCTCGCCTGGGTGGGCGCGCCGAGGAAGTGCTGATGCGCCTCGTAGATCGCGTCCAGCGTGAAGCCGTTCCAGTCGAGGAGGCCAAGACCCGCGCGCCAGTAGCTCCAGGGCTCCGCGCCGCCCCAGCCCGGCACGCCGAGATAGTCGCCGAATACGGGGCCGTTGAGCTCGGAGAAGTTCTTCTTGCCGAAGTTCTCGTACGCGAGGGACGCGTAGAAGGGCCCATTGCTGTAGATGGCGGCGAGCGAGTAGCCGCTCGCGATGCTGGTGTTGGAGTTGTTCGGCAGTCCGAGGGCGGTGGCGCCGCCCATCGGGACGATGGCACCCGCGAACTGCAGGCCCGCCCAGGTCGGACTCACGTAGGCGATGGTATTGTCGGCCCGCACGCTGTGGAACCCGATGGTCCATCTGTAGTCCGCCAGCGTGTCCTGGAACAGGTCAAGCTTCGCCGTCGACATCTTGAGCGGGGTGTCGTGACGGCCGACCAGGAAGGTACCCCAGTTGCCCGCGAGGCCGACGAAGCTGTTGCGCATGGATATGCTGCCCGAATCCCCGTTTGCGACATTGTCGTCGTTGCGGGCGTTGGTCAGCTGGACGCCGAACTCGATCTGGTAGATCGCCTTCAGCCCGTTGCCCAGGTCCTCGGAGCCCTTCACCCCGAGGCGGCTCTTCCGAGCGTTGGAGTTCAGGTCCCATCCGTAGTACTTCTGCCCGGACGTCAGGGGGTACAGCCGGCCGCCATACGGATACACCACCGTTGGGCTCGTCGAGCGGTAGGAGGGAATCGCTTCCTGGGGGGTAAAGGTCACAGTGCCGGAACCGTAGTCGAAGGCGTTGGCGTCGGTCTGCACGTAGTCGATCGACATGTTGATCTTGCCGTACAGGGTCGCGTCGGCCATGGCGGCGGCCGGGGCAGCCAGGGCGGCGGCGACCGCCAAGGTGATGAGCTTTTTGTTCATCGTGTTCTCCGCTGTTGTTGATCTGCCAATAGACTGCAAAAACATGACTCAATCGTGCTTGCGGATGGAATATTAGACGAGCAAGCGACATTACGCAACAGTTTTTTTGAAAAAAGATACACAACGGCTTAATGTTGCTTTTTTGATACCACCAGAGTCCCTTCGCCTGGCCGGGGATGGCCCGCGGGAGATGCCAGCCCGCGAAGATGGCATGGGGACCTCCCTGCCGGAGCCCCGGCGGCCGAGAGGGAGCCCTCCGCCGCCCAGCCAACACGAAGAAGCCGGCACGAGCGCCGGCTTCTTCGTGTTGGCTGGGGGACCAGGATTCGAACCTGGGTTGACGGAGTCAGAGTCCGCTGTCCTACCGCTAGACGATCCCCCAAATGAAAGTCGCAAGGCTCCAGGACCGAGGGCCGGGGCATTCAGCCGTCCTCGGCCTCGAAGCACTTGATAAGGCCGCGGAGTATCTTGGAAAACTCCTCGGTCCCGGTAATGAGCCCACAGGCGCGGCTGCAGACATCAAGCCAGCGCAGCCCTTCCATCCTGGTCCTTGGCCCTCGGACCTCGAGCGAGCGCGTTAGCGCTTGCTGTACTGCGGTCTCTTGCGCGCCTTGTGCAGCCCGACCTTCTTGCGCTCCACCTCCCGGGCGTCGCGGGTGAGAAAGCCGGCTTGCCGGAGCGGGCGGCGCAGCTCCTCGTTGTGCTGGACCAATGCGCGGGCAATGCCGTGCCGGATGGCACCCGCCTGGCCCGAGGTCCCGCCGCCGGCGACGGTGACGGCGACATCGACCCGGTCGGTCATGCTCGCCGTCTCCAGGGCCTGGCGCACGATCATGCGCGCCGTCTCGCGCCCGAAGAAGCGATCCAGGGGACGGCCGTTGACGGTGATATTGCCCGAGCCCATCGTAATGTAGACGCGGGCGGCAGAGCTCTTACGGCGTCCGGTGGCGTAGCTCGTGTCCGGCATGCATTCGCTTCCTGTGCTCAGATGTCGAGGTGCTGAGGCTGCTGGGCCGCGTGACGGTGCTCCGGACCCTTGTAGACCCGCAGCTTCTTCAGCATGGCCCGCCCGAGGGGGTTTCGCGGCAGCATGCCCCGCACCGCCGTGGTGATCACGCGATCCGGCGCCTTTTTCAGCAGCATCGACAGGTTCATCGACTTGAGGTTACCCGTGTAGCCCGTGTGACGATGGTACATCTTGTCCTCGAGCTTGTTTCCGGTCACCCGGACCTTCTCCGCGTTCACGACCACGATGTAGTCGCCGGTGTCCACGTGCGGGGTATATTGCGGCTTGTGCTTCCCGCGCAGGCGGCGCGCCAGCTCGCTGGCGAGTCGGCCGAGCGTCTTGCCGTCGGCGTCCACCAGGTACCAGGCGCGGCGAACCTCCGCAGGCTTGGCACTTACAGTCGTCATGTCCGAGGGCTCCAGGTGCTGCGCTCAGCTGCCGCATTTACGAAAGAGCGGGAATCCTACCGGATTCCGGCCGCGCCGACAACGCCCGGGCAGTCACGACGAGCTCGGGAGGCACCGAACCGCATAACCCAAAAAGCCGCTGAGAGCGGCGCCTAACGCAATAACCACCGAAAGAGGATGGAGGAGTACCAACACCGTGGAGAAGTCCGCATTATCTGAGAAAGATTAGGCTATGGTTGGCTTCCCTTGTCAGCCCCTCGTTCGCTCCTGCGATGGCGGATCGCTCGGGAGACGCAGACGACCCACCACCCGGCCACCCAGGAGATGCTCGTGCAGGATCTCCTCCACGTCCTCCCGGTCGACATAGGTGTACCAAACCCCCTCCGGATAGACCGCGACGACTGGGCCTTCCCCGCACCGATCCATGCAGCCCGCCGTATTGATGCGAGCACCGCCGGGTCCTGCGATGCCGAGCTCCTTGCAACGGCGTTTGAGGTAGTCGCGCATCGCCTGCGCTCCGCATTGAGCGCAGCACTGGCTACCGTCCTCACGGAGGTTGGTGCAGAAAAAGACGTGATGTCTGTAGTAGGGCATTGCCCGGCCTCTCTCTGGAAAGTCTTTGTGGCGGGCTAGACAGGTTACCATTGTGATGCTCGGCCGCACCCCTGCAGTCGAGCCCCCTCCCTTCAAGAGCACCGCTCCAGCACTCCGTCCGACCCGTGAACAATCATGACCTGCAGGACCGTCTCCGCTCGAGCACGGATCAATGCGTCAAGTGCGGCTTCTGCCTGCCCCACTGTCCCACCTACCGCCTTCGCGAGGACGAGGCGGAATCGCCCCGGGGCCGCATCTCGCTCGCGCAGGGCCTCGCGGAAGGCCGGCTCGCCCCTTCGAGGCGGCTGGACGCACATCTGTGGAGCTGTCTTGAATGCCGGGCCTGCGAGCCGGTCTGCCCCTCGCTGGTGGCGGTGGGCTCGATCATGGACGACGTGCGGGCCCTGCGCCGAAAGCAATCTACCCGCATCGCCCGCCGGTGGAGTCGGGTCTGGTTGGACGGCCTGAGCAGCGCAGCCGGCGCGGACCGGGCCGCCCTTCTGACCCGGGGCTATCAAAGAAGCGGCCTCGCGCGCCTGGTGGAGGCAGCCGGAATCACCCGTTATCCCCGCCTTGCTGCTCTTCAACGGATCGCCCTGCAGCTCCACGCCCCTGCGCCACTGGGTCGGGAAGGGCAGGCGAGGGGGGGCGCAGCCCGCGGGGTGGACCTTTTCGTCGGGTGTGTGGCGCGCACCGCACAGCCCGGCGCCCTCACGGCGGCCCACCGGTTGCTGACTCGCCTCGGCCTCGAGGTCCGGGTCCCGCGGGGCCAAGCGTGCTGCGGGGCCTTGCACCGACACAACGGATTTCCCCGGGAGGCGGACCAGCTGCTCGCCCGCAACGCAGCCGTCTCTGCTGACCGTCCCCTGGTGGGGGTCGCCAGCGCGTGTGTCGCCGAGCTGCGAACCCGCGCCGCGCTCGCGCACGCGCATGAGATATGTCGCTTTCTCGCCGCGATGGAGTGGCGCGCGGACCTGCGTCTGCGGCCGCTGCGGAAGACCGTGGCCGTCCACGAGCCCTGCTCCCAGCGGAACGTCCTTCGGGACCCCACGGCTGCTTATGACCTGCTGCGGCGCATCCCAGGCATCTCGCTGGTGGGGCTGGAGGACAATGCCTATTGCTGCGGTGCGGCCGGAAGCTACCTGCTGCAGCAACCCAAGGCAGCGCAGGCATTGCTTGCGCCCAAGATTCAGGCAGTACGGGCAATCGGGAACCGAATTCTCGTGACCACCAACACCGGCTGCGCACTGCACCTGGCTGCCGGTGCCCGCGAGGCGGGTCTCGGCCTGGAGGTTCTCCACCCCGTGGAGCTTATCCTTCGCCAGCTCGACGGGTGATTGGGGCGCACCGACCGTCGCCAGAGCGCGACGGCGGCCTTGAACCGCCGGCACCTGCGCCGCACAATCCTTTTCCAGCAAGCACACGGAACGCAACGGTAATTGACGTCATGCCTACCCGCGATTACAGCCCGGTCGATCGCGTCCTGATGAACCTGGATCAAGCGGTACGGACCCTGTTCGGAAAGCCGCGGACGACCGAACGCCAGAGTCCGGCCGAGGGACACCCGGAGGCGGAGCTGAGCGACTACGAGCGTAAGCATTTGGGACGCCTGATGCGGGTGAATCACACCGGGGAGGTGTGCGCCCAGGCCCTGTATCAGGGGCAGGCCCTCACTGCCCGTCTGCCGGAGGTGCGGCGCAACATGGAGCGTTCGGCCCGGGAGGAGAACGATCATCTCGACTGGTGCGAATCCCGGATCAATGAGCTCGGCGGCCGCAAGAGTCTGCTGAATCCCCTCTGGTACGCTGGCTCCTTCGCCATCGGCGCCGTCGCCGGACTCGCCGGGGACAAGTGGAGCCTGGGATTCGTGGTGGAGACGGAGCGTCAGGTGGAGCACCACCTGGACGGGCACATGGCCCGGGTCCCGGCGTGGGACGAGCGGACCCAAGCCATCCTCGACCGCATGAAGGCGGACGAGGTCCGCCACGCGCAGCTGGCCAAGGCGGCTGGCGGGGCGGAGCTTCCCGCGCCGATCAAGCTCGCCATGCGGCTGACCGCCAAGGTCATGACCGGAAGCGTGTACTGGATGTAACGGTCGTCAGAACTCGAGATTGCGACCCAGGTTGCGGCCGTAGAACATCTCCGCGATCTCCCGGTGCACCAGCTTGTGGATGCGCTTGTACTTCCCCTCCGACAGATCCTTCTCGTCCACGCAGAACAGGTAGTCCCCGAGCCGAAACCGCTTCACCATCATCTTGGTGTGGAAGATGTTCTCCTGATAGACGTTCACGTCCACCATCTGATAGCGGTTCTTGGTGTCCCGGCTCAGGTAGTTCTGGATGGAGCTGATGTTGTGGTCGATGAAGAGCTTGCGCCCCCTGACGTCCCGGGTGAAGCCGCGCACCCGGTAGTCCATGATGACGATGTCGGACTCCAGGGCATGGATCAGATAATTCAGGGCCTTGAGGGGCGAGACACGCCCGCAGGTGGACACATCGATATCCGCCCGAAAGGTGCTGATCCCGCTGTGAGGGTCGCTCTCAGGATACGTATGGACGGTGATATGGCTCTTGTCGAGGTGGGCCACCACGGCGTCCGGTAACGGACCAGGGGCCGGCCTGTTGGACAGCAGCTCGGCTGCCACCGGCTCCTCCGAGATGAGCATGGTGACCGACGCGCCCTGGGGCTCGTAGTCCACATGGGCGATGTTCAGGATGTTGGCGCCGATGATGTTGGCGACCTTCGTGAGGATCCCGGTCAGGCGCACCGCATTGTAGGCCTCGTCGATATACTGGATGTAGGCCTCGCGCTGCTGCGGCGTCTCCGCGTAGCAGATGTCGTAGATGTTGAAGCTCAGGGCCTTGGTGAGATTGTTGAACCCGTGAAGCTTCAGCTTCTTCAGATTCTCCGTCATCGCAGCTCCGCCATGGGGTGGGACGCGCACGCTACGACCACGCGCCCCCGATTTCAAGCACGCCCGGGTTGTCCACCGTACCCTGGAATGCCTGCCAAGAGGCCCCTTGAGCATTCACCTCGACTCTTGGGGCGCGAGGGGTGAGGCCTTCGCAGTCTCGCATCAGCTCGAAGAGCGCTGCGACGCGCACCACCGAGGACGGACGGCGACGGCCGCAGACAGTAAGCCGCTGAGGTCATTAACGCGATAACTCGGCTGCAGGGCGAGGGTCGGGTGCGGGCCGTGAGGACACCAAGTACGGAGGCCTGGTTGCGGAGGGCACGGGCCGCCCCAACCAACCCTCGCTCGCGCAGCTGCCCTTTCCGAATCACGGCGACCAACCGCCACGTGTGCAGCAAGTCGAAATGATCCGTGTGGCTCACATTGAGCCCGTCTTGGTTATCCCTTGGACCCGCCGAGCCGCGCGTCTTGCCGGCTCGAGTGGCCGGCGACGCCTGGCACGCCTGACGCCTCGCGCTCTCCAAGGGGCCGTACTGGCGCAACCACCGCTTGTGGGAACAACCCTTGCTCGGCCATATCCAATTGCCAAATCCACCCGGCGGGCGTTAAATCGAGCCAGCTCGCCAGCTGTCACATGACTGCTTTTCCATTTGAAGAGGCGGCAAGGCCGTCACCGTCAGGAACGTACAGACCCTTTGGGAGAGGCGATTAGCGTCGTGGCTCAGCTGAAAACTGAGACGGGGGTCGGGTATGGGTCGGCGGGACCCTCGGCGCCACGGAGGGGGCCGTGGAGCCTGCATGGAACGCATTTACGGCATGTCTCGACGGCCCGTACCCGACCCCTTGCGCACAGCTGAGCGATAGCGTTAATCGCCCTGGGGAGATGTCTTTCCCCATGCAAGAGGGCCGGTTGCCCGTCACTCCACGCGGCGTCAAGCCTGACAACGCCCCAACGAGTCCTCTTCAAA
>Ga0210085_1000293_pt1 | contig 22037 bp, 29 predicted proteins | sample China_Galinas_PW_5_FD_184866 | JGI IMG/M metagenome (GOLD analysis project Ga0210085, IMG submission 184866) | Wetland microbial communities from San Francisco Bay, California, USA, that impact long-term carbon sequestration - China_Galinas_PWC_D1... | ecosystem: Environmental > Aquatic > Marine... | reverse complement strand
TTGTCGTCGATCTCCACGCTTTCGATGACCGCCCGCTCCAACCCGAGCAGGCGTGCCCATACCCTCTCCTTGCGCACGTCGTTGCCGCTCCTTTCGATTTCCAGCCTTTTGACAGCCGGAAACCTAGGCGTGGAGCGGCGTGCGCCTTCCGCTCACTGCCTTACTTCACCCACGGAAACGTCAATAGCGCCTCTAATAGCCGGTATCGGCGGAAGCGTCGCACCGCCAAGGCCTTGGCCCTCTCTGGAAGACTCACAACGTGTCCGAAGGTAGGCGAAGGCACCGGAAGGAACGCGACGACCTCGGCGAGCTGCGGCGCCGCGCGGCGCTGACTCGGGACGAGGCTCGTCCCGAAGCGGTGGCGCGCCGCCATGAGGCGGGCGGGCGCACGGCGCGGGAGAACCTCGAGGACCTGGTCGATCCCGGCTCCTTCGTCGAGTACGGGCGCTTCGCGATCGCCGCGCAGCGGGGGCGGCGCGAGCTTGAGGAGCTGATCGCGCGCACGCCGGCCGACGGGCTGATCGGCGGCACCGCGCGGGTCAACGGCGAGCTGTTCGGCGAGCGCGCCGCCTGCGCCGTGCTCTCCTACGACTACACGGTGCTCGCCGGCACGCAGGGGGCGCTCGGGCACCGCAAGAAGGACCGCCTGTTCGAGCTGATCGAGCGGATGCGGCTGCCGGCCGTGCTCTTCGCCGAGGGTGGGGGAGGGCGGCCGGGCGACACCGACTACCCGGTCGTCTCGGCGCTCGACACGCGCGCCTTCGCGCTCTGGGCGCGGCTCTCCGGGCTCGTGCCGCGGATCGCCGTCGTCGCCGGCCGCTGCTTCGCCGGCAACGCGGTGCTCGCCGGCTGCGCGGACCTGATCGTCGCCACCGAGAACGTCTCGCTCGGCATGGGCGGGCCGGCGATGATCGCCGGCGGCGGGCTCGGCGAGGTCGACCCGGACGACGTCGGCCCGCTGGAGATGCAGGCGCGCAACGGCGTCGTCGACCTGGCCGTGGCGGACGAGCGCGAGGCGGTGGCGGCGACGAAGCGCCTGCTCGCCTACTTCCAGGGCGCGACCCCACCCGGCGAGGCGCCCGACCAGGCGCCCCTGCGCGAGGCCGTGCCGGAGCGCGAGCGGCGCGCCTACGCCGTCGCGCCGGTGATCGAGACGCTCGCCGACGCCGGCTCGGCCACCTTCCTGCGCGAGCGCTTCGCGCCGGAGATGGTGACGGCGCTGGCGCGGATCGAGGGCCGCCCGCTCGGCTTCCTCGCCAACGACACGCGCCACATGGCCGGCGCGATCACCAGCGACGCGGCCGACAAGGCGGCCCGCTTCCTGCAGCTCTGCGACGCCTTCGGCTTGCCGGTCGTCTCGCTGGTCGACACGCCGGGGATCATGGTCGGGCCCGAGGCCGAGGCGACCGGCCTGGTGCGCCACGCATCGCGCCTGCTGCTCGGCGGGGCGGCGCTGCGGACGCCGCTCATCGCCGTGATCCTGCGCCGCGGCTACGGCCTCGGCGCCCAGGCGATGACTGGTGGCAGCCTGCACGAGCCGCTGCTGACCGTCGCCTGGCCCAGCGCCCACCTCGGGCCGATGGGGCTCGAGGGGGCTGTGCGGCTGGCGCTGCGCAAGGAGCTCGAGGAGATCGCCGACGAGGAGGAGCGCGAGCGCCGGGTGCGCGAGCTGACCGCGGCGGCGACCGAGAACGCGAAGGCGCTCAACGCGGCGACCCTGTTCGAGCTCGACGACGTCGTCGACCCGGCCGAGACCCGAGCCCTGGTCGCCTCGACCCTGGCGGCGGCCACGGCCCACACGGGAGCCGGTTCCGCGGAACCGGCACGGCGCATAGTCGACGCCTGGTAGCGCGGTAGAGCCTTGTGTCGCCATGCGACCGAAACCTCTACCGCGCTCAGAGGCGGTCGGAAAGAGAGCGGCGGACGGGAATTGAACCCGCATCATCGCCTTGGAAGGGCGAGGCTCTACCGTTGAGCTACCGCCGCCTGCGCGAGTCGCCTCCCGCGTGCGACCCGCGGCGCCTCGACAGTTTGCCGCAATCCGTCAGAATGGGGAGCAGCCACGGGGAGTGGCGCAGTCTGGTAGCGCACTCGGCTGGGGGCCGAGCGGTCGCAGGTTCAAATCCTGTCTCCCCGATACAGACAATAACGTCCGGCATGTCTGGGAAGCTGTCGCATGTCCTCCACTTCGATCATCGCCCGCCTGAGGGGCGAGCGAAATGCACTGGTGGGCCACTTCGCCGAGGCGATCGCCGTTGAAGGCGGTCGCGGCGAACCGTCGAGAAGGGACGGATCGGCGTCGTGCTCGACGCGGCCATCGCCCTCGAGCAGCCGGAGCTCGCCGAGTTGGGATTCAGGCGCGGGCGGAAGCGGGACGGCTACAAGGGGGCCTACTACGAGCTGGCGGCGTGACGTAGGTAGATCGCCTCCGCCTGCTTGGCGTAGCGCTCCGGCAGCGTCTCGTGAAGCTCGGCCACGAAGCGGTCGGGCTGCTCGGCGCGACGCGCAGGCAACGAGTCGAAGAAGCGCTCGATCCCGGCGTTGATCGCCTCCACCTGTTCGGGATGGTCGCGCTCGACGTCCTCCTGGAGCCCACCGGCTACCTCCTCGACGGAGGCGCGGCGCAGGTGTGCGGCGAGCCGCAGCAGATCCTCGACGCCGAGGTGCTTCTCGCGACGGCCCCAGGGGACCGGCTCCAACCCGAGCTCCTCGATCCCCCGCGTGATCCCGGCGGGGCTGATGTCGATCAGCTCCGCGGCGCGCGAGAGCGTCGGCAGGGCGCGGACGTAGCCGCTGCTGGTGACGTCGATGGTGGCCATGGTCTGAGAAGTGTAGCGCAAGAGTTGAAAGAAATGAAAATAAGCTTCTGAGGCACGCCTTGGATCGGCCTGACAGCCTCAAAGCAACCTGTGGATTCGGGCGACCACGCCGCGGTTCAAATACCGTCCGGTTAGGCCGATGTAGACAATAACGTCCGGTCCATCTGCGATGCTGATCGGATGGCCGACTCGGCAGGGAAGAAGGGGTCGTTGGAGCTGACAGCGGCTCCCGCGATCGAGAAGCGGATTCTCGCCGTGCGCGAGCGCCAAGCGATGCTGGACGAGGATCTTGCAGATCTCAGGTGTCGGGCGCCTATCCGATCGCCCGAGAGAACCCGACGACGATCAGCCCGAGCGCGACTACCCCCAACGTCTTGCGGAAACCATTGACACCATGCACGGCCTCCTCGTAGGCCCACACGGTGAGCGCGACGTAGAAGATCGCGCCGGAGAAGTCATTTATCCTGCTGGCGTCGTTGGCCCGTCCCGCTGCGAGAAGCGCTGCGAGCGCAATCCACAGCGGTCGATTGGGAAACTGGCCGACTACGTATCCCCGGATCTTGAGGTCCCTCTGAATGAGTGCGAGCATAGCGGCGCCTACCGAACCTGTTTCATCGAGGCATGCGGGTATACGCCGTAGACTGCGACGCCCCGCCCGACCGCGTCTGGATGCTGATCTCACGGCCGGAGCGCTGGTCGGAGTGGTCTCCGTATGTGAGCGGCGCTGAAAGCCTCGGATCGCCGGAGGTGGCCGAGGGAGCCGAAGGAAGCGTCGTCCTTCGCGGCGGGCTTCGACTCGCGGCCCGGGTCACCCGTGTAGTACGCGGCCAATCCTGGACGTGGCGGGTCGGAGGACTGACGGTTCATCACGCCGTTCGCCCCGCCCCCGGTGGGCGATCGCGGATCGAGCACGCGGTGGAGGGCTCGACGCCCCTCTGGTCGATTGCGGCGATCGCCTACGGGCCGATCGTCGGCCTGATCGCCCGCAACATCGCCCGCGTAGCAGAGCGCGGCTGATCGGCCCGCCGTTGTCGAGCCCATCCCCGGGCTGAGACTCCTGCCTACCTCAACTCAGCTCGCCCTCGAGCAGTGCAGGTTGCCGCCAAACCGGATCGGTGTCGCCACCCGTAACCCAAACGACGGAAGATCAGACCCACAGGAGGTTCGCTTGATTCCGAAGCGCTATGCCGAGAGGGCCCGGGCTCTGATCCTGCTCGCGGCCTTCCTCTCATTCATCCTCTCGGTCGCGGTCTACTTTCTAGACGACGAGACTCGCGGCATCTTCATCGGGCTTTGGGTGCCCTCGATCCTGGCGCTCGGCGCCGTCATCCTGCCGCCGCGAGAGGGGCCGCGACGATGATCGGGGTCTTCATCTTCGGCTGCTTCATCACGGCGATTGTCGCCACCGCCTGCGGTCTGATCGTCGCCGGCATCCAGGCGGACAAGCGCGAACGTGAAGAGCTCGCCGAGTAGGGCAGGGGGACTGCACCCTGGGTCATTGCGGGTCCGGCCACCTGCACCTTGGCCCGTGCCCGTCACGGTCTGCACGGTCGGCTGGGGGCCGAGCCGTCGCAGGTTCAAATCCTGTCTCTGTGATGCGCCTCAAACGACCGCCGGGGCGGACCTCGCTATGCGCCGTACTGATGCCGCTTAGACGATGTCAACGCGGCTGCCGGACGGAAGAACCGCCTCGAGCTTGATGTCCATTGCGCTGAGGAGTAGGAAGGCGTTCTCGGTGGTCGGGTTTGCGGTCTCCGCCGTGAGCATGCGCCGGACGCTGGCCGCGTCGAGACCGGCTCGCTCGGCGAGGTCTTTCTTGGAGAGCTTCTCCGCCTCGCGCACGGACTCCAGGGTGCTGAGGAGCTTGTTGCGCGCGACTAGCGCCTTCACGCGGCGCTCGTAGTCGTCTCTGTCCTCACCGGGAATCAGAGAGTCGAGAGCGGCATCGTGGGGGCTTCGGGGCTTGGCCATGAACTCACGGTAGCGTGTCTGTTGCATCAATGCAACACAAGTCAGCGGGGTGCCTGAGCGTCGGTTGCAGTCAATACGCTCCGAAAATGCGATGGAAGGTCGAGTGGCTCGTGGACCGGAGCGAGGAGCCCGCTTCGATTCCTGCCTATAGGTTCTTGAAGTCCCTGCCGGTCAACGTCCGGATCCAGCTTCTCGCGATCTTGGAGGCTGTCAGGACGACGGGTCCCGATCAATGGGCCGATCGCCATAGCCACGCTTCGATGAAAGGAGGACTGGCCGACCTTCACGAGGTACGCGACAAGCAGGGGGAGACGCTCTACCGCCTGTTCGTGCTCTGGCAACGCAAAGAGCGCCGCGTGGTGATCGTCGATGGGCGGGCGAAGGCGAACAGGACGAAGTTGTCGGATGCCGAGTACGAGGCCGTGCAGGATCTCGCCGCGAAAATAGCTGACGACCCGCCGCCATTTGCATCGATCGATGACTTCATCCAGGCCGATCTCAAGGGGTAGGCTCGATCTCTCAGTCATGCCGGTGGCCGAGCTGCTCGGCCAGGCCCTTCACGGGGTTCAAATACCGTCCGGCTAAGGCGATCTTGACATTTCAGCGCAGGGCGTCGCAGCGCCCCGCAAGGCGTTTAGCGGTCAGGCGTCGCGCGGGGCGTTGCGGGGCGGTTCGCGGGAATCCGTGACGCAATCGTGACGCAGCCGGGGCGGCGAGTGTGACGCAGCCGGGCGCGAGAAGACCCCAGGGGCTCGCTACCGCGCCGTGGTCAGGTCGCGGTCAGGTCGAACGGCGGCGAAGTAGAAGAACTTCTCCACAGCGCCGCGTACCTGCCGTTCTTTGACGATGACCAACACGCCCTTCTCGGCGAGCACTTTCGCGTGGTAGGAGATGTTGGCGAGCGATGTTTTGGGGTCGTCAAGCATGCGCTCCATCTCGATTGACGAAAGCTCCCGCTCCAGCCAGCTCAGCGCTTCGCAGATCGCGACCTTCGTCGGATGAAGGCCGCGAGGAGCGAGATACCCCCAATCCAGCTTCTCGCTCATCCGCTCTCTCCCGCGCCTGGCGCATCGGGCTGCTTAAAGCCGAGCGCGGAGACGATTCGACGCCCGACCTGATCGGAACCATCCGCGATCCGCTTCGCATTCCGCGCCTTGATTTCGTGCATTTCTTTTCGCGTCCGGTCGTGGAATGCCTCAATTTCCTCTTCGCCCTTCGCGTCTACCGGGATCGACATCCAACTGACCTCAGCGCGTGGGTCCGCGCCAATCGTTCCGTCTTCAAGGGCCGCGAGTAGGAGCGCGATAATTGCCCCGGCCGCCTGCGCAGCAACTTCGGTCCTCAGCGGGAGCGAAAGTTCCAACCAGCACTCCTTGTCGATTTCCGGAGCCTGCACCGCTGTGTAGAAGGTCTCGGTGCTGCCGCGCCGATGCCCGCCGGTGAGTCTTGACACCGCGCGGACCACTCCGTTCTCATGGAGGATGGCCACGTGATGCGCAATGGCTCGCCGGTCTCTTGCGCCGAAGATGCGATTGAGCTCCGTCGGACTCGCCACGTCATCAATCAGCGCGCTCCAACAATAAAGGCGGATCGGGTGGGCCGCCCCGTGCGCGATGACGCGCGCAGGTTTGCCGACGCGCCACCCGCTGCGAAAGCGCTCCGTCCCATCGCTCTCCTCAAACATTGTCCGGCTGTCCCTTCAGTCAACTCGTGCTGAATACGCGACGCACTGTATAGCGGAACGCCCGCGATACTGGGGAGGAACGTCCAATGGTGGAACTTCCTCCACCATTGGCGGGTCGGAAGGCCGCCGTCTACCGCAAAGGGAGGTGACTATGAAGCTCGCGAAGATGAGCGGGACTGCGCCGCTCTGCAAGGTCGTCAAGCACGGCTAGCAGGCCAACAGCCCGGCCCGCTTTTACTTCGCAAAGACGATGCATATGGGCGGGCCGGGCTTATAGTTAGCCCGGCGGGGAGGGCATTCACCTCCCATGATGCCCTCCCCGTTGAATCCTCCACGTGGGCCGCTCGGCGACCGGCCGCAGAAGTGTCCGAACCTGCGCCTACAGTCAGCAACCATGAAGCTAGCTATTACCCTCACCGCCTGGCTGCGGATCGCATCCGAGGAATATCGTCGTGTCGATGATCCTGCTGGCGACCTACGCCGCGCTCGCGCTGCGGGTTTCGGGAATCGTCTAGCCATCTAGGATGCCGAGAGCTTGCTACCGATGCCTTCCCTTTTTCGAGCAACCCGAGGCAACGAATACACGAGTCCGAAAACGGTTCTCGGGTTCTACGCTGGTCTGCTCGCAATCTTGGAGGTCGGCGTCGTCGCCGTTCTGGCGGTGCTTGCCAGTCAAGACGACCTTCACTACCTCGTTCCGTGGGTCGCCGGGTTTGGCGGCTCGGTGTTCATTGCCATCATAGGAATCGTGGTCGCCATGAACATCGTTGACCCAACGAAATTGCAACTTGGTCAAGTGACCGGTCGCGAGTTCATCGACTATCAACGACGCGGGGACTCCATAGGTGGCGAGTATATCGAGAAGCCGGCTGACAAGAGCCAGGCCCCGATCCAGCTACCCGCTCCCGCCCCGCCGCCGGAGGGCGAGGAAGTCAAGGACGACACTGACACCCTCCCGCCGCTGCCCGAACCACCAGGGGAGAACTAGGTGTCCATGCAGCCGATCATCGCGATTGCCATCGAGCCAAGCACCGACCTGCAACGCGAACAGGTCCATGAGATGGTAACGGCCCACGCTGAGCTTTGGTGGCATGGACTGCAGGACCTTTGGCTAGTCGGGGGTGGAACCCCGAGCGAATGGAGGGACCGACTTGGGCCAATATTTCCGACCACCGATGCCGGGATGGTGATGGCCTTCAAGGTTCAGCGAGGCGGCGGCTGGGCCTACCGCGCGGGCTTCCCCGAATCAACGAGTTCCTGGCTCAAGACGAACCTCGCTAGTGAGAATTAGGAGCTAAGGTTTTCCCGGTGAGCTTTGGCTGCCGGGCGCTTCCTTTATCCCGCAATCTTAGGCTGCCCTAATGTGGGGTTTTCGGCGTGGCGCTGGAACTTACACACTATTAGCTTACGTTAGTGTGGTCCTCAGTAGGTTTTGAGCGGTGGTGGTACCATTCACATATGAATCCGTCTGAGATTTCCCCCGACTAGATGAGCCAGGAACCAACGGCTCTCGCTCGAACCCCGGTGCGACCCTGTGGAGAATGTCTTTATCTGCGTCAGGGTCGGCGGTCGTGGAGCGCCGAAGGGCCGGTTGCCTACCGAAGAATCTCCAGGAGTCTCCGCCCACCAAGAACAAAGCTCCTCGATCGTTCGGGAGAGGCTTCAGACCTCGGTCGATGCTCAGATATCGGCCGAGGTCGGTCTCGATCGCCACTTGCTCGCCGCCGGCCAGCGCGGCCGCGATGGAGGTCCGGCTCCCCAGCAGAGCCTCGCCCTGCTGCACATGTCCGCGGGCCGTGACCGCGACAGCGGCGACCCGTTTGAGGTTCTCGATGTCGGAGTCGACCACGACATCGACGTTCTTGGTCCCTCGCACAACGCCCCACGCGTTGACGGCAAGGCCGCCGACAACCACGAAGTCGACCTCCGCCGCCGCAAGACGCCGCAGCAGTTCGTCGAAGGCCGGTTCGCTCAAGCGCGGCGCGCGGCTCCGGCGAACCGCATCAACTTGTGACTGAGGGCGATTCGCTCGGCCCGGTTCACGCTGAGCGGCCTCTGCGCGTCTTCGCGCAGCCGCTGAGTTCGCACAGCCTCTGCCATGGCTGCCGGGGAAGGCTTGTCCTTCTCGCGTTGCTTCACAGCGCAGATGCTACCGACGCCCCTGCAATGGGTCGCAGGCTGGGCGTGGCTGGTGCAGCGCAGTGATCCAAGCGCGAGTCGCTCGGTTCAAATACCGTCCGGTTAGGCCGATACAGGCACCGGTGCCGCTACGCTGTCCGGAATGTCGGAGAGCAGGATGCGCAGGGGGGTCCGCCGCTTCGCGGCGCCCGCGATCGGGGTCCTCGCGCTGCTGATCGCCGCCGCGCCGGCGTCGGGCGCGTTCCCCGGCGCGCCCGGGCCGATCGCGTACTCGAAGATAGTCCCGGGCGAAACCGAATTCGGGCACGCCGGCGGCCTCTTCGCTCACCCCCCGCTGCTCGGTCAGCCGCCGCTGCAGCTGACCGAAAATCCCACCGACGAAACCCCCGCCTACTCGGCGAACGGCCGGCTGATCGCCTTCGCGAGCTCTCGCAACGGGCCTGACGCGGGCGAAAAGGGCGGCGCGCGGATCTTCGTCATGCGAAGCAATGGGCGCGGGGTCAGGCAGGTGACCCCTGGAGCATTCGAATTCTCGGACTCCAACCCGTCGTTCTCGCCGAACGGCAGGAGGATCGTCTTCCAGCGTTACCGGCCGTCGACCCGGAGCACGCATATCTTTAGCGTGAAGATCAACGGCCGCGGGCTGCGGCAGCTCACGCGGGGGCGCAGCGTCGATTCCGAACCCACCTACTCGCCGAACGGGCGTTGGATCGCCTTCGTCAGCAACCGCCGGCGGAGAGGATCGGGCGGCAGCGACATATTCTCGATGCGCCCCAACGGGAGGCATGTCCGAATGCTGGTCGGCGGGCCCGCGCGGGACTTCGCCCCCGACGTCTCGCCCGAGGGTCGCCGAATTGCATTCGCGAGCGATCGCGGCGGGACCCCGGCGAACGTGTTCGTCAAGCGGATCGGCCGTCGTTCCCGCGTGCGCCGGCTCACCTCCGGCGCCGGCCCCTGCCCCGCCGAAGGCTGCTACGCGAATCCATCCTGGGCCCCGAACGGACGCCAGATCGCCGTCTGGCGCAGGACCGACTCCGCCTTCGCGATCGCCGTGATCGCCGCCAGCGGCGGCGGCATACAGGTCTTCGAAGACAACGGCGCCAGCTTCCTGGGCCCGCCCGCCTGGGGCCCGCGCCCGCGCTGAGCCGAATCCACGGAGGCGCGTCGCACAATCTCGCCGCGGACGTATCGGGTCGCCCGCCTCCGACGCGGACTCGGCGGTGAAGACGCCGCGCTCGATCGGCTCGGCCGGTTCTTCCCAGGTGCGGATCTATACGGATGGCAGGCGGGCCGGGCGCCTGTTACAAGAGACCCCATGGAGGCCGCGTCCGGAAGCCAGCAGGACCTGCGGGAGCAGGCGATCGAGCAGCTGAAGAAGAAGCGCGATTTCCGCGCGCACGTCTTCATCTACCTCGCGGTGAACGCGATGCTCGTCGTCGTCTGGGTGGTGATCGGCCGCGGCTTCTTCTGGCCGATCTTCCCGATCCTGGGCTGGGGAGTCGGGGTCGCGGCGAACGCCTGGGACGTCTACGGTCGCAAGCCGATCAGCGAGGACGAGATCAGGCGCGAGACCGAGCGCCTGCAGGGCTGATAGCACTCGCGCCGTGAGCGCGCCGGAACGCGACGGGGAGATGTCGATCGGTGGCCGTCGCCTCGCATGGCGGGCGCTCGGGGACGGCGCCCCGTTGCTGCTTGTGCAGGGCTACGCGGGCACCGCCGACGACTGGCACCCCGACTTCCTGGCGGCGCTCGGGCACTCGTTCGCCGTGCTCGCGCCCGACAACCGGGGGATGGGCGCCTCGGATCTCGGCGCCCCGGCGGAGCTGACGATCGACTCGATGGCCGCCGACCTCGTGGCGCTGCTCGACTCGCTGGCGATCGAGCGGATAGCGGTCGTCGGCTTCTCGATGGGCGGCTTCGTCGCCCAGGCGCTGGCGCGCCTCGCCCCCGGGCGGGTCGAGGCGCTCGCCCTGCTCTCCACCGACCCGGGCGGCCCGGACGCCGTCCGCGGCGAGGCGGCGGACTGGAACCGCCTCCTCGATCGCTCCGGGACGCCCCGCGATTGCGCCTCGCGCATGTTCTCGGTCGTCTTCCCCCCTGGGGTCGCCTCCCGTTTCGACCGCGAGTTCGGCGATCTCGTGGCCGCCGCGCAGGCGGCGCTCGACCCGGCCGCCCTCGCCGCTCAGGAGCGGGCGATGGCTGATTGGTGGGCGGCTTCGCCGGACGGCGACGGGCCGTCGCGGGTCGCGCCGGTCCTGGTCGGCCACGGCGTCGAGGACGTCGTCATCCCGGTCGCCAACGCCGAGCTGCTCGCGGCGCGCTTCCCCGCCGCCCGGGTCGAGCTCTTCGCCGGCGCCGGCCACGCCTTCCCCTCCCAGGACCCGGAGCGCGCGGCCGGCCTGATCGACTCGCAGCTCGGCGCCTGAGGGCGCGCGCCCCGCGCTCAGCGCGTCCGCGGCTCCTCGACCAGAACCGTGTCCTCGTGCGAATACGGGGGAGAGCAGGCGCAGACGACGACCAGCTCGCCCGCGCCGGTGTTCTCGATGCGGTGGGTCTCGCCCGGCGGGATCAGGGCGCAGTCGCCGGCCTCGACGTCGCGCTCGCGCTCGCCGATCCGCAGGCGGCCACGGCCGGCGGTCACCAGGTAGAGCTCCTCCGATTCCCGGTGGTAGTGCGCGGCGGTCGCCCCACCCGGCGGCACCGTCGCCTCGGCGAGGCTCTGGTTGCGGGCCGGCGAGCCCGGTCCCATCCACTCGCGGACCGTCGAGCCGTCCTTGGTGACGTAGGCCTGCAGCTCGCTGCGCCTGGCGATGTCCACGTTCCCGGGCCTCAGCGCAGCTCGTCGAGCGAGCCGACCTCGAGGTCGAACGGCTCCTCGGCGGAGCGCCGGCGGCGGTAGGGGGAGACGGTGACGCGGTGGACCTCGCCGCAGAGGCACGGAACCTCGATCGGGCTCGTGTCGGACGAGGGGTCGGTGTCGACCTTGAGCCGCCGCAGCTGGCCGGTCGGCTTGCAGCCGAACGAGATCACCCAGCCGTAGTCCTCGCGCTCGCTGCGTCGTCTTCGGCCGGGTGGGACCATCGTCGGCGGCATCATCCCCGAGTACGGGTTCGGATGTCGCCTGGATCGGGGGTAGGCTCCGGATGGTGGAAGCCGCCCGCTTCGAAGCGCACGAGGTAGACCTGCACGGCCACCGTGCGATCTACCGGGTCGCCGGCAGCGGGCCGACGGTCGTGCTGATCCACGGGATGATCAACTCCTCGCGCCACTGGCAGGGCGTGGCGGAGCGGCTTGCCGGCTCCCACCGCGTCGTCGCGCCGGACCTGATCGGCCACGGCGACTCGGCCACGCCGCGCGGCGACTACTCGCTCGGCGCCCACGCGGCGAGCATCCGCGACCTGCTGACGACGATCGGGGTCGAGCGGGCGACGATCGTCGGACACTCGCTCGGCGGCGGCGTCGCGATGCAGTTCTTCTACCAGTTCCCGCAGCGCACCGAGCGGCTGGTCCTGGTCTCCAGCGGCGGCCTCGGCCGCGGCGTCAGCCCGCTGCTGCGCGGCGCCGCCCTGCCCGGCGCCTCGCCGCTGCTGCGGCTCGCCGCCCACCGCCGCCTGGTCGACGCGATCGACGCCGCCGGCGGCCGGCTGCGCGAGCGCGGCAGCCCCCGGGGCGTCTACCTGGAGGCGGTCGCGCGGGCGCTGCGGCCGCTGCAGGAGCCGGGGTCGCGGCGCGCCTTCCTGCAGACCCTGCGCTCGGTGATCGACGTGCACGGCCAGCACGTCAGCGCCACCGACCGGCTCTACCTGCTCGGCGACATGGCGACGCTGATCGTCTGGGGCGAGCGCGACCGCACGATCCCGATCGCCCACGGCCGCGCCGCCCACGAGGCGATCCCGCACTGCCGCTTCGAGACGCTGCCGCGCGCCGCCCACTTCCCCCACCTGGAAGACCCGGAGGGCCTCGCCACGGTGCTCGCCGACTTCATGGCGACGACGGCGCCGGTGCGGATCGAGGACTCCGAATGGGCGGCGGTGATCGCCCAGCAGGCGAAGCGCCGCCTGCGCGCGGTCGCCTGAGCGCCGTCGAGGTACTGCTCGCATGGCGGGGAAAACCTCTACGGCGTGGCCGGGCGGGCCTATACTCGCGGCGATGCCTGACGACCAGCCGCTTTCCGTACGTCTGCTCGGCGCCGGCGTGCGCGGTGCGCGCGAGTTCGGCCGGGCCACCGGGTTCGACCGGGCGGTGGAGAGCGCCGCCGAGGAGGCGATGGTCGCCGCGGTGGAAAGCGAGGCGGTCGAGCGCGCCCTCTCGCGCGTGCTCGACGGGCCGCTGGTCGAAGACGCCGTGCACGGGGCGCTGGAGAGCGAGGCGGTCAAGCGGGCGCTGATCGAGGCGCTCGACAGCGAGATGGTCGACGAGGTCTGGCGCCGCATGCTGGCCAGCGACGAGGCGCAGCGGCTGGTCGAGCGGATCGCCGAGGCGCCGGAGATCCGCGCCGCGATCAGCGCCCAGAGCGTCGGCTTCATCGAGGACATCGGGCACACGGTCGGCAACGTGACGCGGCGCATCGACGGCGCGATCGAGAGCGGTGCGCGCCGCGCCACCTTCCGCAGGCGCCGCATCGCGCCGACCGAGCGCGCCGGCGCGCTGACGCGCCTGCTCGCCTTCGGCCTCGACCTGCTGATCGTCAACCTCGCCTTCTCCGGCCTGGCCGCGATCGTCGCCCTGATCGGCTCCTTCTTCTCGGGCACGGGCAACGGCCTCTCCGGCGCCGCGCTGGCCTTCGGCGGCGCCGTCTGGATCGGCCTCGCCGCCCTCTACATGGTCGTCTTCTGGTCGCTCGCCGGGCAGACGCTCGGCATGCGCTTCTTCGGCATCAGGCTCGGCGTCGAGAGCCGCGGCCTGGCGCCGCGAAAATCGGTCAGACGTCTCGCCGGGCTCTTCCTCGCGGCGCTGCCCTTCGGGCTCGGCTTCCTCGGCATCCTCTTCGACGAGCGGCGCCGCGGCTGGCAGGACCGGCTCAGCGGCGTCGACGTGTTGTACGAGGGCAACGAGCCCGCGGCGGCGCCCTGGGCGACGCTGGAGACGCCCGAGGCGGCCGCCGGGGCCTCCAGCACGGCGAAGGCCCCGGGAGCCCGGGGCCTTCGACCGCACGTCTCGGGGTAGGCCGCCGCGGCGGCCGCGGCTCAGCGGGGGGCCGGGTTGCCCTCCGGCCCCTCGGCCAGCTTGTAGACGATGATGATCGACAGGGCGAAGATCGCCAGCGACCAGAACGGGTAGCCGGGGAGCGACAGCAGCGCCCCGATCGCGTTCAGCGAGGCGATGAAGATGCCGAACCAGCGGCCGAATTCGCCCCCGGAGAAGAGCGAGAAGGCCGCCACCAGCTCGAGCACGCCGAGGATCAGCGTGATCCAGCCCCAGGTGTGCAGGCCGCTGATGATGAACGTCCCGTGTTCGGTGAAGAACTTCGAATCGCCGATCGCGGCGATCCCGTAGACGATGTTGAGCACGCCGGCGACGAGAAGCAGCACGCCGGCGAACACCCACCAGCCGCTGATCAGGTTCTCTTCGTTCATGGGCAACCCTTTCGTACTAGAGGAGGTACTGGAGAGACAGTAGGGGCAGCTTCTGGCCGATTCAAGTGTTTCCTGCAACGATGGATTCGACCGCAGCGCCGCTTGCAGGGTTCCCGCGTGTGGCACCATTGGGCCGATGAATCGCGCCATCGGACCTCGGGCGCGATCCGCGCCGCTCGCACTGTTCGCCCTGGCGGCGCTCCCGGCCCTACTTCCCGCCCCCGCGGCGGGCGCCTCGCAGCCGGTCATGCACGAGCTGAGCGGCGGGGCCCGCCGCGAAGCCGCTGCGCGTGCCCGGCCGGGCACGCGCGCCGCGCCGGCGCCGCGCCCGCCACGCCGGCGCCAGCAGCGTGCCCGTGGCCGACGTGACCGAAGCCGGCACGCGCACCAACGGCAAGATCCTCGCCGTCGACCCGCGCACCGGCCCCTACACATGCTCGGGCACGGCGCTCAACACGCCCAGCGGCTCGATCGTCCTCACGGCCGGCCACTGCGTTGTCGAAGGCGGCAGCGAGGGCCGCGACATCTCCTTCGTCCCGGCTTACGACCACGGCAGGCGGCCCTTCGGGACCTTCGTCGCCCGGTCGGTCTACGTGATGCGGCGCTGGCGGCGCGGCGAAAACCCCGACTTCGACGTCGCCGCCCTGCGGGTGAGCCCGAACAGGCTCGGCAGGCTCACGGACGTGGTCGGCGGACGTGGCTACGCGACCTCGAAATCGCGCACCTCGGCCTTCCAGATCTTCGGCTACCCGGCGGCGCGCTCCGGCGGCGAAGAGCTGCGCAGCTGCCGCGCCCACGGGCTCGGCCTCGACCGCTTCACCTACCGCTTCGCCGGGCCGCCGACGATGCCCGCCTCCTGCGACATGGCGGCCGGGGCAAGCGGCGGCGCCTGGCTGTTCGACGGCGAATACGTCAGCGGGGTCACCAGCTACAGCTACCAGGGGCGGCCGACGCAGCTCTTCTCGCCCTACTTCGGCCCGGAGGTCGGCGCCTTCCTGCGCAAGCTGCCATGATCGCCGCGTGAGCGGGGAGATGGATGGGGACGTGTTTCGCACGCCGGAGGAGCTCCTGCGGGGGCTGCCGGATTTCCCTTTCGAGGCCGGCTACCGCGAGATCGACGGGTTGCGCCTCGCCTTCCTCGACGAGGGCGAGGGCCCGCCGGTCGTCTTCTTCCACGGGGCGCCGACGTGGTCGTTCCTCTGGCGCAAGGTGATCCCGCCGGTGCGCGACGCCGGCCACCGCTGCATCGCCCCCGACTTCGCCGGCTTCGGCCGCTCCGACAAGCCGACCGACGTCGGCTGGTACACCTACGACCGCCATGTCGAGTTGATGGCGCGGCTGCTGGAGGAGCTCGACGTGCGCGACGCGACCGCCGTCGTGCACGACTGGGGCGGGCTGATCGGCCTGCGGCTCGCGGTCGAGCATCCGGAGCGCTTCTCGCGCCTGGTGATCATGGACACGGGGCCGGCGACGGGCCGCCAGCGGATGAGCGACGCCTGGCTCAAATTCCGCGATTTCGTCAGCCGCACCGAGGACCTGCCGGTCGGCTTCCTCGTGCGCGGCGGCTGCAAGAACGACCCCGGCGACGATGTGATCGCCGCGTACGAAGCGCCCTATCCCAACCCCGAGTCGAAGGCGGGGGCGCGGGCCTTCCCGCTGATCGTGCCGACCGAGCCCGACGCGCCCGGCGCCGCCGAGGGCCGGCGGGTCGCGGACGCGCTGCGCACCGACGAGCGCCCGACGCTGCTGCTCTGGGCCGACTCGGACCCGGTGATGCCGTTCTCGATGGGCGAGCGGCTGGCGGAGCGGCTCAACTTCCCGGCGCCGCGCCCGATCGCCGACGCCGGCCACTTCCTGCAGGAGGACGCCGGCGAGGAGATCGGCCGGATCATCGCGGAGTGGCTGTAGGCGCGGCCGGGGCGTCCGGCCCCAGCGAGTCCTTCGCCTTCCTCAGCTCGCCGTAGCCGCGGTCCTGCAGCAGCTTCACGCGCCTGGGCGCGCCCGAGTCCTCCAGCCAGGTGACGGTGCCCGGCCAGTAGGGGCCGGGGGGTCGTCCGGGATGGTGGAAGGCGTCGGCGAAGACCCAGTTGCCGGTGTTGTGCAGCTGCCCGCCGCCGGGCAGGATCCAGGGCGCGTCGTCGTCTTCGGGGCCCGCGCGGTGGGTGTGGCCGGTGATCACGTGGACTCCCGAGAGGTCGAGGCGCCCGCACATCTCGGTCGCCGCGTCGACTCCGCTGCGGGTGATCGCGCCGGGGCTGAGGTCGGCGCTGAACCGGGCGTGCAGGAGGCGGTTGACGCCCCAGACGCCGGCCGGGATCGCGGCGCGCGCGGCGGCGCGGCGGGCGCGGCCGAGGCGACCGCGGTTGCGCGAGGACATCGCCCGCCAGGCCCGCTCGGAGGGGCGCGACCTGCCCCAGACCGAGCCGCCCTGGGCGAGGCCGTAGGTGAAGCCGTAGACGGGGCGCAGCACGTGCTCGTAGTCGGAGGGCGCCGGACGGGAGGGGAGGGGGCGGAGCACGCGCATCGTCGCCGCCGCGACGACGCACTCCATGCGGGGCAGGCTCATGTGGCAGTCCATGTAGTGGCCGTGCGTCGCGTAGACGTCGTCGCGCAGCCATAGGCCCGGGTAGGCGAGCCGCAGCTCGGCGTCGCCCAGCCAGCGGGCGAGGCGCGTCACGGCCTCGCCGGCCAGCGGCGCGTGGTGCTGCAGGCCGAGCGGGGTGGCGGAGAGGGCGAGCTGCTCGAGCAGCGGCTCCGCCAGGCGATGGTCGTGGTTGCCGGGGACGAGGATCGCCGGCCGGCCGGCGATCGCCTCGCCCAGCTCCTCGAAGAAGGGCCGGGCGGCGTCGAGCACCGTGGCGAGCGGCAGCTCGCGCAGCTCCAGCACGTCGCCGAGCAGCACGAGCCGGTCCGCGCCCGCGAGCTCGTCGAGCAGGACGCGGCGGATCACGGCGTCGCGCAGCACGTCCTCGCCCGAGCCGCTGCCCAGGTGCAGGTCGGAGACGATCGCGGTTCTCATCGGAGGAACTTAACGTGTGTGGCTACCCTTTCCCTCGGATGAGCGCCACGGGACCTTCACTGAGCGAGGAGCGCCTGGCGCCGGCCAACCGGATCGAGCTCGCCTACCAGGAGATCGGCGACCCCGGGGGCGAGCCGCTGCTGCTGATCATGGGGCTGGCGACGCAGATGATCGCCTGGGACGAGGCGTTCTGCGCGATGCTCGCCGAGCGCGGCTTCCGCGTCGTCCGCTTCGACAACCGCGACGTCGGCCACTCGACCCATCTGCTTGACGCCGGCGTGCCGAGCCGCCCCGACATGCTGCTGGGACGTCGCCGCACCGCCGCCTACACGCTGCGCGAGATGGCCGACGACACCTTCGCGCTGATGGACCACCTGGAGATCGAGTCGGCGCACCTGGTCGGGGCCTCGATGGGCGGGATGATCGCCCAGACGGCGACGATCCGTCAGCCGGCGCGGGTGCGCTCGCTGGTCTCGATCATGTCGAGCACCGGCAACCGCTGGGTCGGGATTCCCGCATGGAAGGCGTTCGGCACGCTGTTCAACCGCCCCGGCCCGGGCCGCGAGGCGGCGATCGCGGCGACCGTGAAGACCTTCCGCACGATCGGCTCCCCCGGCTACCCGATGGACGAGGCGCGGGTCCGCGAGCTCGCCGGCGCGTCCTACGACCGCTCCCACGACCGCTCGGGCATCGCCCGCCAGCTGCACGCCGTCACCGCGTCGGGCGACCGCACCGCGAAGCTGGAGCGGCTGCGCCTGCCGGCGACGGTCCTGCACGGCGACTCGGACCCGCTGATCCGCCCGATCGCCGGCCGCGCCACCGCCCGCGCGATCCGCGACTCCCGCCTGCGCCTCTTCCCCGGCATGGGCCACGACCTCCCTAGAGAGCTCTGGCCCGACTTCGTCGAGGAGATAGCCGCGACCGCTCACCGCTTCGCCCCGACGAACTCGTCCAGCCTGGCGACGTCGTCCTTGCGCGAGACGTAGACCGACTTCGGTGGCGCGATCGTCCAGTGGAGGCCCATCGCGTCACAGGCATCGCGGAAGATCCGCTTGATGTCCTCCGACAGGTTGGTGAAGACGTAGCGCGGGCATTCCCACCCGAAGCTGCCGGTATTCATGAAGCGGCAGCCGTCGGAGTGGATCAGCCCGCGCAGCAGCAGGCCCGGGGAGAGGGCGACGAGTTCCTTCTGCCAGTCAGCCAACTCAATCTTGCGTTCGTGCTTCTTGCCCGGACCATGCTGGGGGAACAGACAAGGCCACGACTTGGAGTAGGCGTGAACCTCGACGTAGTTCTTTGGCGTCGGCTGGCAGTGGACCTTGTTCCAGGGCATGACCGCCTGCATCGCAGCGGCACACTCCTCGATGATCAGCGGATACTTCTTGTCAAGCGCAATCCGCAGCCGGAAGACTTCACGTCGGCCCTTCGAGATGTGACCGTCGCCCAAGTACATTCCGAGCAGGTAGGCGTAGGAGGTCGAGAAGCGCTCGAAGCGATGCTCTCCCGCCCCGCACAGCGGGCATGACCGCTCCGATTCGTTCGGTCGGCCGTAGAGCATCCGCTTCGACTCAAACGAGTGCGGGAGCCTGCCGGCGAGCCATTCACGGACGGTGGGACGCGACACTCCCGTCCGTCGCGAGATCTCGCAGTTGTTGAGGCCCTGCTCGGCGAGGCGAAGCGCCTCAGCGACGGTCTCCCGGCTACGCACCGGGAGCCCTCGCTATGCGGCTGAGAGGATTCGAACCTCCACGCTCTTTCGAGCAATACGACCTGAACGTATCGTGTCTGCCAGTTCCACCACAGCCGCGCTGGACAGCAAATCTACCGCTTTGAATATGTCGGGGCACGCTGGCCTGATCGAACATACGTTCGTAATCTAGGGCAACCCCCGGACGGAACCGCCAGCCGACGCCGCCGGCCCATCTCGCTGATATGGAGCGTCGTTTGTCAAGTCCCCAGCCTTGAGCGGGGCCGCTGACGCGACCCGCTTCGGCGATGCCCCGACGCTCCCGGGGCGCCACGAGCGGAAGATCCAGCTTGGTCGACTGCCGTCGTCAGGCTGATATTCGAGGGCTGGCTACCTCATGACCCCTGTTCGTCGCAGGCCGGCTGTCTAGAGACGGGCGCCACCGCCGAAGCGGCTGCCCATAGCGAGTTCGCGGACCCTCGGTGCGACGAGTCTGGTCTTCTCGTTGCCCGTGGCGCCCCGGCAGCGCCGGGGCATCGGAGCGGTCATCTGTCCTCAGCCCAGCACCGCCGCCTCCAGACGAAGCAGGCGAGCTCGCACGCGCAGGCGACCGCCGCCTTGCCGGCGGGCTTGCCTCGCTTCAGCCGCAGGTGCGACCAGCGCAGGTGGACCCGCCGCTGGGCCCGCCAGGCGACCTGACAGACGCGGGGGTCCTGCCCCTCTTGACGACGGCGCAGCGTGGTGCCACGACCGGCTTGTGGGCATAGTGGTGGGCGGCCTCCACGAGGAGGCGGCGGGCGTGCTTCGACCCCGCCTTGGTGATCTGACCCTGGCGGCGCTTCTCGTCGGAGGTCCGCTCCGAGGGGGTGATACCCAGGTAGCCCGCCAGCTGGGTGGGCTTGGCGAAGCGGCGGAAGTCGCCGATCTCCGCACACAGGCCCGCGGCCGAGAGCGTGTCGATGCCGCGGAAGCAGCGCAGGCGGGCGATCGTCTCGGCGTGGGAGCTCTCCCTTGCCGATTCGGCGATCGCCTCGTCCAGCACCCCGCGCCTCTGCTCGAGCGCCTGTACCGCGCCGAGGTAGTCGATGAACGTCGCCTGGGCGGCGGGGTCGTCGAAGCCCAGCCTGCCGAGCCAGTCGTGATGTTGCTGGGTCCAGCTCCCGCCGGGCCCCGGGTAGCGCAGCTCGTGGCGCAGCAGGAGCTTGGAGAGCCGGTGGCGGGCGCGCATCAGGTCGCCGCGCAGGTCCTCGCGGCAGCGGACGAGATCGCGGAAGCGCTCCTCGGCGATGCTCGGCACGTGCACGAAGTGCAGCTCCCCGGCGGCGAGCAGGCGAGCGAGGCGCTCGGCGTCGCGGCGGTCGGTCTTGACGCGGTCGGCCGGTGCTTTGGGGATCAGCCCCGGGCGGCGATGCGGATGTCGAGGCCGAGCTCCGCACCGGCGCGGGCGAGACCGAAGCCGGTCGGCCCGGCCTCATAGACGGCGATCGACCGGGGGCCGAGAGCCTGCAGGTGGGGCAGGGTCTCCGTCGGCGGTCCCTCGATGCGCTTGCGCTCGCACTCGCCGGAGGCGAGGTCGAGAGAGAACATGTGGGTCTGGTTGGCATGGACGTCGAGGCCCACGCGCGGCATAGTGTCGGTCATGGTCGGCACCTCCCAAAGTTGGGGTGTCGGCCGCAGGCCCGTCCTGCGGCCCAGTCCCCGCACTTCTTTGCGCGGGGTGCCGACCTGTCTATTCAGGCCCCAGGACGGCGCCTGGGGATCGTCGGCGCTCCATAGGGTCTAGAATGTCGCCCCCGCGCCGCTATCGTCTAGGGGACTAGGACGCCGGATTCTCAGTCCGGAAACCGGGGTTCGAATCCCCGTAGCGGTACTTCACGAAAGCCCCGCAAATGCGGGGTTTTTTCGTGTCTGGGGCGGGTTGAGGCCGCGGCTTGTGTCCCAGAATATGTCCCGAAGTCGTGCTAGAAACCTGGGACACGAGGTTTCCGGCAGGCGGGGCAAAGCGTCCTCGCCTTGGACGTAGGGGGTAGCGATGCAGCGCCAAGCCACGAAAGCGATCAGCGGCCACGTCTTCAAGATCGAGCGCAAGCGCGGGCCGCAGTGGTACGCGAAGTACCGGCTGCCGGACGGCCGCCAGGTCCAGCGGCGGATCGGCCCGCACTGGACCGACCGAAAGCAGGAGCCGCCCGCTGGCTACTTCACGAAGGCGACGGCGCGGGCGTGGCTGGACGAGACCCTTGCCAAGGCTCGCCGAGGAGAGCTGCCCGGCATGGTCCGCACCGGGACGACCTTCGCCGTCGCCTGCGACGACTGGCTCGACTACAAGCGCGACCGCAAGATCAAGCTCTCGACCCAGATCGACTACGAGCACATGATCGACCGGATGAAGAAGGTCGTCGGCGAGCAGTTCGGCGAGAAGGTGCGCTTGGAGGACGTGACGCCGGAGATGGTCGAGCGGTTCCGCGACGCCCTGATCGAGGAAGGGCTTTCGGACCGGACCGTCAACAAGTACCTGACGGTGCTCCACGGCCTTTTCGTCTGGGCGCAGCGGCGCTACAAGCTGCCCTCGAATCCCGTCGCGAACGTCGAGCGCCGCCCGCGCGCGAAGCGCGGCAACATCGACGTGTTCTCACGTGAGGAGGTCCTGGCGCTGGTCCGAGCCGCCGCCTCGAAGCAGGACGGCACCGTCTACCTGACGGCGGCGCTCACGGGCCTGAGGTTGGGCGAGCTGCTGGCTCTGCGCTGGCGCGACGTAGACTTCGTTAACAGCGCGATCCACGTCCGCCAGAGCTTCACCAACGGCCGCGTCGATACGCCCAAGAGCGGCCAGGAGCGCACTGTGCCGATGGCCGACGAGGTCGCCCAGGCGCTCGCCAGCCTGGGGCGGCGCGACGAGTTCCGGAGCGACGACGATCTCGTCTTCTGCGGCAGCAAGGGGGGCCACCTCGCCGGTCACAAGCTCCGCGACCGCTACAAGGCGGCGCTGAAAAGGGCGGGCCTCCGCGCCCTCCGCTTCCACGATTATGCCGACCCGCTCGTTATGCCGACATGGCTCCGGAATCCGGCTCTGGAGGCGGCGATCTGGGCGTAGAGGTCGGCATAACGCGAGGCTCTGCGTGATCGTGCCCCTCCTTGTTCTCAG
>Ga0210085_1000292_pt1 | contig 22070 bp, 18 predicted proteins | sample China_Galinas_PW_5_FD_184866 | JGI IMG/M metagenome (GOLD analysis project Ga0210085, IMG submission 184866) | Wetland microbial communities from San Francisco Bay, California, USA, that impact long-term carbon sequestration - China_Galinas_PWC_D1... | ecosystem: Environmental > Aquatic > Marine... | reverse complement strand
GCCGCCGGTGACGACGTAGCGCTCGACGCAGCCGACCAGCGGCGCGACCTCGGCCATCTGCTCGGCCAGACCGGCGTCGACGATCACCACCCGGTCGCCGGCGTGGTCGATCGTGTAGGCGACCTGCTCCGGGGAGAGGCGCAGGTTGAGGGTGTGCAGGACCTGGCCGCCGCAGGGCACGCCGTAGTAGGCCTCCAGGTGCTCGGGCGAGTTCCAGGCGAAGCTGCCGACCCGGTCGCCCGGCTCGACCCCGAGCGCCCGCAGCCCCGAGGCCAGCCGCCGGGCGCGGGCGGCGACGTCCGCGAAGCTCGCGGTCGCCGTCGTCCCGTCCCCGTCGAGCTGGGCGACGACCCTGCTCTCCGCGTGCGTGCCGCCCATGCGGCGCGCGACGTGGGTCAGGGTCAGCGGGAAGTCCTGCGCGGCGGCGTCCATCGCCGCGGCCCTAGCCGACCTCGCCGATCGTCTCGTCGCCGGCCTCGACCGTGAGGGCGACCCCGAAGCGCTCGATGATGTCGCCCGAGCACTGGCGCATCGTCGCCCACTCCTCCGATTCGGCGCTGCGGCCCATCGCCTCCCTGTCGGCGAAGACCATCTCGGCGATCCGGTAGTGCATCGGGTCCGCGCCCTCGAAGCCGTCGGTCAGCTTGGTGGTGACGATCCGCTCCAGGTGCGGGACGGCAGCCGCCCGCGGCACGTGGGTGCTCGCGTAGTACTCCTCGAAGGCCTCGACGTCCTCGGGCTTCGGCGCCGACCAGTAGGCGAACAGCTTGTACATGACTCTCCTCTCCTCGGTTTCCACTCGACTGCGAAGACGGCGGCCCCTCAGCGCCCCGACCAGACCGGCTCGCGGCGCTCGAGGAAGGCCCGCGACCCCTCGCGGGCGTCCTCGGAGCCCATCACCGGCTCGGCGATCTCCGCCTGGCGCTCCCAGAAGTCCCGTTCGGGCCAGTCGACCTGCTCGCGCAGGATGCGCTTGCTGGCCCGCACCGCCTGCGGCCCGTTGCGGCCGATCGCCGCGGCCAGCTCGAGCGCCGCGGCAAGCGCCTCGCCGGGCGGCGCGAGCCGGTCGACCAGGCCGCACTCGTAGCCGCGCTCGGCGCTGATCGGGTCGCCGGTCAGCGCCATCTCGGCCGCCACGCCCTGGGGGACGCGGCGCGGCAGGCGCAGCAGCCCGCCGCCGATCGCGACCAGCGACCGCTTCACCTCGGGGATCCCCAGCCGGGCACCCTCGGCGGCGACGATCAGGTCGCAGGCCAGGGCGATCTCGAGGCCGCCGGCGAGCGCGAACCCCTCGACCGCGGCGATCAGCGGCTTCTCGGCCGAGCGCCTGATCATCCCCGCGAAGCCGCGGTCGCCGACCGAGGAGCGGCCGCCCTCCAGCAGCGCCGCCAGGTCCATCCCGGCGCTGAACCCGGGGCCGGTCCCGGTCAGCACGCCGACCGCCAGCGCCGGGTCGGCGTCCAGATCCTCCAGGGCCGCCGCGATCCCGTCGGCGACCGCCTGGTTGACGGCGTTGCGCGCCTCGGGCCGGTCGAGGACGACGACCAGGGTCGTCCCCTGGCGGTCGGTGCGGACCGCGGGGCGGCTACCAGCCATCCCAGTGGATGACGTCGTCGGGGTCCGGCCGCAGCGCCGGCTTGAAGTCCGTGCCCAGGGTGTGGGCGACCGGGCTGATCGCCCCGATCGTCACCTCGTCGACCGGGATCCGCAGCGCCTCCCCGGTCCGCTCTTCGTCGAAGAGGCCGACCGTGGTCCAGGAGGTGCCCAGCCCGCGCAGCCGCGCCGCCAGCATGAACGACCACATCCCCGGCAGCACGCTGCCGAGCAGCGTCGTCTTGCGGATCGCCGGCCCCTCGTCGGCACGGGCCGGGGCGCAGGCGGCGACCAGCGCCGGCGCCTCCCCGATGTGCTCGCCGAGGTGGTCGGCCGAGCTCGTGGTGCGCTGCTGCTGCTCGTTGAGCCCGGGGTCGCCCTTGTCGATGCTGCCGATGTAGACGCCGTCGAGGCCGCGGTAGACCTCGTAGCAGTCGCGGTAGACCTCGCCGAAGGCGCGGCGCATCTCCGGGTCGGTGACGATCACGAACTGCAGCGCCCAGCGGTTGGATCCCGACGGCGCCTGCAGCGCGGTCGCCACGCACTCGCGCAGGACGTCGCGTGAGACCGGCCGCGAGAAGTCCAGGCGCTTGCGGACGCCACGCGTCGTGGTCAGCAGCTCGTCGGCCGTCAGCGGCAGAAGCTCCCCGTTCGTTTCCATCGGCCCTCCTTCCCGAGGTCGGATCGACGGTACCCCGGCCGCGGCCCGCCTCGGGCCCGAGTTCCGAGGCACGCTGTAGAGAGCGACAACGGAGCCCGAATCGGCCGGCCGATTCGGGACCGGCCGCCGTAGGTTGGTCGTCCGGCGTGCCATCCGCGAAAGGGAGCGAGAGATGAGTCCATCCGAGAGCGTCGAGCCGGACCAGCTCGGCCTGCGTCCACTCAAGGAGCTGACGATCGCCGAGCGGGTGATCGACCCCGAGCAGATCCCCTGGGTCCCCTACACCGAGACGATCTGGGTGAAACCGCTGCGCCTCAACCGCAAGACCGGGCAGTGGGCGAACATCACCAAGGTGGTCGGCGGCGGCCAGGTCAACCGGCACTACCACGTCAACGGCGTGGTCGGGTTCGTGCTCGAGGGCAGCTGGTACTACGCCGAGAAGGACTGGGTGGCGAGGCCCGGGATGATGGTCTGGGAGCCACCGGGAGACGTCCACACGCTGATCTCCGGCGAGGAAGGGACGGTGACCCTGTTCCAGCTCGAGGGCGCCCTCCTCTACGTCGACGAGGACGACAACGTGGTCGGCTTCGACGACGTCCTCAACCACACCCGGACCTACCACCAGTTCTGCCGCTCGGAGGGCATCGAGCCGCTGGACCTCGACTACTGAGCCGGCCGGCGTGCGGGGCGACGAGCTGTTCGAGCGCTCGCTGGGCGGCGGCGCGGAGGCGCCGGCCCTCCTCTACTTCGACACCGCGATCGCGGCCGGCGAGGCCACGGCGAGGGCGCGCTCCCTGGCCGCGGCGCTGCGCGGGAAGCTGGGGCTGGCGCCGGGCGACCGGGTCGCCCTGGTGCTGCAGAACGTCCCCCAGTTCCCGATCGCGGTGCACGCGGTCTGGCGCTGCGGCGGCGTCGTCACCCCGGTCAACCCGATGTGCAAGGAGCGCGAGCTGCGCCACCAGCTCGCCGACTCCGGGGCGCGGATCGTCTTCTGCCTGGAGTCGCTGCACCCGGTGGTCGAGGCGGCCCGCGAGGGCACCGCGGTCGAGCACGTGGTCGCCGTCTCGGAGCTGGAGATGCTCGAGCAGGTCCCGGCGGCGCTCGCCGGCTCGGCGCGGCGCGAGTGCCCGGGGGCGCTGCGCTTCGAGGATCTCGCGACGGGCGGCGGCGAGCTCCCCGCGGTCGACGTGGAGCCCGATGCGCCGGCCGCGATCAACTACACCTCCGGGACCACCGGCGTCCCGAAGGGGGCGATCGTCACCCACCGCGCGATCGCCCACAACGCCGAGGCGATGACCCGCTGGGGCTCGCTGGGCGCCGGCGACGTCACCGTCGCGATGGCGCCGCTCTTCCACATCACCGGCCTGGTCTGCCACATGGCGACGGCGCGCGCCAGCGGCACCCCGCTGCTCCTCGGGCACCGCTTCGAGGCGGGCGAGATCCTGCGGCTGATCGAGCGCTGGCGCGGCACCTACGTGATCGGCCCGCTGACCGCGTTCATCGCGATGCTCGACCACCCCGACCTGGCCGGGCGCGACATCTCCTCGCTGACCAAGGTCGCGAGCGGCGGCGCGCCGGTCTACGCCAGCGTGGTGGAGCGCTGGGAGCGCGCCACCGGCGCCTACGTCCACAACACCTACGGGCTGACCGAGACCGCCGCCCCCTCCCACGTGGTGCCGCTCGGCGAGCGGGCCCCGGTCGACCCGGAGACCGGGGCGCTCTCGGTCGGCCGGCCGGTCGCCGGCACCGAGTCGCGGGTGGCGCGGACCGACGGCGAGGGCGACGCGGCGCCCGGCGAGGAGGGCGAGATCCGCACCCGCGGGCCGGCGGTGACGCCCGGCTACTGGGGGCGCCCGGAGGAGAGCGCGGCGGCGCTCGAGGACGGCTGGCTGCACACCGGCGACATCGGCAAGCGCGATGCCGACGGCTGGTTCTTCCTCGTCGACCGGCTCAAGGACATGATCATCGCCTCCGGCTACAAGGTCTGGCCGCGCGAGGTCGAGGACGTCCTCTTCGAGCACCCGGCGGTCGCCGAAGCGGCGGTGGTCGGCGCTCCCGACGAGTACCGCGGCGAAAGCCCGGTCGCCTACGTCGTCCCGCGCGAGGGGGCAGCGGCGCCCGGCGAGGAGGAGATCGTCGCCCACTGCCGCGAGCGGCTCGCCGTCTACAAGGCCCCGCACCGGGTCGTCTTCGTGGAGGAGATCCCGAAGACGCTGACCGGCAAGGCCCTGCGGCGCGAGCTGCGGGCGCGAGCCGGGCGCTGAGCGGGCGCCCGGCTCGATAATCGGGCCGTGCCCCCCGCCCCCCTCGCCCACCGGACCGGCGCGCTCGTCCCGGTGCTGGTCGCGATGACCCTGGTCGTCTCGGTGATCAGCAGCCTCGGCGCGCCGCTGCTGCCGGCCGTCGCCTCCTCGCTGGAGGTCTCGGTCGGCGCCGCCCAGTGGTCGCTGACCAGCGCCCTGCTCGCCGGCGCGGTCGCCGCCCCGGTCCTCGGCCGGCTCGGCGACGGGCCCTGGCGGCGCGAGGCGATCCTCGCGACCCTGGCGATCGTCTGCGCCGGCGGCGTGCTGGCCGGCCTCGCGCGCAGCCTGCCGCCCCTGATCGCCGGCCGGGCGATGCAGGGGATCGGCCTCGGGCTGGCGCCGATCGCGATGGCCGCCGCCCGCGACCACCTGCCGGCCGACCGCTCGCCGGGCGTGGTCGGGCTGCTCTCGGTCAGCGCCGCGGCCGGGGTCGGCGCCGGCTACCCGATCAGCGGCCTGATCGCCAGCCAATTCGACGTCTTCGCCGCCTTCCTCTTCGGCTCGGTGGTGAGCGCCGCGGCCCTCGCCCTGGTCTTCGCCTTCGTCCCCTCCAGCCGCGGCTCCGGCAACATGCCGCTCGACATCCCGGGCGCGGCGCTCGGCTCGGCCGGCCTGGTGGCGCTGCTGATCGGGATCGGCCAGGGCGGGGAATGGGGCTGGGGGTCGGCGCCGACGCTGGCGGCCTTCGGCCTGGCGCTGATCCTGCTCGCGGCCTGGGTGCGGCTGCAGCTGCGGGTCGCCGTGCCGCTGGTCGAGCTGCGCCTGCTCTCCCACCGGGCCGTGCTCAGCGGCGACGGCGCCGCGCTGCTGATCGCGATCGCCCTCTACATGTTCCTCACCGTCGTCACCGGCTTCGTGCAGGCGCCGCCGGAGGGCGGCTTCGGCTTCGGCGGCTCGACCCTGACCGCCGGCCTCGTGCTCGTCCCCTTCTCCGTGCTCAGCCTCGCCACCAGCCGGCTGATGTGGCGGCTGACCCCGCTGATCGGCACCCGGGCGATCGTCGTCGCGGGCGCCGCCGCGATCGGCGCCGGCGGCGTCTTCTTCGCGCTCGGCCACGCGGCGCTCTGGGAGGCCTACGCGACGATGGGCCTGCTCGGCATCGGCTTCGGCTTCACCTTCGCCGCGATCCCGGGCCTGATCTCCCGCGCCGTCCCGGCCGAGGAGGCGGGCAGCGCGATGGGCTTCTACCAGGTGGTCCGCTCGATCGGCTTCTCCGTCGGCAGCGCCACCGTCGCCTCTGTGCTCGCCGCCCACGAGATCGGCGGCTCCGGCTTCGCCGACGAGCAGGGCTACGTCCTCGCCGCCTGGATCGGCACCGGCGCCTGCGTCCTCGCCGGCCTCTGGGCGGCGCTGCTCACCCCGGCCGCCGCCGATGCCGAGCCGGCCCGCCTCGACCCCCACGCCCGCGACGACGCCGAGATGGCCGCCGCCGGCCTGATCGACAGCGGCGGCGAGACCGGGGAGCGCGGCGGCGGCTGACGTCGTCCGGTGCCTACATGGCGGTACCCTGATCGGGCTCTCTTGCGCGCTAAGGCCAAACAGAACGTACTGCGCGGGCTTGCGGCATTGCCGCTCTCGGTCATCGCCATCGCCGCGCTTTCGATGGCTGCCGCCCCGGCCCCTGCCGGCGCTCTCGTGCTGCCGTGGCACTACGTCGCCGACGGCGGCTCCGACGAAGGCAACGACTGCACCGACCGGTACGAACCCTGCGCGACGATCCAGCACGCGATCGACGAATCGAGCCCCTGGGACACCGTCGACGTCGCCGCGGGAACCTACGCCGAACAGCTCGCGATCGACATCCCGGTCACCCTGCGCGGGGCCCCAACTCCCAGCTCGCCTACCACCGCGCCGAGGCGGTGATCGACGGGGGAACCGGAATCGCGGTCGCCCCCGCGGCCGCGAACGTCACGATCGAAGGCTTCACGATCGAGACCGAAGGCGCCGGCACTCCGATCCACACCGAAGGCTCCGACGTCGACAAGCTGAAGATCCAGGCCAACGTGATCGAGAGCGCCGGCGTCGGCGTCTGGCTCGAGGCCGGCGGCAAAGAAACGTCCATCAGCCTCAACACCGTTTCCGGAGAGGAAGCCGGGATCCGCCTCGACGGCCCCGGCCACGTCGACCTGGAGATCAAGAACGACCGCTTCACCGGGCCGCCCGGCTTCCCCGGAGTGCTCGCCGAAGACGGTACCGCGATCGCCGGCTTCCGCCTCGAGGGAAGCGGGTTCGCGACCGCGCGCATCGCGGCCTCGGTCACCGACGGGGAAATCCTCACCAACACCATCGAACCTCCCGCCGGGGGCGTCGGCCTGAGCGCCGACCTGCACGAATCCCTCGTGCGCGGAAACACCTTCCGGGGCAATGGCGAAGCGAGCTGCCTGGAGCTCCTCGGTAGCCCGGGCGGCCTCACTCGCTCCTCGGAAACCAGGGTCAGCGGCAACGAGTTCTCCGGCTGCACTCCCTACGCGATCCAGCTCGGCCCCGAGGTCGAGGGCATCCACGTCACCCACAACACCTTCCCCGGCTCCTACGACGCGGTCGCCACCGACGACAGCGTCGCCTGGGACGTCACCGGCAAGGGCAACAGGGTGTTCGGCAACCGGCTGGTCGAGCTCCTCCACCTCGGCGTCGACAACAAGGCCGGCGGCGTCCTCGACGCGCGCGACAACTGGTGGGGGTGCAACGACGGACCCGGCGGCCCCGGTTGCGGCAGGGTCAGCGCCGGAGTCGACGCCCTGCCCCCCGTGACCCTCACCGCCGAGGCTTCCGAGATTGCGGAAGACGCCTGGATGACGCCCCTCAGCGCCGTCGCCCCCGGAGAAAGGGTGGCGATCATCGCCTACCTGAAAAACGACGACGGCAGCGATGCCCTCAGCGTCGACACCGTCGGCAGGTATGCCCACTTCTCCTCACCGCGCGGGACGTTCACCTCTCAGTCGTCGAGCTGGCAGAACGCACGGGCGGCCGTCGGCTTCACCGCCGGCCCCCAACCGGGCCCCGCCGAAATCGAGGTCACGATGGACAATCAGCGGGTCACGGTGCCGCTGACGATCACCGGCAGCTCGCCGTCCCCCTCTCCGACCAGACCGCCCTTCGTACCGCGGACGCAGAGGACCGGCCTCCCCTTGCCCGCGGGGCCGGTTCCTCACACGCGGCCGGCGACGCGGCCCAAGGTGCGGCTCCGCCCCCGCCTCCTCGCCCTGTCGGGGCGGCGCCACGTCCTCGGCAGGATCAGCTGCGCCGCGAGCGCCTGCAAGACCGGCCGGCGCTCGGCGGTCGTCGAGATCGGCGGGCGGCGGTTCCGGGCGAAGCTCCGAGCCCCCCGGCACCTCCCCGCGGCAGGCTACGGCCAGATCCGGGTGATCCTCACCAAGCGGGCCTTCCGGCGGCTCTCACGGCACGGAACCGGCGTGCTGACCGTGAGGATCAGGGCGGCCGGAGCGAACCGCGCCACGACCTCGGTGGTCCGCAGCTTCAAGATCAAGTGGCGGTCCCGGCACCGCTGAGGGGCGGCGCCGGGTCGCCTCGGGCGCAGCATCCTCGGCCACCGGCGGAACCGGCGTCCCCGCTGCCCGGGATGCTCGGACCTCTCAGTCCTGCTCGTACTTGAACGAGATTCCGAGACGCACCCGGAACTCGGCGATCTTGCCGTCCTCGATCGTCACGTCCTCGCGGATCACCTCCGCGACGCGAAGGTCGCGGACCGACTGGCCGGCGGTCTCCACCGCGTTGCGCGCCGCCTGCTCCCATGAGTCCGAGCTGACGCCGATCACCTCGGTGACGCGATACACGCTGTCTGCCATTTCCTCTCTCCTTCGGGACTTGGGAATGGACCGGTCCCACCTTCTCACCGCACGCCCGGCCGGGCAAGCCCCCGGCCGGGCGTGCCCGGCCGTGGGATCGACCATCTAGGCTGTCGCTGCCGATGAGACAGCGTCGATCGCCGCCGCGGGGATGAGGGAGTCCGAGGCCGGGTCCGAGTTGCGCTGGCGGCCCCAGCGGCCGCGATTCCTGCCGCGTCGAGTGCTGCTCTCCTGGGCGGTCGGGGCGGTGGCCGTCTACCTCGCGGCCGGCGTAGTCCCCGGGGTGCGGATCGACGATCCCCTCGGCGCCTTCGCCGCGGCGGCGCTGATCGCGGTGCTGAGCGCGCTCCTCCCTCCCCTGCTCGCCGCGCTGCGCCTGCCCTTCACCCTGGTGCTCGGGTTCTTGCTGACCCTGGTCCTCGACGCGGTGATCCTCGAAGTCGCCGCGAGCCTGGCGCCGGAAGCGATCGCGGTCGACGGCTTCGGCGACGCGCTGCTGGCGGCGCTGGTGATCGCCGGCGTCAGCATCGTGCTCGAGGTCCTGCTCGGGGTCAACGACGACGACACCTACGCGCTGCGCGTGATCCGGCGGGTCGCCCGTCGCCAGGGCGTGCTGGCGCGGACCGACGCCGCCGGGATCGTCTTCCTCGAGATCGACGGCCTGGCGCTGCCGGTGCTGCGCGACGCGATGCGCGACGGCAGCGCGCCGACGATGGCGCGGTGGATCGCCGAGGAGGGCCACCGCCTGACCGAGTGGGAGCCGGACCTCTCCTCGCAGACCGGCGCGAGCCAGGCCGGGATCCTGCTCGGCTCCAACCGCGACATCCCGGCCTTCCGCTGGGTCGACAAGGAGACCGGCGCGGTCGTCGCCTGCTCGGTCCCCGACGACTGCGCCGCGATCGAGCGGCGGTGCGCGAGCGGCGTCGGCCTGCTCGCCGACGGCGGCGCCAGCCGCGGCAACCTGCTCTCCGGCGAAGCCGAGGAGACGATCCTCACGGTCAGCCGCATCGCCGCGGAGAAGCGGGCCAACCCCGGCTACCGGGCGTTCTTCGCCAACGGCTTCAACGTCACCCGCTCGCTGGTGCTGTTCGGCTGGGAGGTGGTGCTGGAGTGGACCGCGGCGCTGCGCGCCGCGCGCCGCGACGTGCGCCCGCGCGGCCATCGCGGCGGCGTCTACCCGTTCCTGCGCGCGGCGATCTGCGTGATCGTCCGCGACCTGATCGTCTACGGCGTGCTCACCGACATGATGCGCGGCCGCCCCGCGGTCTACGCCACCTTCTCCAGCTACGACGAGGTCGCCCACCACTCCGGCCTCGAGCGGGCCGACACGATGGAGGCGCTGCGCAAGCTCGACCAGCAGTTCGGGCGGATCGAGCGGGCGCGCCGCTACGCCCCGCGGCCCTACGAGATCGTCGTCCTCTCCGACCACGGGCAGACCCAGGGGGCCACCTTCAGGCAGCGCAACGGCTACGGCCTCGACGAGCTGGTCGAGCGCTCGCTCGGCGACGGCTCGGTCGCGGGGATCGGCGGCGGCGACGAGCAGAGCACCGTGGTCGGCAACGCCGCCGGCGAGGCCACCGGGCGGCAGCGGCGCGAGCGGCGCGACGAGGCCCCCACCGAGGACTCCGTCGTCGTGCTCGGCTCCGGCAACCTCGGCCTGATCTACCTGATGGAGGAGCGGCGGCGCCTCACCCTGGAGGAGATCGAGCGGCGCCACCCCGAGCTGATCCCCTCCCTGCGGGCCCATCCCCACGTCGGCTGGCTGCTCGTCCACTCGGCCGAGCACGGGCCGCTGGCGCTCGGCGCCGGCGGCGTCCACCACCTCGCCGACGGCCGGGTCGAGGGCGAGGACCCGCTCGCCCCCTTCGCGCCGACCGCGCCGCGGCACCTGCTGCGCAGCGACGGCTTCTCCAACGTCGCCGACGTGATGGTCGGCAGCTTCTACGACCCCGACCTCGACGAAGGCTGCGCCTTCGAGGAGCTGATCTCCTTCCACGGCGGGCTCGGCGGCCCGCAGACGCGACCGTTCATCCTCTCCCCCGCCGGCCTGGCACTGCCGCCGGAGCCGATCGTCGGCGCCGCCGCCGTGCACGGCGTCCTCGCCGGCTGGCGGCGCGAGCTGAACGGCGCCGCCCGGTAGGCGGCCGCGCGATGCCTGCGCCGGGGAGCACCAGCCGCGTCACCTACGTCGGTCACGCCACCGTCCTGCTCGAGCTGGACGGGCTGCGGATCCTCACCGATCCGCTCCTCCGTCCCCGCCTCGCCCACCTGCGCCGGCAGGTGCCGGTGCCGCCGCCCGGCATCGCCGAGAGCATCGACGCGGTGCTGCTCTCCCACCTGCACCTCGACCACGCCGACCGCCGCTCGCTGCGGCGCCTCGACCGCGGCACCCCCGTGCTGGCACCGCCCGGAGCCGGCCCCTTCCTGCGCCGGCGCGGCTTCACCGAGGTGGTCGAGCTGCCTCCCGGGGGCACGCACTCGATCGGCGGGCTGCGGATCGCCGCGGTCGCGGCGAGCCACCGGCGCGGCCGCTCCCCCCTCACCCCCGCCTCCGGGGCGATCGGCTTCCACCTCAGCGGCTCGCGCCGGGTCTACTTCGCCGGCGACACCGACCTCTTCGAGGGCATGCGGGAGCTGGCGGGCGGCCTCGACCTCGCGCTGCTCCCGGTCTGGGGCTGGGGCACGAGCCTCGGCCCGGGCCACCTCGACCCCGAGCGCGCGGCCCGAGCCGCGGCGCTGCTCGCGCCCCGGCTCGCCGTTCCGATCCACTGGGGCACCTACTTCCCGCTCGGTCTCGCCCGCCGCCGCGGCGAGCTGCTGACGGCGCCGCCGCGCGAGTTCGCGCGGCGCTGCGCGGACCTCGACCCGCCGGTCGAGGTCCGCGTCCTCGCCCCGGGCGAGTCGGCCCCGATCCCGGGTTAGCCGGCCGGCTTCGCCGCCGGCCCACTGCGGCGGTGGCTCCGTGCCCCACCCCGCGACGAGAACGGCCCGCGACCCGCCGGGAAGGCGGGTCGCGGGCCGGATCCCACGGTGACCTGTCGGTCGCCGCTACCTCTTGACCAGCACCACGGTCTTGGTCTTGTACGCCTTCGCTCCACCGGGCGAGACGAGCTTGATCTTGACCTTGACCTTGACGCGGCCCTTCTTGTTCAGGGTGGCGAGCGCCCTGCCCTTGGCCCGGACCGGGATCCAGAGGGCCTGGGCCGACTTCGGCTTGCGCACCACCTTGCGCACCTGGTTGCTCTTCGCGGCCAGGTAGCCCCTGCCGGTCACCCGCACCTTGATGAACGCGGTGCCGGCCTTCTTGATCTTCTTCAGCTTCTTGAAGAAGACCTTGGCCTTGACCGGCGCGGCGACCGGCGGGGTCACTTCGGACTCCACCGGCGGCTGGGCCCCGGGGGGCGCCACGGTTTCCGCCGGCGGCGCCGGGGTCACGGCGACCGGTTCCGCGACGCTGTCGGGGTCGTAGCGCAGCGCCGGCGCGTAGGTCGTCTCGACGTGGCCGTTCGACTCCAGCTCGAAGTCGTGGGCCATGGCGAGCAGCTCCGTGTCGGAGAACGGACGCCCCTCCAGCTGGAGGTTGCCGGGCTTCCCGTCCGAGTTGGTACCGGCCGGGATGATCATCGTCGGCACGCCGGAGCCCGAGGACTGCGGGTCCCGTCGGCCGAAGCTCGGCGGCGGCGAGTCGTTCAGGTGGATGTATGAGAGATGGCCGGGGAAGACGACGGCATCGACGCCTTCTTCGTCCATCCATTCGGTCAGCCGCTGCTGGTAGGCCTTGCGGTAGGAGACAAAGCCTTCCAGGTCTTCCTCCGACATCGCGCCCGAGCCGGTGTAGGGGCTCGTGTTGCGATAGGTCGGCAGCCGCAGCGGGCTGCGGAGGATTTCCTCCGGGTCCGTGTACGGGCTGTTCGGCTCACCCTGGATCCACTTCAGCCACCCCGTGTAGCCGAGGTCACCGGAATAGAATTCGCTCCGGCTGGGGCCCGAGGGCGGATCCGCGATTTCCTTCACCGTGGCTCCCGCCGAGGTGAAGTATTTGAACTGGTCCTGCAGTTTGGCGGTGGTGTCTTCGGTCCCGAACGGGTCTTCGAAGGCGGTCGGGTAGAACCCGATCGTCTTGCCCTGAAGGGCGTTCGAGTCGAGGTACGTGCGCCAATCGCTGGGTCGTTTTCCGTCCCAACCGGTCTGCAGGGCCTGCGCCTCGTCGGCGGGGTTGTCCGCCGCGATCGCGTTCAGCACGAGGGCGTGGTCGCCCACGGTGCGGGTGAACGCGCCGACGTAGTCCTGCAGGTAGGTCAGCGGCATCGTGCCGGCAGCGCTGGTCTGCCCGTCGGTGCCGCGCATCGAGACGAGGCTCGCCCCGCTGGCCGGCCCCCAGAGGGAGTCGCCGGTCTGCGAGCCGAGCGCCACCGGCGCGAAGCTCGCCGCCACCGCGGTGGCGGAGCCGCCGCTGGAGCCGATCGAGCTGACCGACGGGTCGAACGCGTTCCAGACCTGCCCGAACGCGCTCTCGCTGTAGTGACCGCTGTTGGCGAATTCGGAGAGGTTCGCCTTGCCGATCACGATCGCCCCGGCCGCCCGCAGGCGCTGCACCAGGAACGAGTCCTTCTCCGGCTGGAAGTTCTTGAAGACGAGGCTGCCGCCCGTGGTCTTCAGCTCTTCCGTGTCGATGATGTCCTTGACCGCGACCGGGATCCCGAGCAGCGGCAGCTTGCTGCCCGCGGCCCGTGCCTTGTCCGCGGCCTTGGCCTCGGCCATCGCGTCGCCGTTGATCGAGATGAACGAGTGGAACCCGAGCGGGCCCTGGTCGTAGGCGGCGATTCGGTCCAGGTACGCACGCATGATCTGCTGCGCGTTGGTCTTGCCGCCTTCCATGTCGGCCATCAGCTCGACGACCGTCTTGCCCACCACGTCGTAGGGCGAGCTGGTGGTCACCTCCTCTTCGCCGTCGACCGGCAGCGGCACGTCGGGGAGCACCGTCGGGCAGTCGCCCGACGAGAAGCCCGGCCGGCCCGCCACGATCTCCGCTTCGTCGAAGTTGGCGATCGTGCAGAGCTCACCGGTGGTCAGGTTGCTCAGGTCCGGCGTCGCGGCGAGGGTTTCCGCCAGTGCCTCGACGGCCGCGATCTGGGTCCCGGCCGCGGGCGGTTCTTCGCCGCTCGGGGTGTCGACGACTTCCGAGAGGGAGATCGCGACGTAGTGCAGCAGCGACGCGGTCTCACCCGGGTCCAGTTTGAGCTGGTTGACGTAGCCGTAGTGGTTGCCTTCGTCACCTTCCGTCTCGAGGTCCCGGTTGAAGGGGTCCTGGAGGAAGTTGCCGGTCTTGGTCAGGGTTTCGGGCGAGCCGAGCACCGTCGCCGACGGCCCGTACTGAGACGGTTCGCCGGTCGCGACCACGACCCAGGCGTCGTCCGTGTCGGCGACCGCGTCGCCGCTGGAGGAGTCGACCACCGAGCTCTGGTAGTACGGCCCGCCGTAGTTCGTCTTGCCTCCGAGCTGACCGCCGAAGGCGACGTTGACCGTGAGCGGCGAGGAGGTCGTGTTGGTGAACGTGTCGTAGAAGCGCGCGTAGCTTTCGGCCCGGTCGATGTACAGCTCCCGGGTGATCGCGACGCCGCCCATCTTCACCGCCTTGTGGGTGGTGAAGGTGTCGACTCCGTCGTAGGTGAGACCGAACCCGCGCATCAGCGCCTTGTTCAGTCGCGGCTCCTCGGGGGCGCCGAGCACCTGCATGCGAAGACCGCCGTAGCCCTGCAGCGTGTCGCCGCCGGTGGTTTCGATGCTGCCGGTGTCGAGGCCCGGGATCGCGGCGTCGTGCACCGCCCAATAGTCGTCGTTGCTCGTGTTGTCGACGTAGTTCAGCGCCGACGCGGAGCCCACCCACGCGAACAGCGCGGTGCAGGCCGCCAACGCGGCGAGTAGGAGTAGGCGCGGAGCAAGCATGCTCCCGGCGCCTCGGAATCTGGATCCGAGGATCACTCGTATGACCTCCTGGGGACGAGGGATAGGGGAATGTGGGGAAGATCGCCCGCGACTGCTGCGGCGCGATGAAGCAGAGACCCTACGTTTCGTCGTGCTGAACGATTTATCCGTCTGTCCAGATATCGAGCGGCAAACCTTGTACCGCCGTCCAGACGGCGGGATTCAGCGGTGAAAACGGTGGACCGGCGGTACAGGAAGGCTGTACACCTGGTCCAACCGTGGCCGGCTCGTCAGCCCTTTTCGCCGTCCTCGTCGTAGGCGCCGCCGTGGACCCGCGGCCACTCCGAGGCGACCTCGGCGCCGAAGAGGAAGACGTTGGAGGCGACGAAGACGAAGAAGAGGAAGACGACGATCGTCGCCGCCGGGCCGTAGACGGCGCCGTAGTTGCCGAAGTGGGCGACGTAGAAGGCGAAGCCGAGCTTGGCCGCCTCGTAGAGCAGCGCGGCGACCAGCGCCCCGGGCCAGATGTCGCGCAGGTGGACGTCGGTGGCCGGCAGGAACCGGTAGAGGAAGGCGAAGACCGCGAAGTTGATCGCGATCGGGACCAGGGCGAAGCCCGCTCCGACGATCCAGTCCCCGCCCCCCAGGTCCGGGACAAGCGAGCGGATCAGCGTCAGGCTCAGCGAGATCCCGGTCACCACCCCGACCAGGCCGACCAGGCCGATGTCGACCAGCTTGCCGTGCAGCGCCGGCCGCCGCTCGTCGATGTCGAAGGCGGCGTTGATCGCGTTGCGGATCGCCCCCATCACGCCGCTGGCCGAGAAGACCAGCCCGATCACGCCGAGGAAGCTGAACAGGCCGGCGTTCTGCGCCACGTTCTGCAGCGACGATTCCAGCGATTCCCGCCCGCTCGCGGTGAGCGCGACGTTTTCGGTGACCAGGTCGACGATGTTTTCGCGGGCGGTGTCGGTGCCCTGGACCAGGCCGAACAGGCCGGCGGCGAGGATGACGAGCGGGAACAGGGCGAACAGCGTGTAGTAGGAGATCGCCGCCGCGAGCTGCGGGCAGTGGTCGTCGAAGTGCTCGCGGGCGCTGCGCCAGAGCAGCTGGCGCAGTCGATGCCTGCCGGGGAGATCGACCACCCCGCCATCCTCACAGGCTCGGCGTACGATGGCGGCGCCCCGTGCTCACCGAGAACCAGATCATCGCCGGGCTCGCCCTGGTCGTCGTCCTCGCGATCGCCGCCCGGCTGCTGGCCCAGCGCTTCCGCATGCCGGCGATCGTGCTGCTGCTCCCGGTCGGCTTCCTCGCCGGGGCGATCACCGACGACGTCCACCCCGAGGCGCTGTTCGGGGAGGCCTTCCAGCCGATCGTCTCCTTCGGCGTCGGCCTGATCCTCTTCGAGGCGGGGCTGCGCCTGCGCCTCGACGAGCTCGGGCCGGGGATCCGCCACGCGGTGCTGCGGCTGATCACCGTCGGCGCGCTGCTGACGCTGGCCGGCGTCGCCGTCGCCACCAAGCTGATCTTCGGCCTCGGCTGGGGCGTGTCGGCGATGCTCGGCGCGATCCTCGTCGTCTCCGGGCCGACCGTGGTGCTGCCGCTGCTCAGCTTCGTGCGGCCGACCGACCGGGTGCGCGCGGTGCTGCGCTGGGAGGGGACCCTGATCGATCCGATCGGAGCGCTGCTCGGGGTCCTCGCGCTCGACGCGGTGATGCACGGGGCGGCCGGCGAACGGCCCTTCCACCCCGGCCTGCTCGTCTCCAGTCTCGGGATCGGGATCGCGGTCGGCCTCGCCGGGGCCGCCGTGCTGTGGCTGATCCTCGGGCGCCTCGAGCGCTCCTCGCCGGGGCAGGCCGTCGGCGCGACGCTGATGGCGGTGACCGCGGCGATCGGGGTCGCCGACCTGCTGCGCGACGACGCCGGCCTGGTCGCCGCCGCCGCGATGGGAATGGTGATCGCCCAGCAGCGGCGCCTCGACGTCTCCCGCATCCTCGAGTTCCACGGCACCGTGGTCGAGCTGCTGATCGGGATCCTCTTCGTGCTGATCTCGGCCTCGGTGACACCGTCGGAGGTCGAGGCGGTGCTCGGCAAGGGCCTGATCCTGGTCGCGGTGATGGTCCTGGTCGTGCGGCCGGCCGTCGTCGCCGTCGGCACCTGGCGCTCGGACCTCGACCTGCGCGAGCGCGCCTTCGCCGCCTGGATGGCGCCGCGCGGCATCGTCGCCGCGGCCACCGCCTCGGCCTTCTCGCTCTCGCTGGCCGGCGCGGGGGTGAACGGCGCCGAGGAGATCCTGCCGATCGCCTTCGTCGTGATCTTCGCCACCGTCGTCCTCTACGGCCTCACCGCGGTGCCGGTGGCCCGGCTGCTGGGCGTCGCCGGCACCGGCGCGCCCCTGTTCCTCGTCGTCGGCGGCAACCCGGCGGCCCGCGCGGTGGCCGGCGCCCTGCGCGACGCCGGCGCCAGGGTGCGGCTGTGGACCAGCAGCCGGGCCGAGCGCGAGGCGGCCGGCGCGGCCGGCCTGGAGGCGAAGCCGGCACCGCTCGGGGTCGACGTGGAGAGCCTCGAGTCCGAGCTGGAGGAGGTGACCGACGTCCTGGTGATGACCTCGAGCGACGACTTCAACGCGCTCGCCGCCTTCGAGCTGCGCCAGCAGCTCGGGCGCGAGTCCGTCTTCCGCCTCGCGCCCCGCGAGGACGCGGCGGTGGCGGTCCCCGCCCAAGCGGAGGGCCGGATCCTCTTCGCCCCCGGACTCACCTACCCGGAGCTGAGCGGCCGGATCGAGGCGGGCGCCCGGATCGCGGCCGGCGGCGACGGCGCCGGGCCCGGCGAGGCGACGCCGCTGTTCGTCCACGACGCCGACGGCGAGCTGCGGGTCGTGCCCGCCGGCGAGGCCCCGCGGCTGGGGACCGGCGACAGCCTGATCCTGCTGTCCTCGCCGGGGCCGGCGCGGCCGACCCGCTGAGCCGCTGAGCCGCAAGGCTGGCCCGCCTGGATGGCTGGTTCCATGGCCGGGTGCGACCGGGGGCGCCGGGCGTGCCCGGTCGTGGATTCGACCATCTAGGATGAGCGCATGAGCATCGTCAAGATCAACGCGATCACCGTCCCCCGCGAGCGCTTCGAGGACTTCGCGCGCCGCTTCGCCGACCGCGCCGGAAAGGTCGAGGAGGCCGAGGGCTTCGAGGCCTTCGAGCTGCTGCGGCCCAACGACGACCGCGACGTCTGCCTGGTCCTCACCCGCTGGCGCTCGGAGGAGGACTTCCGGGCGTGGATGTCCAGCGCCGACTTCGCCGCGGGCCATGCCCAGCACAGCGAGGAGGGGCCGGTCGGCATCGCGAGCGAGATCTGGTCGTTCGACGTGCTCGAGCTGAAGCAGGCCGCCTCCGCGGACTGAGGCCGGCGCCGCCACCGGGCAGCGGGTGCGCCTCTCCCTAGCGCTCGACCGGCGTGTCGGTCCGCCTCCCCCACTCGACCCAGGAGCCGTAGTAGACGCGAACGTGCGGGAAGCCCAGCAACTGACTGAGGGCGAACCAGGCTTGGCTGGCTCGGTTGCCGATCGTGCAGTAGGCGATCACCTCCCGGTCGGGGAGGACGACGCTCCCCTCGAGCGCCGCTCGGATCTCCCGATCGTCCCTGAAGACGCCTTCCTTGGCCACCAATCGGTCGATCGGGACGTTGACGGCTCCCGGAACACGGCCCGCGCGGCCGACATCCTCGCTGGCGCCCGACGGCCAGAACCGCTCGCCCTGGAACTCGAGCTCCGACCGGGTGTCCAGCAGGATCTGACGGGGATCGTCGACCGCGGCTTCGACGTCGCCGCGGGTCGCGAGCAGGGCGGCGCTCGCGGCCTCGAGACGGTACGAGGTCGGGTCCGGCTCCGCTGCCTCCACGCTCCAGGCGCGACCCGGGCCCAGCCACTGCTCCCGCGGTCCGGCAAGCATGCGGACGTCCTCGTGTCCGTGCGTCTTCATCAGCCAGAACCCGAGTGCCGCACCGTAGCCGTAGAAGACGAGCGCGGTTTCCTCGCCGACCCCCGATCGTGACAGGAGCCGCTCCAGCTCCTCCCGGGCGACCGTCTGCAAGCCCGGGTCGCGGAGGTCTCCGTAGGCGTTCCAGAACACCGCCCCGGGGATGTGGCCCTCCTCGTAGGTCGCCGGGCTGACGTCGACCTCGATCAGCCGCACCCCCGGATCGCCCAGATGCTCCCCGACCCACTCGACGCTGACCAAGGGGGAGTGGCTCCTCTCGGCTTGACTCATCGGACCTCCTTGCCTGGACGGACCCACCGGGCGCTCTCGGGCACCCGCGACGGGGATCCTACTGCCGCCCCCTGGAGGAGGCCCTTCAGCTCCCCGCCAGCGCGCCGCCGTAGACCTGCCAGGCAAGCACGCTCTTGGCGACGAGGCTGAGGACGACGTATGCCTTCTCCGCGAACAGCGGATCGCTCCACGGACCGATGCGGCGGTAGTGCAGCCACATGTTCACCGCGAAGCTGTTGAAGAGGATCAGCAGGCTGACGAAGATCCCGATGACGAAGCCCGGCACGCTGGCCCGGGACTGGGAGACGGCGAGCTGCAGGGCGATCGCGACCCACGGCACCGCGCCGACGATGCAGCCGAAGACGAACGGTCGCCACCGCACCGCCTCGCGACCGAGGTTGACCCGCTCCATGACCAGGCCGAAGAGGATCATCGCCGCGTTTGCCCCGAACAGCGCCACCAGGGCGGTGCCCTCGCGCACTCCCGCCAGCATCGCGATCAGCACCACCATCAGCGAGGCGCTGATCGAGTACTCCCACCACCGCGCCGGGTTGATCCCGCGGACGACCTGGCGCTCGTACCAGCGCCGCCCCCACGTCCCCACCGACAGGTGGTCGATGGCGGCGAGCAGCAGGAAGGCCGCCACCGCGACGTCGATGCGGAGGTCGAAGAGCAGCTGCGGGCCGCCGTATTCGCCCGCCCCGGGGGGACCGGTCAGGTAGCCGATCGAGACCGGGAGCGAGACCGCCCCGGCGAGCAGGAGAATCGCCACGGCCTGGGCCAGGTGCGCCGATCCGACGCCGAGGTTCCAGCGCCTCAGCGAAACGAGCCGGGCCTGATCGTCCTGAGACTTCGCGCGTGCTCGGGCCATCGCCTCAGATACGCGGCGAGACCCCGATTCGGTTGGGCTATTCCTCGAGCAGCTGCCGGCGATAGAGCTCGGTGCCGGCGGCGAAGAGCAGGGCGAAGATCAGGATGCCGAGCGGTTTGCCGAACGCGCCCACGGGCGCCCAGACGATCAGCGCCAGGAAGACGAGGAGCGCGACGCCCCACAGGGCGGCCGGGTTCTGCTGGGCGTAGGGGGCGAGGAAGCGCCTGATCGCCACAGCCGGCCTGGTCGGGCCGGCGAGGAGCGCGGCGATCGTGACGAGCAGGCCGAAGACGATCGTCGAGGTCGCGATCGTGACCAGCATCGAGGTGCCGATGCTCCAGACCGCTTCGACCGCCGGTTCGGCCGCGGTGGTTTCGCTCAGCCCGCCGACGACGTAGGTGCCGGCGAAGCCGCGGAGCCCGAGCGAGAGCAGCCCGGCGATGATCAGGGCGAACCCGACCGAGCGCAGCGCCTCGCGCCGTCGCGGACCGGCGAGGAACACCGCCAGACCGAAGCACAGCAGCGCGGCCAGCGTCAGGAAGATGGGCAGGTCGCGCAGCAGGTTGGCGACCTTCTGCGCCAGCGAGAGTTCGTCTGACTTGAGGATGGTGATTTCGCCGGCTTGCGGCGGCAGCTTCGAGACCAGCGCTTCGCCGACCCCCGAGCCTTCGCCGAGCTCCTTCAGCACCGGCCCCAGCTGCAGCTTCACTTCGCCGTTCCCGGTCGAGACCGCCGAGCCGCCGCCGTCGAGGACCTCCAGCAGTGATTCGTGCGCTTTGCGGTTGGCCGCTTCCCAGAGCTTCTCGAACTGGGGCGTGGCGAAGAGCCGTTCGGCGGCGCGCGGCGCCAGCTGCCGCAGCCCGCCGGCGGCCGCGGTCGCGAGCGGTTCGAGGCGCGGCGGCAGCGATTCGCGCAGTTCCCCGGCCACGTCGGCGTCGGCGAAGAGCTCGTTGGCGAGGTAATCGGAGAGCTGGGCGCGCACCTCCTCGTTCTGAACCAGACGGGTGCTGGTGTCGACCCAGTTGTCGGTGTTCAGCGCCTGCCGGTTGACCCAGATCGAGAAGATCGCGCCGAAGGTGAGGATCGCGCCGAGGATCGTGAACGCGAGCGCCCAGCGACGATGTCCTCGCCGGGACGGGGTGTCTTCGGTGCGGGCCAGACGGGGCAAGCTACTAGAGACCCGGCGGCAGGCACCGGCCCCACTTCCGCGACGGCCTAGGATCGGCGGCAGATGAGCGTCGAGGACTCCAGCGCCCCCACCGGAGAGGCGGGGGCGGACCGCGCCGAGTTCCAGGAACGGGTCCGCGCCGACCGGCTCGGCAAGCTCGAGCGCCTGCGCCGCCGCGGGGTCGACCCCTACCCCGTGCGCTTCGACCGCGACGCCTCCACCGCGACGATCCGCGCGGAGCACGCGGGGCTCGCCGCCGGCGCCGCCACCGGGCAGCGGGTCCGGATCGCCGGCCGCATCCTCGCCGAGCGTCGCCACGGCGGCCTCGACTTCGCCGACCTGCGCGACGAGACGGGGCAGATCCAGCTGATCGCGAGCCGCGACGTGGTCGGCCCCGAGGAGCTGGAGGAGTTCGCGGGGCTCGACCTCGGCGACTGGGTCGGGGTCGAGGGCGAGGTCGTCGCTTCCGACCACGGCGAGCTCTCGGTGCGCGTCGAGCGCTTCCGGCTGCTGGCGAAGAGCCTGCGGGCGCTGCCCGACCTCCGCCACGGCATCACCGACCCGGAGATGCGCTACCGCCGGCGCTACCTCGACCTGATCCTCGACGAGCCCTCGCGGAGGACCTTCGCGATCCGCACCGCGGCGATCGCGGCGATCCGCCGGGTGCTGGCCGAGCGCGGCTTCCGGGAGGTGGAGACGCCGGTCCTGCTGAGCCAGGCCGGCGGGGCCGCGGCGAGGCCGTTCCTCACCCACCACAATGCGCTCGGCATCGAGATGACGCTGCGGATCGCGCTCGAGCTGCCGCTGAAGCAGCTGATCGTCGGCGGCATGGACCGCGTCTTCGAGATCGGCCGCGTCTTCCGCAACGAGGGGCTCGACACCCGCCACAACCCCGAGTTCACGCTGCTCGAGGCCTACCAGGCGTTCGGCGACTACCACGACATGATGGACCTGACGGAGGCGATCGTCGCCGCCGCCTGCGAGGAGGCGATCGGGACGACGGCGGTCGAGATCGGCGGCCGCCGGGTCGACCTCCGGCCGCCCTGGCCGCGGCTGACGATGGCCGAGGCGATCGAGCGCCACCTCGGGGTCGAGATGCACCCGTCGATGCCGGTCGGGGAGGCGCGGAGGATCGCCGACGAGCACGGCGTCGCCCACCTCGACGGCTGGGGCTCGGGGAGGATCATGGCCGAGGTCTACGACAAGCGCTGCGAGTCGCTGCTGATCGAGCCGACCTTCGTCACCGCGCACCCGCGCGAGATCTCGCCGCTGGCCCGCGCCCACCGCGACGACCCGGCGCTGACCGAGCGCTTCGAGCTGGTCGTCGCCGGCCGCGAGCTGGCCAACGCCTACAGCGAGCTCAACGACCCGGTCGAGCAGGCCGCGCGCTTCGAGGCGGAGGCGCGGCGGCAGGCCGGCGGCGACGAGCACGCCGAACCGGTCGACGACGACTACGTCAGGGCGCTCGAATACGGCCTCCCTCCCAC
>Ga0210085_1000291_pt1 | contig 22185 bp, 25 predicted proteins | sample China_Galinas_PW_5_FD_184866 | JGI IMG/M metagenome (GOLD analysis project Ga0210085, IMG submission 184866) | Wetland microbial communities from San Francisco Bay, California, USA, that impact long-term carbon sequestration - China_Galinas_PWC_D1... | ecosystem: Environmental > Aquatic > Marine... | reverse complement strand
CTCGACCTCGCCGTCGGGCAGGTCGGCGAGCGCGCCCGCCAGCTCTCCCCGCGCCACGTAGGACCCCTCGGCCAGGTCGACCCGGAGGTCGGGCGCGCGCAGGCTCTCGTAGCTCGCCTCAGCCGAGTCGATGCGCCACTGCGCGAGGCTGCGCAGCCCGGCGAAGCCGCCGACGCCGACCGCGAGCACCAGCGCGGTCGCGCAGATCTGCACCCAGCGGGAGCGGAAGTCGCGCCAGGTCCAGCGCAGCCAGAGGGAACCCATCGCCGCCGCTCACCAACGCAGCTCGGAGACGTCCGCCGGTCGCCCGCCCGGGGGCGGCCCGTCGGCGACGACGCGACCGCCCGAGAGCTCGACGACCCGGTTGGCGATCCGGGCGATCTCGCGATTGTGGGTGACGACGACGACGCAGCGCCCGCTCGCCGCCTGCTCGCGCAGCAGCTCGAGGATCTCGACCCCGGTGTGGAAGTCGAGCTCCCCGGTCGGCTCGTCGGCGAGCAGCACGGGGCTGCCGGTCGCCACGGCTCGGGCGATCGCGACGCGCTGCTGCTCGCCCCCGGAGAGCTCGTCGGGGAAGTGGTCGAGGCGTGCTCCCAGCCCGACCCGGCCGAGCGCGGTCGCGGCGGCGCCCTTGTCGCTGCGACCGGCGATGTCGAGGCCGAACTCGACGTTCTCGAGCGCGGTCAGGGCGGGGAAGAGGTTGAAGGTCTGAAAGACGAAGGAGACCGTCTCCCGCCGGAACCGGAAGAGCTCCTTGCGGCTGGCGTTGGTCACGTCGCGGCCGCCGATCACGGCGCGGCCCGCGGTGGGCGAGTCCAGCGCCCCGATCATGTTCAGCAGCGTCGTCTTGCCGCTGCCGGACGGGCCGAGGATGACGACGAACTCCTCGGCGGCGACCGAGAGGCTGATGTCCTCGAGTGCCGTTACCGTCGCATCGCCGACCCGGTAGTGGCGGCCGACGCCCACGAGCGAGATCGCCGCGCCGCCGGGGCGATCGGCGACCGGCTCGGTTGCTGGGTCGGGCAATGCCACGCGGGACAACATTACACAACTGCAAAAATTCAGTTATGAACCGATCTGAAGGTGGCGGCTTGCGCGAGCGCAAGAAGGCCGAGACCCGGACCCGGATCCACAAGGAGGGATTGCGCCTGTTCGAGCGCCAGGGGTTCTCGGAGACGACGGTCGCCGAGATCGCCGCCGCCGCAGATGTCTCTCCGCGCACCGTCTTCGTCCACTACCCGACCAAGGAGGACATCGTCTTCGGCGATCTCGAGACGGCGCTGCTCGCGTTGGAGGTCGGCCTGCGCTCGCGGCCGCGGGGGCTGAGCACGCTGGAGGCGATTCGCCTCTGGGTCGACCGATCGGCGGGCGGCTGGCTGGAGCCCGACGTCGAGCTGCAGGTCCGGCTCGCCGCCGAGGTCCCCTCGATCGCCGAACGCAAGATCCGCGTCGCGGAGCTGTTCCGGACCCGCCTGCTCGAGGCGATCGCGGTTGACCTCGAGCGCCCGCCCGAGGACCTCGACGTCCAGCTCGCCGCCTCCGCCACGGTCGCCGGGCTGCTGCGGGTCGAGGCGCTGGTCTCCGAGCATCTGCGCGACGAGAAGTCGCTTCCCTCGCGCGAGCGCCTCGACGAGATGTTCGACCGGATCGGTGAGTTCGTCGAGTCCGGTCTGCGGGGCTCCTGAGCCGCGCGGCGGCTCGCTGCTGTGGCCGGGTCAGTAGCCGACCAGAGCGGCCGGGTTGAGGACGGCGCGCCGCCAGAGGGTGCGCCGGTCGACCTCGCCCATCCCGGCGAGGTCGCAGACGTCGTCCCACTCGGCTTCGATCACCTCGATCTGGCGGTCGACGATCTCCCGCGCCTCCGGCTCGCTCAGCTGGTAGGTCGAGGCGACGGCGACGCAGCCCGCGACCTCGCTGCTGCGGAAGCCTTCCGGGCCGATCGCCATCGCCTGCGACGCCTCGCCGCCGCCGCGTGGAATTGCGCAGACGTCGAAGGCCGGGGTGAGGGTCAGGTCTCGCCCGTCCCAGAAGGCCGCGTGGTTGCGGGCGTGGTCGTCGGTGTTGCCGACGAGGACGTTGAAGACGATCCGGGCGAACAGCTCACGCAGGGTCTCCGGGGCGTCGGTGAAGCGGGCGCGGACGATCTCCGCCAGGTCGGCGTAGCTGGCGTACCGACCCATCATCTCGTCGAGGCCGAGCATCGTCAGCGCCGAGACGAGGGCCCGGCGCCGGCCCGGAGCGGGGCGATCGAAGCGGCTGACCAGGAGGACGTTGCGGCCGCCGGCCTCGACTATCTCCACCGGGGCGACATCGAGCCCGGCGCGGCGGGCCAGCTCCATCGCGACGAACTCGTACTTGACCAGCGGGTAGCGGTCGGTGGTCGACGGGAACTTGGCGATCAGCGAGCGCCCGCCGTCCTCGAGCAGGACCTTGGGCCGCGCCCCTCCGGCCGAGCTTCCGTGCATCAGGGCGCGGTCCAGCTCGGGGTCGAGCGGCACCCCCTCCTCGACTCGCTCGGCGGCTTGCAGCAGCTCCTCGAGCGGCGCGGTGCCGGTGTCGCGGGCGACGTACTCGTGCGCGGCCGCCTGGAAGTCGAGCGCGCCGACCCGGTTTGAGCCGGACGCGAGCAGGTAGGTCAGGCGGCCGAGCTCCGCCGGGTCCGTGTCCCCGTCCCGGTTGCCGAGGATGTGGTTGACGATCACCCGCTGGCCCCACGCGTCGGGAGCCCCGTCGTCGATGCAGCCGGCGATCGAGAGCCCCGGCGGGGGCGGGATCCTCCCCGGCTCCAGTGGCAGCTCCGGCAGGTAGAGCGGGATCGCGTCCGCGCGTGCAAGGTAGCTGCGCCCGTAGTTGAAGTCGATTGCCCCGCCGGCGGGCGCCAGCCGGCCCGCCACGACCGGCTCGGTCGCCCCCGGCAGCCAGAGCCAGACGTAGGCCTCGCCCGGCTCAGAAGTCATCGACGGTCTCCTCGCCGCGGCGGCGGACGCGGCGTGGCAGCAGGGCCAGGCGGTCACGGGCGAGGTCGAGCTCACGCCCGAGCCGGTCCGGGTCCGGCTCGAAGAGCGGCACCCCGACCAGGGCGGCGGCCTCGAAGGCGATCCCGAGGCCGACCGAGGGGTCGCCGGCTTCCGCCTTGGCCAGCGTCGCCCGCGAGACGCCGACCCGATCCGCGAGCTCCTGTGCCGACCAGCGGCGCTCGCGCCGGCCTTCGCCGATCCGCGCGCCGAGCAGCCGAGCAGCCTCCCGGCTGTAGACGGAGTAGGAGTGAGCCCTTCGCATGCCTAGTATTCTATACGGAACGTCCGTAACGTCTAGTTGATTGAGCATAGCTGCGGGAAGGCGGACGTTTCGACCACCGCCGACCGTTGCGCTGTTTGGTGACAGCGTTGACACCGATTCGCGGGTGGGGCTACGGTGAGTGACGACCGCACGGAACGCCGAACGATGGGAGCTGCGGGATGTGTCTGGCAATTCCCGGCCAGATACTCGAGATGGTCGACGAGGCCAACCGCCTCGCCAAGGTCGACGTGGCGGGAGTGCGGCGCAACGTCAACGTGGGACTGCTCGACGCCGACGGCGAGAGCGCGGCGCCGGGCGACTGGGTGCTGATCCACGTAGGGTTCGCGCTCTCCAAGGTCGACGAGGACGAGGCGCTGGCGACGCTGCGGCTGCTCGAAGGCATGGGCGCCGAGTACGAGCAGGAGCTCGAGGAGCTGAAGGCGAGCTCGATCGAATGAAGGACGTAGGGGAATAACGATGGACGGCCAGATCCCACGCTGCGACCACACCACCGGTTGCATCACCTGCGGGGACGAGGCCGACGCGATGAGGGTCCTCGAGGTCGACGCCGAGAGCAGCCTGGCGCGCTGCGTCGACGCCGCCGGGCGCACCGGCGAGGTCGAGATCGCGCTGGTCGAGCCGGTCGCCGTGGGCGAGCGCCTGCTGGTCCACGCCGGCACCGCGATCGGGCGCGACGCCGAGTCGACGGAGGCGGCGGCATGAGGTTCGTCGAGGAGTTCCGCGACGCCGAGCTGGGCCGGGTGCTGGCCGGCGAGATCCTCGCCGCGGTCGACCCCGACCGCCACTACAAGCTGATGGAGGTCTGCGGCGGCCACACGCATGCGATCTACAAGTACGGGATCGACGAATTGCTGCCCGAGAACGTCGAGCTGGTCCATGGGCCGGGCTGCCCGGTCTGCGTGATCCCGATGGGGCGGGTCGACGACGGGATCGCGGTGGCCCGCAACGAGGAGGTGATCTTCACCTGCTTCGGCGACATGATGCGGGTGCCCGGCTCCGAGCAGTCGCTGATCGAGGCGAAGGCCGAGGGCGCCGACATCCGCATGGTCTACTCGCCGCTCGACGCCCTGCGGCTGGCCAAGGCCAACCCGGACCGCGAGGTCGTCTTCTTCGCGATCGGCTTCGAGACCACCGCCCCCTCGACCGCGCTGACCCTGAAGCGGGCCCGCGCCGAGGGGGTCGAGAACTTCTCCTGCATCTGCAACCACGTGACGATCGTGCCGCCGCTGCGCGCCCTGCTCGACTCGCCCGACCTGCGCCTCGACGGCTTCATCGGCCCCGGCCACGTCAGCACCGTGGTCGGCGCCCGCCCCTTCGAGTTCATCCCCGCCGACTACGGCAAGCCGGTGGTGATCTCCGGCTTCGAGCCGCTCGACGTACTGCAGTCGGTGCTGATGATCCTGCGCCAGCTCGGCGAGGGCCGCAGCGAGGTCGAGAACCAGTACACCCGGGTCGTCCCCTACGAGGGCAACCTGCGGGCGCTGCAGGTGATGGCCGAGGTGTTCGAGCTGCGCCCGCACTTCGAGTGGCGCGGGCTCGGCTTCATCTCGCAGAGCGCCCTGAAGCTGAGCGAGGCCTACGCCGACCTCGACGCCGAGCGCCGCTTCCAGACCCCGGGCGTGCGCGTCGCCGACCCCAAGGCGTGCCAGTGCGGGGAGGTGCTGAAGGGCGTGATCAAGCCCTGGGAGTGCAAGGTGTTCGGCACCGCCTGCACCCCCGAGCACGCGATCGGCACCTGCATGGTCTCCCCCGAGGGGGCCTGCGCCGCCTACTACAACTACGGCCGCTTCGCGCGCGAGCGGGAGGTGGCGTGATGTCCGACGCCGCCGCGATCGGCGACCGCGAGCAGCGCATCCTGGAGATCATCGAGACCACCCGCTCGAAGCGCCCCCGGTTCAAGGACGAGCGGGTGACGATGTCCCACGGCGCCGGCGGCAAGGCGACCCAGACCCTGATCGAGGGGCTGCTCGCGCCGGCCTTCGCCAACGACGCGCTCGACGCGCTCGGCGACGCCGGCGCGGTCGAGGTCGACGGCGTCGAGCTGGCCCTCACCACCGACAGCTTCGTGGTCCGGCCGCTGCGCTTCCCGGGCGGCTCGATCGGCGACCTCGCCGTCAACGGAACCGTCAACGACCTCGCCGTGGCCGGTGCTCGTCCCCTGGCGCTCAGCCTCTCCCTGATCCTCGAGGAGGGGCTCGGCGCCGAGCAGCTGCGCGCCGAGGTCGAGGCGATCGCCGCCGCGGCCCGCGCCGCCGGGGTCGAGATCGTCGCCGGCGACACCAAGGTGGTCGAGCGCGGCCACGCCGACGGGATGTACGTCTGCACGACCGGGATCGGGCGCCGTGACCCGCGCGCCCGGCTCTCCCCGGCGGGGCTCGTGCCCGGCGACCGGATCCTCGTCTCCGGCCCGGTCGGCGCCCACGGCACCGCGATCATGCTGGCCCGCGGCGAGTTCGAGCTCGACGCCGACATCGAGTCCGACACCCGCCCGCTGTGGCCGGCCGCCGACGCGCTGCTGGAGGCCGGCGGCGAGGGGCTGCGCTGCATGCGCGACGCGACCCGCGGCGGCGTCGCCACCGTGCTCAACGAGCTGGCCCGCGCCTCGCAGGTCGCGATCTCGGTCGCCGAGGCGGCGGTGCCGGTCGAGCCGGCCGTGGCCGGGGCGGCGGAGATGCTGGGAATCGACCCGATGTACGTGGCCAACGAGGGCACGCTGGTCGCCTTCGTCGCGCCCGAGCGGGCCGAGGCGGGCCTGGCGGCGCTGCGCGCGGTGCCCGGCTGCGAGGAGGCCGCGGAGATCGGAGAGGTGAAGACGGAGCCGCCGGGGATGGTCCTGGTGGAGACGGCATTCGGAGGGAGAAGGGTGATGGACCTGCTCGCGGGCGATCCATTGCCGCGCATCTGCTGAGCGAGCGAAGGAGCGAGAGGCATGGCTACGACGGAGTTCGTACCCGACCAGGCGAAGACGGAGGGGATCACTGCGCACGTGATCTGGATGACCACCGGCCTCAGCTGCGACGGCGACTCGGTGGCGATGACCTCCGCCGTCAACCCCAGCCTCGAGGACATCGTCACCCAGGCGATCCCCGGGATGCCGAAGGTGGTGGTGCACAACCCGGTCCTCGCCTACGAGGTCGGCGCCGAGTTCATGCAGGCCTGGTACGACGCCGAGGCCGGCAAGCTCGACCCCTTCGTGCTCGTGGTCGAGGGCTCGATCCCCAACGAGGAGATCAACGGCGAGGGTCACTGGGCGGGGATGGGGGACGACCCCGAGACCGGCCAGCCGATCACGACCAACGAGTGGGTCGACCGGCTGGCGCCGCAGGCGGCCGCGGTGGTGGCGCTGGGGACCTGCGCGACCTACGGCGGCATCCCGGCGATGAAGAACAACCCGACCGGGGCGATGGGGCTGCCCGACTACCTGGGCTGGAAGTGGAAGTCGAAGGCCGGGCTGCCGATCGTCTGCGTTCCCGGCTGCCCCGCCCAGCCCGACAACACGACCGAGACGCTGCTCTACCTGGCGCTGCACCTGGCCGGCCGCGCCCCGGCGCCGGAGCTGGACGAGGCGCTGCGGCCGAAGTGGCTGTTCGGGCGCACGGTGCGCGAGGGCTGCAACCGGGCCGGCTTCACCGAACAGGGCCAGTTCGCCGACGAATACGGATCCGACCACCGCTGCCTGGTCAAGCTCGGCTGCAAGGGCCCGGTGGTCAAGTGCAACGTGCCGGTGCGGGGCTGGCAGAGCGGGCTCGGCGGCTGCCCCAACGTGGGCGGCATCTGCATGGCCTGCACGATGCCCGGCTTCCCCGACAAGTACATGCCGTTCATGGACGAGGACAAATGGGGCGCTGCGGCCGCGACGATCACCAAGTTCAGCTACGGCCCGATCGTCCGCTACATGCGAAAACGGCACATACGCAGGGAGTTCGACAAGGAGCCCGGCTGGCGCAAGCGCGGTGCCGAGCTCACGACCGGCTACCAGAAGAGGTGGTGATCAGATGGCAACCGTGGACACCAGCCGGGAGCGGAAGGTCGCCGTCAAGGAGATGTCGTGGGACCCGATCACGCGCATCGTCGGCAGCCTCGGCATCCACACCGAGATCGACTTCGCCAACCAGCGCGTCAACAAGTGCTACTCGACCTCGATGGTCTTCCGCGGCTTCGACATCTTCATGAAGGGGATCGACCCGCGCGACACGCACTTCATCACCAGCCGCATCTGCGGGATCTGCGGCGACAACCACTGCACCTGCTCGGTGCTCAACCAGAACATGGCCTACGGGGTGAAGCCGCCGCCGCTCGGCGACCTCGCCTACAACCTGGCCGAGTCGGCCGACTACATGTTCGACCACGCGATCTTCAACGACTGCATGGCGAACGTCGACTTCTGCGAGCAGATGGTGAAGGAAACGAACCCGGCCCTGCTCAGGACCGCCGAAGGGACGGCGGCCCCGCACGGCGACGTGCACGGGTTCAGGACGATCGCCGACATCATGCGCTCGCTCAACCCCTTCACCGGCGAGTTCTACCTCGAGACCCTGCAGGTGGCGCGCTACACGCGCGAGATGTACTGCCTCTTCGGCGGCCGCCACACCCACCCCTCGACGATCATGCCGGGCGGGGTCAGCGCCGACATCACCCACCAGACCTGCACCGACTACTACGTGCGGCTGATGCGTTACATCGACTACGTGAAGCGGTCGGTGCCGCTGCACGACGACCTCTACGACTTCTTCCTGCGCGAGCTGCCGGGATACGACGAGGTCGGCTTCCGGCGCACCGACCTGGTCTGCTGGGGGGCCTTCGACGACCCCGACCACGTCGACTACGACTACCGCAACATGGGGTCGTGGGGGGAGAAGCGCTACGTCACCCCGGGGGTGGTGATCGACGGCGAGCTGGTCAGCACCGACCTGGTCGAGATCAACCTGATGATCCGCATCCTGCTGGGCTCCTCCTACTTCGACGACTGGGTCGACGAGGAGACCTACGTCAGCGAGGACCCGCTGGGCAACCCGGTCGACAAGCGCCACCCGTGGAACAAGACGACCCTGCCGAAACCGCAGAAGCGCGACTGGGGCGACAAATACAGCTGGGTCGCCTCGCCGCGGATCTACGACCAGCGCACCGACACCTACATCGCCTCCGACACCGGCGGCGGGCCGTTCGCCCGCCAGTGGGTGACGGCGAAGGCCGGCCTGGTCGACTTCGGCTACGCGAAGGCGACGGGGGAGAGCATCGAGATGGTCCTGCCGCGCACCGCCTCGGCTCCCGAGATGGAGCTGGAGTGGAAGATCCCGGCGAAGTCGAACGCGATCGAGCGCGACCGGGCCCGCGCCTACCACGAGGCCTACTCGGCGCTGGTCGGCCTGCACAACCTGGAGCGGGCGCTGGGCGAGGTCCGGGCCGGGCGAACCAAGAGCTGGGGGGAGTTCGACGTCCCCCAGGAGGCCGTGTCATGCGGCTTCCATGAGGCGGCCAGGGGGGTGCTGTCGCATCACATGGTGATCAGGGACGGGAAGGTGGCCAACTACCAGCCATACCCGCCGACGCCGTGGAACGGCAACCCGCGTGACAGCTACGGCACCCCCGGCCCCTACGAGGACGCGGTGGAAAACACCCCGATCTTCGAGGAAAACGGGCCGGAGGACTTCAAGGGGGTGGACATCATGCGGGCGGTGCGCAGCTTCGACCCCTGCCTGCCCTGCGGCGTCCACATGTACACCGGCAGGGGCGTGCGCAAGGTGGTCCACAAGCCGACCGGGCTCGCCTAGGGGAGGCGACGGTGAGGGAGCGGCTGGAGCGGGTGCAGCGCCTCTCCCAGCGGGTCGAGGAGATCGCCGACCCGGACGCCCGCGAGGCCGCCGAGGAGCTGGTCGACGCGGTGCTGGAGCTGCACGGCGCCGGCCTGGCGCGGATCGGCGAGCTGCTGGAGGGGATGGGCGAGGCCGGGGCCGAAGCCAAGCGCGGGCTGCTCGCCGACGACGAGGTCGCCGAGCTGCTCCTGATCCACGGCCTGATGCCGCTGCCGCCGGCGAGCGAGGAGCTGCCGGTTGTCGGCGCCGGCGGCGAGCTGCCGGTGGTCCAGGCGGGCTGTGGCACGAACGGGAACGGCGCGGCCGCGCCCGACCGCGTCACCGGGCTGAAGGAGCGCTGCGAGCTCTGCCAGGCCGAGCTGCCCGCGGAGCACCGCCACCTCCTCCACCTCGAGGAGCGCACCATCCTCTGCGCCTGCGAGACCTGCGTCGCGATGCGCTCCGGCGAGGGCCCCTACCGGCCGACCGGGACCCGGCTGCTCTGGCTCGGCGATTTCGAGCTGCCCGACGAGCTCTGGGCCGGGCTGCGGATCCCGATCGGGCTCGCCTTCTTCATGCGCTCCAGCTCGGCCGGGCGGGTGGTCGGCATGTACCCGAGCCCGGCCGGGGCGACCGAATGCGAGCTGCAGCTCTCCGCCTGGGAGGACCTCTGCGCCGCCAACCCGGTGCTCGACGGCCTCGACGAGGACGTCGAGGGGCTGATCGTCAACCTCACCGGGGGCCGCCGCCAGTTCGCGATCGCCCCGATCGACGATTGCTACCGGCTGGTCGGCGCGATCCGCGACGGCTGGGAGGGGATCTCCGGCGGCGGCGCGGTCGAGCGCGTCGTCCCCGCCTTTCTCGGTGAGCTGCGGGAGCGGGCGGAGGTGGCGGCGTGAACGGCGCGAACGGCGCCGCTCCGGCGCCGAGCCGGCCCGACCCCCGCTTCGAGTTGCGCGGCGTGCGCGTCCCGCGCCATACGCTGACCCCGGAGCTGGCCTTCGAGGTGGGGGTGTCCGACGACTCCGGCCTGCAGGTGCTGACGATCTCGCTCGCGGTCCAGATCGCGATCGAACCGGGCGGGGTCCGCTACGACGCGGCGACCCGCGAGCGGCTGGTCGAGCTGCTCGGCGAGCCGGAGAGGACCGGGACGCTCGGCTCGGCGACGCGGACGATCGCCTGGAAGCGGGTCGACGTCCTCGTCCAGCCCTTCCGCGGGAAGACCGCGGTCGAGGTCCCGGTCCCCTGCGACTACGACGCCGAGGTCGCCGCCACCGCCTACTTCAGCGCCCTGCCGCGCGGCCGGGTGCCGCTCGTCTTCCACTTCAACGGCGGCGTCTACTACGAGGGCGAGGACGGCCGCCTGCAGATCGTCCAGCTCCCCTGGGAGGAGTCGCCGACCTACCGGATGCCGGTCGCCGCCTGGCGCGAGGCGATCGCGGCGCACTACCCGCACCGCCGCTGGCTCGCCGCCGGCGAGGACACCGTCGAGCGCCTGCGCCGCTACAAGCTGGAGCGCGGCCTGCCCACCTACGAGGCCGCCCTCGAGCACCTGCTCGACGGGGCCGTGTCGAGTTCCTCTCGGTATGCGAGAGGAACTCGACAGGGGGCGATCGGGTGAGCGTCGAGCAGCTCGTCGACTCGCTGCTCTACGAGGGGTATGCGCTCTACCCGTACACGCCGGGGGCGACCAAGAACGCGACCCCGACGCCGCACGGGATCCTCTACCCGCCCGCCTACGCCGCCGCCGGCCCGGCCGCCGAGTCGATGCTGCGCGCGGAGGTGGTCGCCGAGCACGGGGAGGACGCCACGGTCACCGGCTCGGTCCGCTTCCTCCAGGCCGGCGGCGAGCGCCACCAGGGGGTGGAGCGCTCGCTGCAGCTGGCGGCCGTGCCGGTCGCGGCGCTGCTCGCCGGGGCCGAGGTCGGCACCGGGTTCGTCCTCGCCGCCGCCGAGGAGATCCGCGGCCGGGCGCGGCTGCGGGCCGAGCGGGTCGCCGACGGCGCGGCGCGGATCCGGCTCTGCGTCCACAACGAGACCGAGCCGGGGGGCGGGAACGGGCTCGACCGCCCCACGGCGCTCCGCCACAGCCTGCTCTCGACCCACGTCGTGCTGCGGCTCGACGGCGGCCGCTTCGTCTCCCCTGTCGAGGATGAGGGCCCGCGCGCCGCCGCGGTCGCGGCCTGCGCGAACGTCAACACCTGGCCCGTCCTCGCCTCGCCCGGGGACGACGTCGTGCTGGGCGCCTCGATGTACCTGCCCGACCACCCGCGGATCGCCCCCGAGAGCCTCGGCGGCCTCTTCGACAGCACCGAGATCGAGGAGGCGCTGCTGCTCCACGTGCAGACGCTGAGCGAGGAGGAGCGCCGCGAGATCGCCGCCCAGGACCCGAAGGTGCGCGAGACGATCGAGCGCGCCGAGCGCGCCACCCCGGAGCAGATGACCGGCCTGCACGGGCGGCTGGAGGCGGGCCATCCCCAGCTCGGCGAGCCGCGCGCGAGCGCCGGCGGGAGGACCTTCGAGCGCGGCGCCGCCGTCGTCCTGCGCCCGCGCCCGGGCGGCGACCCCTACGACACGATCCTCGCCGGCCGGCGGGCGACGATCGAGCGGATCTACGTCGACTACGAGGACTGCGTCCACCTCGGCGTCACCGTCGACGACGACCCCGGCCAGGAGCTGATGCGCGAGAGCGGCCGGTACCTGTTCTTCAAGCCCGGGGAAGTGGAGGCGCCGTGACCGAGCCCGAGTTCGAGAAGCAGGTCCTGGTCGCCGGGGTGGGCAACGCCTTCCTCGCCGACGACGGCTTCGGCGGCGCGGTCGCCCGCGCGATGCAGGAGCGCGAACAGCCCTCCGGGGTGACCGTGATGGACTTCGGCACCGGCGGCCTCGACCTCGCCTACGAGGTGATGCGCGGCTACGACGCGCTGGTCATCGTCGACGTCAGCCGCCAGGGCGGCGAGCCGGGCACGCTGTACGTGATCGAGCCCGGGGAGGACGAGGTCGAGGGGTCGATCGAGGACGGCGAGACGATCGACCCGCACGCGATGGACCCGCGCACGATGCTGCGCTTCGTCAAGGCGGTCGGCGGCTGGCCGGGGAAGGTGGTGGTGATCGCCTGCGAGCCCGCTGCCGTCGAGGCGATGGGCATGGAGCTGAGCGACGAGGTGGCGGCGGCGGTCGAGCGGGCGGTCGACCTGGTCCACGGGCAGATCGACGCGCTGCGCACCGAGCGCGCCTACCGGGGCTGACGTGCACGAGCTCTCGCTCTCCACCGCGATCCTCGACACCGTCCTCCGCCACGCCGAGGGACGCCGGGTCAGCTCGGTCCAGATGCGGATCGGGACCCTGCGCCAGGTGGTCCCGGGCTCGCTCGACTTCTACTTCGGGATCATCTCCCGCGGCACCGTCTGCGAGGGGGCGATGCTTGAGCACGAGGTGGTCGCGGCGCGGCTGCGCTGCCGCGGGTGCGGCACCGAGTGGGAGCCGGAGCTGCCGCTCTTCCGCTGCGCGGAGTGCGGCGGCGGCGCGGTGGATACCGTGGCGGGCGAGGAGTTCGAGATCGAGTCGATCGTGGTCAGCGAGGAAGAGGAAGAGGAGGAGGGGGCATGCATCGGACCAAGGTGAAGGTCGCCGAGGACGCGCTCGACGCCAATACGACGATCGCCGCGGCGAACCGGGCGGACTTCGACCGCCAGGGAGTCAGGGTGGTCAACTTCATGAGCGCCCCCGGCGCCGGCAAGACGACGCTGCTGGAGCGGGTGCTGGGGCAGGTCGACGCCCGGGTCGGGGTGCTGGAGGGGGACGTGCAGGGCTCCGCCGACGCCGACCGGCTCTCGGCCCTGCACCTGCCGGTCGTCCAGCTCAACACCGATCCCGGCTTCGGCGGCGAGTGCCACCTCGACGCCAACATGGTCCGCTCGGCGCTCGGCGACCTGCCGCTCGGGGAGATCGACCTGCTGGTGATCGAGAACGTCGGCAACCTCGTCTGCCCGGCCGAGTTCCGGGTCGGCGAGGACGCGCGGGTGATGGTCTCCGCGGTCACCGAGGGCGAGGACAAGCCGCTCAAGTACCCGCTGATGTTCCGCACCTGCGAGCTGGTCCTGGTCAACAAGGTCGACCTGCTCGAGCACCTCGACTTCGACCTCGACCGCTTCCTCTACAACCTCGAGGCGGTCCACCCGGGGGTCGAGCACATGCTGGTCAGCGCCCGCACCGGCGAGGGCACCGAGGCCTTCCGCGACTGGCTCGGCGCGGCCGCCAGGGCGACCCCGGCGGCGACGGCGTAGGGGCGGCGGTGGAGGCGCCGGCGGCGAACGCGGCGGAGCTGCTGCGGGAGCGGCTGGCCGAGCGCTCCGCCGCCAACCACGCGTACTTCGAGCGCGCCGCCGAGCTGCTGGCGCGGCTCTGCCACCGGATGGCGGAGCGCTTCGCGCGCGGCGGGCGGCTGGTCGCGCTGGGGCTCTCGCCGGCGGCCCGCTCCGACGTCCGCCACGTCACCGTCGAGTTCGTCCACCCGGTGATCGTCGGCAAGCGGGCGCTGCCGGCGCTGGGCCTGAGCCGCGAGGGCGGCCCGCTGCGCGGCCAGGTCGAGCTGCTCGCCGAGCCCGACGACATCGTGATCGCCTTCGGCTGCTTCGGCGAAGGCGGGGAGGAGGTGCGCGCGGCGCTGGCCGCGGCGCGCGACCGCGGCTGCCTGACGCTCGCCTTCGAGGCCGACGCCGGCGCCGAGTGGGAGCTCGACCCGGGGGCGGAGGACCCGAGCGTGCGCCAGGAGCTGACCGAGACCGCCTACCACGTGCTCTGGGAGACGGTCCACGTCTTCTTCGAGCACCGCGGCCTGCTCGAGGGGCGCGAAGCCGGGCCGCGCCACGACAGCGGCGCGGCCGGGTTCCTCTACCCCTTCCTCAGCGAGGGCGAGGCCGATCTCGACGGCGTCCTCGCCGACGTGCGCGACTCGGTCCTCGCCAAGGCGCGCGAGGTCGGCGAGCTGCGCGAGCGCACGATCGCCGACGGGGCGGCAGACCTGACCGCCGCCGCGGCGCGCCTGCGTGCCTGCTTCGAGGCGGGCGGCAAGCTGCTGGCGCTCGGCAACGGCGGCTCGGCGACCGACGCGATGGACCTGGTCGCCGACCTGCGCCACCCGCCCGACCCGGCCTGGCCGCCGCGCCCGGCGCTCGACCTCAGCGAGGACACGGCGATCGTCACCGCGGTCGGCAACGACGTCGGCACCGAGGTCGTCTTCCAGCGCCAGGTGATCGCCTACGGCCGGCCCGGCGACGCCCTGCTCGCCTTCTCGACCAGCGGCGGCTCGGCCAACGTGATCGCGGCGCTCGCCGAGGCGCGCCGGCGCGAGCTGGCGACCGTCGCCCTGGTCGGCTACGACGGCGGCCGGATCGCCGCCGAGGGCCTCGCCGACCACGTCGTCGCCGCCCCCTCCCAGAACATCCCCCGCATCCAGGAGGCCCAGGCCACTGCCTACCACCTGCTGCGCGAGCTGGTGGAGCTGAGATGACGGCCCCAGATCGCCGCCATACGGCGTCCTCGGTCGCCCAATTAGCGCTGCTATTCGGGCTCCCTGCGTCCTTGTCTGGCGGCGCCTGGACCTCGTCATCTCAACTCCAACGGAGGAGAGTGCGGGTGCGGGTGACGGGGACGGTGCAGGGGGTCGGGTTCCGGCCGTTCGTCTACCGGCTGGCGAGCGAGCTGGGGCTGACGGGCTGGGTGCTGAACGACGAGCGCGGCGTGGCGATCGAGGCCGAGGGGGCGCCGGATGCTGTCGCGGCGCTGCTGGCGCGCGTCGCGCGCGAGGCGCCGCCGCTGGCGCGGGTCGAGGACGTCGCCGCGGAGGAGGTGGAGCCGCGCGGCGATGCGACGTTCGAGATCGTCGCCAGCGACACGTCGGGCGAGGCGGCCACCCCGGTCGCCGCCGACTGCGCCACCTGTGAGGCCTGCCTGGCGGAGCTGCGCGACCCGGCCGACCGCCGCTACCGCTACCCGTTCGTCAACTGCACCGACTGCGGCCCGCGCTTCACGATCGTCACCGGCGTCCCCTACGACCGCGCCCGCACGACGATGGCGGGATTCGAGATGTGCGACGCCTGCCGGGCCGAGTACGAGGACCCCGCCGACCGTCGCTTCCACGCCGAGCCCAACGCCTGCCCCGCCTGCGGCCCCCGGGTGCGGCTGCTTGACGCGGATGGATCCGAGTCGGTGTCCGAGGCTTCCGGCGCCGCCGAGGGTCTGCCCCCCGACGCGGTTGGGGCTGCCGCGGCGGCGCTGCTCGGGGGGGCGATCGTCGCGGTGAAGGGGCTCGGGGGATACCACCTGGCCTGCCGGGCCGACGACGAGGAGGCGGTGGCACGGCTGCGCTCCCGCAAGCACCGCGAGGAGAAGCCCTTCGCGCTGATGGTCGCCGGCCTGGAGCAGGCGCGCGAGCTGGCCGAGATCGGTCCCGCCGAGGAGGAGCTGCTGAGCGGGCCGCGGGGGCAGATCGTGCTGGCCCGCCGCCGTGCCGGGGCGGCTCTCGCCGCCGCGGTCGCCCCGGGCCGCCGCGAGCTCGGGCTGTTGCTGCCCTACTCTCCGCTTCACCACCTGCTCGCAGGCGATTGCGGGGTGCCGCTGGTGCTGACCAGCGGCAACGTCTCCGAGGAGCCGATCGCCTACCGGGACGAGGACGCGTTGCGGCGCCTCGCGCCGATCGCCAACCTCTTCCTCGTCCACGACCGGCCGATCCGCACCCGCACCGACGACTCGGTGGTGCGGGCGATCGAGCTGGGCGGGGCCGCCGCGCCGCTGCCGCTGCGGCGTTCGCGCGGCTACGTGCCGGAGTCCGCGCCGCTGCCGCTGGCGGCGGCGCGCCCGCTGCTCGCCTGCGGAGCCGAGCTGAAGAGCACCTTCTGCCTCGCCAAGGACGGTCGCGCCTGGGTCGGCCACCACATCGGCGACCTCGAGAGCTTCGAGACGCTGCGCTCCTTCCACGAGGGCATCGACCACCTCCAGCATCTCTTCGCCGTCGCGCCCGAGCTCGTCGTGCACGACCTCCACCCGGACTACCTCTCGACCGCCTACGCGCTCAAGCGCGAGGGAGTCGAGACCGTCGCCGTCCAGCACCATCACGCCCACCTCGCCTCCTGCCTCGCCGAGCACGGCGAGACCGGGCCGGCGCTGGGAGCGATCTTCGACGGCACCGGCTATGGCATCGACGGCACGGTCTGGGGCGGCGAGCTGCTGGCCGGCGACCTGCGCGGCTTCGAGCGGGCGGGCAGCCTGCTCCCGGTGGCGATGCCGGGCGGCGCCGCGGCGATCCGCGAGCCCTGGCGGATGGCCTGCGCCTGGGTCGCCGCGGTCGACGCGACCGGGGGAGAGTCGCCCCCGGCGGCGCTGGTCGACCGGGTCGGCGGGCGCGCCTGGCGCAACTGCCGTGAGCTGATCGCGACCGGTACCGGCTCGCCCGCGACCACCAGCATGGGCCGGCTCTTCGACGCGGTCGGGGCGCTCTGCGCCGCCGCCGCCCGGGTCAGCTACGAGGGCCAGGCCGCGGTCGAGCTGGAAGCGCTCGCCGACCGCGCCGAGACCGGTCGCTACGAGCTCGACCTGGTCGAGGAGGCGGGGGCGCCGCTGCGGCTCGACCCGCGCCCGGTGCTGGGCGAGATCCTCGCCGACCTCGGCGCCGGCGTCGCTCCGGCCCTCGTCTCGGCCCGCTTCCACGCGGCCGTCGCCCACGCCACCGCCGAGGCCTGCGCCACCCTCGCCTCGAGGCGCGACCTTGGCACCGTCGTCCTCTCCGGCGGCGTCTTCCAGAACGCCCTGTTGCTCGAACGCACCGCCGCCCTGCTCTCAGGCGCCGGCCTCCGCACCCTCGTCCCCCGCCTCCTCCCCCCCAACGACGGCGGCATCTCCTACGGCCAGGCCGCCATCGCCGCCGCCCGCTGTTGGGAGGGCTTGGCGAAACCCCCCTGCTAGGAGGTGGAGCCGCGGAGGACGGAGACGCCGGAGTGGGCCGGGTCGCCGTTGTCCTCCTGCAGGGAGACGTCGAAGAAGGTGTATTGGGCGGGGGAGACCGGGATCGGGACCTGGACCTCGGCGCGCCCGTCTTCGCCGACCCTGAAGGAGCCGAGCGCGATCATCTTGCCGTCGGCGTCGAGCAGCCAGGCCTCGTAGAACTGGTCGGATCCGTTCGGGTCGAGGCCTTCGACCACGAGGGTGGCGCGACTGTCGTTGGCGGCGACCTCGACGTCGCCGCTGGCCCCGGCCGGCCCGTCGTCGATCCGCCCCAGCACCAGCTCGGCGCCGCTGTCCGGTTCGGCCGAGCCGCCGCCCGCGACCAGCAGCCCCGCGACCAGGCCGATCGCCACCAGAAGGGTCGCCAGGCCGGCAGCCGGCAGCGGGCGCAGGGTCAGGGTCGGCAGGCGCAGCCGCCGCCGGCCGGGCCCGCGCTCGGCCGGCGCCGACTCGGTTCCGACCTCGGGCGGCATCGCCAGCGGCGGCGGCTCCGCCGGCTCCCACGCCTCGGCCGGCATCCGCTCCAGCCGCCCGACCAGCGGTCGCAGCCACTCGACCTCCTCGCGCAGCTCGGCGTCGCCGGCGAGCCGCCGCTCGAAGTCCGCCGCCCGCTCGGGGTCGAGCTCGCCCAGCAGGTAGGCGGAGATCTGCTCGCTGGCCTCGTTCACGATCCGTCCTCTTCGTCGATCATCTCGCGCAGGCGGCGCAGCCCGTTGAACATCCGCGTCTTCACCGTGCCCAGCGGGATCCCCTCGCGTGCGGAGATCTCGCTCTGGGTGAGCTCGCCGTAGAAGCGCAGTCGCAGCATCTCAGCCTCCGCCTCGGGCAGGCGGTCGAGCAGGTCGCGCAGCCGCCACTGCTCGGCCAGCTCCTCGATCTCCTCGGCGCCGCCACCGGCGTCGGTCCTGGTCGCCGCCGTCTCCGGGTCGAGCGGCTCGGGGACGCGCCGGCGCAGGTGGTCGATCGCGCGGCTGCGGGCGATCGTCATCACCCAGGTCAGCAGGCTGCCCCGCTCCGGGTCGAAGCTCTCGGCCCGGCGCCAGACTTCGAGGAAGACCTGCTGCTGGACGTCCTCGGCCGCGCCGCGATCACCGAGCGTCTTCAGCAGGAAGCCGAACGTGATCCGCCCGAGCTGGTCGTAGGTCTGGCGCAGCGCGACGGGATCGCGCTCACGCAGGCGGGAGGCCAGACGCCCCTCCTCGCGACTCGACGTTGCCTTCCCGGCCATCGAAGGCTCCATCTTGACGGAGCCGCGGCGCCAGGGGGCGGCGGTCGGCGGCGCCAATGTCGCGAGCTCGGTCATCGATGGGGCATACGCGGCGGTGCGCCGATCGGGATTCCCGCGACTCCGAAAACCGCGCCGCGGCCCCAGCCCGTAGACACCTCCAAACCCGAGCCCGCGCCGCTCGGTGCGGGCCGATTCGACAGAGAGGACCCCAATGTTGAAGCGCACCCTCCTGCTCGGCGCCTGCGCGCTCGCCCTCGCCGTGGGCCTCGCCGCCTGCGGCGACGACGGCGAGAGCACGGGCGCCGCGGCAACCGAGACCGAAGCCGGCGAAGAGGCCGCGGGCGCCGCCGGCAACGTCGTCGAAGTCGCCCAGGAAACCCCGGACCTCTCGACCCTGGTCGAAGCGGTGACGGCGGCCGACCTGGTCGAAACGCTGGAAGGACCGGGCCCCTACACGGTGTTCGCGCCGACCAACGCGGCCTTCGAAGCCCTCGGCGGCACGCTCGAAACCCTGCTCGAACCGGCCAACCAGGAAGAACTGGCCGAAGTGCTGACCTACCACGTCGTCCCGGGCGAACTGACCGCCGCCGAACTCAGCGACGGCCAGATGCTGGAAACGGTCCAGGGCGACTCGCTCGAAGTCAAGGTGACCGAAGCCGGCGTCACCGTCGGCGGCGCCGCGGTCACCGCGGCCGACGTCGAAGCCTCCAACGGGATCGTCCACGTGATCGACGAAGTGCTGATCCCGCCCGAAGCATGAGCGCTAGGCCCGGCCGGGTGCCCCCCGGCCGGGCCGACCTCTCCTTAGATCCACTCGAGGACCGGGCCGAAGACGACCAGGGAGAGCGCCACGATCGTCGCCATCGCGCCCACCACGCGCAGCCGGCCGCGATTGTCGGGGCGGTCGTAGACGTAGGCCCCGATCAGGAAGAACCAGAGGTAGCCGAAGATCACGATCGGCAGGACGAACGGGTAGTTCCACCACCAGTAGTCCCAGTGGAAGTACCCGGTGCCTTTCAGCAGCACCTCGACGAAGACGGCGAAGATCGAGAAGCCGAGCCCGATCGCCAGCCGGTTCGGCATCCCGAGCAGCTTCTGGCGCCGGTCGGGCGGCAGCGTCTTCGCGTAGACGACGCCGGCCACCGCGAACATCATCGAGATCTCGATCGTCAGCCCGATCAGGACCAGGTAGGCGGTGTCGCCGGTCACCGTCCACAGCGCCGCCCGGTCGCTGAAGTGGAGGACGAGCGAGTTGACGATCTCGTTGATCCAGTCGGCGAGCCAGAAGGCGAGGCCGGCCAGGATCACGTCCCAGCGCCGCCGCTCGACCTCGACCGCGTAGACGTAGATGACGAGGATCAGCAGGGTGACGACGTACCACTTGAACTGCGACTCGTCGCGCAGCAGCCGCTGCGCTTCCAGCGTGAAGTCGGTGACCCCCAACACCCTGGACAGAATCTAACCGGTGAAGCGGATTTGGGATACGCACAACGGGGCGCAGGCGGCCGCATGCGCGGCGGCCGGCGCTCGGGCTAGGTTCGCTGTGCAGCCCGCGAACCGTTCGAAAGGTGGCCCGATGCGTCCGAAAGTGCCGATGGATCTCTCGCTTGCGCCGGTGGCGGCGGAGATCGACCGCAACCTGCAGCGCCTGCGCTCGAAGGGCAGCGCCGCGGAGATCGAGGCCGAGCTGGAGCTGGAGCTGGACCGCCCGGTCAAGGGCTCCCCGCGCGCGGAGCGGCTCGCCCAGGTGCAGGAGCTGGCGCTGCGCAACGTCGAGCTGCACGGCTGGGACGCGGCGGTCAGCGAGGATGCCTCGCGGGTCTGCCTCTCGGGCGGCTCGGTGAGCCTCGACCTCGGCCTCAGCGCCGCGATCCTGCACTACATCGAGAACGGCTCCTAGCGGGCACGGGCCGGCGCGCCGGGCCGGTTATTCGGCTCCGGCTTCCTTCAGCTCTTCGCGGATTTCCGCGATCGCTTCGCCCTGCTTCTCGAGGCTCGCCCGGATTTCGTTCTGCTGTTTCTTCAGCCCTTCGACTTCGCCCTGCAGCGAGGAGACTTCGCCGCTCAGCGCGCTCACTTCTTCACGCGACTTGGTCGCTTCGCCTTCGGCTTCCTGGGCGCGCGAGTCGGCGGAGCCGGTCTGTTCGTTGACCGAGGAGTTGAGGCGTTCGAATTCGCGCTTGGTTTCCTGGCGCACCTGCTTGGAGACGTCGGCGTCGCTGTTGCCGGAGTTCTTCGCGTCGATCGCCAGCACGATCGCGACGATCGCCCCGATCAGGGCCAGGATCGCCGCCACCTCGGCCAGTCCGAAGCGGCGCTGCTCGGGCGGCGGCTCGTATCCGGGCGGCGCCCCGTACTCGCCCTGCGGCGGGTACTGCCCGGGCGGGTAGCCGCCCGGCGGCTGGCCCGGCGGCGGCTGCCGCGGCGGTTGCCCGTATCCCTCCATCGCCGCGCAGCTTATGACACCGGTCGGCGGCCGTCGCCGCTACCGCGGCGGCGAGCACAGGTTGGCGACGTAGTGGGCCTTCAGCGCCAGGCTCAGGTGTTCGCGCTCGCGGCCGTTGACGGGGTCCAGCCCGGTCAGCTGCTGGATCCGGGCGAGGCGGTTGCTGACCGTGTGGCGGTGGGCGTAGATCGCCTTCGCGGTCAGGTTCATGTTGCAGTTGCTGCGCTGGTAGGCCCAGAAGGTGACCTGCAGTTCGGAGCCCTGCTCCTCGTCCTGGTGGACCAGCGCCCCGACCGTCCGCTCGGCGAAGCGGACGATTTCCTCGCCGTCGTGGCAGAAGGCCAGGTAGAGGATCCGGATCGGGTCCCAGCAGGCGTCGTCGGCGCGGTTGTACTCGGCCGACTCCGCCATCGCCAGCAGCATCCCCGCCTCCTCGAGCGCCAGCCGGGCGCCGGTGGCGCCGCGGTGCCGGGAGGAGAGGGCGGGGCGCGTGCCGCCGAGCAGCTCCTCGGTCAGCGGCCGAGCCTCGTCGGGCGTGGTGCCCGGCAGGACCGCGTAGACGCGCGCGCCGATCCGCTCGATCAGCGCCCCGGGGTGCCGGGAGACGATCGTGGCGACCACCTCTCCCGGGTCCGTTTCGAGCGGGTCGACGCAGAGGGCGACGTTGGTTGCGCCCAGGTGGCACCCCTGCAGGCGGGCACGGCGGAGGATCTCGCCGTCGCCGATCTCCGGCCGCGTCAGCAGGTCGCCCAGCAGCGAATCGTGGCCGGGGACGGCGAGGTCGTCGAGCGCGTTGAGGACCGCGATCCCGGCCAGGGCCGCCAGCGCGGCGGCCTCCAGGTAGGGGCGCGCGTCGGGGTCCCACTCGCCGAACATCAGCACGGCGCCCTGCACCTCGCCGCCGGAGACGATCGGCGCCGCCTCGGCGACCCCGGCCGGTCGCTCGGGCTCGCCGCCGTCGACCAGCTCGGCGACGAAGCGCTCCGCCGGCGTCTCGGCCATTCCCCGCGCCCCGGGGCGCGGCACGAAGATCCCGACCGGCGCGCCGACGTGCTCGGTGACGATCTCCGCGACCCGGGGGAAGCCCTCGCCGCCGACGATCGCCGCCAGCATCGCCGCGTGCGCGGCGACGACGACTCCGTCCTGCTGTCCACTCGCTTGCTGGCCGGCCGCGGGCATCCTCTCAGGGTAGAAACCGTTAGGCGCCCCTTAACTGTCCGCCTGGACAGAGATCGGGGCGCCCGCTTGTCCCCGAGCGATCAACTCGAGTCGTCCAATTGGAGCCCGACGGGCGCGTCTGCTTCAATCGTGTCACCAGAGAAAGGAGGTGGTCCTAACTTGATTCACATGCTTGACGGGACTCTGGAGGTGCAGGGCCGCTAGGCGCCGCACTGGTTCGGGCGCCCGGCGGAATCCAC
>Ga0210085_1000289_pt1 | contig 22205 bp, 21 predicted proteins | sample China_Galinas_PW_5_FD_184866 | JGI IMG/M metagenome (GOLD analysis project Ga0210085, IMG submission 184866) | Wetland microbial communities from San Francisco Bay, California, USA, that impact long-term carbon sequestration - China_Galinas_PWC_D1... | ecosystem: Environmental > Aquatic > Marine... | reverse complement strand
AAGGAGAGCGACCATGGACCTGTTCCGCACCCTCGCCCCGCAGCGCACCGCGCACGCCCACTGCGACATTCCCTGCGGCATCTACGATCCCGCCCAGGCGCGCATCGAGGCCGAGTCCTGCTATCGCATCGTGGAGAAGTACCTGGCCTCGGACGACGATGTCTTCCGCGCCCGCTGCATCATCGTCAAGGAGGAGCGCGCCGAGCTGGTCAAGCACCACATCGACGTCCTCTGGCACGACTATTTCAAGCCTGAGCACGTGGAGAAGTACCCCAACCTCCACGACACCTGCTGGAAGGCAGCCAAGGCCGCCTCGGACGTGAAGCACAGCGTCGATCTCGACGATGCCAAGAAGCTGCTCGCGCTCATCGACCAGGTCGATGACATGTGGAAGGGCACCGGCGGACCCGACAAGACCCGGATGTAGCCTCGGCTCCCGAGCCGCACGACGATCCGCTCCAACAGCCGGAGCGGATCGTTCCGATCCAGGGCACGAACCATCGATGATCGGCCGCCTGCGTCGCTCCTGGGGTGCCCGCGTGGCGGTGGAGGGCGGCTCCATGCGCCCGACGCTCCAGGCGGGTGACTGGCTGCTGGTCGATCCCGATGCCTATGCCGAAGCCTCGCCACAGGTCGGCGACCTGGTCCTCGTGCCCGATCCACGCCGGCCAGCCCGGCTGCTGGTGAAGCGCGTGGCCGAGGTCCACGAGGGTGGCCGGGAGCTGTGGCTCAGCGGTGACGACCCCACACGGTCGACCGACTCGCGGTCCTTCGGGTCGGTCGAGACGGTGCGGGTCGAGGGCCGTCCCTGGTTCCGCTACTGGCCACCACGGCGGGCCGGCCGGGTGCGCTGAGGCGCTACGGCACCCAGTGCAGCTCGATGAAGTCGTCTCCCACGGTCAAGCCGAGCGCCCCGACCTCATCGACGTCGAGCTGGGCCTCGGCCGACCCACTCTCGTCGATGAAGGGCTCGACGGACGTGCCGCAGATGTACTCGATGTCCTCATCGACACCCACGACGGGCACGATGATCAGCGCGTCGTGCGAGATGCCCACGCTCTGGGGCAGCTCGGAGCCGACGCGTACGCCGTCGTGGACCGTGAAGCCCCAGTCCTCGACGTAGCCGGGGCAACCATCGAAGACGCCGGTCAGGCGATACCTGGCCTCCCCCGATAGCTCGCCATCCTCGGCCACGTCCAACTCGACGTAGTTCGCCTCGGCGACCTTGCCCGATACCAGGACATCGGGCGCCAGGTCCATGGGCCACTCGCCCACGTAGGTGCCCGGCGGGATGGCCGGCGTGCCGTCGTCGATGACCGCCGTCTCGTCGTCGCCGCAGGCGGAGGATGCTGCCGCCACGGCCACGGCCGAGCGGCCCTGCGCGTTGCGCGCGATCGCACGCAGCGCGGCGCCCTGGAGCTCGTTGCGGCCGGCCCTGATGAGCAGGCGCCGGGCGGCGCCACCGAGCGATCCGCCCGAGGTCACGATGTCGAGTGCGCCGTCGCCGATGGAACGGACGATCCGCCGCGCGACGGGGCCGATGCCGTGCCAGGCCTTGGTGAAGAACCCGCGCCGGTCGCCGCGGATCGAACGGTACTCGCGGATACGCGACTTGAGACGGGTGCGTTCGGCTGCGAAGATGGCCGTGAGACGCTCGCGCTCGCACTCGTGGGCATCGCCTTCGAGTTCGCGCATGGCGAGGCGGTAGGCCGCCTCCAGCTGGCGCAGCTCCGCCTTCGCCAGGTTCAGCTGCTGCGTGGCGTAGGCCACCAGTGCCCTGGTCTCGGCAGCGATGTCGACGTCGTCGGCAGCCGCCTTGGTCACCGCGCGGCTGCCGTGCATCAGGTCGAGGGCATCGGCGTACGCGTCGGTCGCCGAGCCGGCGACGGTGGGCAAGGCCAGGAGGATCGTGAGCAGCACGGCCAGCAGCGGCGCGAGGCGCGTCATCCTTCATCCTCCCCGGCACCCAGCGCGATGCCTTCGATGTAGCGCAGCTCCCCGTCGTCGAGACCCCAGGCCAGTTGCTCGGCGAACCAGAGCTCCTTCGTCTCCGCGCCATCCATGGGGCCGCCGTAGCGGTCCTCGACCCCGGCTGCTGCCAGCACCTCGTCGAGGCTCATCCATGCCTCGAACGAGTCGGGGTCGTAGGGCGTCGCGATGACGTCGTCGATGGCTTCGACCCCCTCCTCGGCGACCAGCGCGTCGCCCTCGAACGTGAGCTCGAGCCCGCTGTCATACCAGGTCCAGGTCTCCAGGCTCACGGGCTCGGCCGTGGCGTCCTCAGCGCGCTCCGGGTAGAGGATGAGGAAGGCGTCCGGCGGGCCGAGGTCAGTCAGCACGTCCGCCTTCGAGCGCGCTCGAGGCGAGGGCTCCGCGGACGTGGCCGCATCGCCGAGCGGCTCCAGCTCGCGAGTGTCAGGGTCGTAGACCAGGACCTCGCCGAGCGGCAGCCCTGCCCACGTCCCACCGACGACGAGGGCACGTCCGTCGGGCAGGGCCGTGGTCGTATGTCCCGTCCGCGGGATCATCGCCTCGCCGATCGTCTCGAAGGTGTCTGCATCGGCGTCGAACAGCTCGAGCGTGGAGACCTCATCCTGGACCTGTGTGCCCCCGACGATGAGCACCCCTCCGGACAGCAGCGGGGTCGCAGTGTGGTCGGTCCGCTGCGCGGCAAGAGCCGGCGCCCCGGCGAACCTGCCCTTCGCGGGGTCGAAGAGCTGGGCCTTCTTCATGGAGCCGCCGGTCAGCAGGACGCGGCCGTCGGGCAGCCGGGTGGCGACGTGGCCGGTGGCCTTGGGCGCCTTGTCGAGGGCAGACCACTTGTCCGTGGCCGGGTCATACAGTTCGGCCGCGGGGGCCTTCTTCTTGGTGGCGGTACCGGTGACCAGCACCTTGCCGTTGGGCAGGACCGTGGCGGTGGCGTCACGGTGCACGGCCTTCGACCGTGCGGCCGGCGTCGTGGCTCCGGCAGTGGGATCGAACAGCTCTGCGCGAGCCACGGGCTTGCCATCGGCGACACCGCCGACGAGCAGTACCCGACCGTCCTCGAGCAGCACCGCCGCATGCTCGGTACGTGGCCAGGTGAGGTCGCCGGTCGGCTGGCTGGTGCCAGTGGCAGGGTCCAGCAGCTCCGTGCTCGCCAGCGCTGCTCCGTCGGGCGTCCCACCAGCGATGAGCACCCGTCCGTCCGTCAGCGCCGTGGCCGTGTGACCCGAGCGAGCCTGGTCAAGGGCGCCGATGATCTCGGTGGTCTTCGCTTCGAGATCGATGCGCTCGACACTCGCGAGTGCAGCTACCCCATCAGAACCGCCCACCACGAGCACGGAGCCGTCGGGCCGCAGCGTGGCCGTGTGAGCGCTGCGCGGCACAGCCAGGTCGACGGTCCCATCCGGGGTCCGACCCGTCGTCGGCGACGCGACCAAGACGACAGCCAGCAGTGCGACCAGGTGTGCTCCCACGCCTGGGCGGCGTAGGCGCGAACGACTCGACGACATGCTTCCCCCCATGCAGCACTCGCTCACCCCCTAGGCTACTGCTCGCGAGTGGGACTCGCTTGGGGCTCGTACTGGCCGATCACCACGTCCCGCAAGCCGACCGTGAACCGCTTCTCCCGGCCGTAGTCGGGGCTGCCGTCTGCCGCCTTCGGCGTGCCTCCCTGTGAGACCCTGAGCCACAGCACGTAGTCGCTGCCGATGAGGTCGATCCCACCCTCGATGGGCACGATCATGCCGTCGCTCCCGCGCTGGGAACGCATGACCAGCGTGGAGTCGTCGGCTGAAGTCCAGCAGGGCGCGGACTGCATGTACCCGACGGCCGTCGCGCCCTCGCCCGTGAGCGCCCAACCGTGGCCGGACTCGTCACGTGTCAGCGTGCCGGCCGTCACCTGCAGGCGGAAGTCACCCGTGGCTTCGGTGTACCAGCCGCTCCCGGTGGCCAACTCCTTGAAGTAGGTCTGCCCGGAGATGACGCCATCGAACGTGCCCGCGGAGAGGTCGAGCTCGAGCCGCACCCTCAGCCCGGGCAGATCCTCCTTGGCCAGACTCGGATTGGCGGTCTGGTAGTAGGGGCAGATCCCGTCCTGGAACTGGCCCCAGACGATGTCGGCGTAGGCCTTCGGCGCCCCGATCACGGCATCGACGACGACGGAGCCGGTGCCCTTGGTCAGGCTCCGCTCTGTGACCTGCTCATCGGCGCAGACGCCCCCCGCTTCGGACCGTGCCATGTGGGTCGCACGCTCGATGAACCGATCGAAAGCCTCGTCGAGCATGCGGGCCCCCTCGCGCTTGAGGCCCCTGACCACCATCCGCTTGACGAACGTGCGGATGGCTCCAGCCTGCGGGATGTAGCCACCCATGACGGAGTCCTTGATCTGGTCGCCGATGGGCCGCAGGATGCGGCGTCCGGCCGGCCCGATGCGATACCAGGCCGCGCGCAGGTCCCGGCTGATGCGGTAGCCGAGCTTGGTAAAGGCCTTCCGGTTGTCACCGTTCGGGTGGACGAACCGGCGGAGGAAGTCGGCGCGAGCGCGCAAGTCCTGGCTGCGCACCCTGCACGTCTCGTTGACGATGCTCAGCTCGCACGCCCGAGACGGATCGCTGTTCTCTCGCCGCGCCTGCTGACACTGCCGGTCGAGCTGCCTGATCTGCGCCTTGGTCGCGTTGAGCATCTTCTCCATGGGCGAGCTGCCGCGGAAGCGCTCCAGATCGAGCGCGGGGGCGGGTGGCCCCTCGGGCTCCTCGAAAGCAGCTTCGGCGAAGTACATGTAGCCCTCGGCCTCGTCGAGGTCGGACATTCGCGACTCGCCCTCCCAGGGAGCCGGTTCGTCGGTGCCCACGCCCGGCTCGGCTGCACGGACCGCGGCCGCGGGGGACGCGGCCACGAACAGGGACGCGACCAGGAGTGCCGCCATGAGCCTGTCCATCCTCATCACTCGGCGTCCTCCGCACCGTCCGCCTCCGCCGTGAGTGCGAAGGCCTCCACGTAGCGCAGCTGGTCACCCGTGATGCCCCAGGCGAGGCGGTCCGCGAAGAACGCGCGTCCGCCCTCGATGAGCTGCTCCACGGGGCCGCCGCTGTACTCATCGATGCCGGCCGCCGCGAGGACCTCGTCGAGGTCCATGCCCGGCGCGAACATGTCGGGGTCATATGGGATCGGCTCGACCTGCGCGCCCGGCCCCAGCGTGACCGGGTCGGCTGCGACGACCTCATCCCCGGCCAAGACATACTCGACGCCGTCGGTGTAGTAGCTCCACCGTTCCAGGCCGGTCGTGGTCGTCGGGCCGTCAATCCCCGGCTCGGCCGCGTAGAGGATGATGAAGGCCTCGGGGGCACCGTGGCTGGCGCGCACCTCCGCGCGCGTTCGCGGACCCCCGGGATCCAGGAGCGTCTCGGGCACCAGCGCGAATCCTCCGAGCGGCGTGACCGAGCCGGTGCCGGCGTCGTAGATCAGCAGGTCGTCGAGCACGAGCGAGGCGAAGTCACCGCCGGCGATCAGGAGGCGGCCGTCGGGCAGGAGAGTCGTGGTGTGGCCGTCACGAGGTGACTCGAGCTCACCAGCCACGGCGAACCCACCGCTCGCCGGGTCGAAGATCTCGATGGGGCTGACCTCGAAGCCGAAGTCCGAGCCACCGAGGATGACGACGCGGCCGTCCGGCAGGAGGGTGGCCGTGTGCCTCGAGCGGGGAGCGGTGAGTGGAGGCAGGTCGAGGAACGAGCCGTCTGCAGGGTCGAACAGCTGCGTGGCGCCATAGCCGGCCATCCCCACCAGTCCACCGGCGAGCAGGACGCGGCCGTCGCGTAGCAGCGTCGAGGTGTGGCCCGCTCGCCGGCCGGTGCCCCCGAGCGCCTTCCACTTGGTCTTGCGCGGGATGAACAGCTCGGCCGGACCGGCACCCTTGGTGAGCGTGGTCCCCGTGACGAGCACGCGACCGTCGGGTAGCAGGGTGGTAGCCACGCCGATGTGTCCGCCCTGGGTCCGTCCGGCGCCCTCGAAAGTCCCGCTGGCCGGATCGTAGATCTCGGCCCGACGCACGGGCTTGCCGGCCGGACCCTCGCCACCGATGAGCAGGACGCGACCGTCGTCCAGCAGGGTCGCCACGTGCCCGGCCCGCGCCGAACCCATGGCTCCGGTCGCCTGGCTGGTGCAGGTGGACGGGTCCCACACCTCCGCACTGTCGAGGGTCGAGCCATCCGCGTGGCCGCCGGCGAGCAGGACGCCGCCGTTCGCCAGGGGGGTCGCGGTGTGGTCGCTGCGGGCGTGCAGCAGTGCGCCACATGGCTCGGCGGTGCCGGCTGCGGCGTCGATCACCTCGACCTGCGCCATCGTGGCCGTCCCGTCCCAGCCCCCGGCCAACATGACCCCGCCGCCGTCGAGCAGGGTCGCGGTGTGACCGGAGCGCGGGGTCGTGAGGCGCGTGGAGGCGACCACGTCCGACGCACCTTCGACGGGGACGCCCGAGACCGCCAGCAGCAAGCCCACGGCCGCGAGCACAGCACGATGGATCATGGCTACCCCCCGTAGCGCCATGTGTCTACGGTCAGACTACTCCTGAGGTATCCCCAAGGCTAGCCCGACAGCTTCGTGCGAGGGCTCGGGACGGGAGGGTGCGAACGCGCGATCGAACGGGGTCCGGCCGTCCTCCCGTGTGCTCAGCGGATGATGTCGCCCATCACCGCGATGTGGTCGAGATCGCGGGGCAGGAAGTCCTGCAACAACAGGCGGTCGATGCCGGTCGCTTCGTACTCGGCGATCCGCTCACGGGCCGATCCCGGCGTCCCCAGGACCCAGCGGTCCCGACGGGCCTCCAGCCACTCGTTGGCGCCGTCATCGTCATCACCGAAGATAGAGATCTGGCGCTCGGTGCGGGCGGCCACGTCAGCCTCGTCTCGACCCACCAGCACCCCGGCCATGACCGAGCGCGTGAGCGACTTCGGGTCGCGTCCGAGCCGCTCGCAGGCGGCGTCAAGGCGACCCATGATCTCGCGTACCTCAGCGGGGTTGGAGGAGCTGATGTTGTACTCATCCGCGTACTGCGCGCCCAGGCGGCAGGAGCGGGGCTTGCCCACGCCGCCGACCACGATGTTGGGCCGGGGACGGCGCGGCCGGAAGAGCGTGTCCCGCACCTGGTGATGCTGGCCCTCGTATGACCAGCCATCGGGCTCATCCCAGAGGCCCTTGATGATGGCCAACTCCTCTTCCATGCGGTCGACCCGCTCGACCGTGTCCGGATAGGGGATGCCGAGCGCAGCGTGCTCCCCCTCGTTCCAGCCGGCCCCGACTCCCATCTCGATGGTGCGATCCCCAGCCATCTCGATGACCGTGGCCACGACCTTGGCGTACGAGCCGGGGATGCGAAAGGTGACCGGCGAGACCATCGAGCCGAGCCCGATACCGCTGGTGTCTCGAGCGAGCCCGGCCAGCGTCGTCCAACAGTCGGTCGCGGGCAAGCCCTCCTCGCCCGGGAAGCTCGAGTAGTGGTCGGAGCGGAAGTAGGTCTCGAAACCCGCGGCCTTGGCGGCGTTCGCCGCATCGAGGATGTCCTGGTAGCTGTAGCCCTGCTGGGGCTCGGTCATGAGTGCGAAACGCATGGGCGGATCTCCTGGGGAAGCGCTGGAGCCCCAATCATGCCTCACCGGCCCCGGACCGACGGGCGCTACGATGCGCTGATGCCGAACCCACCCCTCCTGCCCATCCCGCCCGGTCTGCAGGCGCCCGGCACCGAAGGTGCGCCGTTCGAGCGGGTGGCGAGCGTGGCCGACCTGCCGCCCGGTGCGATGACACGCGTGTCACGCGGCGACCTGGACGTGCTCGTCGCCCACACCTCGGCGGGCCTGGTCGCGGTGGACGATCGCTGCCCGCACATGGCGGCGCCCTTCTCGGCCGGCCGGCTTGACGGCTGCACCCTGCACTGCCCCCTGCATCGGGGCTCGTTCGACACCCGCGACGGAGAGGTGCTGACCTTCCCGACCACTGGCGGCCTGACCGCCGAGGGCGAGTACCGGCCCACCTGGATCCCGCCGGGCGGCCAGCCCAAGGCGGCGCTGCCGCCAGGCGACCCCAAGGCCCGCGCGCGTGCCCTCACCCGCGTGCGCCGGCTGCGCTATTACCCGCTGCGGGTGGTCGACGAGGGGGTGGAGCTGGCATGGCCGCGATGATCGGCCGGATCCGCCTGGCTGGCTGGCTCCGCTGGCTCCCGATGCTCGCGATGATGGCCCTCATCTTCGTGCTCTCGTCCCAGAGCGGGCTGAAGGTGAGCGAGGATCCGGCTGTAGACAAGCCTTTCCGGGTGACCGGCCACCTACTGGCCTATGCCCTGCTGGCTGCGGCCACGCTCGTCGGCTCAAGCTGGGGTCGCCGGCCTGCGTGGCGTGATGCGGCATTGGCGCTGGCCGTGAGCTTGCTCTACGGCCTCTCCGATGAGCTGCACCAGTCGTTCGTGCCCGATCGCACCGGCCGCCTCGATGACGTGGCTACTGACGTGGTGGGGGCGATCGTGGGCACGAGCCTGGCGTGGCTGGGGCTGCGGATCGCAGCCCACCGGCGGGAGGATCGGTCGAGAGCGGCGCCGGAAGGTCCGGCCTGACCAGGACGGGGTCAATCGAGCGCGCGGATGCGCGCGCCGTTCACCTCCACGCCCAGCGCCAGCAGGCGCAGGCCGGCCGTCGTAGCCACGGCGTCGTCCACGATGCGGCGGCCGTCCACGACCACATCTCCGCGCATGGTCGGCGCGATGGCAGCCCAATCGAGCCCAGCGAACTCCGGCCACTCCGTGGCCACCACCACGGCATCCATGCCCGCGCAGGCGTGCACCGCCGACTCGGCCGTCTTCAGCACCGCCCCGGGGGCCATTCGCTCGAGGGCAGCCGCGCCACGTCGCAAAGCCAGGGGGTCGTAGACGGTCACGAGGGCGCCGCGCGCGAGCAGCGCGGCACCCAGTCGCAGGGCTGGCGATTCGCGCAGGTCATCGGTGCCGGCCTTGAAGGTCAGCCCCAGCAGCGCCACGCGCGCACCCTGGAGAGAACGTCCGGTGGCCCGTTCGAGCCCGTCGAGCAGCCAGTCGGCCTGGCTCACGTTGCTCGGCCAGATGGCGTCCATGAGCGGCGTCTGCACACCGTAGCTGGCGGCCAGCTCGGGCAGCGCCCGCGCCTGGCTGGGGAAGCAGGAGCCACCGAAACCGGGACCGGGCGAGAGGAAGTTGCGCACGATGCGCTTGTCCAGGCCCATGCCATCGACCACGGCCGCGGCGTCCGCGCCGGTCGCAGCCGTCAGTCGGCTGATCTCGTTGGCGAAGGTGATCTTGGCTGCCAGGAAGACGTTGGAGGCGACCTTGATGGTCTCGGCGCTGGTCAGATCGGTGACCACGACGGGCGCCCCCAGTGGGGCATAGACCGCCTGCAGACGCCGGGCCAGGTCCGCTCCGGGACCGTCGCCGTCGTGGCCATCCACCCCGATGACCACGCGATCGGGCCGGAGGAAGTCCGAGACGGCCACGGCCTCGCGCGTGAACTCGGGGTTGTGGGCGATGACCACGTCAGGGTCGAGCTCGCGGACCTCGGCGGCGATGCGCCGGGCCGTCCCGGGCAGGAGCGTCGAGCGGATGACGACGCGCCGGGGCAGGGTGCGGTCGGCGGCGATGTCGAGCATGACCCCGCGCACGATGCTGCCATCCCACTCCTCGGCCGCATCGAGCGTGCCCACGCAGACCACGAGCAGCTCGCTGTCCCGGGTCGCCGCAGCGTCGGTGGCGAACACCAGCTGGCCCTGGGCCAGGCCCTCCGCCACGAGCGTATCGAGTCCTGGCTCATGCACCGGCAGCTCGCCGCGGCGTAGGCGTTCGATGCGCTCCTGGTCCACGTCGAGGCAGGTGACGTGGTGCCCGATGTGGGCCAGACAGGCGGCGGTGACGAGACCGACATAGCCGGCTCCGACGATCGAGATGCGCATCGAGCGAGCGTACCGGAATCGCGGTGGTGACACCGGGGTGGTGCGTATGCGCACCGCCAGCGTGGCCAAAGTCGGTGAAGGTGCGCTACCGTCACCGCTGATGCGCCGTCCCCAGCCGGCGTTCGGGCTCGTCGCGGTCATGTCGAGCCTGCTCGTCGCTCTCATGCTCACAGCACCAGCGGGCGCTACGTTCGCGCCGGCCGGGCCTGCGGCCGCCCCTGTGCTGGCCGCCGCGAGCGACACGTGCACCAAGTGGCGGGGGCAATACTCGCCACCCACCAAGATCCGCGTGCTGCGGACGTGGAAGACGAAGCCAGCGGCCGAGGTCAAGGGCAGGGTCGTGACCGTGCCCTTCGACGAGTACGTGGCCACCGTCATGGCCGCCGAGTGGCCGGAGTACTACCCGCTCGAGACGCTCAAGGCCGGTGCCATCGCCACCAAGCAGTTCGCCTGGTACTACATCCTTCACCCACGCGGCCGGAGCAAGTGGGTCGATGGCAAGCAGGTCTGCTACGACGTCGTCGACAACACCAACGACCAGTGGTATCGGCCAGAGAAGTTCGGACCGGGCACCGACCGCTGGCCAGCCGAAGGATCGGCCATCCGTGCCGCCATGGATGCCACGTGGGGCCTGTCGCTACGCAAGATCAACTGGCGGACGGCGACCAGTCGCTTCTTCCTCACCGGCTACCGTGACGGGTCATCCTCCGCGGCCTGTGGGCAGGACGCCACTGGCTGGCGGCTGTATCACAACAGCACGCGGAAGTGCGGCCAGGCCGGATGGACCTTCCGCCAGATCGTGCGCAAGTACTTCGGCCCCAACGTTGAGATCGTGGATCCGGGTGCCTGGAACGTGATCGGCTCCAAGCACGGGGACGTGCGCATGGTCGAGGTCAAGGAGAATGTGCGCGTGCCGCGAGTGTGGACCCCCGGACGCCGGCCTCCCGAACCGGGCTCGCTCATGGGTATCACTGTCGGAAAGGCCAACCTCGTGGCCATGAACACCGCTGACATGGACGGCGACGGACGTGACGACCTCGTCTGGCTCAACGACGCTGATGGGACCGCACGCCTGAAGGTCGCGCTGAGCGATGGCGTCGACTACCGGGCGCCGGAGACCTGGTGGGCTGGTGATGCCACCGTACCCCTGCGCGGGGCACGGCTGCTCACAGGTGACTTCCATGCTGACGGCCGCGAGGACGTGGCCATCGTCGGCCGCGGCCCGGGCGGGACCACGCGCATGAGCGTGCTTCGGCGCAAGCCCTACGGCGCAGCCAAGGCCTTCGCCGACCCGGAGGTGTGGTGGCAGGGTGGTGAGGCATACGACCAGGTCGTCTCCATCTGGACCGCCGACCTCTCGGGTGACGGACGCTCGGACATCGTGGTGCGCCAGCATCCTCCGGCCGGAGGCGTGCGCGTCAAGACCGGTATCAGCGTGGCCGGCGCGCCCGCCGGCAGCAAGATCGAGCGCTACCGGGGACGCTGGTACGCCAAGAGCGCAAGGCCGGCCAAAGTACGCCTCGCCGTGGGCGATGCCAACCGCGACGGACGAGACGACGTGGTGGCGCTCGTGGCAGCCAAGGGTGGCGCCCAGGTCTGGCGGTTGCAGGGCAAGAACCTCGGCGGTCTCACGCCCCACCGCCTGTGGACCTTCCCCAAGTCCGACCGGGTGGCCGTCAAGTCGACGCGCATGGAGCTCTCTGACATCGACTTCGACGGGATGGCCGACGTGATCCTGTTCAGCGCCGAGGACGGGCGTACCCGCGTGCGCACGTACCGCACGCGCTACGCCAAGCTCGTGCGCAGCACCGCCTGGAGCGTGGGCCTGCCCTGGACGAAGATCCGCCTCTACTAGGCAGCCGTGCGGGGCCTGGCGCCGGAGCGCATCAGGCGCGTTCCTGCCACCTCTTCCAGGTCTCCTCGTCGACCCCGATCGTGAGTTCCGAGCCGTAGCGCACGAGCGGCAGCTGGAGCAGGGCCGGGTCCGCCGCGACTCGCTCGATGACCTCCGCCTCGCCCATCGTCAGGTAGCCAAGCCCGCCTCGCTGGTACGCCTTGGAGCGCTCGTCGAGGAGGGCGTGGGCGCCGTATCTTCGGGCGAAGCGCTTGAGCTCGCCAGCGGCGGGAGGACGCTTCTTGAGGTCGACGAAGCTGATGGGCATGCGGCGCTCCTTGAAGAAGCGCTGGGCGCGGCGCGTGGCCTGCGAGTCAGCGCGTCCGAAGATCTGGATGACCGGACCGCCGCCCCCTGCGGCCATGGCTAGGCCAGGCCGCCCGTGGCGTCCTTGCGCGGCCGGCCGCGGCGCGATCGGCGGGCAGGTGTCATGAGCCCGAAGTAGAAGCCGTCGGGCGACTTCTTGACAGCGATCTCCACCCCTGCCAGCTTGGCTGCCCGCAGGATCTGGGCACGCACCGTGGCGGGCTTCTCGTCCTTGGCCAGGACCGCCTCGTAGACGACCGACGCATCGGTGATGCGTTTCATGCGGTTGACCAGCGCCTGCTGTTCGGGACTGAGGGGACGCCCGCGCCGCTTGGGCTTGGGCGGCTTGTCCATGAGCTCTGCGTCGACCTTCTTGTACTTGGGCATGGTCGGAAGTGTAGCCTCCGCGGACACGCTGCTACGCTCGGTCCAGAGATGCGGGAGAGACGTTCGCTTCGTGCCCTGGGCCTGGCTGCCGTGCTGGTGCTGTGGGTGTCGATGCCGGTCGCGGCCCACACGCTCGGTGGCGACGTCGACGCACCCTTGCCCTTCTGGGCCTACCTGGCCGGAGCAGCCGTCGTGGTAGCCCTCTCGTTCGCCTTCGCGGCGCTGGGTGACGATCGCCCAGAACCCGAGCCGCCGCCCGCCCGCGAGCGCATCGTCTGGCACCCCGTCCGCCGCCTGCTGCGCGCGACCGGCCTGCTGGCCTGGGCCTGGGTCGTGGCCCAGGCCATCGTCGGCGGCACCAGCGATGCAGAGGTGGGGCCGTTGTTGCTATGGGTCTTCGGCTGGGTCGGCCTGGCCCTGGTGAGCGCCCTCCTGGGGCCGGCCTGGGCCTGGCTCGATCCCTTCAGCACCATCTACGACCTGCTCGCGCTGGTCCTGCGACCGACCGGCCTGCAACTCCCCGGCCGGGCGCCCTGGCGTCGCCGCGTGAGCGTATGGCCGGCGGTCATCGCCCTGGTCGTCTTCGTGTGGCTGGAGCTGGTCGGCCGGATCGAGGACACGCGAACGCTCGGCGCGGTCCTCGTGGCCTACACCCTGGTCACGCTCGTCGGCATGGCCTGGTACGGACGTGACCGCTGGCGGGAGCACGGCGAGGCGTTCAGCGTCTGGTTCGGGCTCTTGGGCCGTCTCGCTCCCTGGGGTCTGACAGGCCAACGCGACGACGGGGTGGTCGCACACCGCGGGTTCGGCAAGGCCCTGGCCGATGCTCCGTGGGGGCGGGCCTCGCTGGCGCTGGTGGCCATCGGCGCCGGGTCCGTGATCTGGGATGGTCTGAGCCAGACGAGCGCCTGGTACGAGCTCGTCGGACGGCAACACGTCGTGGTCGAGACCGCCCTTCTCCTCGGCTTCCTGGGACTGCTCGTCGGGCTCGTGTTGCGGGTGGCCGAGCGCGTCGGGTCTGGAGCCATGGGCGCCGGCCTGGTGCCGGTGACGGTGGGCTACCTCGTCGCCCACTACCTGACCTACCTGCTCACCGAAGGCCAGCGGTTGCTGACCGCGGTCTCTGATCCGCTGCAGCAGGGCTGGGACCTCTTCGGTACGGTCGCCTTCGAGCCGCGCACCGACTTCATCTCGAGCTCGCTGGTGTGGACGCTGCAGGTCGGCGCGGTCGTGCTCGGCCACGTGGCGGGGGCCTGGCTGGGGCACGCCGCGGTGCGCCACGAACGCCGGGCGGGTCAGCAGGTCAGCCAGTGGCCGCTGGCGCTGCTCATGATCGGTATGACGGTGCTGGCCCTGTGGTCGCTGGGCCAGAACCTGGTGTTCGTGGCGGAGCCGGTGGCGGCCGGCGCGTGAGCGGCGCATGAGGGCCGATGAGCCGAGCCGGGACGAGATCGTGCGACTCGACTTCGAGGTCGACGCGAGCCTGACCCTGGCCGAGCTGGGCGAAGGGCCGCGCGACCCGACCGTGCGCTTCGAGCAGGGCGTGGTCTGGCGAGCCCTGCGTACATCGGCCGGTCTGGCCACCACGCGGATCGCCCGGTCGGCTCACGGCTGGCGCCTGACCGCCTGGGGTGCCGGTGCCGACCCAGCCCTGGCGGCCGTGCCACGCCTGCTCGGTGCGGAGGATGATCCTGGTGCCCTGGTGCTGCCCCCCGGCCGGCTGCGGGAGCTGGCCAGACGGTTCGCCGGCCTTCGCTTCGGTCGGACCGACGCGGTCTGGCCCGCCGTCCTAGTCGCCGTGTGCGGCCAGAAGGTGACCGCAGCCCAGGCGCATCGGGCCTACTACGGCGTCCTGCGCAGGTGGGGCGAGCGCGCCCCCGGTCCACGCCACCTGCTCGTCCCGCCCGCAGCGGAGGTCATCGCTGCCCTGCCCTACTACGAGCTGCACTCGCTGGGGCTGGAGCAGCGGCGGGCGCTCACGCTCATCCACGCCGCGCGCGAGTTGGCGGCGCGTGGTCCCGGCGCTGGCTCGGCGGAGGCAGACCTGGTGCGCCTGGGCAGGATCCCCGGGATCGGCCCCTGGACGATGGCCGAGGTGGCGCGGCGGGCCACGGGCGATCCCGATGCGGTCAGCGTCGGTGACTTCCACATCCCGAACATCGTGTGCTGGGCCCTCGCGGGTGAGCCCCGCGGTGACGATGCCCGCATGCTCGAGCTGCTGGAGCCGTACCGTGGTCAGCGGGCGCGCGTGGTGCGCCTGCTGGAGTCGGCCGGGATGCGGGCACCGAGGTACGGCCCACGCCTCGAGCCACAGCGTATCGAGCACCTGTAGGCAGGGCCAGTAGCGGCCTCGCCGGCGGTCCTCGAAACAGGCCCTTGACATGGTTGTGAGTAGTCACTAACATAGCAGCATGTCCACCGCCACTGCCCCCCGACTGACCGCCGACGAACGCCGCGAGGAGATCCTCCGCGCAGCCGTGACCCACTTCGGTCGGACCGGGTTGCACGGCACCTCCACCGAGACGATCGCCCAGGAGGCGGGCGTCTCACAGCCCTACCTCTTCCGGCTCTTCGGCACCAAGAAGGCACTCTTCATCGAAGCCGTACGCTGGGGGTTCGAAGTGACCGCGACCGCCTTCCGGGAGGCCGGAGAGGCCGCGGTCGACAGACACGATGCGTTCCGTCGGATCGGCATCGCCTACGGGTCGGTGATCACCGACCGACGTTACCTGGGGATCCAGCTGCAGGCCTACGCGGCTACCGATGACGAGGACATCAGGCAGGTGGTCGAGGAGGGCTTCGGCAACCTCGTCAAGGCCATCGTGCACTACACGGACCCGACCCCGGAGCAGCTGGCCGCATTCCTGGGCCGCGGCATGCTCATGAACGTCGCCGGCTCGCTGGGCCTGCTCGAGGCGACCGAAGGCTGGGCCTCGATGGTCCGCCGGGCCTGTATCGAGGACGTCCCCTACTAGGCAGGTCGCGAGGCCCCCTTTTTCGGCCTCGAAGTTAGTTAGTACTCACTACTCATTGGGGGAGAAGGAGAACCCGCTCATGCATGCTCGGTCACTCGCCATCTGGACGTTCGCGGTGACGTCGGTGGCGCTGGTCATGGTCTCGCTCGACAACCTCGTGGTCTCGACCGCACTCAACGTCATCCGTGGGGACCTCGGTGCTTCCATCGAGGAGCTGGAGTGGACGGTCAATGCCTACACGCTCACCTTCGCGGTCTTCCTGCTCACGGGCGCCGCCCTCGGCGACCGCTTCGGGCGCCGGCGGATGTTCATCATCGGCGTGGCCGTCTTCACGACCGGCTCCGCCCTCGCCGCCCTGTCGACGAGCGTCGAGATGCTGCTCGTGGGACGCATGGTGCAGGGCCTCGGCGCGGCCGTCGTCATGCCCCTGACGCTGACGCTGCTGTCGGCAGCGGTGCCCGCCGAGCGGCGCGGTGTGGCGCTGGGCGCCTGGGGTGCGGTCGGCGGCCTGGCCATCGCGGTGGGACCACTGGTCGGTGGGGCCATCGTGGAAGGCCTCGCCTGGAACTGGATCTTCTGGCTCAACGTGCCCATCGGCATCGCGCTGATCCCGCTGGCGATGGTCGGCCTGCGAGAGTCGCTCGGCCCGGACCGGCGACTCGACATCCCCGGTCTGGCGCTCGTCTCGGTCGGGCTCTTCGGCCTGGTGTGGGCGCTCATCAACGGCAATGCGGAAGGCTGGACGAGCCTGCCCATCCTGACCGGGTTCGCGGTCGGTGCCGCAGCCGTGATCGGCTTCGCTCTGTGGGAGCGACGCGCGGCCGCCCCCATGCTGCCGCCGCGCTTCTTCCGCAGCCGGCGCTTCACCTTCGTCAATCTCAGCGCCATGCTCATGAGCTTCGGCATGTTCGGCTCGATCTTCCTGCTGGTGCAGTACGTGCAGTTCGCGCTGCGCTACTCCCCGCTGGAGGCCGGCCTGGCCATCCTGCCCTGGACGCTGGCACCTATGTTCGTGGCCCCGATCGCGGGGGCCCTCTCCGACCGGATCAGTGGCGGCCTGCTCATGGGCACCGGTCTCACGCTGCAGGCGGTCGGACTGGCCTGGATCGGCCTCATCTCGAACGCCACCACCGAGTACGCGGCGCTGGTCGCGCCGTTCATCATCTCGGGCATCGGCATGGGCCTCTTCTTCGCTCCCATGGCCAACGTGCTCCTCTCCTCGGTGCGGGCGCATGAGGAGGGCAAGGCCTCTGGCGCGAGCGGTGCCATCCGCGAGCTCGGTGGCGTGTTCGGAGTGGCCGTGCTGGCAGCCATCTTCACGCGGCACGGCTCCTTCCTCAGCCCCCAGGCCTTCATCGACGGCATGGTCCCGGCGGTGCTGGCGGGCTCGGTGGTGGTCGGCCTGGGGGCGCTCATGGCTTTCGCCATCCCCCGCTCGGCCGAGGCATCCGAGGAAGCGGGCGGCGCGGCGCTCGAGGCCTCGCTGATGGGTCCGGAGACGGCGGCGCAGCTGGTGCGCGTGGACGAATAGTCAGCGCGGCGAAGGTGGCGCCGGGCCGAGCCCCATACGCACGAGTGGCTGCGATACGCTAGCGACGACGTGCCCGGGGGCTCGGTGCCCGGCGCCCGGACCGCGCGAGCCTCGCCGAAGACATGGAGGATCAGATGGAGACCGTCAACAAGCGACCGTTCGGTGTGCTCGTCCTGGGCGCACTGGCTATCGCTATCGCCGTCATCCGGCTGCTCGTGGGACTGCAGCTGCTGGGCGTCGGCATCTTCGGTGACGACAAGTGGGATGGCAGCGGCGTCATCTGGGTCGGACTCGTGGCCCTTGTCATCGGCGCGATCTACCTGGCCGTGGGCTGGGCCCTGTGGTCGATGCGGCCGTGGGCCCTGCTCTTCACCATGATCATGGCCGTCGTCGGCCTCGTCGACGCGATGTTCGTGCTCATCAGCACCAACAACGTGGCCTACGGCCTGGCCGCCGCCGCCATCCCGGCCCTCCTGCTCTGGTACTGCAGCCGCGAGGACATCCGCGCCCAGTTCATCGCCGCCGACGAGTACGACGCGGAAGCGCCGTCCGCCGAGTAGCGGCTCTTCGAAGGGGACCGCCAGACCACATGGGGACCGGGCGGAGAAGCCCGGTTCCGGTCGGTCGGAGAGGCTGCACGGGGGCAGGATGATGTACGACGTCATCGTGGTCGGTGTCGGCGGCATGGGCAGTGCGGCGCTGGCCGAGCTGGCCCGACGTGGTGCGCGAGTGCTGGGCCTCGATCGGGCCGGCATCCCCAACGACCAGGGCTCGTCACACGGCGTCAACCGCATCATCCGGCTGGCCTACGCGGAAGATCCTCGCTACGTGCCACTCCTGCGCCGCGCCTACGAGCGGTGGCGCGAGCTGGAGCGGGCCCTGGGCGAACCGATCCTCATCACGACCGGCGGCCTGGACATGGGCCTGCCGACGAGCAAGGTGGTGACCGGCTCGCTCGCCTCGGCCCGAGCGCACGACCTGCCCCACGAGCTCCTGCAGGCCGATGCGATCCGGCGTCGGTTTCCCGCTTTCGAACTGCCCGACGACATCGTGGCCGTCTACCAGCCTGATGGCGGCTTCGTGCTCTCCGAACGCGCCATCGCAGGCCACGCCCGCCTGGCGCTCGACGCGGGTGCGGACCTGCATGGCCACGAACCGGTCGTCGAGTGGGCAGCGCTGGACACGGGCGTGGCGGTGCGCACCGCCGTCGCCGAGTACCGTGCCCGGCACATGATCGTCAGCGCGGGCGCCTGGGTCGGGAAGCTGCTGCCGTCGCTGGCACGGGTGGCGGTACCCGAGCGCCAGGTCCTGCTGTGGGCCGCCACCACGCAGCCGGAGCGCTTCACGCCCGCCGCGTTGCCCGTGTTCATCCTCGACGTGGAGGAGGGCGCCTTCTACGGCTTCCCCGAGTACGGCATCCCCGGCCTCAAGATCGGGCGCATGCACCATCGGCGCGAGGTCATCGATCCCGACACCTGGGATCGCACGCTGATCGAGCCCGAGGACGTGGCCGTCCTGCGGGCGGCGACGTCACGCTACCTGCCCGGGGCGGACGGTCCGGCCCTCACGCTCAAGACGTGTATGTTCACCAACACGCCCGACGAGCACTTCATCATCGATGCCCTGCCGGGCGTGCCGGCCGTGACCGTCGTCTCCCCCTGCAGCGGGCACGGCTACAAGTTCGCGTCGGTGATGGGAGAGATCGCAGCCGATCTGGCGCTCGACGGCGGGACCGCCCAGGACATCGAGATGTTCCGCCTTGACCGCTTCACGGAGGTATCGACATGAGCCGCACCGTCGTCTGCTTCGGCGACTCCAACACCTATGGCGCCAACCCCTCCGAGCCGGGCCGACATCCCCGCGAGGTCCGCTGGCCGCGCGTGATGGAGCGAGCCCTGGGAGACGGATACGAGGTCATCGAGGAAGGTCTCAACGGCCGCTGCACCGTGTGGGAGACACCTATCGAGCGAGGCCGCAATGGCCTCGACTACCTCTATCCCTGCCTGCTCTCCCACGCGCCCGTGGACCTCGTGGTCATCATGCTCGGGACCAACGACCTCAAGAGCGTCTACCGCAACACCGCCGCCGACATCGCCTGCGGCGCCGCCCGCCTGGCGGATGAGGCCAAGAGCTCGCTGGCAGGGCCGGACGGGACCCCGCCGCGGGTGGTGCTGGTGGCGCCGGTGCCCGTCGGGCCACTGACCGCCCAGAGCGAGATGTGGGGCCTCGGGGCAGCCGTGGAGACGTCCCGCCAGCTGGCCCGTCTGTATCGGATCGCCGCACAGGACCATGGAGCGGTCTTCTTCGACGCGGGCTCTGTGGCGCAGGTCAGCCCGCACGACGGCGTCCATCTTGACGCCACCGCTTGCGCCAGCCTGGGCCAGGCCCTCGCCGAGGTGGTGCGGACGAGCCTGGAAGGGGCATGAGCACGCGGTCGACGGCGGTCGAGCACGTGGGCACTGACGCTGTGGCCGCACGCGAGGGCAGCCTGGCGCGACTGGCGGACGAGCACTGGGACGTGCTCATCGTGGGCGGCGGCATCGTCGGCTCGGGGGCGCTGCTCGATGCGACCTCGCGCGGCCTGAAGGCGGCACTCGTCGAACAGGACGATCTTGCGGTCGGCACCTCCTCGCGGTCCTCGCGCCTCATCCATGGTGGCCTGCGCTACCTCGAGGACCTGCGCCTCGGCCTGGTGCGGGAGGCGTTGGCGGAACGGTCCCGGCTGCTGCGTCTGGCTCCCCACCTGGTACGACTCGAGCGGTTCCTCTTCCCGGTCTACGGCCGGCCGCTGGTCGACCGCGTCTACATGGGTCTGGGCCTGACCCTGTACGACCTGTTAGGTGCGGCTCGTGACGGTGGGCGCGCCCACCACCTCGACGCCACCGCGGTGGCCCGGTCCATCCCTGACATCAGACGCGACCGGCTGCGCGGCGGAGTCACCTACAGCGACGGGGTCGAGGACGATGCCCGCTTCAGCCTGATGGTCGCCCTCACGGCGATGGCGCAGGGAGCGACGGTGGCGACCCGGGCTCGTGCGACCGGTCTCCTCGCCGACGCCCACGGAACGGTCGTCGGGGTCGCGGTGGAGGACCGGCTGCATGGGGCGCGCTTCGATGTCCAGGCGCGGCACGTGATCGATGCCACCGGCGTGTGGATGGGTCACCCCCGACTGGCGCTGGACGACTCGTCGCTCCGGCTCGTGCCCAGCCGCGGCACACACCTCGTCTTCCCTCGCGAGCGGCTGCGGCTCGAGATGGGCCTGACCCTGCGCGTCCCGGGTCGTGTCGTCTTCGTCATCCCCTATGGCCACTCCTGGCTGGCCGGGACCACGGATGTGCCCGACGACGGCCCACCGGCGCGCCCGGTGCCCACCAACGACGAGGTCACGGCCATCCTCGACAACATCAATGCCGTGCTCGATGTCGACCTCACCCGGGCCGATGCGGTCGGCGCCTTCGCCGGCCTGCGCCCGCTCGTGGGCATGCCCGGCGGCGACACCGCCCGTGTGAGCCGCGAGCACACCGTACGACGTGAGGCCGACGGCCTGGTGCGTGTGTCGGGCGGCAAGTACACCACCTACCGGTTGATGGCTCGCGATGTGGTCGATACCGCGCTGGAGGACGAGGCCTCACGGCCGCCGAGCCGGACGGCCGAGCTGCCGCTGCTGGGCGCGGCCCCGCCCGAGCGACTGGATCAGCTGGCGACGGAGATCGCCCGCGACGCCGGCCTGGATCCCGACCGGGCGAGCGCCCTCGTTGGCCGCCACGGGACGCGTGCGAGCGCGGTGGTCGCCCTCGGTCGGGAGGCGGACCTGCTGCGCCCACTGGCCGAGGACCGCAGCGAGCTGGAGGCCGAGGTGGCCTGGGCCGTGGAGCAGGAGCTCGCGCTCGATCTGGACGACATCCTCTCGCGGCGGCTGCGTCTGTCGATGTCCCGGGCCGACCGCGGCGCCTCGGTCGCAGCTCGGGTCGCTGCCATCGCGGGCGCCCGACTGGGCTGGGATGGCCAGCGCCAGGCCAGCGAGGTGGCGCGCTTCCTCGCTGATGCCCATCGCGAGTACGACGTGCCCGGGCTGGAGGCCGGGCCCACAGGAGGACCCGGACATGGCGGCTGATCACATCCTGGCGCTCGACCAGGGCACGACCTCGTCGCGGGCCATCGTCTTCGACCGCGCGGGCACGATGGTCGGCCTGGCCCAGCAGGAGTATCGCCAGGGGTATCCCTCGCCGGGGCACGTGACCCACGATCCCGAGGACATCTGGTCGAGCCAGCTGGCGACGGCGCGGGAGGCGATCGCGAGGGTACCCGGCGGCGTGGCCTCGATCGCGGCGGTGGGCATCACCAACCAGCGCGAGACGACCGTGGTCTGGGACCGTGCCAGCGGCGAGGCGGTGGCCCCCGCGATCGTGTGGCAGAGCCGGGTCACCGCGCAGCGCTGCGCTGCCCTGCGCGCGGCCGGCCACGAGGAGCGGGTGCGAGCGCTGACGGGACTGCCCATCGACGCCTACTTCAGCGGCCCCAAGGTCGCCCACATCCTCGATGCCACGCCCGGCCTGCGGGCACGGGCGGAGGCGGGCGAGCTGGCCTTCGGGACCGTCGACAGCTTCCTCGCCTGGCGCCTCACCGGCGGACGTGTCCACGTCACCGACGTCTCCAACGCCAGCCGCACGCTGCTCTACGACATCACTGCCCGCCGATGGGACCCGTGGCTGTGCGAGCTGATGGGCGTGCCCATGGCCATGCTGCCCGAGGTCCGGCCCTCCTCGGCCGTGCTGGGCGAGACCAAGCCCGGGCTGCTGGGCCGCGCGCTGCCCATCGCGGGCATGGCCGGCGACCAGATGGCTGCCACCTTCGGGCAGGCCTGTCACACCCCGGGCATGGCCAAGACCACCTACGGCACCGGTGCCTTCGCCCTGCGCCACACCGGCTCGCTGCCCGTGGCCTCGAGCCATGGCCTGCTGTCCACGGTCCTGTGGCAGCTGGGCGAGGGCGGGCCGGTCAGCTACGCGCTCGAGGGCGCGGTCTTCGTGGCCGGGGCCGCGGTGGGCTGGCTGCGCGACGGACTCCGGGCGATCGCCGCCAGCGCCGAGGTCGAGCGCCTCGCGGGCGACGGGGACCGGGACAAGGGCGTCCTGCTCGTGCCCGCCTTCGTGGGGCTCGGCGCGCCCTG
>Ga0210085_1000287_pt1 | contig 22277 bp, 24 predicted proteins | sample China_Galinas_PW_5_FD_184866 | JGI IMG/M metagenome (GOLD analysis project Ga0210085, IMG submission 184866) | Wetland microbial communities from San Francisco Bay, California, USA, that impact long-term carbon sequestration - China_Galinas_PWC_D1... | ecosystem: Environmental > Aquatic > Marine... | reverse complement strand
GAGCAACGCGTCCACGACTCCAGCGTCTGACGATCCCTGTCGTTGATGGTGAGCGCGTTCGCGGGCACAACCCCACGATCTCATCATCTCCCGGTACTGTCAACTAACTTATGACGCGGGACACTAGGAGGCGATGCTGGTACTGGCCGAGCCGAGCGCCTTCGTGGGCGGTGATGAAGATGCTCATGTCTGCCGGGAGGGCTAGTTCGTCTCCCGTGCAGCACTCGTACATCTGGCGGTAGCGGCTATCTGGAAACAGGCGCTGGCGGTTGTCTATCCGCTCGAACAGCAAGACCTTCAGATAGGTCCATCGTGCGATGGCCCACTGGGCGTCCGGATCAATGAGGCCGCCTTCTTCCCCTCTGATAAGTGGCTCCATGCAGATCTTCGCCTCAGCCTCGATTTGACTCATCCAGCCGCCGTTGCACCCTCGGCAAACATCCTTCAACGTGGCCGAAAAGACAGGGGCATCCCAGCTCACCGCATCCTCGTCGTGAAGTTCAATGGAATGCGGAACGACTTGGCCACGCTCCTCAGGATCGAAAGTGTCCTGTGCCCAGCGCGGCCACAAGTGCTCTCGGGAGAGCTTGCGATCCTCTCGACAGAAAATGCACCTCATCGCGGTTCGAGGCTATCGGTATCGACAGCAGTGCGAGAGTCGTGGAGGGGCAATATTGCCCATCCGATCTTCTTCCTAGAGTGGATCGCGATGCAGCCCCCAGTCCGAGAATCTGCCCTCAAGAGCGTTCCACAATGAGATTTGAGGAGATTCCGACCTCTGATCTGATTACCGACTCGGCGTTGGTTGCCTTCTGCGAGCATCGGGTTGAACGAACCGCTGAAGAGTTTGGCCTTGACCGATCGGGCTGGCCGAGTCAGCTCGTTCTGCATTGGCGAGATGGAGCCCCTGGCCGCTCGATCATTCCTGGGCAACCTTCCGGTTGTCTGATTCATCTCAGCTTGGGAGCCGACGAGTATCAGGCGCGTTATCAGCTCGCCCACGAGGTCACGCATGCGGTTCTTTGCCCGAATCACACTGCATTTGACTGGGTGGAGGAGATGTTCGCGGTCCATGTCTCGTTACGGGCTCTCTTTGAGATGGGATCGCCGGACTACGGGGTGACTGCCCTGGAGCAGCTTGTTGCGGAAGCCGACACGGTGGCGCTGGCAACCCAAGAGATGATCGACGCCGACCTTGAAGCGGACTATCCGGATGACCTCTATCCGAAGGTCTTTAGCGTCGGCGTTGAACTGATCGAGATAGTCGGCTGGGAGCAGCTCAAGCGTCTCGGCTGTCTATTTGACGAGTTCGGGAAGCACGACGTTCGGGCGTGGGTTGAAGAACTCGACGTAGACGAGCAGGACGCTGTGCGGCGCGTTCTCGGTGGTTAGGGCAAGCTTCGGGCGGGAGCAAGATCGCCAAAAGCACATGCAACGTCATCCCCCTAGTAGAGAGTTGGCGGCGCGGTGCTCTCCCTTTCAGGCAGGGGAGGGGCTGTGAGCAAGAACGAACCGACGCGGCAGGAGGTACACGCGCTCGTGTCCCGAGTGCTCTCTTGGCCTGACCTGGCCAAGTTCGAGGTCTTCGAGGCGCTGCTCAATGACCTCGGCGACTCAGTTGAGCTGGACGATCCAGTTGTGCGGCTTGCCGGGGAACGGCGCGAAGCGTTGGACATGATCGCGCGGGCCAGCGAGTTCTTGGGCTTGCCAGCCGGGAAAGCGCCCACGGTCAAGCAGTTCAATCAGGCCGTGAAGGACGTGGCGTCGGACTGGAACAGCCAGCGGGTGATCCGGGTGTGGGAGCAGTGGCGCTTGGCCATTCAAGCGTTCAAGGGGGAGCGCGAGGTCCAGACCCGAGCGCGGCGTGAAGCTCGGTCGCAAATAGCCAGGGGTGGGGGTCGCCGCTCGCGCGTTGACTATCTGAACGGAGTCCGTAAATGGCTCCAATCCAGGCCAGGGGTGGAGACGGCCAAGTCCTACAGCGCTTATGCCGAGCAGTTCAATGTCAAGCTGGCCGAACAGAACGCGGCGGGCGCTCCTGTTGACGAGAAGCAGCGGCCCTTGGTTTCCGCTGATGCTGTGCGGGAAAACCTGTCGCTGCCGGATTGGCCGACTGTCATTCGGGTTGCCAAGCGCCAGAGCAGCTTGCAGGCCGCCCAGGAACAAGCCTTTGCTGAGCGAATCCCGCCCCCGAGACAGAACCGAATCATCGGCCTCGCAGCCTTCGCTCGCCTGCTGAAAAGAACCGATGGCGCGGTTCGGGAACTCGCTGAGACGGACAAGAACTTCCCCACTCCCATTGCCTTCATCCAGGGCCATCGCGCTTGGCTCTACGAGGATGCACGGCTCTATAAGCGTGGCTTGGCTCCGCCGAGTCGAGACGAGGGCGAACTGCAAGCTCTGTTCGCTGACACGGAGGAGCTGCGCGCCAAGGTCAGGCTCATGCCCGTCGCTTTCAACTCTGCGCTCGCTCGGCAACGCTGGGGCAAGATCCCGCGCCCCGATGGAGCCTTGGTTGCCGGGGTCTACTACTGGGAGCGTGCTCAGATCGAGAACTGGCGCAAAGCCCGCTCGAAGAGGAAGAAGAAGCCCGGCAAGGAGAAAGGCAAAGCAGAACTCACTCCCGAGCAGGAAGAAAGAGAACTGGCAAAAGCCCGCCAAGCCGCCGCAATCGCAGCCAGCCTCAAAGCAGCTCAACAACCAGGGCGCCGCCGCAAAGGCAAGAGAAAGACGAAATAGTCCCGTGCGTCATGGGGGAGCGGGGAGACTCAATTCGTGGAACTGAATAACCGCGAACTCGCGCTACTGATTTGGCTGGGGATCATCGCCTTGTGGGTCTTGACCTTCAGCGGGTTTCGGGAGGGCCTCCCCGGCCTTCTCAAGTCCTTTCTCCAGCCGGTGGTCTTCGGCTTGCTTTTCGCTTTCGCTGCCTGGGTGGCTGGCGCAATATTCCTAGCCGCACAGATGGGTCTCTGGGAAACCGCCTTGATCAACGAGGCCGTCGTCTGGTTCGTGGCCAGCGGGGGAGTCCTGTTCTTCGGGGCGACCAATGCTTTCGAGCGTGAAGGATTTCTCCGCCGTACGGCTGGCCGCGTGTTGAGCATCGGAATCATTGCCGAGGTCTTCGTCAACCTCGTTGTCCTGCCCTTGTGGGCCGAGCTGATCTTGGTTCCTGTTCTGACCGTCCTTGTTCTCTTGCAGCTCGTCAGTGCCCAGCAGGACGAACATGCGCAGGTCGCAAGAGTCCTCGATTCCATGGTTGCCTATTGCGGATTCGCGCTGTTCGCTTATGTGGCAGGCAGCCTGATCCTCAACCCTGACCAACTCAACCTGGGCTACCTGGCTCGCATCCTGGCCTTGCCGGTCTGGCTGACCCTCGCCAGCCTCCCCTTCATTTACCTGCTCGCCCTTTGGATGCTCTATGAGCACGCATTCACCCGAATCAACTTCTTCGCCAAGGAAGGCGACAACCCGAGAAAGGCCAAGCGAGCCATGCTCAAGCACCTGCGCTTCAATGGCAAGAAGGTTCAAGCCTTCGACGGGCAGTGGCAACGCCAACTGCTCGAAGCTGCCAAAGAAGGCCAGGCCCACCGCGTCATGCGCGACTTCCAGGCCGAGATCGCCAACCAAGCAGCCAGTTCCCGCTAAGCCCCCGGAAAACAGCGGAAATTTTCCCGCTAAGCCCATCGAGGGCTGCTCAGCACCGCTTGCCAAAGCCGGTCCTAACTTGAAATCAACCCCGACGACGACGGAGGCGAGCGCGCCGCTCAGGCGAGCGCGTCGCGGATCTCGGCGATCGCCTGCTCGTTGTCGCGGAAGTGCACCGCCTGCATGCCGGCTTCGCGGGCGCCCTCGCAGTTGACCTCGAGGTCGTCGACGAAGAGGCACTGCCCGGCCGACAGCGCGAGCCGTTCCAGGGTGAGCTCGTAGATCCGCGCTTCCGGCTTGCGGCAGCCGACGAAGGCCGAGTCGACCACGGTCTCGAAGATCTCGTCGACCGGCAGCTTCGGCCGCCACAGCGGCTCCCACTCGCGCACGTTGTTGGTCAGCATCGCCATCCGCAGGCCGCTCTCGCGCAGCTCCCGCATCAGGTCGATCATCTCGGCGTTGGGTTGCAGCGCCCCGACGAAGGTCTCGCTGAAGCGGTGCAGCTCGGGGCGGTGGCCGACCAGCGGCTCGAGCACGTCGCGCAGCTTCGCGAGGAAGTCGGCCTCGCCGATCTCGCCCCGCTCCAGCGGGTAGAGAGGCACCTCGCCCTCGCGCTCGCGCAGCACCCCCATCGCCTCGGCGAAGTGCTCGGGCGAGATCCCGTGCTCGTTCTGGAGGGCCAGGAAGGCGCCGAGCAGCGGCGAGGTCAGCACGCCACCGAAGTCGGAGACGACGGCGCGGACCTCAGTCATCGGCGCGCGCGACCTCATAGTGGCCGAGGCCCTCGCGGCCTTCGACCGACCAGCGGAAGAAGGCGATCTCGGAGTCGAGCCCGTCACGGTTGACCGAGACCGAGCTGATCAGCGTCCCCGCGCCACGCACCGCGGTGCCCTGCTCGGCGTCGAGCCAGAGCTCGAGGGTGACACGACGCTGGACGCCGTCCGCGCCGTACTCGGTCGAGAGCAGCGCCTCCTCGAACTCGACCGGGGCCGCGTCGGGACCGCAGAGGACCGCGGCGATCTCCTCGTCGCCGAACTCGCTCCCCCCGGCGGGCAGCTTCGAGCTGATCGCCAGCAGGCCGCCGTCGTCGAAGACGATCCCGATCGCCCGCCGCCGGATCTGACCCTTCGCACTCATCGGCGGCAGCCTATTGACAGGATGCCGGGGATGACCGCCCCCTCGGTGCGCCCCGCCGACCCCCGCCTCGACGCCGCCGCCTGCGCCGCGATCTACGCTCCTCACGTCGAGGGCAGCCCGGTCTCCTTCGAGGAGGCGGCCCCCGGTGCGGCCGCGATGGCGGCGCGGATCGAGAGCGTCTCCGCCACCCACCCGTGGCTGGTCGCCGAGCGCGGCGGCGAGGTCGTCGGGTACGCCTACGCCTGCCGCTTCCAGCAGCGCCCGGCCTACCGTTGGGCGGCCAGCGTCTCGGTCTACGTGGGGGAGGGGCAGCGCCGCGTCGGCGTCGGCCGCCACCTCTACACGGAGCTCTTCGAGTGCCTGCGCCGACAGCGCATCCGCATCGCCTGCGCCGGGATCACCCTGCCCAACCCGGCCAGCATCGCCCTGCACGAGAGCCTCGGCTTCGCCCAGATCGGCGTCAACCCCGGGATTGGCTGGAAGGACGGCGCCTGGCGCGACGTCGGCTGGTACCAGCTGGAGCTGCTGCCCGCCGGCGCCGGGCCGCCGCTGGAGCCGCTGCCACCGGGTTGAGCGGCCCGTCCGGCTACCATGGGGCCATGTCCGACGAGAGAGCAGTCGCCCCCGACGAGCACGCCGAAGTCCCCACCGAGGAGGACGTCTACGAGGCCCTGGAGGAGGTCATCGACCCCGAGCTGGGTCTCGACTTCGTCTCCCTCGGCCTTGTCTACGACGTCAACATCGAGGACGAGGACGTCTACGTCACCTTCACCCTGACCACCCCCGCCTGCCCGATCGGTCCCCAGGTCTCCGAACAGATGAAGGAGTTCGTCGGCGACCTCCCGGGCGTCTCCGCAGTCCACCCGAAGATGGTCTTCGACCCCGCCTGGAGCCCGGAGATGATGACCGACGACGCCAAGTTCGCGCTCGGGTTCTAGGCAGGGATTCCGGGGTCATAGGGGGTCAATGGGGGTCAGTTTCATCCCCATTTCATCCCCAAGAGCATCCCCACGTAGGGTTTCGGCATGGGAGACCCAGATTCAGACTTCATGGGGGTGCCTGACGAGTTTCTGCTGGCCGTTGGCAAAGTGGCCGTGGCGGCGGGCACGCTAGAAGAGGTTGCCCAGGACATCGATCATGCCTTGGGGGGAGCGCCGGGGAGTCAGCAGTTCAAGAGCGTAGTTCGTGAAATCCGTGCACGTCTCGACGCTGGTCTGCCTCTTTCTGCCCGAGTCGAAGCCAGTCAGATCTATGGCTGGACGGAGCACGCGATCAGTGCGATGGACAATCGTCATCGGTGGGTCCATTCGACCCACAAGAAGATTTACCGGGGCGGTTCCTGGCAGTCGATCGCGCTGCACATTCGGTCCGGTGAGCACTCAGAGCTAGATGGAGTCGCCGAGCAACACGCTGACAGGTTGCGCCAACTGGCGGGGGAGGGGATCGAGCACCTGATTGGCGTCCTTCCAGAAATCCGCAAGGGCATCTATCTACGGCAGCCGCGCCACGATGGCGAACCTTGGTTCATCGGTCGGTACCTTCAGGATGAGGGTCGGTATCCGGATCGTCTGAGCGAGGAGGAGCTGGACGAAGTCTGGGAGCGATACGTCGTCAGAAGGGACCCCGGAACCTAGGGCGGACGGTCAGCGTTGCGCCGTTCCGGTGCCGTCCAAGTAGGCGTCGAGCATTGCTCGCGCTTCGATCTCGCTTCCGGGCATCAGGTGGCCGTATCGGTCGAGGGTGATCGTGATCGTCGCGTGGCCGAGGTAGGTGCTCAGCGTCTTTGGGTTGAGACCGGCGGCGATGCCGATGCTGGCGAACGTGTGGCGGCCCTCGTGGAAGCCGAGGGGTGCGAGACCCGCTTCCTTCCAGCGTTCGTGAGTGCGGCGGCGAAGGATGCCGGGGTCAGTCGGCCACGCCGGGTTGTTGGCACTTGGAAAGAGCAGTCCCTCGATCGGGTGGTCGATCAGCACGAAATGGTCCGCGAGCAGCGAGGCGAGTCGGTCGATGATCGGGACGCTTCGCGGCTTGCGGGACTTCGTGGGGATGAACTGCTTGGTTCCCTTGTCCCAGCTCCGTTGAACGTGGATCCAGCCGCCGTCGAGGTCGACGGCGGCAACGTCGAGTGCCAGCAGCTCCCCGAGCCGGAGGCCCGCATAGACGGCCAAGCCGAGCGCGGCCCGATCCGTCGGGCGCATTGCGGCGATCAGCTTCGCTGCCTCCTCCGGGGCGGCGATCCGTTCGCGGGCTTTGCCTCCGGCGGGAATCCGAAGGCCGCTGCACGGATTGACGTGAACCCAGCCGCGCAGTTCCGCGAATCCGATCAAGGCCCGAAGGGCGGCGACGATGTTCCTGACGGTGGACGGCGATCTCTCCGGCGTCGTCAACTCATCGACCCAGCGTTGAAGCTCCGGGCGCTGAAGGCGGCTGATCCTCTTCGTCCCCAGCTCGGGTACGGCATGCGCCGTTAGGTCGCGCTCGTACCCCTGGATGGTGCTCGGCTTGTAGACGTGCCCGCCTTTCTGCCGGAACGTCCCCGCCTTGATGTCGGCGATGAACTCTCCCGCCGCCTCGGCGACAGTGGGGCCAGCGGCGGCCGACAACGTGCCCGCTTGAAGGCGAGCCTGCGCGTCTACGCGCCAGGATCGCGCCTCGGCCAGCGATTCGGTCCAAGACCCCCGTATGTACTTGCCGACGGACTTGTCGTGGGCGGTTCCCCGGTATCGCTTGCGCCCCTTCGCGTCCTTCCGAACTTCGATCCCTTGAAGGGCCGGACTACGCTTTTTCTTGCTCATGGAGCGTCGTCTCCTTGGGCCACGCCCCCGGCCGGTGCCAACGGCGCGGGGGCACTTTTTGTCTGCGACATCTTACGGCCAGAGCGAGCGGTTGCGGCGAGGGTCGCGTTGGCCTCCAGCCACCGCTCGATCTCGGGCACCGGGATGATCCGCAAGCTGCCGCGACGAACCACGCGAAGCTCGGGTTGGACGTGCCGCTTGAAGGACGACTCGCTAACGCCGACTGCGCGGGCGGCCTCCGCGATGGTGAGGCCGAGTCGCGGGGGGGATGGGCGCCGCGCGTCGGGATGGCTCGTTCTTCCGCTGCGTCCTTCCATCCATGTCTATGTCAGAAAAGTCCCCCGAGTGCCCCGCGAAATTTCGTCCAGCCCTCTCAGGACCCTCCTCGATCGACCGCTCCGACGCCACCAGGAACCCGCTCCCAGCGACACGATCCCCCTACCGCAACCCCCCTCACACCCCATCACTTTCCAAATTAAGCGGGGCACTCGGCCCTCTCGCCGGACATACCGTGCATGCTGTCGATCGGCAAGCTCGGAACCGGCCAGGAGGCCTACTACCTGGAGAAGGTCGCCGAAGGCGCCGAGGACTACTACTCCGGCGAGGGCGAGGCGCCCGGCAGATGGACCGGCGACGCCGCCCGTGAGCTGGGCCTCTCCGGCGAGGTCGGCGCCGATCAGCTCACCGCGATGCTCACCGGGAACGACCCGGCGAGCGGCGAGCCGTTGGGACTGCGCGCGGTCGGCGGGCGCGGCCCGGTTCCCGGCTTCGATCTGACCTTCTCGGCGCCGAAGTCGGTCTCGCTGCTGTGGGGTCTCGGCGGCCCGGTCGCCGGCCTTGAAGTCAATGCGGCTCACAGGGCCGCCGTCGATGCCGCCCTCGGCTACCTGCAGCAAGAGGCATGCTGGACCCGGCGCGGCGCCGGCGGCGCGGAGTTCGTCAAGGGCAACGGCTACCTCGCCGCCGCCTTCGAGCACCGCTCCTCACGCAACGGCGACCCCCAGCTCCACACCCATGTCCTCATCGCCAACGCGACCCAGGGACCCGACGGCAAGTGGACCCGCCTCTACCACCCGGCGGTCTACGAGCACGCCCAGACCGCCAGCTACCTCTACCAAGCAGAGCTTCGCCACGAGCTGAGCCGCCGCCTCGGCGTCGAGTGGCAGCAAGTTCGCAAGGGCATCGCCGAGATCGAGGGCTTCTCCGACGCCCACCTGCGCGAGTTCTCGACCAGACGCGGAGAAATCCTCGAGGCCGCCGGCCTCGACGCCTCGGCGCGCTCGATGCAGGTGGCCGCCCTCGCCACCCGCCAGGCCAAGGAGCAGGGAGTGAGCCGCGAGGAGCTGCACGAGCGCTGGCGCGAGCGGGGCGAGGAGATCGGGCTCGACGCCGAGACGATCGCGCGGACCTTCGACCCCGAGGCGATCCTCGACTCCGAGCCCGTCGAGGTCCGCCAGGCCCCCGACGCCGAGCTGGGCGAGGCGGTCACCGCCCACGCCTCCCACTTCGACCGCCGCGCGGCGATCCAGGCGGTGGCGGGCTCCCAGGCGAACGGGGCGCCCTCCGAGGAGGTGGTGGCGATGGCCGACCGCTTCCTCGCCTCCGAGGAGGTGCTGTCGGTCTCGGCGACCCCCAGGGCCGAGCGCTTCACCACCCAGCGGGTCTGGGAGCTGGAGCGCGAAGCGCTCGCCACCGCCGAGCGGATGCGGAGCGAGGCGCGCGGCCAGGCTGGCGAGCTGATCGCCGCCGGGGTCATCGAGGCCCGCCCGACCCTGAAGTCAGACCAGCGTGAGATGGTCCGTCGCCTGCTCGCCGACCCCGAGGGGATCGCGGTCGTGGTCGGCGAGGCGGGCACGGGCAAGACCTTCGCGATCGTCGCGGCGGCCGAGGGATGGGCGCAGGAGGGCTATGAGCTACGCGCCGTCGCCCCGACCTGGCGGGCGGCGAACGTGCTGCGCGCCGAGGGCCTTGAGGCGACGAGCGTCGCCCGCTTCCTCGCCCAGGCGGAAGGCGGGGACGCAGACGCCTCCCTGCTCACCCCGCGCACCGTGCTCCTGGTCGATGAGGCCGGCATGGTCGGCAGCGCCGAGCTGGCCGAGCTGATCCGCCTCGCCGACGAAGCACAGGCCAAGGTCGTACTGGTCGGCGACCACCAGCAGCTTGGCGAGATCGAGGCCGGCGGGCTCTATCGCGCCCTGGCCGAGCGGGGCGATCCGATCGTCTTGGACGAGGTGATCCGCCATGAGCATGAGGTGGACCGCGAGGCGGCACGCTTGATCCGCGCGGGCGAGGGAGATGCGGCGCTCGACCTCTACCGCTCCGCCGAGCGGGTCACCATTGCCCCCGACGCCGAGGCGCGCCGCCAAGCGATGGTCGCCGACTGGCACCGCTCCCACAGCCAGGGCGATGACGCCCTGATGGTGGCGAAGCGAAACGCCGAGGTCGAGCGGCTGAACGCCACCGCCAGGGAGCTGCTTCGCGCCGAAGGGCAACTCGGCCAAGCGGAGGTCGAGGTCGCCGGAGCACGCTTCGCCGCCGGGGATCAGGTCATCACCCGCGTCAACGACCACGCCAACGCGATCTACAACCGCGAGCGCTGGCAGGTGGCCGAGGTAGATATCGAGAACCGCCGCCTGGTCCTCGACGGCATCGACCAGGCAAGGCGGGTCGAGGTCGGCCCCGGCTACCTCGACCGCACGACCCCGCGCGGCGAGGCCCCGGCGATCCAGCACGGCTACGCGGTGACCACCTACTGCGCCCAGGGCACCACCGTCGATCGCTCCTACGTGATGGCCGACCCCTCGATGGACAAGCAGGAGCTCTACGTCGCCGCCTCGCGCAGCCGCGAGGAGACCTACCTCTACGCCACGCCGGAGATCCAGGCAGAGCGCGCCGAGTACGCGCCGAAGGCGGCGGAGCGCTCCCCGCTCGGCCACCTCGCCGAAGCGGCCGGACGCGACCGCGCCCAGACTGCCGCTCATGACGAGGCGCTGCGCTCGGAGCTTGCCGGGATGCCCACGCATGAGATCGCGGCTCGCCACCGCAAGCTGGGGATGCCGGCCCGCCATGAGGCCAACGGGGAACAGGCCTACCAGCGCCAGCAGGAGCACGTCGCCGAGCGCCAGCGCGAACACGCCAGGGCCGTCGCGCAGCGCGAAGCCACGGAAGCCCTCGGCTGGCGCGAGCGCCGCCGGGTGCTCCCCGGCGCGGAGCGCATCGAGGGGCTGCTCGCCGATCGCCTGCGCGAGGAGACGGCAAGGCTCGACCGCCTCGCCCCTCCCGGCAGCGAGGCTCGCCGCGAGCGCGAGGTCGTCGGCGAGGCGCTTGCCAAGCGCGAGGCGCGGATGGTGCTCGCGGCTCGAATCTCACCGCCCGCCTACGTGGTTGCCGAGCTGGGCGAGCGCCCCAGCGATCCGGCCAGGGCGATGGCGTGGGATCGCGGCGTGCTGGGCATCGAGACCTACCGCAGCGAGCATGGGATCACAGACCGCTCCAGCGCCCTGGGAGTCAAGCCCGAGGCCGGGCGGGAGTTTCGAGGTTATGAGCGCGCCAGCGATGCGGTTCACGAGGCCCAGCGTCGCTTGGAGCGCATCCAGCGTCAGGATCGCTCGATGCAGCACAGCCACGACGCCGAGATCGATGCCGGGATGGACATCGGCCTGTGACCCCCGACCGCCTGCATTGAAGCGCCGTGCTCGCGGCCGTCAACCCCCTGCGGGGGTCGGGCGCACAGCGCCCTTGACTGCCGCTGCGCGCGGCGCTGGGTTGGCGGGTAGGTCGGGGCGGCGCAAAGTCGGGACCAGCCGCGTTGCGCGCAGTCTCGGGGTCCAGAAAAGCGTAACTTCTGTGCTACGCTGCCAGCTAAGTTATGGCTCGTCAAGACAAGACCGACACGACTTACCACGACAGGCGCCTTGAACGACGGCTCGAAGACCCTGAGTTCCGAGCTGAGTTTGAGCGCCAGCGTCGCGAGATTGCCCAGATCGACTCGGTCGTCCGCCAACTCGACGAGCTGCGCGAGCAGGCGGGAATGTCGAAGGCCGAGCTTGCCCGTGCCATCGGGAAGAAGCCTTCGACCGTCCGGCGACTCTTCACGGCCGATGTCAGCCCCGAGCTGAAGACCGTCGCGGCTGTCGCGGACGCGCTCGGAGCGGAGGTCAAGGTGGTAACGAGCAAGAAGCAGGCCCGGCGCGGCAGAGCCGCTGCCTAGGTAGGCGACGGCAGCGCCGAGCCGCCGCGAGCGCGTCTAGCCTGCCCTGCGATGAGGTGGGGGATTGTCTACTTCAAGTCGAGCGATGGCAGGGCCTTGGCCGAGGACTTTCTGGACGCCTGCCCAGCGAAGGTCGAGGCCCGGTTCTACGCCGTTCTTGAGGCCGTGCGCGACGCGCCGCCTCCGCAGTTCAGCGGTGGCGGCTACTGGGAGGCGATGCACGGCGACATGGGCGGGTTCCACGAGATTCGCCTCACCGGCCCGGGGCGGCGCCAGTATCGACTGTTCTGCATCCTCGACAACGCCGATCCGAGCGGGCTGAGGAAGCGCGGTTTCGACCGACCCCAGATCGCGGTCATCGCCGGCATGGTCAAGGACTCGGGAAAGAAGTTCTCCGATCGCGACTACGCCAAGATCAGGGCACTCGGCGACCAGTACGCCAAGCAGTTTCCCCGGCCGGTTGCTTCTTGACGGCACTAGGCTGCGTCGATGGCGACCGATCCAAAGCGGAAGGCACTCGTCGATGTTCGGCGGACTCAGGCGAAGTTTGATCGGACCGGGGAGCAGCATGAGGAAGCCCGGAGAGCGAGGCGCGAGAGTTTCGAGGCTGCGCGAAAGGCTGGTTTGACTCTGCGCGAGATCGGCGAAGCGGCCGAACTGCACCTCACGCGCGTCAAAGAAATCCTCGACGGAAATTAGGGGAGCCCCCTAAATTCTGTTAGCCTCGCGGGGTCTAGGAAAAAACGACCCCCGGCGGCGGTAGGACGCCAACCGGGGGTCTGACCACAAGGAGAGTGCACTCCTCATGGCTACCGACAACCCTACGGGTGACGGCCGTGTCGTCTCCCTCACGATCCCCACCGGCAACGTCCGCTTCCTGCGTCGCGTCATCAGCGCCGCGCGGGATGGAATCCGAGAAGAGATGGACTGCTTCGGCGACCAGCTCCGGGCACCGAGGAGCGAGTTGCTTCTTGAGGAGACTGCCTACGCCGCGTTGCTCGGCGGCCTCGATCTTGGGCGAATCGTTCCCGACGACGAATTCCGCATCGCGCTGAGGCGCCTCGCCGATTCGATCGACCGCGAGAACGAATATGAGCGGGTCTGCTTTGAGCACCACGCGCTTCGCGATCTGCGCGATCAACTCGAAGGGCGAGCGGGGCAATGACGCGAGCCAGCCAGGAGTTCACCGATCGGTTCCGGGAGAATCTTCGGCGCCATCGCCGTATCGCCTCACTCAGCCAGGAAGAGCTTGGCTTTCTCGCCTCGGTTCACCGAACCGAGGTTGGCCTCTTGGAGCATGGGCGTCGCGTACCCAGGATCGACACGCTGGTCAAGCTCGCCGCGTCTCTCGAAATCACGCCCAACGACTTGCTCGACGGAATCGATTGGGTGCCTGCGAGGGATCGGGTCGAGGGGAGTTATTGGACCCGCGACTCGCCGAAGCAGCGGTAGAATCCGGGCATGGCTGCATCGCCACACCGAACGGTTGAAGTAGACGCCGAGTTGCTGGAGCGCGCTCGCCGAGTCGCCCATGAGCGGGGCGTTGCCGTGCCGCAGCTCGTGCGGGAGGCGCTTGAGCATGAGTTGGCCGAGCTGGCGTCGGAGTCCGGACAGCTTCGACAGGTCGAGGACGAAGGGGAGCAGCCGCCACTCACGTGTATCGGAGCGTTTCGCTCGGGCCGAGGCGATCTGAGCAAGCTGGCCAGCGAAGACGTTTTCGAGCCAGAGCCATATCGCTGATCCTCGACACCGGCGTGGTTGTCGCGGCCTTTGATCGCGACGACGACCACCATGAGGCGTGCGCATCGCTGCTTTCGGGGTTGCGGGAGCGGCGGCTTGTCCCGTCTCCGGTTCTGGTAGAGGTTGACCATCTGCTCCGTCGCTACACCAGCGACGAATCGTTCGGCGCGGTGCTCGACCAGGTGAGCAGTGGCGCGCTCGTGATCGAGGACCTGACGGCCAGCGACTACGAGCGCGCGGGGGAGCTGATGAAGACCTACGCCGACCTCAAGGTCGGCTTTGTCGATTGCGCGGTTCTCGCCGTCGCGGAGCGGCTGGGTGAGCCGAAGCTCGCCACTCTCGACCACCGCCACTTCGGCACGATGAGGCCCCGTCACGTCGAGGCGCTTGAGCTGCTGCCTGCGGCGCCCTGAAACGTTGCTTTGTCCCGATGCCGCAACCCCTGTGCCCGTCGCAGACGCTCCCATGGCCTCGAATCATGGGTGATCCTGTGACTTGCCGAACGGCGCGGTGGCCTATAGAACACCTACGGTGAACGGTTTCACCCCGAGCGGCTCGCCGCGCGCTTCCCTTCGTCCGTACAGCGCGGCGAACCGGCGTTTCCCCTTCTTCGTCTCCTATGGCGACGAAGCGCGTGATCTGAAGGCCAGAGTGAAGAGCTTGATCGAGCGAGCCCTTAACTCCCAGCTCTCGAATAGCGGCTGGGATGCGGTAATAGACGTCTGGGATTGGCGCGATATGGCTGGCGAGAAGGCCCCCAAGGGGGGCAAAACGAACGACCTCTTCGTTCACAGGGCTCGCGAAAGTAGCGCGACGATCGTGATGCTCCTCGACCGAATGCCACCCGGTACCGAAGAGGAGCTTCTCGCGGTACTTGACGAGGACGAAGTGCAACTCACTGTGATTTGGCTGAACCGCAGGCGGCTTCTTCATCGTTGGCGCGGATCTACCGAGGTGAGCCGCTTCCTCGACAAACACAAGGACGAGTTTTCCTACGTGGAGGTCGAGAATCTGAACAGCGAGCAGACCTGGCTGAAGCTCACGGGCAACCTTGTCGCGCTCCTGCTTAGGGCGCTGCATGGCAGCGACCGCCCCCCATACGTCGAGGCACTTGATGCGTCCTGATCTCGCCGCGGCCCTGCTATGGGATGTTGAGGCTCTGCGGGCTTCCGAAGAGCGAGGGACCCGTGAATTCATCGACGCGATGAGCCTGATGGGCGCACCTAAAGAGTCGGGCGCAACGGACTCGCTCGGTCGTGCAGCGAGCGGCATATGGGCAGAGATGTCCGGTGAATCAGAGTTGGCTCGTGCCGTCTATCGCGGCCTGAGCGAATCAGAAGATTGTGAAGACCGACTCCTGGGTCTCTTTCTCCTTTGCTGGACGGACCTTGACCTCGACCCGGTTCGGATTGGCGAAGCCCGAGAGGAGATGGAGCGCCTTGTTGAGGACTCCATGCTCAAGGCGCGACTGACGATGAAGTTGATCTACGCTGCCTTCGAGTACAAGTGGGACGAGTTACTGCCGGCCCTCTTTGAACTGGCGAAGGGCTGGGCGGCAGATGGGTCTTTGTTGATGTTTGCGATTGAGCGTGAGGCCTACACCCTCTTCGGGGATGCTTTCCCGGTTGATGGCGGCGGCGAGGCCGATCCCCTCGTCGAACAGCGCTCGATTAGCTCTCTGCTTGGTGGCGCTGCTCAGGAGGCATTGAGAAAGGAGGTTGAGGAGGAGGGTCGTTCACCTTGGACGCTTTCCTTCAGCGTCGGTGACACGGCGCTGCGTGAACCGTATGCAGCCGAGATGCAGGCGCGATGGGCTGGCGCAATCTGGTTGCGCGCTGAAGTTCAGACCCAGCTAGCTGTGCATCTTCTGCGCGGCGGCGCCGGCACCCCGGGCGAATACGCCTCAGCCGTTGCCCTCTGGGCGCTTGGGCGTGGCCAGCAGATACCCCAGGTCGTCAACCTTGCCGAGCCTCACTTCGATGATGCCTCGGCCGACTTCGTCGTCTCCAATCTGATGCGCTCGGACGCGGTGGCCGCTCCCTTTGAACCTCGCCTGGTCGAGACGGCGATCGAGTGCTGGGACCTGATCTCCGAGGAGACTGCGGTCGCCCTGCTTGACCGCCTGGAGCCCGTCGCAACCGATCACCCGATCATTCGCAGAGTGGCGACTCTCTTCTCTTTGTTGTCCCTTCGTGCGCCTGGCCATTGGATGAATAGGCTTGAGGAGCTCTCCCCAGAGCAGGCGAGGGCCGTTGTCTACGCGATGTCACCTGCGGTCGCTGAGCGAGTGTCGCAAGCAGGCGCGAAGTGCCTCTACGATGCGGCACTTTCGGGCGACGAGATCGAGGCCAATGCGCTGCCGACCGTGGCGACGCTGATGGGTCGCCTTAGCAACGTCGAGGAGTTTGAGCCTGCGGATGTGGTGCCGGCGCGGGTTGTCGTTCGCCTCGCCTGGAGCGACTTCCCCATGCTCGATGAGTCGGAGCTCAATCGCGTGGTGGGGGAGCTGACCGACAGAGTGTCCAGCGAAGTCGAGGAAGCGCGCACGGGCTCGGCCTCGATTGGACCGGAAAGTCCAGCCAGTACGCTGGCATCGGCAGTGGTGAAGTTGGGCGAGATACCAGGGCGAACGCATGATCTGATGATCGCGATCGCTACCGATGCCTCGCTTCCGCGGAACATGCGCTACGACGCGGTCAAGTTCCTCGCCACCGGCGCGCACAACAACGTCCTCGATCTTGGCTCGCGGCCGAGGTTGATTGACGAAATTCCCGAGGCAGGTTCAGAGGCGTTCTGGGGGAGCTACTCGCCCTCCCTGATGCGGGCCGCGAAGATGGACCTCGCAATGGCAGCGGGAAGGGTCGAGGAGTACCTGCCCTCGCTATTGGTCCTCTCGCGCGACCCCGATCCTCGTGTTCGCATTGACGCAAGCGAGGCAGCCGGCCTGGGCCGAGCGGTTGAGAACCACGACTTGCTGGAGACGATTCTTCTTAGTGGACTCTTTGACCCGAGCAGCAAAGTCGTGCAAAGGGCGCTCTTTGGCTTCAGTGAACTGCTGCCCCAACGGAGTGCTACGCAGGTGGCCTTCGGTGAGCGACTCCGAGAGCTGTTTGCCCGCAGTGGCCGCGAGGTGCGGGCGGCGATAGCCAGCCTCATCAGCCAAGTCGAGCTGCCTTCCGGCTTGCGCGATATCGGGACTGAACTGGCACGACGGGCCGCGGAGGATCGCTCCTACGAAGTGCGGGCGGCCCTTGCCGAGGAGGCCCCAGAGAAACGCTAGGCCCGGAGCATCCGCTTGGATGGCAAGAGCATCCCCACCGCCATCCCCACGGACGCCAGAAAACCTAAATTTACAGGGACGTTTCCTCCAGCCTCCCGCGTGATGATGACCGACGACGCCAAGTTCGCGCTCGGCTTCTGAGTCCTCAGGGCTGCGCGCTGCACGAACGCGCGATTTTCCGTCTCAGGGACGGAAAATCGTTCACTCGTCGTCGACGCGCGGCAGCTCGCGGTCGGGGGCGTCGCCGCCGGGCGACTCCTCCTCGGCGGTTGCGTCGTAGTCGTAGTGGCGGCCGGGCCTGCCCGGGGCACCGGGCCCGCCCTGGCCGCCCTGGCCGCCCGGGCCTGCTCCCGGGAAGCTCCCGACGCTGACGAAGGCGAAGCGGCCGGTCATGTAGCGGCGCAGGACGCGGCGGACCAGGGCCCGGGTCGGCGGCACGAGCAGGGCAATGCCGGCGAGGTCGGAGAGGAAGCCCGGGGTGACGAGCAGGGTGCCGCCGACGATGATCAGGGCGCCGTCGGCGACCTCCTTGCCGGGGAAGCGACGTTCGCCGATCGTCTGGTTGAAGCGGCGCCAGGCGCCGCGGCCCTGGCTTTTCAGCAGCCAGGAGCCGATGATCGCGCTGGCCAGGATCAGGGCGAGGGTCGGCCAGATGCCGATCAGCTCGCCGATCTTGACGATCACGAAGATCTCGGCGATCGGCACGACGATGAAGAGCACCACGAGCAGGGCCATGGCTACAGCGTAGGGAGGCGCCGCCGGCGCAGCCGCCCGCCCTCGCGCAGGGAGAGGTAGCCGACCCCGGCCAGCATCGCCGCCAGGGAGAGCAGCGAGGCGACGTGGCCGCCGGACGTCGTGTGGAGCGCCTCCTGGTAGAGGCCGATCCCGAGCACGACCGAGAAGACCGGGTCGACCACCGACTCGGTCGCGATCGCCGGCGCCAGGTCGCCGGCCTGCAGGGCGATCTGGCTGACCGCCATGCTGATCGCGGCGACGATCAGCACCGCCCACAGGGTCCAGTTCCCGAGCAGCCCGATCGGCCCCAGGTGGAGCTCTTCGGTGAAGGCTTTGGTGATCGCCCCGTGCAGGGCGAAGAGAACCGCGGCCGCGGTCCCGACCAGGGCCGCTTTGCGGCTCGGGGCGCGGCGGAGCCCGAACAGCGTCAGCAGCGCGGCGAGCGCGAGGGTCCCGCCGCCCCAGGCCAGCCACGGTCCCGGGCCCGGGCCTTCGACCCCTTCCTGCGGCGAGCTGGTGAGCAGGAAGGCGGCGAGGCCGGCGCCGGCGAGCAGGGCCGCGGCTACGTCGCGGGGGTTGAGCGGCTGGGCGGAGAGCCGCGCGCCGATCGGCAGCGCGAAGACCATCGTCATCGCCAGGATCGGCTGCACGACCACGATCTCGCCACCGGAGAGGGCGGCGACGTGGAAGCCGTAGCCGATCCAGGTCAGCGCGATCCCGCCGAGCCAGACCGGGCTGCGGGCCAGGCGCAGCATGAACCAGGGGCTGCGCGCCTGGCGGTCGCTCGCCCGCATCGCGACCCGCTGCTGGAGAACCGTCGAGAGCGCGAAGAGCAGTGCCGCGACGAGCGCCAGCAGGATCGTCTGCATCCGCTCGCGGCGCTAGGTCGCCGCCGCCTCGATCGCCGCCGTCTCGAGCTCGGCCAGCGACTCGTTGATCCCGTCGCCGAGGACTTCGACGTCCTCCATCGAGTCGTAGTCGGCCAGCAGCCCGAACCCGACCTTGCCGTTGTAGCTCATGATCGCCACGGCGAGGGCGTGGTTCTCGGGCAGGAAGGCGATCGGGAAGACGTCCTGCAGCTCCCGCCCCAGGACGTAGAGCGGCATCTGCGGCCCCGGAACGTTGGTGACGATCAGGTTGAAGAGGCGGGTCGAGAAGTTGATCCGCGAGGCCTGCGCCAGCAGGGTCGGCGGGGCGAAGTCGTTGAAGCGGGAGATCACTTCGGCGCCCAGCGCCTGTTTGGAGCGCTTCAGGTCCGCCATCTCGGCGCTGATCGTGTGCAGCCGCCGCACCGGGTCCTCGACGTAGACCGGCAGCGGCCCGCGCATCAGCGCGATCCGGTTGCCGAGGTCGCCGCGCTCGTCCTCGGCCCGGATCGAGACCGGGACCAGCGCCCGCAGCTCCAGCCCCTCGGTGCGGACCCCGCGGCTGTGCAGCCAGCGGCGCAGCGAGCCGGTGACCACGGCGAGGACGACGTCGTTGACGGTGCCGCCGAGGGCGTCCTTGATCCGTTTGAAGGTGGAGAGGTCCGAGCGCGCCCAGATGTAGCGCCGGTGCGGCCCGATCGGGAGGTTGAGGGGCACGTCGGGGGCGGGGTTGGCGAAGGCGCTGACGATCTCGGTCAGCCCCTCGAGCGCGTCGACGGCGCGTTTGGTCGCGTGCTCGGGGTGGCGGACCGCGTCGACCGCGCGCTCGGCCAGCTTGACCGGCATGGCGACGGCGTCGCTGACGCCGCGGGCGACCAGCTCGGTCGTCCCCGGCGGGGGCTGCGGCACCCAGTCGTCGGCGACCGCGGCCGGCTCGGCCGAGGGCTCGACTTCGAACAGCACGGTGCCGATGTCGACGCCGGAGATCCCGTCGACCATCGCGTGATGGGTCTTGGTCAGGATCGCGAAGCGGTCGTCCTCCAGCCCCTGCACGAGCCACAGCTCCCAGAGCGGCTTGGAGCGGTCGAGCTGCTGGGAGAAGACCCTCCCGCAGAGCCGTTTCAGCTGCGCCTCGCCGCCCGGTTCGGGCAGCGCGGTGTGGCGGATGTGGTAGCTGAGGTTGAAGTTGACGTCGTCCGCCCACAGCGGCCGGCCGGCCTCCAGCGGCGGCACCGCCAGCCGCTGGCGGAAGCGCGGTCGACGTAGCGCGGCGGCGGCCCCTCGAAGATCAGCACCGCGCCGATGTGCATGTGACTGGCCGATCCCTCGTTGGTCAGGAACGAGGCATCGACCGCGGTGAGGCGGTCGAGTCGGCGCCTGCCGTTGACGTTTCCGCTCATCGCCCAAGGCTAGCTCCGCCCGGCCCGCCCGGCCACCCCTCTCGGTAGCCTGCAGGAATGGCCCCGACCGCCACCGCCGCCCCGAAGCGCGTGCTGCTGGCCGCTCCGCGCGGTTATTGCGCCGGGGTCGATCGCGCCGTGCAGACGGTCGAGCGGGCGCTCGAGCTCCACGGGGCGCCGGTCTACGTCCGCAAGGAGATCGTCCACAACAAGCACGTGGTCGAGGAGCTGGCCAAGCGGGGCGCGGTCTTCGTCGAGCAGGAGACCGAGGTCCCCGAGGGCGCGTTCGTCGTCTTCTCCGCCCACGGCGTCGCCCCCAGCGTGCACGAGAACGCCGCCGCCCGCGGCCTGCGCACGGTCGACGCCACCTGCCCGCTGGTCACCAAGGTCCACGTCTCCGCCCGCCGCTTCGCCGCCGAGGGCTACACGATCATCATGATCGGCCACGAGGGCCACGAGGAGGTGGAAGGGACGACCGGCGAGGCGCCCGGCAGCATCGTCCTGATCGAAACCGCCGACGAGGTCGAGGCGCTCGAGGTCCCCGACCCCGAGAAGGTCGCCTTCATCACCCAGACCACCCTCTCCGTCGACGAGACCGCTGAGGTGATCGCCGCCCTGCGCGCCAAGTTCCCGGGCATCGTCAGCTCCAAGTCCGATGACATCTGTTACGCGACCACCAACCGCCAGATCGCCGTCAAGCAGCTCGCCAGCGAGTGCGAGCTGGTCCTCGTGATCGGCTCGACCAACTCCTCCAACTCCAACCGCCTGGTCGAGGTGGCGCGCGAACACGGCGCCGCCTCCCACCTGATCGACAACCACTCCCAGGTCGAGGACGCATGGCTCGACGGGGTCGAGACGGTCGGCATCACCTCCGGCGCCAGCGCTCCCGAGGAGCTGGTCGAACGGCTCGTCTCCTTCTTCCGCGAGCGCGGCGCCGACGAGGTCTCCGAGCTGCGCACCGTCCACGAGGACGTCCGCTTCATGCTCCCCAAGGAGATCCGCGAGGCGGTAGCGGCGCGGGCCTAGTCGTACGTTCAGTAGATTATGAATACCTGCACTGGGGATTTCCGCCTCACCCTGACTGAGATGAAGCGGGGCAGGGCGCCAAATACCAGGTCTTTTCGGCACAGCGTCAAGACTAGTTGCCCAGACTGAAAGAGCGTCAACTTTTTCCGGATATAGTTGACCCATGGATTTCGAGCGTCTCGACGCCAGTCCGATCGGGCACCTCGTCCCGATCCTCGGACCGGATCCCGCGACCCATGAGATCGTCGAAGGAAGGGCCTTTCTGCCCGATTCGCTCCCGTCGGAGATCGAGCTCTCGACCGAGACCTGGACGACCGTCAACGCGGCCACCGCGGCACTTGCCCGCCTCGACGGTGCGGCGCGACTGATCCCCAGTCCGGCGCTCTTGCGTCGCCCGGCGTTACGCCGCGAGGCGCAGAGCACGAGCGCGCTCGAGGGCACGTACGCGCCCTTCGCGGAGGTGCTCGCTGCCGATCAGGACGAGCAGAATCTGAGCGCGGAGGTTCGCGAGATCCTGAATTTCGAGCTGATGGCAGAGCTCGCCTTCTCCTGGCCCGAGGGTCGCCCCCTGACCCTGGGAATGCTCGGCGAACTGCAAAGGACCCTTGTCCGCGGCACCGCGGGAGAGCTGAGCGATGCCGGTGGGCTTCGGGACCGAATCGTCGTCATCGGCGCGCCCGGTCGGGCTCTCGACGAAGCTCGCTTCGTGCCACCGCCCCACGGCGATCAGTTGCGGGCGGGCGTCGAGTCGATGCTGGGCTGGATCAACGATCCGCCGCACGTTCCGACGGTGGTCCAAGCAGCCCTCGCGCACTACCAGTTCGAGACTCTCCATCCATATTCGGACGGGAACGGGCGCCTCGGTCGCCTGCTGGTGATCGTGCATCTCTTGCGGGGCGCTCTCATCCGCGAGCCCTTGCTGGTCGTATCGCCGTGGTTCGAGCAGCGGCGCGCGCAATACCAGGACGCGCTTCTGCGGCTGAGCTTCAGCGGCGAGTGGGATGCGTGGATCGCGTTCTTCGCAGAAGGGGTGGCAGCCTCCGCCGCCGAATCGCAGATCAAGGTCGAGCGTCTGGTGGGGCTTCAGGAAGATCTGCGCTCGCGCGTTCAGGGCGCCGGAAAGCGAGGCCTCGCCGAGCGTCTCGCCGCGGACCTCGTCGGTCGGCCGTACGTGACGCCGCCCGCAGTCGCCACCCGCTACGACGTATCGAAGCAGGGCGCCCATAAAGCGATCAAGACGCTGGTCGACCTCGAGATTCTGCACGAAGCCGGTCGGCGATCCCACGGTAACGCTCGCCTGTACGCCGCGCCTGAGGTGGTCCAAGTGGCGTCGTCCTGACGCTCTTGACGCGCTACGGCATTCCCGCCGCGAAGCTCACCGACCAGATCCGCAGCCCCGGACTGGGGCGCAGGATCAGGTTGTGGGCCTCGTGGCGGGGG
>Ga0210085_1000286_pt1 | contig 22319 bp, 22 predicted proteins | sample China_Galinas_PW_5_FD_184866 | JGI IMG/M metagenome (GOLD analysis project Ga0210085, IMG submission 184866) | Wetland microbial communities from San Francisco Bay, California, USA, that impact long-term carbon sequestration - China_Galinas_PWC_D1... | ecosystem: Environmental > Aquatic > Marine... | reverse complement strand
ACATGGGCTACGTCGGCATGTCGGTCGCTTTCAGCTTTGCCATCGCCGCGCTCATCGGCGGGCGGCTGGATGCGGCCTGGGCGCGCTGGTCGCGGCCATGGACCACCGTGGCCTGGGTGTTTCTCACCATGGGCATCACGCTGGGCAGCTGGTGGGCCTACAACGAGCTGGGCTGGGGCGGCTGGTGGTTCTGGGACCCGGTTGAAAACGCCTCCTTTATGCCCTGGCTGGCAGCCACGGCGCTGATCCACTCGCTGGCGGTGACCGAAAAACGCGGCGCCTTTAAACGCTGGACGGTGCTGCTCGCGCTGCTGGCCTTCTCGCTCAGCCTGCTCGGCACCTTCCTGGTTCGCTCCGGCGTGCTCACCTCTGTGCATTCCTTCGCCGCGGACCCGGCGCGCGGGCTGTTTATCCTGATTTTCCTGTGCATCGTCATCGGGGGGTCACTGACTCTTTATGCCGCGCGGGCGCCGAGCGTTTCCTCGGGAGGCCGGTTCGACGCGTTCTCGCGCGAGACCCTGCTGCTCGGCAACAACATGCTGCTGGTGATCATCACCGCCTTCGTCCTGCTGGGCACTCTCGCCCCGCTGATCTATGACGCTATGGGCTGGGGCAAGATCTCCGTGGGATTCCCCTGGTTCAACCGCATGTTCGTCATCTTTACCCCCTTCCTTGTGCTGCTCATGGGGATGGGCCCGCTGACCCGCTGGAAACACCAGGATCCGGGCGAGCTTGCCCGGAAACTGCGCGTCGCGCTGTTCGTCAGTCTCGGCGGCGGCATCCTCGCCGCACTGCCGCTGCTGCACAAGGGCTCCGTCTGGGCCGGTCTGGCGGTCATGCTCTCGCTGTGGATCGTCAGCTCGCTGGCGCTCAGCCTGCGACAGCGGCTGCGCTACCGCAAGGGTCTGGCCGGTCTGTGGCAGGATCTGGGTGCAAAGGGCAGCGGCAGTTACTACGGCATGGTGGTGGCGCACTTCGGTGTAGCGGTCTTCATCATCGGCGTGACCTTCGTGATGCAGTATGAAATCGAGAAGGATATCCGCCTGTCGCCCGGGGAAAGCACTGAACTGGCCGGTTACACCTTGCGCTTCGACGGCGTGCAGGCCCACCAGGGTCCGAATTATCGCGCCGATCGCGGCACCCTGCATGTCCTGAAAGACGAGCGGGAAATCGCCCTCCTGCATCCGGAGAAACGCGTCTACACGGTGCAGACCAAACCAATGACCGAATCCGGCATCGACGTGGGATTCACCCGTGATATCTATGTCTCGCTGGGCGAGGGGCTCGGTAACGGCGACTGGAGCATGCGCCTCTACTACAAGCCCTTCGTGCGCTGGATCTGGTTCGGCGGCCTGCTGATCGCCATCGGCGGCCTGCTCGCGGCTAGCGACCGGCGTTACCGTATCGCGCTGCGTGACCAGGCGCCGGTGACCGTCGGCAAGGACGGTCTGATCGCGAGCGGAGGCGCCTGATGGCCCGCTATCTGCGCTATCTGGTGCCACTCGCGATCTTCGCACTGCTGGTCGCCTTTCTCTACCGGGGACTGAGTCTTGATCCCAAGCTGGTGCCATCACCGCTGGTCGGCAAAGCCATGCCGACGTTTACCCTAACGCGCCTGGATAATCCCGACGTCACCATCAGCGACGCCGATTTCAAGGGCAAGGTCACCCTGCTGAACGTGTGGGCCACGTGGTGTGTATCCTGCCGGCGGGAACATGAAACGCTGGTGCAACTGGCGAAAACCGGGCAGGTCGACATCTACGGGCTGAACTACAAGGACAACCGCGAGGACGCCAACCGCTGGCTGGCGAAACTCGGCAACCCCTATGTCGCCAATGCCTTCGACAGCGACGGGCGGGTAGGCATCGACTGGGGTGTCTACGGTGCGCCGGAAACCTTCATCATCGATCGCGAGGGCATCATACGCCACAAGCATATCGGCCCTCTCACCATCGAGATCATCAACGATGAAATCCTGCCACTGGTCGCCAAACTGAAATCATGAATCCGATGAAACTGCTTATTCCCCTGATTCCGTTGCTGCTGGTTGTAGCCGCGCCTCCGTTGCCGGCCGCGGTCACGCTCGAGTCCTTTACCTTCCCCACCAGGGCGGAGGAACAGCACTTCAAGGATGTCATCGGTCAGTTGCGTTGCCTGGTATGCCAGAACGAGACGCTGGCCGACTCGGATGCCGACCTGGCCCACGATCTGCGCGCCGAAGTCTACGAGATGATGAAAAGCGGCAAGAGCGATCAGGAGGTCATCGACTTTCTGGTCAATCGCTACGGTGATTTCGTGCTCTACAATCCGCCCGTGAAGCCGTCCACGTATCTCATCTGGTACGGCCCGTTCGTGCTGCTGGCAATCGCCGCGCTGCTGTTGATACGCGCGGTGGGGCGGCAGCGGCAGGTCCGGGAACCGGAGATCTCCGCGGAAGAACGCAAGCGGCTGGAGCGTCTACTCGGCGATGACGCCGGCAAGGGGAAACAGGGATGACCGTGTTCTGGGGACTGGCAACTGTCATGATCATCATCGCACTGTTGTTCACGGTGCCCTGGCTGCTGCGTGCGGGACGAAACCCGAAGAAGGCACGGCCGGATCCGGATACAATCAATACCGGGATCATCAAGGCACAGCTGGCAGAACTGGACACCGATCTCAAAATGGGCCGGCTGGATGAGAATCAGTACGCCGCCGCACGCCACGACCTGGAGCGCGAACTGCTCGATGACCTCGCGCCCGCCGGCACGCCGTCGACGACAAAACCGGCGCACAGCGGCCAGTGGGCAGTCGTGTTGCTGGTGATTGCCATCCCCTTGATGGCGGTGGCGCTGTATCAGCAACTCGGCTCGAAGCAAATCATTCCGATGCTGGAACAAGGCGCCGCCGCCACCGCCACCTCCGCTACACCGGGCAAGCATGAGATGGGCGAGCAGTCGCTGGAACACATGGTCGACTTGCTGGTGGAAAAACTGAAGGACAAACCCGACGACCTGCGCGGCTGGATCCTGCTGGCGAGGAGCTACGAAACCCTCAACCGCTACGCCGACGCGCTCGGCGCCTATCGCAATGCCCGCCGCCTCTCCGGCGACAACCCCGAGGTGCTGGCCGATTATGCCGACGCCCTGGTGATGGCGAACGGCGGCCGCTTCAACGACGAGGCGGGTGAGGTGCTGCAAAAGGCGCTCGAGGCCCAGCCCGACAACGTCAAGGCGTTGTGGCTGATCGGCCATTGGAAGAACCAGCAGGGCGCCTATACCGAGGCGATCAGCTACTGGCAGCGCGCCGCTGCCCTGCTTCCCGCGGGCAGCCAGGATAGCACCCTCATCGCCCAGCAGATCAGCCAGTTGCAGCAGCGTCTCGGAATCACCCCCACCGCGCCGGTGACCATCGCGACACCGTCACCCGCCACCGCTCCCGCCACGGCCGGCGGCGGTGCAGCGGCCGCCGGTCAGGCGATCACCGTCACGGTGGCGCTCGACCCGGCACTGACCGCCCAGGCCGCGCCCGAGTCCACCGTATTCATTTTCGCGCGCGCCGTCCAGGGACCCCGGATGCCGCTCGCGATCATCCGGCGTCAGGTCAAGGACCTCCCGGTTACGGTGACGCTGGATGATTCGCTCGCCATGTCTCCCGCCATGACGCTGTCGAAATTCAACCAGGTCACGATCGGCGCCCGCGTCTCCGCTTCCGGCAACGCCATGCCGCAGAGCGGCGACCTGGAGGGATCACAGTCCCCGGTCAGCGTCGCCAGTCCCGGAACCGTCGCGATCACCATCGACCGCAAGGTGCCGTAAGCCGGGAATGCCGGCGACTTAGGTGCGATTCCATCCGCCATTCAGCCGATTACGCCCCACTCCCACAGGATGGTATGTAAAAGGCACTGTAGGGTGCGCCGTGCGCACCGTTTGTGAGGCGTAACTCTTTGTTTAGAATGGTGCGCATGGCGCACCCTGCTGCGTTCAGTCCAGCCTGCGCAGGTATACCTGCCCGGTTGCATAACGCGGATTAACGAGGTGTTTGACGCCAATCAACAAGAACATGGACGGCTCTACTAAACTTCAATTGTAAGTACCAAAAGGCGCGGTATTTTACGAAAAGGAGAACGAATATGGCAAAGAAACAAGCCAGGCAGGATGTTGAAGTCAGCACCCGCAAAGGCGAACTTGCCGAACCCAGGTCGTCCCGGTCGATGAATCCGTTCGAGGAAATGGAGCGCATGTTCGAGCAGTTCATGGGCCGCAGCTGGATGCGTCCATTCAGCTGGGAGAACCCGCTGTTGAGCGAGATGGCCAGGTCCATGGACGTGCGCGTACCGAGTGTGGATGTCATCGATCGCGAGGAGGAAGTCGTGGTGCGAGCCGAGATTCCCGGTGTCGACAAGGAGAACCTGGAAGTGTCGCTGAGTGACGACCGGCTGATCATCAAGGGCACGACCCGGCAGGAGAAAGAGGAGAAAGAAGCCGGCGAATACACCCGCCGGGAAATGTCCCGGGGCAGTTTCACCCGGGTGGTCACGTTGCCCGCGAACGTCGATGGCGAGAAGGCCAAAGCGAGCTTCAAGGACGGTGTCCTGGAAATGACGCTGCCCAAACTGATGCCGTCGAAACGCACCCGAATCAACGTCCATTAACCGCCGCGCAGTTGCCCGGGAAACGACGCCGCGTAAAGTGCAACGAGACGTTGTCTTCCACGTCCACGGCCTCACCAAGGTCTACCCGATGGGTGAGATCGAGGTACATGCCTTGCGTGGCGTTGACCTGGAACTGTATGCGGGCGAACTGCTGGTGCTGCTGGGACCGTCCGGCAGCGGCAAATCCACGCTGCTCAATATTCTCGGCGGGCTGGACACCGCCACCGGGGGAGAGGTCTATTACCGCGACCGCAACCTCACCTATGCGAACGAGAAGACGCTGACCGACTATCGTCGCCACCACGTCGGTTTCGTGTTCCAGTTCTACAACCTGATTCCCAGTCTCACGGCACGCGAGAACGTCGCCGTCGTTACCGAGATCGTGCGCAACCCCATGATGCCCGAGGACGCCCTGGCGCTGGTGAACCTGCAGGATCGCCTGGATCATTTCCCCGCCCAGCTCTCCGGCGGCGAGCAGCAACGGGTCGCCATTGCGCGCGCCATCGCCAAGAACCCGGCCGTGCTGCTTTGCGATGAACCGACCGGCGCGCTGGATTCCGAAACCGGCATCATCGTGCTCGAGGCGCTGGAGCGGGCCAACCGCGAACTCGGCGCCACCACGGCTCTGATCACCCACAACGCCGGCATCGCCGACATGGCCGACCGGGTGGTGCACATCACCAACGGACACATCGGTTCGATCGAGCGCAACGCGCAACGAAAGCCGGCCAGCGAATTGTCCTGGTAGCGAATCCCGTGCGCGCACTGAACCGCAAGCTGTGGCGTGACCTGTGGGACATGCGCGGGATGGTGCTGGCGATCGCGCTGGTTCAGGTAGGGGGCGTCGCCACCTTCGTGATGTCACTGTCGACCTACGATTCCCTGCTCCTCACCCGCGACCGCTATTACCGCGAGCAGCGCTTCGCAGAGGTGTTTGCCTCGCTGAAACGCGCCCCCGAGAGTCTGGCCGAACGCATCCGCTCCCTGCCCGGAGTTGACCAGGTGCAAACCCGCGTGGTGGCCGCGGTTCGCCTGGAGGTTCCCGGCTTCACCGATCCGGTGACCGGCACCCTGCTGTCCGTGCCCGACACGCATCCTCCTCGCCTGAACACGCTATACCTGCGCCAGGGACGCACCCCTGAGGCAGGTCGTAACGACGAGGTGATGATCGACGAATCGTTCGCGGACGCCCATGACCTGCAACCCGGCGACCGGCTCGCCGCCACCATCAACGGCCGGCGCAAGACCCTGACCATCACCGGAATCGTGCTCTCCCCGGAATATATCTACGCGATCGCGCCCGGCGCGGTGTTTCCGGACTTTGAGCACTACGGGATCCTGTGGATGGGACGCAAGCCGCTCGCCACTGCCTATGACATGGACGGCGCCTTCAACGATGTCGCGCTCAGCCTGGAGCACGGAACGGACGCGGAAACGGTCATCGAATCGCTGGACCGGCTGCTGGCCCGCTATGGCGGGCGCGGCGCCTATGCCCGCGAGGATCAGCTGTCCCATCGCTTCCTGACCGAAGAACTGCATGGCCTGGAAACCATGGCCACGGTATTTCCCGTCATTTTTCTCGGCGTGGCGGCGTTTCTGCTCAACGTGGTGATCGGCCGCCTGGTGGCTACCCAGCGTGAACAGATCGCCATCCTCAAGGCCTTTGGCTACAGCAACTTCGACGTGGGGCGGCATTATGCCGCACTGGTGCTGATGATCATTGGCCTGGGGCTTGCCGGCGGGATCGGCGCCGGCATCTGGCTGGGCAGAGGACTGAGCGCGATGTATATGCAGTTTTACCACTTTCCCTTCCTGCATTACCGGCTCGATCCGTTGATCATCGGACTGGCTGCCCTGGTGAGCGTGCTGGCCGGACTGGCCGGCACCCTGCATGCGGTGGGCAGAGCCGTGCGTCTGCCGCCGGCCGAGGCCATGCGGCCAGTCACGCCAACCGCCTACCGTCCAACGCTGATCGAGCGGCTCGGCCTGCAGCGGCTGTTCTCCCAACCGACCCGCATGATCGCCCGTCACATCGAACGCCGACCGGTCAAGTCACTGCTCATGGTGGCCGGCATGGCCTCCGCCTGCGGCATCATCATGGTCGCCAATTTCCAGAAAGACGCCGTCCGCCACATGATCGACGTGCAGTACACCATGAGTCAGCGACAGGACCTGAGCGTGACCTTCACCGAACCTTCCTCCCACACGGCCCTCTATTCTCTCGCCGGCCTGCCGGGGGTGGAATACGCCGAAGGCGTACGCAGCGTGCCGGCACGGCTGCGCTTCGAGCACCGCAGCTACCGCGGCTCACTGCAGGGGCTGGAATCCGGGGGCAAGTTGCGGCGGGTGCTCGATGCCAGCCTGCGGCGCGTCGATATCCCCCCCGACGGCATCGTGATGACCGATTACCTGGCCGAATTGCTGGGAATCCGGCCGGGCGAGGTGTTGACCGTCGAGGTGCTGGAAGGCAAACGGCCGGTGCTGAAAATACCGGTGACAGGGACGACCAGTGAATATCTGGGGGTATCCGCCTACCTGCAGCGTGAGACACTCAATCGGCTGATGCAGGAAGGCGATGCCGTGAATGGCGCCTACCTGAGCGTGGACCCGCCCTTGCGTGACCGTGTTTACCGCGAACTCGATGACATGCCGCGCGTTGCGGGCATCCTGGTTCGTGACAACGCCATCCGGAGTTTCTATCGAACCATGGATGAGACCATCCTGTACTTCTCCTTCGTCTCCGCCCTGCTGGGTGGATTCATCGCTTTCGGCGTGGTCTACAACAGCGCCCGCATCGCGCTTTCCGAGCGCGACCGTGAACTGGCCAGCCTGCGGGTGCTCGGTTTCACCCACCCCGAGGTCGCCTATATCCTGCTCGGGGAACTCGGCATCGCCACCCTGCTGGCGCTGCCGCCGGGCTTCCTGTTCGGCCGCCTGCTGTGCGGCTACCTCTCGCAGTCCTTTCGGTCCGATCTCTACCGCATACCGTTGATACTCGAACCCGGGACCTATGCGTTCGCCGCCGCCGTGGTACTCGCATCGGCCGCTTTTTCGGCGCTGATGCTATGGCGCAAACTGCGCAAGCTGGACCTGATCGGCGTGCTCAAGACCCGGGAATGATGCAATTGCTCATAGAGTTACACTTCAATACTTATAAGCAGTGCGCATTCAAACTCCGTATTCACCGAAGAGACGCAAAGGACGCAGAGAAATTCTTGAACGAAAACATGTAAACACTTTGCGACTTTGCGATGTGTTTGTTTATGGTTCGGCACCAAATAGCTACGGAAACACACGGAATCAAACAGGAATTGTCAGTGTATAGTCCGTGTTATTCCGTGTTATTCCGTGTGCTTCCGTGGCCAATTTAATGTTTTTATTGACGACACCCGTTATGGCATCACAATTCGCTTATTCACTTTTCTCATTTATTTACTGAGACTTATGCAACCTTATTAATATTTTTATCAAGAACAAGGCAAACATGCATCGGCGCAGAAATATCGGTTTGATGGCCCTGGCGGTCGCCCTGCTCGCGGCCCTGGCCTGGGGCTTCTGGCCACAGCCGGTGCTGGTGGAAGTCGCCACGGCGAGACGTGGTCCCTTGCAGGTCACCATCGAGGAAGAAGGACAAACCCGCGTCAAGGACCGTTTCGTGATTTCCGCACCGGTCGCGGGGTACCTGCGACGCATAGAACTGGACGTCGGTGATACGCTGACACAGGGGCAGACCGTGGCGGTACTGGAACCGCTGCGTCCCGAGGTTCTCGACCCGCGCAGCCGCGCCCGCGCCGAGGCCCAGATCGCCGCCGCGCAGGCCGCACTGGAGGCCGCCGCCAAAAAGGTCACCGCAGCGCGCGCCGAGACAAAATTCGCGCACGACGAGTATGCGCGCAAACAAAAACTGCGTGCGAAAGAGACCATCTCCCAGACTCTGCTGGAGGAAGCCGAAACCCGCGCGCGACAAACGGCCGCAGAGCAGCAGTCCGCGGAATTCACTGTCGAGGTCGCACGTTTCGACCTCGAAGCCGCCCGCACCGCGCTGCAGTATTCACTCGCAGACGACTCCGCGACCCGACCGGTCACGGTGGATCTGCATGCCCCGGTCGCCAGCCGTGTTCTGCGGGTCAACCATGAAAGCGAAGGGGTCGTCAGCGCCGGCCAGGACCTGATCGAAATCGGTGATCCAGCCCGGCTGGAAATCGCCGTGGACGTGCTGTCGCAGGATGCGGTGCAAATCCGGCCGCAAACCCGCGTGCTGTTCTACCGCTGGGGAGGCGATGCAGCGCTGGAGGGCGTGGTGCGTACCGTCGAACCGGCGGGCTTCACCAAGATTTCCGCACTCGGGGTGGAGGAACAGCGGGTCTGGGTCATCGCCGACCTGGTGTCACCGCAGCAGGCATGGCGGTTTCTTGGCGACGGGTATCGGGTCGAGGCGCACTTCATCCTCTGGCAGGACCCGGATGTGCTGCAGGCGCCTGCCAGCGCGCTGTTCCACCATGACGGTGCATGGGCGGTCTTCGTGGTGGAAGACGGCCGCGCCCGGCGACGGCGCGTCGAGGTCGGACACCGCAACGGACTGGTAGCCGAGATCATTGCAGGACTGCGTGTGGGGGACCGTGTCATCACCCACCCTGATGACCGCATTGAAAACGGCGTGCGCGTCCAGGTCCATGATATTAAAGGCTAACCGGACAACCGGCCATGGCGCGGCACACTGCCGGCATGCGCCGCCCTGTGAGACTTGACCGTGGTCATTGCATTTCTGCCAGAGAGCGTCAAAACTAGAGGTGGTTATAGAGGAGAATAATATGCAGATACCCTTGCAGGTCGTATTTCATAATATGGAACCTTCAGCCGCCGTGGAGACCAATATCCGCGAAAGAGCAACCAAGCTGGAGCGTTTCTGCGACAAGATCACCAGCTTCCGGGTCACCGTCGAAGCACCTCACAAACATCATCACAAGGGCAACATCTACCACGTCGCGGTCGACATCATCGTACCGGACGCCGAGATTGTGGTTAGCCGCAATCCTCATGAAAATCATGCCCACGAAGATGTGTATGTGGCGGTACGGGATGCCTTTAACAGTGCACGGCGCAAGCTGGAGGACTACGAGGCGCGCCGCCGAGGCAAGGTGAAGAACCATCCGGCGACGAGACCGCTGACTCAACAGTCGCTATAGGACCCAACCCCACATAACGTCGGCAAGCGACGGCGTCGACGTTATGTGGCGGCATTTCTCCCATGCAGCCGACATCGGCGTACACGGCTGCGGTGACAGCCAGGAGCAGGCCTTCGAGGGGGGAGCATGCAGAGGCGATGACAGGCAGTGGATATCGCGGCGAAAAAACAGGTTTTTTGATTAGTATGGTGACGACATCATAGTCCCAAGAGGAGGCACCATGTCCAAGCCCTGGATTGTAGTAGCAGACCAAAGCAAGGCCCGTATTTTTACCGTCGACAGCCCGCGCGGCCCGTTGCAGGAGCTTGAGGAACTGGAGCATCCTGAAGGGCGTGAACGCATCCAGGAACTCACCACGGATCTGCCGGGACGCGCTTTCGACAGCAGTGGTGCGGGCGGTCGCCATGCCATGGGGACGTCGGTCGACCCGAAAGAGCAGGAGGCGATCCGATTTGCCAAACAGATCGTGGAACATGTGCGGTCCGGGTGTACGCAGGGGCGTTGTAATCGCCTGCTGCTGGTGGCGGGACCGTATTTTCTCGGCTTGTTGCGCGAGCACCTGAGTCCGATCAACGGTGTCGAGATCACAGAGATCGGCAAGAACCTCGGACAGTACAGCAGCCACGAAATCCGCTCACATCTGCCGGAGCGCCTGTAAAAGGAGAAGGGATGCGCTGCTCGAGTTCCGGAAAGCGGTATTCATGTCCGGCAGGTCTTGAGAGTTCGGCGGTCGAGGAAGCCAGGCCGGATACCGTCAGGTTGCTGCGACAATAGCCCCATAACGCCACCCGGCAAGCCCGTCAGTCCGTAGGTTCGCACCCCCGAAACTCGTGAGCCCTCCGCCGACTCGCGCTTTCCCCAGCCGCGTTTCACCTCGATCAGGAAAGCGACCGCAAGCGCCACCGCCAGATGAAAGGTCGTATGCTGTATCACGCTCGACTGACACAGGTGCTCGTGCAACGCTGCGCTGCGCTGGTAGTCGCCATCACCGCGGAGCTGCTGCAGGAATAAAATCCCGGACGGCTTCGCAACGAACTCAATTGCCCGGCCATACTCGTCAAATAATTCATGGCGCCACCATCCGTTCCGGGCGCCGGAACTGTTTCCGGTGACGTGCTTACAGCATACGCCCGTAATAACCGCGTTCGGCGTTTTCCAGCAGTTGCTCGAACTGATCCCCGCTCACCCGGACGACGGACTCGTGGTCGCCGGCCTCGAAATACACCTCAGACTCGGCAAGCAGGCTCTCGTCGACGTAGGTATCCACGCCCCAGGCCGATCCTAACGGCGGAACGGCGCCGGTCTCGCAATCGGGGAACAGGTCGGCCAGTTCCGCCTCGGACGCCATCACGACAGCGTGCCCGAACTGCTGACGAAGCAGAGTCAAATCGACATGCTCGACGGACGGCACCACCACCATCAGGTAATGGCCATCATCCCGGATGACAACCGCCTTGGCGAGCTGTATCCCCGGAACATGCGCCTCCTCGGCTGTTTCCATGCTGCTACCGGTATGCGGATGCGGGATAAGATCGTAAGTTGCGTTGTGCTGGCTGAGGAATTCTTCAAGCGTAATTGACATGGCCATTTCAATACCTCCTCCTTTGTACGTCCTGGCCTTCTGCAGGGCGATAAATCGATTCTCACCGCAAAGACGCAAAGAACGCGAAGAAACTGATAATCAGAAAACAATTAAGGTTAGTCTGATCACGCCTGTCATTCCCGCGAAAGCGGGAATCCAGCCTTTGCAGCATCAGTGAGATACTGGGTCCCCGCTTTCCCGGGGATGACTTGTTCAGATGTTCCTGAAAGACATTGCGATCTTTGCTGTCAATTAACCTCACATAAAAATATAGCCCAAGCCCACATTCCTTGCATTGATGCATATCAACCTGTAATCAACCGCTTACATAAGTCCTGCGCATGTCGGATTATTGAGAGGGCGCCTCAGACTGAAGGCTTGCCGCCCCATGAGGTGAACGGATTCGCGATCAGGGAGGCATTGTAATAACGCGCATCGTCGGTGACCTCTTCACCGATCCAGTCCGGCAGGAGGATAGTTTGATCCGCCCTGGCAAGCTCCACTTCGGCGATGACCAATCCGGCGTTCTCGCCCTCGAATTCATCGACCTCCCAGAGCAGCCCGGCATATTCGATGGTGTAGCGGACCTTTTCGATGATCGGCTTCAGACAGAGGGTGTCCAGCATCTCGTTGGCATCCTCCACCGGGATGGGGTATTCATACTCGGGGCGCGTCACCCTGACCGTCAGCCCCTTGACGGTGATGAACCCCCTGCCGGCAGCCACCCTGACCCGGACAGTGCGGGCAGGCTCCGTTGACAGGTAGCCCTGCCGGTAACGGGTTCCCTTGCCCTGCGTACGCCAGCTGTCATTCCTGACCAGGTACTTGCGTTCTATTTCCAGTGGCATAGAAATCCCAGTAGGGTGCTAGCCCGCACAGCCAGTTCCAGCTGTGTCGGGATTGTTTCCGGTCCGGCAAGACCGCCATTACGGCCGCAATTGAGTCGTCACCCGGGCAGGTTCGTGATGCCCGTCGGGTCGGCACGTCATCGGAGGCGGTGGCAAATACAGCTAATTCATTGCAACCCGGTTCAAATTTACGGTAAAGTCTTAAGCACTGACGCTGTAGTTACGCCAGCATCTGCAAGAAATGCAATATAAGCATTTCCAGATATATCTTCCTGCCAGTCTGCCCGGGGGCAGTGACACCGGTCAAGAGGAGCACAAAACAGTATGAAGTTATTCCCCGCCATGAAGCTATCCGGTTTGCGCAACGTACTGCACCAGAAAAAACAGGTAAAAATCGCGCGACAGGATCAGCAGACCGATCTTACCAAAACCGTGGAACGGGTCATTGATGTCGTCGACGGGAGAATACGACTGATCGGCGGTTACAGGAAGAAACTTCAGAACGCCATCAGAACTTCGCTCGAGTATTCCGATTCCCTGATCGACCAGTTTCCCGGGGCAATCGAGGTCAGCAGCAGGACATTTGTCTCCGACCCCTACGTCAATGCCTTTTTCTCAAACACCCGGGATGTGCAGACGATTTTCTCGCGGAGTTCCGAAATACGGGAGTTCATGGAAGATTACGCCTACGATGAGATTACGCAATGCTGCGCCCTGTTGTGCATGCACAAGACGGAAAAAACCGTTCTGGGCGTTGAACTCGCCGGCGACACCCTCAGGAAGGACGTGAAGCAGACCGCGGTCAATTTCACGGATCACCGGATTTACTCGCCGGCGCCGAACGAAATGCAAACACGCCAGGGGCTGAAACGTTGCCTCTTCGAAGGACTTGTCACCAACACGCTGGAACGCGTCATACAGCTCAAGCTGTCAAACCAGCGTCTGCAACACGAACGCCAGATACTGCAGTCACGATTGCGACACGCCCAGTATCAGCTGGGACGGCGAACCGACCGACCGGTAAACGAGGACGACAGCAAGCGTGAGATTGAAGAAACACGTTTGAAGCTGGAGAAAACCGAGCAGGACCTGAGAAAAATTCACCTGGCAACGCCGCAGGTAAGCCTTGAGCAGGTCATCGAGGTGTTCAGCGGTCCGGAGAAATTCGTTCGCTTGCAGCAATCAACGCTCAGGTTGAACAAGATGGGAATCAAGATCAGTGAGTCGACAAAACAGCCCTGCAACACCCTTAATCTGACCGAGGTCAGCATCGGTGAAGAATCGTCCCGCGTCGTCACCCTGGCCAGATTCCCGCGCGATGAATTTCTCTCCCAGCCGTTTATTCCCACACCGGAAATATCGGTACCTTTTGCCGCGATGTGATCATCGCTAGCACAACCCACCGCCGAACGCCGGTATAGTCAAAGACCACTTGCGCGGTAAAACTACCGAATTGCCGCCACGGCCATAGCGCGCCATCAGTTGCCGCTGAACGCAAGCCCGTCTGCGCCTCGATCCGGCTGCCAAAGGGATCGCCTCCTCTTGCCAGGACATAATTGATATACTGACGACTGGCTTCACCAGGCGATTCTGACAATGGACAAGACCCCGGCAAATATTCCGGCTCCTGCGCGCACCGCTGGCAGCAGGCGAACTGCTCCCCGCGAAAAGCCCCCTGCACCGGACAAGAAAGCCGCAAGCACAGACGACACGGTCAGTTCTGACGCCATCAACCTCGACGCGCCCGAGTTATATCTCAACCGCGAACTGACGTGGCTGGAGTTCAACCGTCGCGTGTTGCACATGGCTGCTGATGAACAGACGCCACTGCTGGAGCGCGTCAAGTTCCTCGCCATCGTCAGCGGCAATCTGGATGAATTTTTCATGAAGCGCATCGGCGGACTGAAACAGCAGATCGCCGCTGGGCTCAACACGCAAACCGTCGATGGGCGCACACCCATGGAGCAGATGCAGATGAGCCAGGTCATGGTGCGGGAAATGCACCGCGACCAGAACCGGATTTTCTACAAGCTGCTCGAACTGCTCGATGCGCAATCGATACGCCTGGTCAGGTACTCGGAGCTTACGAACCGGGAGAGGGAAGAACTGCGCGAGCAGTTCATCGCCAACATATTTCCCCTGCTGACGCCGCTGGCTATGGACCCGGGGCATCCGTTCCCGTTCATCTCGAACCTGGCCCTGAACCTGCTCGTGACCCTGTCTTACCCCGGCAGCAGCGGCAGTCACTATGCCCGCGTCAAGGTGCCCATGGTCAAGGATATTGCACCGCGTTTCGTGAGCGTCGGCAACAGCAACACTTTCGTCAAGCTCGAGGACCTGATATCCAACAACCTGGACACGCTGTTCCCCGGAATGCAGATCATGTCCTGTGAACTCTTCCGGGTGACGCGCAACGCCGTCGTCGAAATCGAGGAAGAGGAAGCGGATGACCTGCTGGCGATGATCGAGACCGAGTTGCGGGATCGCCATTTCGCGCCCATCGTGCGCCTGCAGGTCGACAAGGGCATGGACCCGACCCATCGGGGCATGCTCGCCGCGGAACTCGGCCTCAACGAGGAGGCCGACGTGTTCGAGGCCGAGGTGCTGATGGGCATGCGCGACCTGTTCGAGATTGCCAGCCTGGATATCCCCGAATTTCACGACCCGCTGCACAAGCCGATAGACCATCACCGGCTGGCGCACGACAGCCGCAACATCTTTCATATCATCCGGGAGCGCGGCGCACTGCTGCTGCAGCACCCCTATGAATCGTTCAGCACCAGCGTCGAGCGGTTCCTGCGCACGGCGAGCGAGGACCCCAAGGTGCTGGCGATCAAGATGACGCTGTACCGCACCTCATCGGAAAGCAACATCGTCGAGTCGCTCATCAAGGCCTCGCGAAACGGCAAGCAGGTGGCGGTGCTGGTTGAACTCAAGGCGCGCTTCGACGAGGCCGCCAATATCCGCTGGGCGCGGCGCATGGAGCAGGTCGGCATCCATGTCACCTACGGCGTGGTTGGTCTCAAGACCCACAGCAAGGTCATCCTCGTCGTGCGCAAGGACTACAATGGTCTGCGCCGCTATGCCCACATCGGCACCGGCAATTACCACGCGGGAACCGCCCGCCTGTACTGCGATCTCGGCATGCTGACCGTGGATACCGGGATCACCCAGGATTTGACCGAACTGTTCAACTACCTGACCGGGTACTCGCCGCCGCCGCGCTACCGCAAGATCCTGACCTCGCCCTACACCCTGAAAAAAGCACTGCTGGACAAGATCGATCGCGAGATCAAGCTGCATTCCGGCGAGACCCCGGGCCTGATCCAGCTGAAGATGAACGCCCTGGAGGATGTGGACATCACCCGTGCGTTGTACCGTGCAGCCCAGGCGGGCGTAAAGGTCGACCTCATCGTGCGGGATACCTGCCGCCTGCGACCGGGCATCCCGGGTTTCACGGAAACCGTCCAGGTCATCAGCGTACTGGGAAGATTCCTGGAACATGCACGCATCTATTACTTCAGGAACGGGGGCGCCGAAGAGTACTTCATCGGCTCCGCCGACCTCATGAAACGCAATCTCGAGAGCCGGGTGGAGGTGGTCGCGCCGGTCGAGGATGCGAAACTGCGTCAGGAGTTGCGCCTGATCATCGATGTCCAGCTGTTGAGCCGCAGGAACGTCTGGGAGATGCAGCAGGACGGAAGCTATATCGCGCGCGAGGAAACAACCGGCAAGTCATCGCGCAGCTCCCAGGAAACCTTCATCGAACTGGCGCAGAAGCGCATGTCCGCAGCCTCCAAGCACCAGCAGGCGAAACTGCGCCAGAAACTGCTCTATCATTTCCACAAACGCCTGCAGAAAGGCGCTTGATGCCGCCGTCGGTGCATTGAACATGAAGTCCGTGGCGCAGTTACAGGTTCGCGGGCAGACCCGCTCCTGCGTATCTATTCATCAGGAAGTTGCGGGCACCTTCAAGGATGCCTCGCACAAGCCATCCCGGCGAAAGCCGGGATCACGCAACCCGTCTAAAGAATGACAGACCAGGAAAAGAGATGCCTTGATAGTGTCCGTCCATTCACACCATTCTCACCGCAGAGACGCAAAGACCGCAGAGAAATTCTTTAACAAAACAAGCAAAATCTTTGCGTTCTTTGCGTCTCTGCGGTGAATTACTTTCTTCATGAACAATCACCGATGAAGCAATATGACTACATAAGGAGAACAACAAATGACGCACAAGATGAAAACACAACCGATCCTGGTACCCGTGGATTTTTCACCCTGCTCCGAGGAGGCGCTCCTGTACGCGGCGGATCTTTCGGCTACACTTCAGTTTCCGCTGATCGTGCTGCACGTCGTCCATGACCCGGGACAGGCGCCCGGTTACTATGCGATGAAGGGAAGGAAGAAGCAGTTGCGGCGCATGGAAGACGTCGCCGCCGACATGATGGAAGAGTTCATGAACGCGATGAAGAAGAAGCACCCGGATCAACCCGCCATGGCAACAGCCGAAACCAGCCTGGTTGTCGGACTCCCTGTCACCCGGATCCTCGAAACCGCGGCCAAGGTCAAGGCCGGGATGATTGTGATGGGCAGCCAGGGACGCACCGGGCTTGCCCACGCGCTGCTGGGTTCGAAGGCGGAGCAGGTGGTGCGTCTCGCGCCGGTTCCCGTGACCATCGTCAAGGCAAATGCAAAAGCAAAACACGGAGACAAGGATAAAAAATAGCCACAGGAGGCCGGACTATGAGGTTTATCCATTCAGGAGTCGCCCGAACTCCGGGTTACACGCAGATTGCGCGCTGGCTGGCATGCGCCCTGCTTGCCGGGCTGGCGGCAATGCCGGTACTGGCCGCCGAGAGTCACGCCGGTGAAATTGACTGGCTCACCATGGGCACGTCTCTGCTGGGCGGACTGGCCCTGTTCCTGTTCGGCATGGACCAGATGGCGAATGCCCTCAAGGCAGTCGCCGGCGAACGCATGAAACTGCTGCTCGCCAGGCTGACCACCAACCGCTTCATGGGCGCCCTGACTGGCGCCTTCGTCACCGCCGTCGTCAACTCCTCCTCCGTCACCACCGTCCTGGTGGTGGGCTTTATCACCGCCGGCCTGATGTCCATGTCCCAGTCTATCGGCATCATCATGGGCGCCAATATCGGTTCTACCATCACCGCCCAGCTCATTGCCTTCCAGATCACAAAGGCCGCTTTACTCATGGTCGCCGCCGGATTCGGCATGCTGTTCCTCTCCCGTCAGGAAAGGATCAAGGAGTACGGCGGCATGCTGATGGGTCTGGGACTGGTGTTCTTCGGCATGGGCATCATGAGTGATGCCATGGCACCGCTGCGCAGCTTTCCACCGTTCCTCGAACTGATGACGCATATGGATAAGCCCCTGATCGGGATCCTGATCGCGGCAATCTTCACCGGCCTGATCCAGTCTTCCGCGGCGACCACGGGTATCGTCATCGTGATGGCGGCACAGGGTTTCATCACGCTGCAGGCCGGCATCGCGCTGGCCTTCGGCGCCAATATCGGCACCTGCATCACCGCCCTGCTGGCCTCCATCGGCAAGCCGCGCGAGGCACTGCGCGCCTCCGTGGTTCACGTCATCTTCAACGTATTCGGCGTGCTTCTCTGGTACCGTTTCATTCCCCAGCTGGCCGAATTCGTCACCTGGTTGTCCCCCGCCTACCCGCAACTCTCAGGGACTGCGCGCCTGGCCGCCGAGGCGCCACGCCAGATCGCCAACGCCCATACTACGTTCAACGTGGCGAATACGTTTATTTTCATCGGCTTCGCAGGCCAGTTTGCCCGCCTCGTGGAATGGCTGATACCGGACAAGCCGCTGACAGAACAGCTGATCATTCAACCCAAATACCTCGCTTCGGAACTGCTGGATACCCCGTCACTGGCACTGGATCGTGTACATCTGGAGATCGGTCACGTGGGCAGCCGCGTCATCGAGATGCTGGAACGGATCATGCCGGCGATCCTGACCGGTAACCGCATGTCCCTCAGGGCGGTCACCCGGATCGACGACGAAGTCGACATACTGCACGGTCACATCGTGACTTATCTGGGGCGCATCAGCCAGAAATCGCTGACGGAGGAGCAGACTCACGAACTCGTCCATCTGATGGATGCCGTCAACAACCTGGAGAATATCGGCGACATCGTGGAAACCGATCTGGCATACCTGGGCAACCAGCGCATCGAGCAGGGCGTGTCGATCAGCGTGGCCACCCAGGCTGTGCTGAAGAAAATACACAATGTGGTGATGGCAACCGTTTCACTGGCCATCGACGCCGTGGCGGAAAATGACCCGCACGCGGCGCAGGAAATTATCGCCATGAAAACGGATATCGCACGGCTGACGGATTCGGCGGCCATGCACGAAACCCGGCGCCTGGTCGCCGAGGAGCCGAACCGGCTCGCGGCGTACACCGTGGAAATGGACGTCATCGAAAAGCTGAAACGGATCTACTACCACGCCAAACGCATGGCGAAAGACGTCCAGCCGGAGCAAGGGAAGGAAGCGGAAGGACATGCCGCCTAGCTGGACGCCGTTGTTCGGCCCGGATTTCAATAAGTACGCTACTGTCCAAAGCCCGGTGTGTTCGCCTCCGTCGGGTATAATCGAAACAGCGTGAAATCAGCGATTCCTTCCCATTGAGGCAGTCGTGACATCGGCCCTTCAATCCTGACCAGCGGAGTTTCTCGATCCGCCAATGCGTTGATTTTCTGCCATAGCGTGATATCTCCCCAGAATTGTGGCGGCGGTTCCCTGGCGGATACGAACGAAAAGACATCTGCCGTGGTTTCGCAGCCGGAACGGATCGCTTCGAGCGCAAGTTTTTCGAGCCTGCTCAGGCCCGCAACACGATCCGGCTGTTCCTCTATCCAGCGAGTTACCGCAGCAGGCACCCACGGCAGGGGCGCCTCCGATAATCCCGACAATTCCTTGAAGGCACTTTGGTCTTGAAATGCGAACGCTCGATCAACGCGTTCTGCAAAAAGGAATTGATCCGTATTCAGTGGCTGACGCCGGTCATACACAGATGCCAGCTGTTCGGGAGAGAGCTGGCCAAGTCCGTGATACGGATTGATTCCCGGGAATGCATCAATGCAGAGAAGCTTGGCGTTTTCCATTCCAGGAACACGCATGCACGCGAGAATATGGCAAAGCATCGACTGGTCGATAAGGCATGCGTCAAACCAGAGAACCAACTGGTCATAACGTGTTGCTGTTTCGAGCTTTGCGTACTGGGCTTCGAGCGTCTCAAGCACGAACTGCCCGCTTAAACCGCCTCCTGTTGCGTCTGAAAGAAAGCTGGACCGGGCATCCAACGTATCGTCGTCAGGCCACCCGGGTCTCCTCGGTCCATCGTAGAGGATGTCATGCCAGACGAAAACTTCTCCGGAGATGCCGCTCTTTGCTAAACCGTTGCCCGCTGCGTCACCGCTTATTATGTGCAGTGCAGTTTCCATTTGTCCACTTGCTCAAGTGCCGAACGTCAAGTTAAGTAACGCTCGGCACGAAGAGTCCAGAGAGTGACTAGCCCTTTCCCGACGGGGATATTCACCTCACAAGATACGCCGAACTTTGCTCGGCGTGATCGTCACCCATCAGCCGCGCCGTTTTTTGGCGTCGGCTGGATGGGCTTGTTATGTTGCATCTCTACCAACCCAGTAGTCCGGTTTCCGGTGCTGGTGGGCTACCGCGATGACAAGAATGTGGTCTTCCTCCACGGAGTACATCAGCTTATAAGGAAACTTGTGCAGGAGGCCCTTCCTTACCTCACCCCGCTCAATGGACCACGCTTTAGGATACTCGGAGATTCGTAATGCGGCCTTTCTAACTTCTTCCTTGAATCGGCGTCCAAGTCCAGAATATTCGAGATCATAATAACGGACAGTATCTTCCAGTTCCTGTCTAGCTATTTTGGTGAATATGACGCGCATCATTCCTCCTTAAATATTTCCTCCATCTGGATTCCTTCGAGATTTCCTTCCCGATATGCCTTGAGTCTTTTTTCAGCTTCTTCAGCCCATATCTCATCGAGCTTCTTGTCCGGCTCATCTAGGCTCTTTATCAAACCCTCAACCAGGGTAAACCGCTCCTCTGGTCTCAATTTCATTGCCTCATCTAACAGCTCTTTCGTGCTCATTATCTTTACCTCAGGTTTTCATGAAACATAACGTCTCGCCTCAATCGCGCGGCGTAGCCGCGTCGACTTGGAGGCGTTTGTTATGCCCTTTTCAGCCAATCTATATTCACCTTCCTGTTTTTCGCTACGCAGTCTCGCAAATACAAATTAATCAGGCTTTGATACGGAATCCCTGTCTCTTCTGCCATAACCTTGAAATATTCAATGACATCCTCGCCCATACGAATAGTCACCTGCTTCTTCAATTTAGAAGCATAAGGATTTTTCCGGCTCTTCATTTTTGAAAAATCGTATTCTGCTTTCATAATTTCACCCACCGTAATAACTACGCTCGGATTTGGTTGCCCTCCGAGCGGAAATGATTCGAATCACGCCCTCTGATTCTCGCTCACAGTGACATACAACAAGGATTCTTGAACGGATACTGAGACCAAGCATGATAAAGCGATCTTCCTGATCGGAATGGTGTTCATCGTAGAATTGAACTGCATTTTCATCAAAAAACACTGACTGAGCCTCTTCAAAAGAAATGCCATGCTTCCTTTGATTGGCTATATCCTTCCCTGGATCCCACTCAAATTTAATCATATACATACAATATATTTACATCATATGTATCTGTCAATGGGGCATAACAGCGCACTTCAGCCGATCGCGGAAGGAGCGGAGCGACTGGAGCGGTCGGCTGCAAGTGATGGTTAGGCATTGTTGGAGAACACCAGCGTTTAACGGCAAAGTTCGAGGCCTCGTTGGATCAAACCGCTTGGTGGTGGCATTTTCGCTTTTGGATCATTTAACCCTGGGTAAGGTCTTGCGATTTCTCTCCATGTGGGATACCTGTCTTTGTACACACCCATTGCCTTCCCGTTAAGACTGTATATTCCGTTACTCGTGTGCATTATTACGGCGTTCATGCTGCATTCGAGCTCAATCGTAGAGATAGTAAATGGCCATTTATCACCGTATTCGGCTTTCGTTACCACAAGGGACTTCGCATAGGAGTTTGACGATATGAGAACGGTCAGCAGGAATATGAGATGTCTTACACGATCGTTCATTGCCATTCCCCTTGTTTTTTGCCTAACGACCAAGCTCACCCGACGAAAACCGCATCGCGGTTTTTGGTCGGATGGAGCGCCTGGTTAGCGATGTTTGTTTATTTTGGTTTTGACTCATCCGCATAGATGGCCCCTTGTGATTTGGCTGGAATATATGATGGAACAATATATTGCCCCATTACTGATGGAAGGCGAGGGTCATTTATGTGAACAAGTTTGCTTTGCGCTCGATCCCATTTAAAGGCGCTGAATTTAACATTATTATTTGTGAATATTTTTAATACTCCGTAGCTGATTTCCCACCGACTTTCATTGCTGTTTGATCCTTCACCGATTGTTCCGTCTTTATTAAATTTTATAGTTTTTTTCTTATTAACGTCTTCTGCTCCTTGGTAGAAAAGGATGAATGCCCTTTCTGGGTTTGACAACAATGCTTGAAGCTTCTTTGTCTGGCTTTTAAGGGTAACCAACCAAACAACACCACCAGCTACAGCAGTTGTTACCAAGGCCACTATCGTTCTAGCCGCCTCTTCACCTATAAATGAAAGAATATCGCACATTGCTGAAGATTTGATCGCTAACGCTTCGCATCATCGGCAGCAAAAAGCAGAGCGACGAGGAACGAGGAGCGCCGCTTTTTGCTGTCCGAGTGCATGCGATTGTTATGCATTTACTGTACTAGCTCTATAGGGGTTGGTAATTGGATATGTCCCATCACTAGTGTCCGGTTAAATTGCATGTGAAATGGCAAAAGCCCAGTACTGGCGCGGCTTGGCGGCTGATTTATTTTGGTGTCGATTTGAAACGCGAAGGGTCGTATTTGTGTAGTTTCCCCTGGTTGC
>Ga0210085_1000285_pt1 | contig 22340 bp, 16 predicted proteins | sample China_Galinas_PW_5_FD_184866 | JGI IMG/M metagenome (GOLD analysis project Ga0210085, IMG submission 184866) | Wetland microbial communities from San Francisco Bay, California, USA, that impact long-term carbon sequestration - China_Galinas_PWC_D1... | ecosystem: Environmental > Aquatic > Marine... | reverse complement strand
TAGAGGTTTTGTTAAATGCGCTCAAGGCTGCCGATAAGAATTTTCAGTATGAAATTTTTGAGGATTTGCCTGGTGGTCATTCATTCGACAGGCAGGATACAAAACTTGCTCTTTCGATCAGGCTGAAGATTTATAAATTTCTTGCTGAATATTTGAATCCGCCACAACAATTTGAAAATGCTGAACAGATAAGAAAGGCAATTTATAGATAAACCTCATTTGTCGTAATTACTTGTCAATAGTTAAATAATCCACTTATTTCAAAATTTGTTGTGACAATTTTGTCCTCTCGGTTATTCATCGGTAATAATTCACATTCCACTCAATACCTTTTTACTTAATTATAAGAGGAGATTTTGTCAAATTTTTCTCTTTTCTTGTTTTTTAGAGCAATTCCGTGGTATTACAAAGGAACAATATTTGCGAAAATGCCCGTAAATGTAATATCAAAAATCATTAAACCGTGGTTAAATTTCTTACAATAGTACTCTTTCTAACAGCACTTGGTGGCGGTACATATTATCTGCTTTCTATGGAAACGGTAGAGGACGTTAAGGTGACGGGTAAACTTCAAATTTCCGAACAATATGGTAGCTATGTTATGGCATCGCAATCGGAGGGTGCAAACTACTATGCTGTTATAGAGGGGAAAGTAAAAAATAATCTTGGTAAATCAATAAAGAATGTATTTATTAAGTATGTTATCTCCGGGCAGGAAACCAGCGCAACTATTTTTGATCTTGCACCAGGTCAGGAGTTGCATTTTAATACCAGCGGTGTCGCCACAACAGGATCAAGTCCTGAATATGATTTTGTTGGCATCTATTACGACTAGTTAATTCTTCTCTCCGAAGCTACTCTTCTTCACATCAAATTTGTTAATTAATATTAATGTACAAATATACGTGCCTTCCTCAAACTCTTTGGACGGTTTCTTGTTAAGGTCACAGTTTCCGAATTTTAAAATTGTATGGGGTATATTTACAGGGTGATTTCACAAGTTTTTCAAATCCCGCCCCAGACGAAAACAATCCTCGTTTTTCTGTTATTCCTTTTTTTACTTTATTCTTCTGCATCTGCTCAATACAGAAGACAACAATTTGAAATCGTTCCGTTCGCAGGTTTTCTGCTTACCAGCAACCTGCAAACTCTTGACGGCGAATTAAAGATAGATAACAGTTTTGATTACGGTGCTGTCTTAGATATTCGATTGAGTAATGATCTCCTTATTGAGTTATTATATATCCATTCAGAAACCGGTGTCAGTTTGAAAAAAGACTATTACAATATCGCTGATTTCCTTTTTGATATGAATGTAGAATATATTCAGGGTGGAGTACAGGTTGAAACAGAAGCTGGAGCGTTCAGACCTTTTGCTGCATTTACAATCGGGGCAACTTATTTTAATCCGAAAGACAACTCATACGAAGGCAACCTGGAATTTTCATTTACAGCAGGCGGAGGGGTTAAATATTATTTTACTAATAATATCGGAGTTCGTGCACAATGGCGGTTTCTTGTTCCAATCTATTTTTCAAGCGCATCAATCTTTTGTAATAATGGATACTGCGGAATTGTCGTTAGTGGTGGGACTTACCTTCTTCAATATGATTTAACTGCTGGTTTAATAGTTTCATTCTGATTATTTTTGATCAAAAGATAGGCTGGCTTTTCTACTTTCGATGATGCAAATAATTATATACAATGGACATTAAAATGAAATCTCTAATAATATTTATAACTTTTCTTATTTGTGTAACTTCCTTTGCACAAGATGACAGGTCAGAGTGGATTGACCTTCTAAAAAGTAATGTTCAAAAAGAATCAAAGAATCTGATAAAGCAAAATCTTGAGCTAACAAGTGAGCAGGCAAAAGTATTCTGGCCAATTTATGATGAGTACGATCAAGCGTTAGCTGAAATTACCAATGAGCGTCTTCAAAACATTTCTGAATATATGGTAAACTATAATGATCTGGATAGTGCTAAGGCAGAAAGTCTTCTGAGAAAAGCTCTTGATTTGGATCAGAAAAAATTAGATGTTCAAAATAAATATTACGAAAAATTCATAGCCATTTTGCCACCAACAGTTGTGGGTAGGTTTTTTCAATTGGATCAATACATCGAACTATTGATTCATTTACAGAGATCTGAAAACATTCCACTGATTCAACTTAAGAGTACAAATTAAGTGAAATGCTTTTCGGATGATTTTCTGACAAATGTTTTTTAATATACATTCTAAATAATAAGTAAGCTCTAACAATCATATTTTAAAGGGATAGTATTATGAAAAAATTATTTGTTTTCTTCTTGCTGATCTTTACTTCGATCGGCTTTTCACAAATAGAGAGTTTTGACTCGGAATACTTTGATGAGGTTAAACAAGATGCCTGGGGAACTTATCTTGAGATAATTGATGATAACCTTGTGCTTACTGAAGAGCAAGCGGAAATCTTCCTGCCAATGCTGGATCAATATATCGCCGACCAGAACAAAGTAGCAGATATGAGATTGAAGAATACAGAAGAGTATATGATGAATTATTATGATTTAGATGATGCAACTGCAGAGGATTTATTAAACAAAGCGGTTGAGATTGACCAGGAAAGAATGAATATTAAAAGAGAGTTCATGGCAAAAATGCTGGAGAAACTTCCGGCACCACTTGTTGGTAAGTTCTTTCAACTTGATGCCAGGATATTTGCGCTTATAGATTTGGTTAGAATGTCCTCCATTCCTCTCGTCCGTGAGGAAGATTAATCGTCTCCCGAACTTTAAAAATAAAACCTCCGCCAACAACGGGGGTTTTTATTTTAACAGCAATGGTTAGTTTTAAATCAAACTCCTACCAAAAGTTTTTACTGTAAACACCGGGCAATGAGCCATCCTCACAACTTTCTCTGTTACGCTTCCAAGAAGCATATGCTCAAGACCGGTTAATCCGTGTGTTGCAATAACTATCAGATCAGTTGAGTTTTCTTTAGCAAACTTAATTATATCACTTGCTGCCCGACCACCCTTTATGTGGATCTCGTAATTAACTTGTGATGAAATTGTTTCCTTGGCTATTTTTTCTGTTCTTTTTCTACAGTCTTCATCTATGCCCGGAATTAAATAAAAAATTGATGATTTGCCTGAAAGAGAAAAAGCAGGGTGCATTGTTTCTTCAATTATATGAAGTAGATGAATTTTTGCTTTGTATGATTTTGCAATCTCATTCGCATTAACTAACGCATTTTTGCTGTGCTCTGAAAAGTCCAAAGGAACAAGAATGTTTTCTTTTGCTTTCGGAGATGTTGGTGATTTTGCTTCCCGAATTGTAAAAACAGGGGCTTCAGACATACGAACAATTTCTTCAGCAACACTCCCTAAGAAAAAGTGCCCCAACCCTCTTCTTCCGTGCGTTCCCATAACAATAAGATCAATAGAGTTTTTCGAGGCATATTCTAAAATTACGGGTGCTGCAGAAATTCCCCTTGTTTGTGCTTTAATAATTTTAATATCGTCATCTTCATGTGCAACGGATACTTTATTTAACTGAATTTCGGCAATATCCTCTAATTTTTTAATCATCTCCTCAGTTTCTTCAAACTCATCATTCACAACCCCTGGTTGATCATTAAACAAAGTAACTGCGTGCAAAACATGAATTTCAGCCTCATATTTTTCAGCAAGAAAAACTGCATGTTCCAAAGCCTGGTCTGCACACCTGGAAAAATCTGTGGGGAAAAGAATCCTTTTTATCTTCATCATTCTTAAACAACCTCAATTAAAAATAATTTTACTTTTCAAGTTTAAGAAAAATTAAAATAAGTCGATACTTGTACAAAATTGGTATTAATCTGATTTCTTCAACTTATCCTTAAACACTTTTTCAAACTTTTCAACTTTTGGTGCGATGACAAATGCACAATATCCTTGATTAGGATTATTCTTATAATAATCCTGATGATAACCTTCCGCAGAATAGAATTTGGTAAGTGGTGAAATCTCTGTCACGATTGGGTTATCCCACGCACCGGATTTATCCAGCTCCTCTTTATATTTTTCTGCAAGCTCTTTTTGCTTTTCGTTGTGATAAAAAATGACCGAACGATATTGAGTGCCAACATCATTTCCCTGCCTGTTTAATGTTGTTGGGTCATGAGTCTTCCAGAAAACTTCCAGTAGTTCATCATAGCTGATGATAGACGGATCGTAAGTTATTTGTGTTACTTCTGCATGGCCGGTTGTTCCTGAACATACTGCTTCGTAAGTAGGATTTTCAACTGTTCCGCCGGCGTAACCGGAGACAACAGAAGTTACTCCGTTTAAATTTTCAAATATTGCTTCTGTACACCAGAAACATCCGGAACCAAAGGTTGCCTTTTCCAAACCGCTTTCGTTCATTTGAACTTCCTTTTCATTTGTTTTTTCAGATTGAGCATTCGTTTCTCTTTTATTGCAGCCAACTAAGAACAACACAATACTAAACAGAAACAAAAATAAATATTTATATTTTTTCATTTTAAGCTCTCATTCAAATAATGATACGTTTTCTATTTACAAAACAAAGATCATAAATCTTAAAAAGATAACTATCACGAAAAGTTAACTTTTCTGTCATAAATAGATAATGCAAATCAAATCCTAAAAGTTCAATAATTTTTTTACCAAGTACCTAACTTATTCTTCAAATAATATTTTTTCGCAGTTTTCAACAACTTTGCCTGTATATAAGGACGTAACCTGTCTGAGTGTCATTGCCTGGTCGAAGTCGGTAAGCGAGGAAATTCCATCTGCAGGAACAATAATATTATACCATCGCAGACCCGCCGAGGCCGCTGTGTGCAGAACACAAATATTACTTACTGTACCGATTATCACCAGATTAGATATTCCCCAAACATGACTTAGATAATGTTCAAGTGATGTTTCATAAAATCCGTCGTATCTGTTTTTTTCAAAAACCATGTCTTGGTCGCCTGGTTTTAACTCATCGATAATTTTCCAGCCATCAGTTCCTTTTTTACAGTGCATGGGCCATATTTCCCATTCTTTATCTCCATCGAAATGGGTGTCCTGCGTATAAGCAATTTTTACATTTTGTTTCCTCGCTTTGACAAGCAAGTGTTTAATATTTTTTATGGTTTCTTTAGCGGCAGGCACGGGTAAACTTCCGTTATCCTTTACAAAATCGTTTTGCATATCTACTATAATAACAGCTGTTTTTTCAGAATCAACTACTACTTTCTTTTCAAAAACCAGTTCCGGCACTTCAACATTTTTGGGAGGAATAAATTTAATACTCATATTATCAACTCCTTATTTTTTACTAGCTTCCTATTAATCATTCTTTAATATATAATTCAATGCAGAGATAATTTCAAATTAAATTGTTATTTTATTTCGAACATAAAACACAGGCCACCATAAACTTAATAGAATTATTATGTTAAAAAAATTCAATCAAAAAGTGATAGAGGGATTTCTTTTCATCGATCAATATGAGCTTGTGATGGCACAGCTATATTTTAAAATGGGTCTCCACGAACAGTCGGTACAGTTTGAACATTTCTTCAGAGATTACCCTGATTATGGATCTCACAAGGCCGGCTATTGCATTAACGCCGGGCTTGAGTGGTTTGTTGATTGGATGCAGAACACATCAATTACCGAAAATGATATTGACTTGATGAAACAAACGAAATCCAGTAACGGGAAAAGACTTTTTGAGGATGATTTTTTAAACTGGCTAAAAAAGAACGGAAGTTTTTCAAGCTTAAACCTGCGCTCAATTCCGGAAGGCAGGGTTGTTCATCCAAACACACCCATTACTGCTGTTGAAGGTCCGCTTGCAATTGCACAGATGCTGGAGACTTCATTATTAAACCAGATCAATTATCAAATACTTATCGCAACAAAGGCATCAAGAATAAAAGAAATAGTTAAAGATCAACCCGTGCTGGAGTTTGGTGCAAGGCGTGCTCATGACCGCGGAGCTGGCGCCGGTGCCCGGGCAGCTTTAATTGGTGGAGCTGATTTTACTTCGAATGTTGGTATATCTTATCAACTTGGTTTCCCAGCAAAAGGTACGCATGCACACAGTATGATTCAGCTTTTTCTTGCTTTGGGGAAAACTGAGCTCGATGCGTTTGAAGCTTTTGCAGATCTGTATCCTGATGATTGCATCCTGCTAATCGACACAATAGATACTCTCAACAGTGGTCTTCCAAATGCAGTTAAGGTTTTTAATAAGTTGAAACAAAAAGGACATGCCCCTGCGGGTATAAGATTAGACTCGGGCGACCTTGCATACTTAACCATTCAGTGTGCTAAGTATCTGGACAAAGAAGGATTCCCTGAAACAAAAATAGTTCTCTCCAATGAACTTGATGAATTAAGAATCTGGCAAATACTTTCTCAAATTAGAAAAGAAGCGTCTGCTTTTAATGCTGATCCGGATAAAATTATTAAACGGCTTGTGTTCGGAGTAGGAACAAGCCTTATTACATCTTCAGGAGATTCTTCGTTAAGCGGTGTATATAAAATCGCAGCCGTGAGGGACAACGGCGAATGGAAGCCGACATTAAAGCTTTCTGAAACCGTAAAAAAGATGACGTTGCCCGGTCAAAAGCAGGTATGGAGAATAATTGAAAATACGGGTAAAGCAACAGCTGATTTCATCTGTTCCAAATCAGAAGAACCTGAATTAATGGATACTCTTTCACTGATTAATATCGACAACGAGAATAAACGTCGTGAAGTAAACCGGGAAAATGTTTCCAGGCTCGATCCGATGCTTATAGATATTATTAAAGACGGAAAACTTGTTTATGATTTTCCATTAATTAATGAATTACGAGAGCTTCGCAAAAAAGATCTGAATGAACTGGATTTCGGAGTAAGAAGGCTGGTTAGCCCTCATATCTATCAGGTTTCCATCTCCAGCGAAATATGGCAGCTAAAGAAAAGTTTGTTGAAGATAATGAATAGCCGATAAAAACTTTCCTGGCTAAATCTTTAATTCTGAATTTTATTAATCTCCAGATTACATTGTAGAAAAAGGCGTTTCTAATTAGGGTTGCCTTTCTGTTCAGAAATCTTATTTTAAAGTATTTGCCGTACAAAAAAGGAAAGGAAATGAACAATGGAATCACACATAGTTAAGATACTAAATGCTGAATATGTAACTCACGATGTGAAACGCTTTATAGTAGAAAAACCCGATGGTTATACTTTTGAACCGGGCCAGGCCACTGAAGCAACAATAAAAGGATTAGAAGAAAAAGTTGGCAAAGGTCCGTTTACATTTACTTCACTAAGTGAACATCCGGAACTCGAGTTTACGATAAAGATTTATAAAGAGGGTAAGCTAACAAAGGAATTGGGGAAGCTTGGTATTGGTGACGAGCTGGTTATTCACGATGTGTGGGGCACCATTAGTTATCAGGGTCCCGGAGTGTTTATAGCTGGTGGTGCCGGTGTTACCCCTTTTATTGCAATACTTCGTCGTCTATATAAAGATGGAGAAATTAATGACAACAAACTTATCTTTTCAAATAAAACGGAAAAGGATATAATTCTTAAAGATGAGCTTGAAGATATGCTGGGAAGTAATTTTATTAATGTTATCACACGGGAAAAGACGACCAAAAATTACCACAAAAGAATTGACGAGGCATTAATTAAAGAGATTGCTAATAATTTTAATCAGCATTTTTATATCTGCGGACCAAAGAAATTTGTTACAGACATACAAGATATTCTCAAAAACCTTGGGGCTGATGAAAACAAATTAATAATTGAAAAATAGTCTTCTGAACAAAAATAGGAATGAGATTATTTAACGGATAAGAGAAACACTAAAATCTGTTACTCGGATTTTGCCATATCTACTGACTTGTAGATACTAAGCACGGTATCGATTTTAACCTTTTTGAAAACGTCCATCACATTATCAGCCAGACCTGAAATTTTATAATCTCCACCTCTGTTTTTGGTTGTGGCTAATCCGTGAATCAACATTCCAATTCCCCAGCTTGAAATAAATTTTACTGAAGAAAGATCGACTATAATAGCAGAAACATTTTTATCAAACGAATCAAGGATTGCATCCTGAAATTCCTTTGCCTCATAGCCCAGCACCTGATCAACTTCAAATTTTATAACTGAATATTTGTCTTCAATGTTTGAAGAAAGTCTCATTTTATTCCCTTTTCAATTGAAATTATTGAAAACCAGACCATTGATGGGTTTAATTTTCTAAATAATTAAATGAAAACAAAATGAGGGTCTATTGTTTATATGGTTTAAGTTCTTTAAGAATTTCAATATTCCCTACAGGGAATTTCACAATAGCTGATTGTTGGCTTAAAGAATAATTTCTTGTGGCAATAAAGGCAAATAAATTCAGACAAACCAAAGTTGCTTATTAACAAATAATAACATATTATTCAAAAGCATTGTTATAACTGTTTCGGGAGACACCGCTGACAACATTCAGGGCGTATCATCTTAAGCAAGTATATTTAATAATCATAAAAAATTGGGTGAAAAAAGAGTTGAATTAATAAATTACAATTGAAGGCTGACTAGAGAGCGGTTCAAATTGTATAATGAATTCAATTTCTTTTGCATAGTAACTTCGGAATTAAACCTTCCGCCTACCTCCAAATCTTAAAATATTTTAATAGTAATTATTGATTAATTAATTCTTTTTAGAAAGGATCATTTTATGCAAATGCATATAACACGTTTGTTTTGCGGGTTAATTCTTGTCTGCGGAATGTATTACACAACCTATGCTCAACAAATGGCAGTTGAGCTTCAGGATTTATCTGTCGGCGCTGATGTTATCATAACCGGCAAAGTTACTCAACAATCTTCTAGCTGGAATGAAGATAATACTCGTATTTATACCAAAGCAACTATTGAGGTCGAAGAATACTTAAAAGGTATTAATAATGGCAATTCAATTACCGTTACTTATCTTGGTGGAGAAGTTGGCGATGTTGGCGAGATGTATTCTCATATGCCCAGGTTTGTTGACAACGAAGAGGTGCTGGTATTTCTGAAAAAAGATAAAATGAGTCCAGACTACAAAGTCTTTAATGGAGAAAATGGGAAAATCAGTGTTATCGACGATCCCAAAACCGGGAAGAAGGTCACAACTTCAAATGTGCAAATCAATTCTCTTAAGGCACAAATTAAAAGCTACACAAATGACTGATAAACAATTTACAGTTGAAATCTTCACAAAAAATATCAGAGGCTAAAATGAAGAATTTTATAAATACGAGTTTTGTTTTTTTAACACTAATAACTCTTTTTACTTGCACAAATATTTACTCACAAACTAATAACAACTCATATGTTTTTAATGGCGAATCAAGCCAACTATACATCTTAGATGGGCAATCGGTTAACGCTGATGCGGACCAAAGCGGGTTTGGCTATTTTAACAGTAGTTCAGCAAACACTCAGATAACTGTTCAAGCCTGGGTATACTTAATTGGTGATACTCCAGCCGGAGTTGAAATCCCTGTTGTATATCGCACAGTGAATAACGGAAAAACATTCTCAATGTACTTAAAAGATAACAAGGCTTATTTCTCTGTTGGAAATAACAATATTGCAACAGTGAATACAAATATATTTCCTGCTTTTCAATGGGTTTCTATTACGGGAACATATGATGGCAGCACACTAAAAATTTATTCGGGGGGTGATTTCGCATCTTCTACATCTTTTAATATTACAACTGGCTATAATGTAACAAATGGATCGACGGGTTTATTCGTTGGAAAATCCAGTACCGCTACTTTCAGTGGATTAATAGATGAAATCCGAATTTTTGACATTGCTTTGAGTGATAATAATATTAATAACTCGGGTGGTAATGGTAACCCTGCTGAAAATTTTCCACAATCACTCGCCCAGTATTTAAGAGGACGATGGTCTTTCACTGAATTTTCTTATTTCGGTGGTATCAAATCACTTGAAGACCGATCGGACTATACTAATCACCTTCGGGTTGATAACATTAATCAGATTGTAAACAGTAAGCACCCTCAATTGCTCGTTGTCAATTCTACGGGAGACGCGCCTGATTTAAATCCGGGTGACGGAATTGCCGATGCCGGCAATGGTAATGTTACTCTAAGATCCGCTATTCAGGAAGCAAATGCTCTTGAAGGTTATCAGACAATCTTTTTCTACATACCCGGCTCAGCACCATTCTTAATTCAGCCGGAATCAGCTTTACCAAACATCACTGAACAAGTATTCTTAAATGCGACCTCTCAAAATGGATATTCTGGTTCACCTCTTGTTGAGGTAGGTGGTGCTTTCGGTGGTTTAACCATCGCTGGTGGAGGAAGTACTGTTCGCGGACTTGAAATAAACAATACTTCCGGCTATGGTCTAACACTTTCTTCAGCAGGTGGAAATAATATCGAATCAAATACAATTGCTGGAATATTAATTAACTCTTCAGGAAATAGTATTAACAACAACATTGTTACTAATTCGGTTGTAGATGGAATTTCTATTACTGCTGGTGCAGAAAATAATATGATTGGGTCTTCTGTTAGTAATAATGTTTATGGAAATGCTGGGTACGGCATATCAGTAGAAGGTGCAAATGGTAATCAAGTATCAAATAGTACTTTTAATACAAATGGTTTGGATGGAATATTACTTTCCAACTCCGCAGGAAATGTAATAGGAAATACAGTTGAGGGAAACGCCGGGATTGGAATAACACTAGATGGGGGAACCGGAAGTCAGGTTTCAAATAATACTGTCGGGGCTAATAATACCGGGGGGATTTCGATATCTAATGGCGGTGGAAATTTAGATGACAATATAATAACAGGAAATACTGGATTTGGAATATCAGTAAATGCTGGCACAGGAAATCAGATAACCAATAACACGGTTAGTTCGAACACTTTGGGTGGAATCTCTTTATCTAACAGTAGTGCTACTTTAACATCAAATTCTATTACGGCAAATCTTGGTTCGGGCATATCTTTAAATTCGTCTTATGGCAGCATACTTACGGGCAATACTATTTCAGAAAATGCTGGTGCTGGAATTGATATTAATGCCTCTGATCTTGCATTAAACCAGGAGAATGAAATTCACGGAAACATTGGCTATGGTATTATCGTTAATGGTAGTGGAAATAAAATCAGTAACCAAATTGTTTATGATAACGGAGCTTCTGCTGTTTTCGTAGCATCTGGAACAAATAATTCAATTCTAAATAATTCAATTTATAATAACTCAACACTGGGAATCGAATTGGCCGCCCGAACAAATGACTCGCAGCAATATCCATCACTTAATATTTTTTATACCTGGCAGGATGAGACTGCTTTGCCCGAGATAAAGGGTGGAACTTCAATATCTGGAACTCTTTCCAGTACGCCTGGAAATTACTTGATTCAGTTTTTTGCAAATTCAAGTTCAAGTTCAAGTAGAGAAGGAAAACGCTACATTGGAGAAGTAGAACTATCTGAAGATGACTTTGATATAACAGGTGAGGCAGAAATTCTTGCTAATTTAAAAGATGCTGTTCTTCCTGAATTAGATGGAGAAATAATTAGTGCGACCGCAACGAGTCTTGATATGAGCTTTAATCCTCTAAGCACTTCAGAGTTCTCTGCTTCTATTGAGCGAGCTACTGATGAAGGTGATCATTATTTAGTAAATACAACTCTTGCCGGAATTCCTTTACACTGGCGAGATGGAAACGGTGATTATCAGGTTGCTTCATCTATGGTGGGTCTTGGTTATGATGATGACATTCAAAATGGTTTTGATACCTGGAGTACCTTAGAACAAATTAATTACACAAGAAACTATTATCCAAATTCTGAAGTATGGGGTGGAAATGCTGATGGAATTAATAATATAGTTTGGATTCCTACCACCGGTGAATGGGAATCGATTACCGAAGCGCCCACTAATGTTGTGGCTGTAACAAGAACCAGGTATAACGCATTAAATGGTGAAATGATTGATGTTGATATTGCATTCAACGGGGGTCCCGTTTCTATTGTTACCGGTGAACACTATTACTGGGATACTGCCGGAGATCCGGACGCTCTTGATGTTCAGAATGTTATTACACATGAAATTGGTCATTACTCAGGATTAGCTGATTTATATAATCCTGGTGATTTCAGCTACACAATGGAAATGAAAAATAATAATCAACTGGCTACGTTGTATGGTCGAATTGCAAATGGTGAAACTTATAAGCGAACATTGCAACCTGGTCCTTCAGATCCGGAATGGTTTGCTAATCAATCAGATATAGCAAAATATGATATTGGCGGAATAAACTTTATCTACAACAATCTTGGTGATGTTTACTACGATATCATTTTAGTTTTTGATGGTACAACTAATTTTACATCACCAGATGTTCTTAACGGTTTCGCTCCCTCGCTGAATGCTGCAATGGAACTCGTTTACAAATTAAGACTTGGTGATAATGTGGGCTATGTAAATGGCTCCGTGGTGGAAGGTCTTGGAAATGATTTCACATCAAAACTAAATAGCCTAAATAATTTAGAACCTAATGCGACCGGAAATCTTGCAGACAGAATATTAGCTGCAGAACAATTGTTTTCCAGCACATCAACAAATAAGAAAGTGATCATTTTATTTAGTGCCGGTGAAATAACTCCTTTCTCTCTAATTACAAATCTGAATATTGATCCGGACATTAGAATATTTACCCTGGGCTTTGAGGGTTTAAATGAAAGTCAGGATTTGATGAGTTGGTTAGCAGATGAAACAAATGGAGAGTATTACGAAATGGCAAGCACTACGGAAATAGGTGCAGCTGTAAATATTATTTGGCTACGATTGCTAGGCATACAAATTTCTTACCTCTCCGAAGAAATCACAAGTGAATATTTTGCTAATGAACCTGGCTTGCAATGGCAGGGTGGTTTACAATGGCAAGGTGGTTTGCAATGGCAGGGTGGTCTTCAGTGGCAGGGTGGTTTACAATGGCAAGGTGGATTGCAGTGGCAAGGTGGTTTACAATGGCAGGGCGGTCTTCAATGGCAAGGCGGGTTGCAATGGCAAGGCGGAACACTTGAGCTTGGACTTCAATGGCAGGGAAGTGAATTCGATATAGTAGTGCTGCCTCCTGATGTAATCTTCGATGAAAATAATCCTGTCGTCCCTGAAGGTGCAATCACAGAGGACAATTATCAATCATTTCCTGAGTATGGTGTTGAGTTCTTTGATGGTTACCATGGTGCTTCACAATTCAATAAACCTTACAAGTTTTTCAAGGTTAATAACCCGGGTATTGGAGCGTGGAAATATGCAATATTAGAAGTCACACCACCGGATACGACTGAACCTTTAAGAGTTTATATGGCTAATGAAGCTGATCTGGTAATGGATTTTTATACAAATTTTGAAAGATACATTTTAGAAAATGATCAAAATAATAATCCCATACCAATAGAAGTTGTATTCACCGCAAAAATTAATCAGGCTGGTGAGATAAGTGAGACTGGCAATGATACGAGAACTGTTGGTGAGCCGATTACCGATGCTATAGTTGGTGTGCAGGTTACCGCCCCAGATGGTCAGGTTGTTGTTGGTCCTTTAACGCATGTGGGAGATGGTGTTTACACACTAACCCTGGTAACTACAGTGTTAGGTAATTATGATGTTGAAATCATTGCTTCTGATAATGTTGCTAATGGTAATGTTAGAAATAGTCAGTATTTAATTACAACCGAGCATTCATTTTATGTTTCACCTTATGAAGAACCAACAGAGTTTACTGGTAAAGCATATATACAAAAAGCTCTAAACAAACTACTTGCAGTTAAGGATGAGTTTTGTCCCAGCAATAATAATTGTAATTGGTCCAACAAAACCAAAAAAGATATTAATGATGCTATCTCTGCGCTCAATTCAGCTTTGAGTTACTTTGTGTCGAACGACGGCAATCATCTAAAGACAAACAAAGGATTAAACTTTTATGATAAAGTCACCTCAGCGGTTAATGAAATATATTCATACCTAAGTGATCCTGATTTCGGTGAAGACATTGATCTCTCTTTATACTATATGATCCAGGGTTCATATAAATTGGCTGTGATTGTAAGAGATGAAGCTGAATTACCTGGCGCCTGTCAGGTTTCGAATTGCGAACAATTACTTGCAAGTACTAACAGGGAATTGGGCAAAGCAATAGACGAAAGAAAACAAGATCATTACGTTTATATATTAAACCATCTGACCAATGCATGGAAATTTGCTATGAATGCAATGGGTGCAAATCTGAATAAAGAAAATGCTGAAGGTGAGGAAGAATTAACTTTACCAACAGTATATGGATTAGATCAAAATTATCCGAATCCATTTAACCCGGCAACAACAATAAGCTATCAACTACCTGAGAACAATCAAGTAAGCTTAAAGGTATATGATATACTTGGTAATTTAGTTTCTACTTTAGTAGATCAGCAAATGGATGCTGGTTATCATTCCGTTAATTGGGATGCAAGTCAGCTTGCAAGTGGTATTTATATATATAGAATTATCAGCGGTTCATTTATTTCAACTAAGAAAATGATACTAATGAAATAACGTCTTAGCCCTTGGTTTCTATCTGAGATCAAGGGCTATTTTTTTTCTATTTAATTCCCCTGTTTTCAAATTCATTATTGCACTATCTTTGGTGCATACAAATTGAACAAACTATTTTCGGGGCTATCAATATCTTTTTTATGATCAGGGTAAATCTTCTTCTAACAATTTTATTTCTTTTATCTTCTCTTGAACTCTTTGCACAGAGCGATGTTATTTTCAATCATCTTACAACTAATAACGGGCTGTCACAAAGTTCTGTAACCTGTATCCTCCAGGATAAAGAAGGTTTTATGTGGTTTGGCACACAGGACGGATTGAACAGATTTGATGGATACAATTTTAAAGTTTTCAAGAATAATCCTGGTGATTCTTCGAGTTTAACAAACAACTTCATTTTTTCTATAATTGAAGACGAATCCTCCATATTATACATTGAAACACAGGGGGGTGATTTTCACAAATACAATCCACGAACAGAATCTTTTCAAATCATTAATGATGACCAGATTGATTTTCCAAAAGCTAAAGTAAGTACGGTTGGAGCTTTGCTGTACGAATCTAACGGAATTAAATGGGTTGGTGGGCTAAGTAAGGGCACCGGGCTAAAACGGATTGATACAAAATCAGGTGAGAGCAAAGTTTTCAAACATAATCCTGCGGATCCTTCAAGTCTCAGTGATGATAAAGTTTATTCCATATTTCGTGACCGTTCCGGAAACTTATGGGTTGGAACATTTAGCGGACTCGACAGGCTTGATGAACTAACAGGAAAATTCTTTCATTATAGAAATAACCCCAATGATCCAACGAGTATTAGTGATAACTGGGTTTGGCCAATATTTGAAGACTCCCGCGGATATTTATGGGTTGGAACTGTTCGGGGAGGTTTATGTGTGTTCGATCCTGCATCAAATAGTTTCTATAATTATAAAAATGATTCTGGCGATCTAACAATTATAAGCGATAACTTTGTGTTTTCTATTTATGAAGATCGTGGTGGCGTAATGTGGGTAGGCACAAATTTAAACGGCATAAATTATTTTAATCTTTTAACTCAAGCCTTCGAGCACTTTAATCATGATCCAAAAAATAAAAACAGTTTAAGTGATGATGTGGTTTTCTCGATGCTTGCAGATAGACACGGAAATTACTGGATCGGAACAAAAAGTGGTGGGTTAAACAAATTTAATTACGATAAAAAGATATTCACGCATTATTTGGAAAATCCGTCAAATCCAAAAGGTTTATTAAGCAATTCTATCCAATCATTATTAGAAGATAGGTCGGGAAATATTTGGATTGGAACTTACAGCAGTGGTTTAAATGTGCTAAATCCTGAAACCGGGGTCTTCGCTCGCTATACAAATAATCCATCCGACCCAAGCTCATTAAGCGATGATAGGATTTACTCCCTGGTTGAAGATAAAAAGGGAAACATTTGGATCGGGACATACGGAGGCGGTTTAAATAAATTTGATCGTTCAACAGGAAAGTTTTTCAGATATCAATTCAATGAAAATGATTCTTCCTCAATTAGCTCAAATGCAACCTGGTCACTTGCTTTAGATGATGATGGAAATTTGTGGATAGGAGCCTTTGGCGGTGGTGTGAATGTGTTAAATCTGCAGAACCATACCTTCACTTATTTTAAAAACAATCCCCAAGATTCAACAAGCATTGCTGATAATAACATCATCAGAATATTTAAAGACAGCAAAGGAAATATGTGGATCGGAACCACGAAAGGACTATGCCGATATTTTAAGGAAACTAATTCCTTTAAAAACTATAATGAAGAAAATGGATTGGCAAATAATTTTGTTTATGGAATACTTGAAGGTATCAATGGGAACTTATGGATAAGTACAAATAACGGTTTGTCAAAATTCAATCCTGGAAAAGAAACATTTAAAAACTATTATGAACAGGATGGTCTTCAAGGCAACGAATTCAATCAGAACGCCTTTGCAAAAGATAATAAAACAGGGCGATTGCTTTTCGGTGGTCCAAATGGTTTTAATGTTTTTAATCCAGATAAAGTTAGAGGGAATACTTTTGTGCCCCCGGTTGTTTATACAAATTATATAAGATATAATTCTGATGATGAAGAAGGTAAACCAATTTTTGAAAAGGGAATTTCAGTCACAGACAGCATCCTTGTGACATATAAGGACAACATTGTTACATTCCAGTTTGCTGCGTTGAGCTATTACAATAGTTCCGATAATCAGTATCGATATAAACTTGAAGGGTTTAACGAAAACTGGATACAGCTTGGTAATACTCATACTGTAACCTTCACCAACCTTTCGCCGGGAGATTATAAACTTATTGTTACCGGATCCAACAACGATGCGTTGTGGAATGATGATGGTAGATCGTTATTTATTGAAGTAACTCCGCCATGGTGGCGAACAAATATTGCTTACGCAATTTATGTTATTACATTCTTTAGCTTCTTATATGGAATACGAAGAGTTGAAATTAATCGTCGTGAGCAAAAAACAAAGCTGAGAGAAAATGAATTACGTCTGAAAGCCACCGAAGCTGAGAAGCGCGCCATTCAAATAGAAAATGATCGCAAGACAAAAGAGCTTGAAGAAGCGAGAGCACTTCAGCTATCGATGCTGCCCAAGGAATTGCCAAAACTTCCTAACCTTCAGATAGCAGCTTTTATGAGAACTGCAACAGAAGTTGGCGGGGACTATTATGATTTTATTGAACAGGAAAATGGTGTGCTAAATATTGCATTTGGTGATGCAACCGGACACGGGCTTCAGGCAGGAACGATGGTAACATTAATGAAAGGATTTTTTACTTCAGATTCGTCAAAACTTGGTCTAAAAGAATTTATGTCTCATTGCAGTCGTGTTATTAAAGATATTAAGCTCGGCAGAATTTTAATGTCATTCAGTTATTTAAAAATTGAAAACAATAAACTTTTGGTAACCAGTGGCGGGATGCCTCCGATTTACTATCACAACAAAGAAACTAATCAAATCGAGGAAATCGTTATTCAGGGAATGCCTTTGGGTGCTATGAAAAACGCAAAGTATAATGTTGTTGAAAAAGAATTAAATAGCGGTGATACAATTTTATTGCTAACAGACGGTTTACCAGAACAGATGAACAATAACGAAGAAATGTTTGATTATTCTCGTGTTATATTGAGCTTTAATGATGCTATCCGTAATACCCCGGATGAAATAATCAATAAGCTGGTTGCTGCTGGTGATGATTGGATGAACGGAAGGGCTCAGGATGATGATATAAGCTTTGTGGTCATCCGATTTAAATAAAACTTGTCAAAATCTCATTAATATTTCAAACAATGATAAAAATTATATTATATTCCAAAAGTTTTAATCTGCTTTTAGTAATTCATAGCTATTAATATTGTAGGAAAGATTTTTTAATGAAGGAGAATATAAATTTAGAAATTAAGCTTCCCAACATTCCCGATATCGAATTAGTTGCTATCGAAAGTCTAAGGCTAATGGGTAAACACCTTGGAATTCCTGATGATAAAATTGGAGAAGCAAAACTTATAGTTACTGAGGCTATAATTAATGGACTGGAACATTCGGGTGAAAACAATCCTTATGTTAATGTTGAATTCACAATGGGTAAAGAAAAACTGATTATTCTGGTGACCGATTACGGAGTTGGCTTTGAACCTGATAAAGTTGAGGATCCTGAAATCAAAGACAAGATTCACAGCTCACATAAGCGTGGGTGGGGTCTTAAGCTTATGAAATCAATGTCAGATGACCTGATTATTGAATCAAGTGACAGTGGGACCAGAATTACAATAACAAAAAAATTAATCTAATCGGAGACACTTAATGAGTACAGATTTTAATTTAGTTTCAGAATTACACGATAAAACACTTGTAATAAAAACTGAAGGATACATAAACAACAGCGGTGGTGAAAACATCGCGCAAGAGTTTTCAAAACACAATAATGTAAATAAACTTATACTGAACCTGGAAAATTCAAAAGTTGTTAACTCTATGGGTATATCACATTTAATTGAAGTTATTGAAAATTTAAACCAGTCGGGGGGCAAATTGGTTTTTACCAACCTCGATCCGACAATAGAAAAAACTTTTACTATTATGGGTTTGTTTCAGTTTGCTGAAAAAGCTGATACTGTTGAGTCTGCTTTGAATAACTGATTTTACTATCCTGATTTTTATCCAGTTAAACAAGTAGTAATCCATTCTTATTAAAACTTTAAAGGATTTTGGAAAACAATAATCTTGTAGAAAAGCTTTCTCTACAGGTTGGATCGTTTCAGGAAGGATTTGAAATCCTCTGTAAATCTTTCAGCTTTGAGGAGATGGTGAAAAATTTCCTGCATCTTATGCGTGGAAATTTTATTGTCTCAGACATATATGCTTATCATAAAAAGCAAAATGATTCTGAGTGGAGTCTTGTTGCCTCATTAAAGAATAATGATTTGTCCGACAAATCTTATTTAGTAGACTCAAATGATCTGTCAATCAATTATTTAGAAAAAGAAAAGTTCGGTGTTTCGGTTACCCTTCCATTGTCAGACAAATCTTCGTTTGGGATACTCATCGGTTCAAAGTTGGATAAAAGCGAGTTTTCGGATTTTGATAAAATCACTTTGCAAATCTTGCTGCAGGTCTTTGACAGTGCACACAAATCATTTCTAAATCAGAAAAAAGAAAAAGAATTAGTATTTGAATTAAATGAAAAAGTTGTTCAACTGAATAATCTTGTTGATACGCTAATCGAAGCCTCGCAATATGATAAAAGAAGTGTATTATTTGAATTGGCGCTTGAAAGAATGGCTTCTCTCACAAATGCCTCTTTCGCCCTTTTTCAAATCAAAAAGGATGATAACATCGTGCAGCAACAAAGTTTCCCTCCGACTTTCAGTGTTGATGACGTACTCAATTCTGAATTAACAATTGAGTCTTCGTTCGATTTCAATAATCTCTCCTATCAATTCTTTTTAGCTGAAAAAGAAACCCGGGCTGGCGCAACTAATTTTAATGATCTGGACAAACTTTTACTCGATGCAATAACAAGACAAGTGCGGTCTTCAATTGAAAACGAGTTTCTCAATAATCAGGCAATTGAAAAAGAGAAAATGGAAAAGGAGCTGAATGTAGCAGCTTCCATACAGCAAAGAATACTGCCGGAGGAATTACCATTAATCAAAGGCTACGATTTGGCTGGAACTAATATTCCTTCGCGAGAAGTTGGGGGAGATTATTTTAACACAATAGCTCTGGGTAATGGTAAGTATGCATTAATCATTGCAGATGTTGCCGGAAAAGGAATTGGTGCTGCTCTACTGGTTAGCACATTGGATGCAGCTCTACACTCATATCTTGAATTTGATCTGCCCCTAACCAAAATGGCTGACAAATTAAACAAGCTGATTTATAAATCCTCTCCGCCCGATAAATTTATTACGTTTTTCATTGCTTTGTTAAATTCAGAAACTGGTGAGCTGGATATCGTTAATGCCGGGCACAATCCTATACTTCTATTGAAAGAAGACAATTCTATACATAAAATAGAAGCCGGTGGTGTTGGTTTAGGAATGCTTGATATGGAAATTCCTTATGAGGGCACTAAACTCAATTTAGAAAAAGGGGGGCGATTATTTTTATATACAGATGGAATTCCTGAAGCAATGAATGAAAACGAAGAAGAATATTCTGATGAACAAATGGAAAAATTTTTTGTTCGGAACAATACCTCCGGCTCACAGGAATATGTTGATAAATTAGTAGATGATGTTAAAAAGTTTTCGGGAAATGCCGAGCAAAGTGACGATATAACTTTGTTATACTTGATTCGTAAATAGTTTTTTAATGTTCGCTATTTGTGTTTGCAAAATAGAGTGATGAAATCTTTTCTAAAGGAAATAAATGCTGAACAATACAATAGAGCCGTCGTTACTATTTGTATTCAATTCAATAAGAAAGATGTCATCTCTTTACAATTTACTTTTTTACATAACAACAGTTATTAATTATAAATAGGTTTTTTCATAATGAAATTTTTCTCAACGATATTTTTTCTCTTTCTGGCCGCAAACATTTTTTCACAAAATAATCTTGTGTTTGAGCACTACTCAGTTCAAAACGGATTACCAAATCCAACTGTATATGAAGTTTTGCAGGACAAATACGGATTTCTGTGGATCGGGACCGGAGATGGCTTGTGCAGATACGATGGATACAATTTTAAAGTTTATAAAAATAATCCAAACGATAGCGCAAGTATACCAAGCAATTCTCTTTTATCAATAGTAGAGGATCAAAAAGGAGATTTGTGGATTGGGGGAATTGGGTTGTTTGCAAAGTACGTTCGCAAAACGGGAACTTTTATTCCTCTGAATTTTGATCGGGGAGCAATAACAGGAACCATACAAATATGGGAAATATTCGAGGACTCAAAGAACAGAATATGGCTTGGTACACGCGACCACGGTGTTTATTTATATAATAATGAAAATAATATTGCAGAATTAGTTAGCAAGGGTGTTAATAAAAATCAACTGGACTGGGGATGGGTTGCATCAATAATTGAAAGTCATGATGGAAAAATACTTGCAGCCGACGCCCAAAATGGAGTGTTTGTCTATGATGAACCGGATTCGGTTTTTAAGAATTATACTCCGCTGTCCGTTCCGGATTTTAATTTTTTATTTTCAGTATTTGAAGACGAATACAATAGGTTTTGGTTAGCGGGAGGTTCTGGTGTTAGAATGATCGACCCAACGACTAACAAAGTAACAAAAATTAATTTTTTTGACTCAAATAAATCCGAAATTAAGGACTCCACTACTCTCAGAATTCTTAGTGATCAAAATGGTTATTTGTGGTTTGGATGTTGGACCGAAGGGCTCTATAGGTATAACCCGGTTACAGGAGAATCAATTTATTTCAAGCCCAATACAACCATTATGGGTTCCATAAACGGGAGCCAGATTTTATCAATTTACGAAGATGATTTTGGAATTCTTTGGGTTGGAACTATGAACAGCGGATTAAATAAAGTTGATCCCAAGAAGGAACCATTCAATATTTATCAGCTGCCTGCAGAAATAAAGGAAAACAATATTAATACGGATCGGATAACTGCAGTAGCTGTTGACAATGTAAACAGAGATTTTATATGGATGGGCACAGGAAATCTGGGATTAATTAAATATGACCGATCTCTTAACAAATACACTCAATATAAATTCAAGCCTGGTGTTTCCAATTCAATCCCTAGCAATAGTATCTTTTCATTAGCAATTGGAAACGATAACAATTTATGGGTGGGAACGGATAGCTCTCTCTGCAAACTGGACACAAAAACAAATGTGTTTACTGAATACTTAAAAGAAAATATTGGAATAACTTATAATGTCTTTGTTAATGATATCCAGATAGATGCAACCGGGAGAATTTATATAGCGACACCCTACGGTGTTGATCTTCTTATTCCAGGAACGGACATACATCGCATGGTTCCTACATTAATGAACCGACAATATAAAACCGAACTGCTTTCTTCCGTAAAGTCACAGCTAAAAGAAGCTCCAATCGCCTCAATATTAATGGTGGGTGAAAACCAGGATATTACCAAAGATTTTGAACTGGAAAAACCAACAAAAGCCCTGGTTCTTTGTGGGGGTGAAGGTCAGGTTGATGTATCGAAAGCTACTTTTGATTACGGTTG
>Ga0210085_1000284_pt1 | contig 22356 bp, 25 predicted proteins | sample China_Galinas_PW_5_FD_184866 | JGI IMG/M metagenome (GOLD analysis project Ga0210085, IMG submission 184866) | Wetland microbial communities from San Francisco Bay, California, USA, that impact long-term carbon sequestration - China_Galinas_PWC_D1... | ecosystem: Environmental > Aquatic > Marine... | reverse complement strand
CGGCGTCACACCCAAAAAGCGCTGGATCTCAGGATCTTTGGTTTTGAGCATTTTATCAACATTTTTAGACGTAATGCCGAATTCCTCGGCCTGTATCAGGGCCATGACCGTCCAGTTGACGATATCGTACCACTGGTCGTCGCCATGGCGAACCACCGGCGCCAGGGGTTCTTTGGAAATAATTTCAGGGAGCAGGACATAGTCTTTGGGGTTGGGAGCCACAGACCGGTGAGCCGCCAATTGGGAGGCATCGGAGGTCAAAACGTCACAGCGACCGGCAAAAAATGCTTTGGACAATTCGGCGGTCTGCTCGATGACCACCGGCTTCCATTTCAACCCATTTTTTCGGAAAAAGTCCGCGGCATTCATTTCCGTGGTGGTTCCCGGCAGAACACATACCGTGGCGCCACCCAGTTCCTTTGCACTTTTTACACCCAATTTTTTCGGCACTAAAAATCCCTGACCATCGTAATAGTTAACATGGGCGAAATTCAAACCGTTTATGGTCTCTCGGGTCAAGGTTTGGGTGGTATTTCGGCAAAGGACGTCAATTTCTTTGGACTGAAGGGCAGGTAAACGCTGCACGGCGGTCAACGGAACAAATTTCACTTTGTTTGCATCACCGAACACCGCAGCTGCAACGGCCCTGGCCGTATCCACATCCAGGCCCGTCCATACGCCTTTCTCATCCGGCATGCTGAAACCGAAAACGCCGCCGTTTACCCCGGCCTTGACAAATCCGTTTTTCTGGACATCCTGAAGCGTGCCTGCTGTGGCCATGCCTGCTGTAACCATCAGTAGCGCCAATACAACTACTACGGCTGTCTTAAAAGATTTCATACTTCGTACCTCCTTTTCAGTTTACGGTTGATACCAGAATTCCATAGACATATTTATTCTTTCCCCCAACGGTTCCAACTATTTTTCATACCACAGATGTCATTTTTTGCAAATACAAAACATAATACTGAAAAACTCAAACTTGATAAAATCCTGTAATCGCGATACGATAATTAATACATTCGTAATAAATCGAATGTATCAAGTGTTTGCTGTTTAGAATTTTGTGATTATTCTAAAATAATTGATACGATTGATATATCCCCTCCAAGCGTAGGCCCTACCCTCCGGGCTGGAAGCGGAGCCGGAGGCCAATTGGGGCAAAGCCCCAAAGTTTTAAGAGGTTAACAAATGACAAAACAACAAAACAATACATTTTCGGGTGCTACCCGGTATGTTCTGGATGATGAACTGGCCGGCATCGTGAATGTCTCCATGGCCCTTGAAATGCCGTTATTGCTCAAAGGAGAGCCCGGCACCGGTAAAACAATGCTGGCCCATGCCATTGCAGAAAGTCTGAATATGCCCCTTATTGTGCTCAATGTGAAATCGAGCATGAAACTGGTGGACGCCCTCTACCAATACGATACCCTCACACGTTTGAATGACAGCCGTTTCGGGGATTCAAAGAGGGATGTCAGCAACATCGAAGATTACATCAAGATGGGCAAGATCGGTCAAGCCTTTACTTCAGCATCAAGAACCGTACTTTTGATCGATGAGATCGACAAGGCGGATACCGATTTCCAGGACGACATGCTCGATGTTCTGGATCAGATGGAATTCGACATCATTGAAACTGACAACACTATCACGGCCAAATTCCGTCCGGTCATCATTATCACATCCAATGCCAAGAAGGATCTGTCGGATCCGTTTCTGGGCAGATGCAATTTTCATCACATCGCCTTTCCGGATCCGGAGATGATGCGAAAGATCATTCAGGTTCACTTTCCGGATATCAACTCGAATCTCATGAAAAGCGCCGTATCCACATTTTACGAACTGCGTAAAATCGATGCCATTGAAAAAAAGCCCGCCACCAGGGAGCTGATTAACTGGATCAGGGCTCTTAAAACCGATCCTGACTTTAATCCCGATGTGCTGACCCATGGAAATATTCCCTTTCTGGGGGTGTTGTTTAAAAAAAGTCAGGATTATAAAAACGCATTGGGTTCTACAAGCCGTCGCGGCCTGTATTAACAAAAGATATGTTTATCGACTTCTTCTACCAGTTAAAGACTGTCGGAATACCGGTCAGTCCCACCTCGTTTTTAACCCTTCAAAAAGCACTGGATATGGGGCTGATCAACTCCATCGATGCCTTCTATACCTCTGCCCGGGCCATTCTGATAAAAAGTGAAAGGTACTTTGACGTCTATGACCAGGTGTTTGCCCACCGGTTTCAGGACGCCGAGATGCCCGAATATGAAGACATTGAACTTGATGAGGTCACCCGAGCCCTTCTAGAGGGATGGCTGGAAGACCCTGTATCCCTTGCCGCCGCCCTTGAGATGGATGAATCTGATATCATCGATCTGACGCCGGAAGAGCTGATTGAATATTTCAAGAAACGGCTTGAAGATCAAAAAGGAAGACATGAGGGGGGAAGAAAATGGATCGGAACCGGCGGGACCTCGCCGACGGGTCATTCCGGATACCACCCGGAAGGAATGCGTGTCGGCGGTGTATCCCGCAACAAGTCTGCGGTTAAAGTCGCCATGGACAGAAGGTACAAAGACTATTCCCGCCGCGGTCTTTTGACACAGGATATGATCGGTGAAGCGCTCAAAAGGCTCCGAAACATGGTGCCGGTGGGTCCCAAAGATCAGGTCAACATTGATGAAACCATTTATCAGACCATGAAAAACGGAGGCGAAATCGAGATCGTCTTTTCAAGGCGCCTGAAAGACCGCATCAAAGTCATTCTGGCCATCGATAACGGCGGATGGTCCATGGATCAATATATACCGGTTGTTCAAACCCTTTTTGACTATGCCCGGGATCAGTTCAAGGATCTTAAAACCTTCTTTTTTCACAACACGGTCTATGATTTTCTCTGGGAAGATCCGGCCAGAATCAAGCAACCTTTTAAAGTCGAAGATTTTATCTCCTTTGATCCTCAGACCCGCCTCATCATGGTGGGCGACGGCAGCATGGCGCCCTATGAACTGATGGCTGCAGACGGCTCCATCCATGTGGAGGAAAGAAGTGGAAAACCGAGCATCGAGCAGTTAAAGTTTTTAGCCCGGACATTTCCCCACTGCGTTTGGATGAATCCTGTATTTTCACAAACATGGCATCAGACAGCGACCATTAACACCATCCAAAACATTTTTCCCATGTTTGAACTCACTCTGGATGGCCTTGAGGGCGCAGTCAATCACTTGATGGCCAAGTAAAATACATGTCTATTCTTCGAGAATGGTGACCCGTTGCATTGTGTCACCTCCCTGTATTTTATCCACAACATCCAACCCTTTTACGACTTTACCGAATACGGTATGCTTTCTATTTAAATGAGGTTGAGGGGAATGTGTAATAAAAAATTGACTTCCATTGGTGTTCGGCCCGGCATTTGCCATGGAAATGACACCCCTCTCGTGAGTCAGCGGATTCTCCCTTACTTCATCTTCAAACTGATAACCGGGACCACCCATACCCGTTCCTGTGGGATCTCCGCCCTGGATCATAAAATCGGGAATCACGCGATGGAAAGATACCCCATCATAAAACCCTTCTTTGGCCAAAAATAAAAAATTATTGACTGTTTTTGGGGCATGTTGGGCATAGAGTTCCAATTCAATCAGACCCTTATTGGTGTCGATGGTCACCGTATAGGTTTTATTTGCATCAATTTGCATATCAGGTGGGCTATTCCATTTCATTTGAGACATTTTGTATTCCTCCATATCATATATTTTAACGCTACTTAAGTTTCGCGCCCATATTTCTGATGAATACTTATCAATAAGATCCGTTGAGTTCAATAGATTTCTAAAAATGTTTTCGCCGGTATAATGATTGCCTCCTCGTTCGAAAATATGATAGGAAAGCAAACCAAACACAAATTATGTGGCTTTTAAGGAAACCATGGCGGGAAGCAACGCCGTTTGGTAAAGACTTTGAAGTGGAACTTTGTATGAAATGGAGAAAGATGTGGATACGTTAGCAACGATTGTAAGAATTATCGCTCCGCTGGTGGCTGCCATATTTTTGGGCAACTGGTTTATGTCGGAAGTTAAAAAAGCACGTTTCAGAGGGGATCCATGGTATCGGCCGTATATATCGACTCCAGGCTTGCTGATCATTCTGGCCGTACTGCTGTTTCCTATTGTCTTATGGATAATTAAATCCTAATTGATCGTAAACAAAATGGCAAAAATATTTTATGTGTTTGATTCATTGCGCATTTTAGTAGATTCAGATGTAATTTTAAAACTCTTCTTAAGTGAGATGTTAGTGCATTAAAAAATTCCCATTTTGTTTACCCTTCGGGAAAGCCGATAATACCCCATCTTCTTCGTTATCAAAGTCTCGCAGTAGGACGACTACGGCTTCGCCTTTGATGCCTCAAATCTGGGGCATCCTCGACTTTCGATCATTTAAGATTACAGTACCTTAAATTTTCAGCAACGCCAATATAACTATAGCAAGCCAAAGGCCTTTAAGATATATTTTCGTGTGGAAATTGGGTTAATAGTTATACATTTAGCCTTTCGGACTTTAAAACATAGGCAACAACAATACCCACCAAGAACCCTACCGCCAGATTCGAAGCCAGTGTAATTCCCAACATCAGCAAAGAAACAAACAAATCCTTTCTCGTTTTCATGTCGATAATCGTCAATGCCAGCTGACCACCGGCAAAAATCAGCAATACTCCTAAAATGGCCATGGGCAGAAGGTACACCACCGAAAGGGCATGGATACCGAGAAAGACAGCAAGTGCCATAAATAAAATTCCAATCATTAAATTGGAACCTGCCGTGCGCGCACCAAATCGATAGTGGGCCGCCAATCCTCCGGCCCCATGACATAGCGGCATGCCGCCCACCACAAAACTCAACAGATTGGCCAATGCCATGCTGAGGGTTAAGGCGCGGTAGGTGACTTTTGCAGAATCTGTTCCAAAGTATTCATGAGATAAATCTGCATTGGCGATAACAGCATTACCTATGGTCATGGGCAATTGCGGGAGCACCAGGGCAAAAAATGCAAAGGTGAAGTCAGCCCCGACCGGCAACCCAAAGGGCAGCAATTCCGGAAAATAAATACCGATGTTAAGTTTATCGAAACCTTCGTGAGTCCCCAGAACCAATCCCAGAAAAATTCCGCCCAATATGACGACAAGGCCGGCTGGAAATTTTCGGTTTTCAAGCAGCAGAAGCGTCAACACACCACCGGCGATTCCGATAACGATCCCGACCGGTATGGGACCTATGTGCTGTATGGTCAAATAAGGTTCCGCCATTTGCCGCATCATTTGAAATTTTGACGAGCCGATCATGAATTTCACGCCCTGGGCCATCAGGAGCGTGCCGGTTGAAACCTGAACGCCCCTGACCACCGGTTTGGGAGTGTACTTGCCGATAAGGGTGATAGCGTTGGTTCCGCCGATAATCAAAAGAAAAAGACCCATCAAGGCTGCTGAAGCCAGAACCTGGGACGGCGTCATTGCCGTTGCGATGGCATAAGCACCGATGACCTTCATGGGCTGAACCGGAACCGTAATGCCAAAATATATTCCGGATAAAATATAATAAATGCCAATGGAAAAAAGCATCCCCATGGGATTCAAACCGTTGATGAGAATCATTCCGATGGCAATGGGAAGAAGGGTTCCCAGATCTCCTAAAGAGCCGGCAATTTCCATTCGATCAAATCGATAACGGGGACTCATCCAAGGCCTCCTTTATTGCGATCAGTGGTAAAAATGTGGGTCAACGATAGACCAGCTTACTCATGGCCGAAAGATGGAATTTTTCCTCCAAAGCACCCACGGCCTTCATTCTTTGGGGATCAAGAAATATTTTATATAAGCCTTCGGTTTTATCAATGGGCTTTTCCAAAAGTTTTTTTTCAAGCATTGATATGGCTTCAATGGATTTATCACACACCGGATACCCTTTATCATCCAAGCGGATTTCCGGTCCTAAAAAAACCTTTGAAATATTGTTTATATCGACAAGTTTAATATTCCCGGTTGGCGTGATGAGAAGATTTTCCACTCCCGCAAAATCAGGAACATAGTTGGTTTTTATAATCATTTTTTTGACACCCGCTATGAAATGTTCCACTTTTTTATAAAATCTGTGAATCAGTCGTTCCGATGTCATTTGAAATCCATGACCTTTCATAGGGGTAAAAAGACCGGCCAGTTGACTTTTGGAAATCGGATCCCATGGGTTCAAAACTTCACCCTCGACATACTCCTGCAGTCCGCAAAGGATGAAATCACGGTTATTATTCCAGATATAATCCACCATAAATTCATCAGACTTTGCATAGGAATCATCCGGGAGATATTTTTCAACGATTTTTAGCTTTTTAATCTCTTCAAAAACTTCTTTGGCAGACAAAAATTTTGTTCTAAAAATTCTTAGAATCTTTAACGGTTTGGCCCAGGGGAAAATTCGTATCCCGTCTACAACTTTTCCTTTGTTCTGTTTTAAAACATCCTTCGGATCCAGCACTTCCATAATATGAGATCTCAATCCCTGTTTATGATATTTCCGAAACACATAGGCACCGGGTTTCCGGATAAAGTTTAATGAAAGGACATCTTCGTGAGTAATATGGAATTTATCTCTGATATCTTTGATCATTGTACACTTTTTGGGTTTATTCGTTGTCTGAAGGGGGTTGCTGTCCGGTTTTTCGGCATTATTCGTTTGGTATCACAGCGCACTTTTTCCTGCAATTGAAATAAAAAGAAAGGGCCTGAGAGATATGATGAAAGGTGGGGAAGTTTAAGCTCCCGCAGGTTTCCCCGCCTTTGGAGGAGGCACCTGCGGGAGTTTCATAAAATCTTAACTCGATTTAATTTAACTATAAATCAAACTCTAACGGCGTAACCGTCTTAACCAGTTCCAACTGGTGCATTTCTTCAATAACATGTGAAGGAAGCGATACATTGGTTTTAAGAAAAATGATATTTAATTCGCCGCCTTCTTCCTGCCCCACCTGCATCTGGTCGATGTTGATGTTATTTTTTCCAAGAAGCATTGCAAAACTTCCAATGGCCCCGGGCTTGTCGAAATTGTATATCAGCGAGATATGGCCGTTTGGAATCAATTCCAGCCGGAAGTTATTAATTTTTACGATTCTCAGCTCGTTTTTACCGAATATGGTTCCGGTCACGGTGTTGATCATTTCCGTGGTTTCAACTTTGACGGTGATCAGATTGATATACTCTCCGGAATCATCACTGGTTGCTTCGGTAACCTTTATGCCCCTCTCTTTTGCCAAAACCTGAGCATTAACAAAATTCACATCATCTTTCACCATGTGGGTCAACAGCCCTCTTAAAACCGCTATGGAGACCGGTGACAAATCAAGCCCCTTAAAATCTCCGGCATACTCGATGACCACTTCTTTGACGGCACCATTACTTAACTGTGCCTGAAGGCTGCCCATCTGATTTCCGAGGGTTAATAGCGGATTGAGTTTTTTAAGAATATCTCCTGTCACCGAAGGTACGTTAACGGCATTTAAAACCGTTCCGTTTTTCAAATAATCAATGATCTGGCCGGCCACATCCACGGCCACCTTGGTCTGGGCCTCCTGGGTGGAGGCTCCCAGATGCGGTGTGCAAATGAGATGACTTAGTTCAAAAAGCTGGCAAACACCCGGAGGTTCGTTCTCAAAAACATCCAAGGCTGCTCCGGCCACTTTGCCTGAATGCATGGCATCATATAGGTCGTCTTCATCTACAATACCGCCACGGGCACAGTTGACGATCATTACACCATCCTTCATTTGATCGAAAGCATCTTTGTTGATAAAACCGATGGTGTTCTTGAGTTTGGGGACATGCACTGTAATATAATCAGACCTTTTATATAATTCCTCGATGGTTACGCTTTCAAAACCCGCTTTTTCAATCAGTTCCGGCGTAACAAACGGGTCGTAAACAATCACCTGCATTTTCAACCCTCGGGCGCGATCGGCCACGATGGAGCCGATTTTTCCAAAACCGACTACACCGAGAACCTTGTTGTATATTTCTCTGCCCTGGAGCTTCTTTTTATCCCATCTTCCGGCTTTCAATGATGCTGTTCCTTCCGGAATATTGCGTGACAGGGATAGAATCATGGCAATGGCATGTTCAGCAGTGGTGATGACGTTTCCACCCGGCGTGTTCATCACAATGACGCCCCGCTTGGTGGCGGCAGGAATGTCGACGTTATCAAGGCCGATTCCGGCACGGCCCACGACTTTCAATTTTGTTGCTGCATTCAAAAGATCCTCCGTCACCTTGGTCGCACTCCGGATAACCAGCCCGTCATAATCTGAAATGATGCTTTTAAGTTCTTCGGGCGACAGTCCGGTTTTAACATCCACATCGATCCCCTCTTCATCTTGAAACATCTTGATGCCAGCTTCACCAAGGTTGTCACTCACCAACACTTTCATGATTTTCCTCCTGAAAACAAATATATATAGATTTGAACAATGACCGACTAAAAAACGATCAAAGCATTATAGTTGATTTTTATTTTGATTCAACCCATTTTTTAATTTTTAATTGGCAATGTATATTTATTTATAATTATTACTATTTTATAAGTTTGTCACTATTTGAAACGTTCGGTTTAGGTCTAAGTGTTGCAAATGAAATGCCTTCTAATAATCCATAAAGCTGTGATAAAAGCATACCTGAAAGCATGAGCGTGCAGCCGACAAGACCTCGGAGACTGATGGTTTCATTTAAAATGAGCCAACCGCCTAAAGCGGCAAAAACCGATTCCAGGCTAAAAAGGATGGCTGCATGAGCAGGGTGGGCGTTTTGTTGAGCCACCACCTGAAGGGTGTAGGCCACACCAACGGAAAGAACGCCGCCGTATAGAATAGGTAGGGTGGCCTGCAACAAATTATTTAAAACGATTTCCTCGAAAATGAATGCCGTGATAAGGCTTAACAAAGAACACGCAGAGAACTCAGCAAAGGCCAGTTTTATAGGGTCTATTTTGGGTGAAAGCCATCCGACAATAAGAATTTGAACCGCCCAGAGAAAAGCACCGACAAGTTCCAGCATATCGCCAAACGAAATGGTGAGTTCTTCGGTAACGCTTAAGAAATAAAGTCCTACAGCAGCAAGTAAGGCCCCGATCCAGGTTCCGGCGTTGGGGTGCTGACCCCAGAAAAGACCAAGAATCGGTACGATGACGACATAAAGACCGGTGATAAAACCGGCATTGCCTGCCGTTGTGTAGACCAGGCCCGCCTGTTGCAGGGACGCGGCTGCAAAAACGGTGATTCCCAATAAACCGCCGCCGAATATCAGCATTTTTGTGTCGGCAGAAGATGTGCTTTTTCTCCGCGTATCTTTCAGGATACCGTTTCTTAGAATCAGCGGCAGAAGAACGAGACTTCCTAAAGCAAACCGGACGCCGTTGAACGTAAACGGTCCCACGTAATCCATGCCGATCCTCTGGGCCACAAAAGCGAATCCCCATATGGCCGAGGTAAGCAGCAGCAGCGCATCGGATTTCAATGTTGATATTTTCATAAATAAGTGTGTTTAAAAACCTAATTAAATAAGTTTCGACCCGAGAAAATGATGAAAATACATAACCGGATTTTTTAAGTCAAGCATTGATACAAAGAGCAACGGACTCAGCTTCAATTGAACATCATTTGTTTGAATTTATCCCGTGTTCCTCCCCAAAAAAATTTTCGACAAACAGCCGGAAGACTCAAATTTGGAGGAACTTCAATTGGGTGTTGACAAAGGATGTTTTTTTAGGATATGGGATGAACCGACAGCAATTAAAAAAATATTTGAGGGCTTTATGATAACCAGAAACTGGTGGTGGTGGCAAATGACATGAAGTTTGCTCATCACCTGATTGAATTTTAGATAACACATTAAGGGCTGTGAGCAGCTTCGCGGGTTTCACGAAGTAGCTTACGGCTCTTTTAGTTTACAAGCCGGGGCCGCTTCGGGCAACCCCGGCTTTTTTTTATTTTCTTTTAAAAGGAGGTTTTCATGAAAATCAGGAAGGTATTTTTAACGGAAGAGGAAATCCCGAGACAATGGTATAACTTGCTGGCAGACATCAAGTTGAATCCGCCATTGGGTCCGGATGGAAAACCGGTGACGCCCGATATGTTGTCCCCGGTTTTTCCCATGAATCTGATCGAACAAGAGGTCAGCAGCGAAAGATGGATCGATATTCCCGAAGAAGTCCTGGGAGTGTTGAACATCTGGCGGCCCTCACCCCTGGTCAGGGCGCTTTCGCTTGAAGCGTACCTGGATACACCTGCCAGGATCTACTACAAGAACGAAAGCGTCAGCCCGCCCGGCAGCCACAAACCTAACACAGCCGTTCCTCAGGCATATTATAACAAAGTTTTCGGCATCAAGAAAATAACCACCGAAACCGGGGCCGGACAATGGGGAAGTGCGCTGGCATTTGCGTGTTCTCAGTTTGGTATCGAATGCAAGGTGTTTATGGTGCGGGTCAGTTTCGATCAAAAACCCTACCGTAAATCGATGATGGAAACATGGGGCGCCAAATGCGTTGCCAGCCCCAGTTCGGAAACCAAAGCCGGCCAAGATATCCTTGCCGCCTATCCGGATACACCGGGGAGTCTTGGAATCGCCATCAGTGAAGCCATCGAAGCAGCCGTGACCGACAGCAGTGGGGAGACACGCTACTCTCTGGGCAGCGTTCTCAATCACGTGCTCTTGCATCAGACCATCATCGGATTGGAAGCCAAAAAGCAAATGGAAAAAATTGGTGAATATCCCGATATCATATTGGGTTGTGCCGGCGGCGGAAGTAATTTCGCGGGCCTGACTTTTCCATTTGTTTATGATAAACTCAATGGGAAGGACATTGACATTTATCCGGTGGAACCGGCAGCCTGCCCCACGTTAACCCGGGCTCCCTTTGTTTACGATCATGGTGATACCGCCAGATACACGCCGTTACTTCCCATGCACAGCCTGGGACATGCCTTTGTTCCGCCGCCGTTACATGCCGGAGGCCTGCGCTATCACGGCATGGCCCCCATGGTCAGCCAACTGGTGACCGAAGGAATCATCGAGCCCAAGGCCGTAAGCCAGCTGAATGCCTATGCCGCCGGTGTGGTTTTTGCCAGAACCGAGGGCATCATCCCGGCGCCGGAAACAAACCACGCCATTTCCGTGGTCATGTCAGAGGCTTTAAAAGCAAAGGAAGAAGGCAAAGAAAAAGTCATTCTCTTTAATTTCAGCGGCCACGGACTCATTGACCTGGTGGGTTACGATAAGTATTTTTCTAAAGAGTTAACCGATTTTGCCCTATCCGAGGAAGAAATTGCAGCCGCTGAAAAGGTCTTCAAAAATTTCCCAAAACCCGGTTTGTTAAAGAGCCGATGATAATGAGCCATTTCGTTGCGAAATACAAAAATGGTTGAACCCATGAAATAAAAGGAGGAAGGATTGATGAAATTCACTAAAACATATGGTGTTGTATTCGCATTGATGGTGACGTTGGCGGCCGGCTTGCCGGTCCAGGCCTATGATCTACCGTCCGTGAATCTGGGCTTTACCAGTTTTTTGGATGGCGGTCCTCCGGCTGGGCCAGGGCTTTACTTTTCCCAGTACATTCAGTACTGGACCTCTGACGAATTTAAGGATTCCAATGGCGACCGGCTGTTACCGACGGTGGCCGATGAGGATCTTAAAGCCTGGATCAGTTTGTCCCAGTTCATCTACCAGTCCGATCAAGCACTGCTCTTGGGTGGTAAATGGGGATTAGATGTCATCATACCCGCTGTCAGTCTTGATTTCAGCTCTACGCTGGGAGCGGCAGGTCCACTGGATAACGGGAGCGGTTTGGGAGATATTCTGGTGGGTCCATTTTTACAGTGGGACCCGATCATGGGCCCCAACGGTCCTATATTCATGCATCGGATAGAGTTGCAGATGATTTTTCCTACCGGCGAATACGATGAGAATAAAGAATTGAATCCCGGCAGCAACTTCTTTTCTTTTAACCCTTACTGGGCAGGCACCCTGTTTATTACGCCCAAATGGACGGCCACCACCCGGATTCACTATCTTTGGAACGATAAAAACAACGACCCCAACCGGGCTTACAAAGCGCTGGGCGCCAACGATACCCAGGCCGGACAGGCAATCCATGTCAATTTTGCCACTGCGTACGAAATTCTGCCCAAGCGCCTCCGTTTGGGTGTAAACGGCTATTACCTCAAACAAATTAGCGATACACAAATGAACGGTACTGATGTTTCAGACACCAAGGAACAGGTTTTTGGAATCGGCCCGGGGGCAGTCTACCATTTTTCCAAAGACTTACATTTTTTTATTAATGCCTATTTCGAATCCATGGCTGAAAACCGTCCCGAAGGAGAGCGCATTAACGTACGGCTTGTGTATCATTTTTGAAATACAGATAGCATCTGAAAAAAATAACATGTTTTAAGATAGTTTCTTTATCTTTAAACAAAAGAAAGCGCATGTGTAGCGATATTGAACCCCATTTCTCACCTAGAGAGATGGGGTTTTTCTTTTGCATGGATACCGATCAAATATTACACAGCGAAGATAGCACATATAACGGCAATATGACACGTTCTTGAGGCCTCAAAATTGTTATCCTATCGTTTTTAAACAAGGGGGAAATCAATTGACAGGCTTTGCCTTTTTGATGTATCTGGGGATGGTTGTTAAAATCACAAAATCTTTTTAAACATAACAAAAAGAAGTGTTTTATTCGACAATCAACAATAGGTCAAATAGACCGAAACGAAGAAAGGAACACCATGAGCCCGAAAAACGAAATTTCAGATCAGTTCGTGATATGGAACGATGCCCTTCAGACAGGAGATCCGGACAACGTTGTCGCATGTTATGCTGCAGACGCCATTCTCCTGCCAACGGTGTCTGCCAAAGTGCGCCATAATCATGATGAAATACGTGACTATTTCGTACATTTTTTATCAAAAAAGCCTTACGGAAGGATTACTGAGCAGAACATACGCATATACGATAACATTGCGGTAAATTCCGGACTATATACTTTTTCTTTAACGGAAAACGGCGGCCATGCTGATGTTGCTGCAAGATTTACCTTTGTCTATCGAAAATATAAAGACGAATGGCTGATCATAGAACATCATTCGTCAATCTTGCCTGCATAGGAATAAGGCGACCTAACCGCGTTTCGTTTCGCGTCATCGGACGCCTTGACGGTCACTGATGTTTGTATATCATTTATTGATGAACCTTAGCTTCAGGGAATCCATGAGATTTTGCTTTAGATATCCCTTCACGTTATTGTTCATATCATACAGTATCGTCTTGTTACTGTCCAAATAGCTCCTTTTCGCCCAGCCGATGACCCTTCCATTCTTATCATGCACCAGCGTTTTACTACCATGTCTCAGATCCTTTTGCAGATAAAGGCCGGCTTCTGTCTGTTCGATAATTATCGGAGGACGGGCGCTCATACCATTTACGGATACAGGAAAGCCGACAAACATTGTTGCTGCCATTGCACCAAGCATACGGATAATCATTTTCATTTTTACAACAACCTTTTATTCAGCAAAAATATTACAGATCTTTTTCACACTATATAGATGAGGGGTCGGGGAGTTTTTCTCCTAAATCCTTGAATATAGCGGAATGGATGATCTTTATTTAAATCGGATGCTGTCTGAGTGGCTTAGGGGTCGTTAGAAAAAACAGGCGCATACTGAAATTGTAGCTTTAAAAGAATTTTAAAATGATGCAGAGAACCTATTGATATTTAAAAGATAGTTTCCTGTTTTTTCTTTATGATCCCTTGCCGCGAGTTCATGCGATTTAAAAAAAGATTATCCATGGAGCGGGTGTTTAGAAAAACTCCCCGACCCCTCATCTAGCTTGGTCCGTATCGTGAATGCTTATCCATCCTCTTTTTTTTTTATAAGTCGTCTCAAACCACTTCAACGTTGAATCACCGTACTTGACATTCATCATGCCTTCTACTTTCACAACGGTTCCTTCAGGTATACGAGTGACATGCTGACCCTGTCTACAGTTGGGATATGGGCAGAGCTTCGTTACACTCCCAGGCCCGACGACGGTTACCTTATCGCCCAACTTGATGTCACGGACATCGTCCGATGCAAAACAAGGCGCCGTTATCATAATCAACAAGAGGATAGTAAAGCAGTTGAAAGCCCTCATGTTTCAATCCTTCCTTAAAATATTTTTCTGAGCTTCAATTCTAATGATTTGTGTTTAATGCAGACAGCTATCGGGTCAAATCTAACTTTTATGGCATATATCAGTTCAAATTCGAATCATTACAATTTGATTTATTTAAGAGGATTAGGGATTTTGAATCATACTATTTTTAAAAATGGAAATGCTGCCCATAAAACAGTAAGCCCTATGGGCAGCGAAGCCACATTTCCATTATTAACTTTGTCGTAAGTCACTTCGATGAGTAGCAGATTTTTACTCGGAATACCCGCTTCCGACAATCAAACCGCCTTTGGTTTTCCTGACATAAGTATGTTTTTTCTTTCCTTTCCATACATAACTCACCCAGACACCATCAGCAGTCGCTTTAGCACATTCATTATAAACAGGTTCTGCTTTTACTTTAAGGCTTTTCCCAACCAGCGACGGATGAACCAGGAGCATCCCTCCTTCTTCCATTATGAATACATAATAGGGTTTATTTTTTGCTGCACCCATAAAGTCCTGGGCTGTTTTCCCACCATCAATGGCAACAACAATGTCATCGACTTGTTTCTTAATCGCATCTTTATCTGCTGCAAAAGCACCTGCTGCCAAACAAAGCCCAACAATCAAAATGAAAGATATCATTGCAACTCTTTTCATGTTCATCTCCTTTTCTGAATTTTTCTGTTTACCATTCTGGATTCATAATATGACCATGCAAAATGAAATATCCTTGATTACCTCCTTTTTTCTTTGTCTTTCCCGTAGATGCAGGACTCAAATCAGATCAATTATTTATAAGCAATTGATATGCCAGACCCGGGGAATAAAAGTATCCAATTGTTTTAACTATAAATACAATCTTACCATCCGGATAAAAATCTGAATAAATAGCGGAATATGAAGGTATTTTCATTCATCATGAAAAAACAAAACTGATAGATAAAGTGTCAAGTTGTTGACAATATAAGACTATTTGGTGTAGGAAAAATCAATCATCGATTCACCATCACATTGATGCGTGAAGACATCTTCTGGTGGGAGGTCGGGAGACGACAGACGGTACGCAATGAAAAATAAAGAAAATAGAAGATATTGTTGACAAGATCGAATAAAATGTTGGCATTGGCGTCATTTTTTTATATGGTTGAAAAATGTTGAATTTCATTTGTCAAGACCGATAGTCAACTCAGTGTATCATCATCGGCCTTTTCGAAAATAATGAGCAACGTTAGACGATAGCAAGTCAACATGATTAACTGCGTTTCGTATATCCTAAAAATTATTTTTGAGCATGTTGAAGTAATGGATTGATATGCCGATGAAACAACCCATGATATTCATATGACATAAAACAAATGGGCTTGGTAGCTGCAATTATTATTTCAGCATTTTTTGGTGTGCTGCTTTATTATCTGGCTGATAGAAGAGGTTACAATAAGCAGTTTTGGTTAATAATGGGAATTTTATTCGGCCCATTTTCCCTACCTTTTATCTTTTTAGGCAAAAGAAAGACCTCATATGAAAAAAGAACTGGTCCCGGAAAAAATAGAAACTAAGATTCTGAAAATAATGCTGCCGAAAGAATTATTTAAAAGAATAGAAGCCTTGTGTGCTGAAAAAGAAATAGCTATTCGGGATTTTGTGACCGATTCCATAATTGAAAAATTAGCACTTGCTAACAAAGAAAGGCGAAAAAAAAGCAGATTGTAGCCCGTATTGACAACACGGTTTCCTTTATTGGAAAAGAGGATGATTGATGAAAAAAATATATGTAGACGATACCAATCAAGCAACGATAATCTGTCCCAAATGCGGATTTGAGAAAACTATCGATGTAACGGATTTCAAGGATTCTCAAAAAAGGCTTAAAGCCAAATGTAAATGCGGTGAAACTTATCGGTTCACCATCGAATTTCGAACGAAATACCGCAAGGATGTCAGGCTGCCCGGAGAATACATTGCCAAGGAAACGGGAGAAAAAGGAGAGATCATCATTCGGGAACTTTCATTGACCGGCGTCCGGTTTGAAAGCCTGAAACCACATCATATTTCGACAGCTGATACATTAGAAGTTAAATTTAAACTTGACAACCCACTGAGAAAAGAGATCCGCAAATTAGTAAAGGTTATATGGATAAAGGATCGCATTGTGGGCGCAAATTTCATGGAAACAAAATTTTATGAAAAAGATCTGGGATTTTATCTGAAAACTTAATTGGTTAAATTTAAGCTGTAAGCACACAACCAATTTCATCTATTAGTTCGATGCGTTAACATCAGCAATGATAAAGGCGACCAACCGCAATCATAATTAATACGTCTAAAGGGTTACCAACCCCCTGTTGTACTTGTTAGACCATGGACTCAAGCTTTTGTTGATAATTCGATGCGTTTTCAACATCATTCAATGCACGATAACAGTTAACGATCAATTCCAGTGCCTGTTTTGAATGTCGAAATTTAAATAAAAACGACAGCGCGGTGTTAAAGTCCCCTACATTCATGTAGCTGACACCAAGACACATATTGAGCGGCTCATCGTCCGGAAAATACTGGATACCTTTTGATAGAATTTTAATGGATTCTTGATAGGCGCTCTTCTTTTGATTCAATATGCCCAATCCAAGATACGCACTTGGATGCGGGTAATATGTTAATGCCTTTATGTATAATTTTTCGGCGATTTTCTCTTTATTTTCGATAGCATCATTTTTCGCATAGTCGCCATGGTCAAAGGTCATCCCGAGTCTGGAACAAAAATCAGCATGCAGGGGATAAAACTCCTTATTATCGACAAGTTCAATAGTATCCACAATTTCGGGAATCAACTCATGGTATCCGGTTCGCAATGTTTTTCCAAACAAAAGGACATCCTCTCGGGACAATTCGGGATCGGTCTCAAAATACTTGATGTCCTCGATTTTGTTTAACCAGATATCATCGGTTACCTTCATTTTTTTCTTATGTTCCTCGTACAGACGAGTTCCGGGAAACAGCGAAAGAACAAAAAAATGAATGACCAGCGGTTTGATCTTTTTGATAAGATCAATGGTTTCGGAAATGGTCCGGTGCGTTTCTCCGGGACAACCATAGATAAAATAGGCGCGAGGCAAAATACCGTATTTTAATGTCATGGCAAACGCTTTTTCAATGTCGTCGTTCGCAATTTTTTTGTTCAAGAGACGTCGAATTTTTTTTGAGCCGCTCTCCACACCGTAGCTGATCTGGATGCAGCCGGCCTTTCTCATCCAAAAAAGGATGTCTTCACTCATATAGTTGACACGGGATATGGCCACCCATGTGATGTTGAGCCCTTTTTCCAGTATTTTTTTACAGATTTCGATCACCCGATTTTTGTCAAGGCTGAAGGTATCATCGGAGAAATAGAAAAAATTGATCCCTTTTTTGTATAGACGCTCGAGTTCATCGACAAAATATTCCACGGAATGAAATCGGACTTTAGGACCCCAAAATTTCGGCGATCCGCAAAACCTGCATTTTCCCGGACAGCCACGTGTCAGTGATAGATGCTGGTATTCAAAATATTTTGCCGGAACCGGCAGCGCATCGATATGATGAATCGGTTCGGCTGGAGCCGTCCGGACAACCTTGCCGTCTTTTCTAAAGGCAATTCCTTGAATGTCTTCTATGTGATGTTCCTTATTATGTTCTAAACATGTTACGAGATTTAAAAACGTATATTCGCCTTCACCGATCACCACAAAATCGATATCCGGAAAATGGGTTAAAAAATGTTTCCACAAGAAGGTCGGTGTTACCCCGCCAAATACAATTTTCACTTTGGGAAGGATCTGTTTTGCAATCTTCGCAATTTCGATACCGCCCCATCGATTGGCCTGCAAAACAGAAAAACCGATGATATCCGGTTTCTTTTCGAGCAGAATATTTTCGATGGCTTCGGGTGTTTCATTCATCCTGCACCAGTTCAATACTTCCACATCGTAATGGTTCTCTTTTAAGACAGAACCCACGTAATACAGGCCGATGGGAGGAACGATCACATCCTGGATGTTGGCCCGTTTTTCAAGCCAGTACGGATATATCAGCAATATTTTCATGATGAATCGTTAGACGTCCTTGAAAAAATTTCGAATTGACTTTATAATTCAATTCTTTATCATAGTTGTGTCATTATTTGAATGATAATCTGAATTTTACACAGACAATCTTGAAGTAATATAGGAGGAATCTAACATGTTCTTATCCCTGGTCCAAAAACGCAGAAGTATTCGTCGTTACCTGGATAAACCCGTCGAACCCGAGAAAATCGACAGGCTGATCGAAGCAGCCCTTCGAGCGCCTTCGTCAAGGGGATTTAATCCCTGGGAGTTCGTTGTGGTAACCGATGGCGATTTACTCGAAAAACTCTCAAAAGCCAAACCTCACGGTGCATCATTTTTAAAAGATGCATCTTTGGGTATTGTTGTTTGTGCGGATCCTGAAAAATGCGATGTGTGGATTGAGGATGTTTCCATCGCTTCGATATATATTCACCTGGCATCAGAATCCATGGAACTTGGAAGTTGCTGGATTCAGATTAGAAAAAGAATTCATGACCAGACAAAAACAGCAGAACAGTACATTCGCGAATTGTTAAATATTCCGGAAAACCTGAACGTAGAATCGATGATTGCCATCGGATATCCGGCCGAAAAAAAGCCTCCGCATCCAAAGGAAGACCTGCAATATAAAAAAGTGCATTATAATGGATACGGCAAATAATTTCGTCTCTGACACATGGCAAGATTCAGGTAATAGCTGGATCTTGCATGAGCCAGAGGTTTTCATTAATTTTCATGCAACAGATAGTTTCCATTTAGAAATGGTAGATTTCGGATCAGGTCAAGGCCGCAGGCTTTTTGCAACCACAGGCGTAGCAGCGCTACGTCGAGGATTGCAAAAAGACGAGAACGCAGACCCGGGCCGAAAGATGCCGTTTCTAATTGGAAACTTAGTAATAAATTGACATCACCCCTAATCACATATATCAATATTTAACTTAATAAGGTTCCAATCGTAGATGAACACGAACTTGTGTCTATCCAGAAATGAGATATTTTGTTCAAGATCGAGGCATACGAGAAAATTAACCACAGGCATATTATTAATATTCCGAGGATTAATTTTTGAGCATAACGAAGATATTGGGCAAAATTGCCATTTCTGGATGGACACCAACTAAAGAGGTTAAAAAAAATAATGCACTACTTACTTCTTGACGAAATAGAAGAAAAAGAACTTGTCTCTGGATTTAAAGTTCGTTTTGTGCATTCAGAAAACATGACATTTTCTTACTGGAGCATCGAGGCAGGCGCCCAATTGCCGGAACACTCCCATCCACATGAACAGGTGACAAACGTTCTTGAAGGTGAGTTTGAACTGACGGTTGACAACGAGAGCAAACGGCTCGGTCCCGGCTCGGTGGTTATTATTCCGCCGCATGCCGTTCATTCCGGAAAGTCCGTGACCCGAAGCCGGGTCATTGATGTATTTTATCCCATCAGAGAGGATTATCGATAGGTTGTAAAAGATGAAGAAAAAATTGTTTAATGGCGGACGAAACGCCCCTTGCCCTTGCGGAAGCGGTCTTAAATACAAAAAATGCTGTCTGGGAAAAAGAGAACCGGACCCTGAAAAACTCAAGGCGGAATATGCTAAAAAATACAGAATTCGGATCAAACAGACGGCTGATATAGAAGGTATTAGGCAGGCCGGCCGCCTGGCTCTGGATACCCTCGACATGGTCGAGGCTGAAATCAGGCCGGGACTTATCACCGATGAGATTAATACGCTGGTGCACGAATTCACGCTGAAACACGGTGCAATTTCTGCACCTTTAAACTACAGGGGATTCCCAAAAAGTGTCTGTGTCTCCGTAAACGAAGTGATTTGTCACGGCATACCCGGTAAAAGGGTTTTAAATGACGGAGATATTGTCAACGTCGATGTAACGCCGATTTTAAACGGTTACTATGCAGACGTCAACAAAACCTTTTTTGTCGGCACACCCGGTCCCGACGCCAAAAAGATTGTTCACGTGGCCCAAAAAAGTCTGTTAAAGGGGATGTCGATGGTCAAACCCGGCAACACCATCGGAGATATTGGGTGGGCCATTCAAAAATATGCCGAAAAAAATGGTTGCTCGGTGGTCAGAGAATTTGTAGGGCATGGTGTTGGACTTGAATTTCACGAACCGCCCCAGGTCCCCCATTATGGTGATCGAGGAGAAGGAATCCCTCTGATTCCCGGCATGGTTTTCACCATAGAACCGATGATCAATCTGGGGAAAAAAGAACTGGTCGTACTTAAAGACAAGTGGACAGCCATTACAAAAGACAAGTCGCTTTCCGCTCAGTTTGAACAAACCCTTCTGGTCACCGACCATGGTTTTGAAAGCCTGACGCCTTATGACCTGTAATAATGAATCGATCATTTTATATTAAAGCCGTTCTGTTCGATTTTGACGGGACCCTGACAAAGCCCGGGGCATTAAATTTTCCTCGGCTAAAAGAAACCATGGGTTGCCCTGCCGATGCCCCTGTACTTGAATTCATAGAAGATCTTCCCACCCTCTCTCAGCGAAATGAAGCCCTAAAGCAACTGGATCGATTTGAAAAAGAAGCGGCCATCAATTCAGAACCCAACATCGGGGCACAAAAACTGATCCATTTTCTTCGTTCAAAACAAATCCGCATTGGCATCATTACCCGAAATACGCTTTCAAGCATAAAACGGGCTTTAAAAAATTTTGAAGATATCCATATGTCTTATTTTGATGTCATTGTCTCCAGGGAAACGCCCGTTCGGCTGAAACCAAGCGGCGACGGAATTATACTGGCAGCCAAAACCTTGAATGTCGATGTCAAACAGATATTGATGGTGGGTGACTTTGTTTTCGACATTCAGGCCGGACAAACAGCAGGGTGTATGACGGCGTTTTTAGATTATGGAACGGTATCCGGCACTACAAAGATTGAAAGCGATTTTACCGTCTCCGGTTTGGAAGAGATTCAGGACATCGTCCGTTTGGGACTGCCCCTTTCATCTGGCAAATTGCCCAATGATCTGCTTGAAAACTTTTTGGACGAATTTAATTTTCATGACCCTTCGGTACTGATCAATGCGGGTGTGGGTGAAGATGCGACTGCGGTGGATATTGATAAAGAAGAAGTTCTTGTGATCAAATCAGATCCCATAACTTTTGCCACGAACGCCATAGGGTATTATGCGGTTCTCATCAATGCCAATGATATCGCCACGTCAGGAGCCATCCCCAGATGGTTTTTGGCCACGCTGTTGTTTCCGCCCGGTGTTACGGCATCTTTCATCCGCCAGGTCATGCATGAACTCGAATCGGTTTGTCGCCGCTGGAGCATCACGCTGTGCGGCGGTCACACAGAGATCACCGATGCGGTGACAAGGCCTGTTATCAGCGGTATGCTTGCCGGAACAGTGTCAAAAAACCGACTGATTGATAAACGGAACATATCGCGGGGAGACCATGTTTTATTGACCAAAGCGGTTGCCGTTGAAGGAACCGCCATCATTGCCAGGGAGTTTTCAGATCGGCTTGGAGTTTTAGGGATGACGAAATCCGACATTGAAACATGTAAACAGTTTCTCTCTTCCATCGGTATTTTAAAGGAAGCGCAAATCGCTCGCGATTGTAGCGGAGTCAGTGCCATGCACGATATCACGGAAGGAGGATTGGCCACAGCCCTCATGGAATTGAGCATCGCGGGTGAACATCAAATCAAAGTGGACATGGACCGTATCCCGGTCTTTCCGCAAACCCAAAAGATGTGTCGTCTGCTGGGTATTGATCCCATGGGATTGATTGGCTCCGGCAGCCTTCTCATTTGTTCTCGCAAAAATGAGACCGAAACGCTGATGGAGCGCATTCGGGATGCTGGAATCGATATTGCCCGCATCGGTGAGGTGATGGAAGCCGGTCGTGGCGTCGAGGCCGTGAGCAAAACCGGACCGGCAGTTTGGCCTAGTTTTGAAGTGGATGAGATAACCCGGCTTTATCGAAATAAGGTAAGCACTATATGAAAATAAAAATTTATACCGTGGGC